>Ga0180432_10005979_pt1 | contig 15980 bp, 13 predicted proteins | sample SS_ome_10_FD_132414 | JGI IMG/M metagenome (GOLD analysis project Ga0180432, IMG submission 132414) | Hypersaline lake sediment archaeal communities from the Salton Sea, California, USA - SS_1_MS_2 metaG | ecosystem: Environmental > Aquatic > Non-marine Saline and Alkaline > Hypersaline >... | reverse complement strand
GCTCCCGGAAAAATAAAAACGCCGCTCCTGTCGAGCGCGGTCCGTATAAGATGAACCCGGACTCAACCAAGCGTATTTGCGAGGCAATCTTGCACGGCGCGCCTATGTATATCGCGGCGAAATGCGGAGGGATCAACCGGGGGACGCTTAACGAGTGGCTCGCCAAGGGTCGCGCGGCGGAGTCTGGCCCGTACCGCAATTTTTTTCTTGCTGTCGAGAAAGCGCGTTCGGAGTGCTGCCTTGACATGCTGCGCTCTATTCGGACGGCGGCGAAGTCGGGAGACTGGCGCGCGGCGGCGTGGGGATTAGAGCGCATGTTCCCCGAGCAATACGCGCCCAACTCGTCGCGTTTCCGTCCCGATACTGAGGACGCGTTGATCGAGCCGGAAGGCACCGAAGAGCCGCCAAGGGAATTCGGAGAAATGACGCTTGCGGAGCAAAAGGAAGAGATCGCAAGGCTACTGCGCGGCGAGGGCGAGAAGTAATGCCAGTGCGCCCGGCGGACTTGGATCCGGATCGCGCAGCGTGGGACGCGCGTATCCGGGGCGCATACGTTAACCGCGGGGCGCTTTTGTCGCGCTGCAACCGCGACCGTAAATTCCGCGCCAGGGTGCGCCGGGTTGTCCAGCGCGACCCCGTTTATTTTTTCGACAACTTTTTGTTTCTGTACGATCCGAGGTTCCCGCCTCACCTCATACCGTGGTGCTCTTACGGTCAACAACCGCGAATCATTCACGCGCTCTGCGGGACGTCGGAAGAGTCTCGCGACGAGTTCGGCGAGCTTCACCCTCTGTTGATCGAGAAGAGCCGCGACGAGGGTTGGTCATGGATGCTCGCCGGCGCCTCGGTTTGGGTTTGGCTATTCGTCGAGGGCGGGGACACGGGGATCATGACGAAAGTGGGCGCGGAGCTTGACGACGGGACGCCTAACAGCCTCTTCGGCAAAATTGATTGGATCGTCGAGAACCTCCCGCACTGGTTAAAGCCGCCGCTCCCCGAAGAGGGGAAATACCGCAAGGGCAAGCCCCCCGTAATGTCCAACCCGCTCAACGGGAACGTGATCAAGGGCGCCAACACAACCCACAGCTCCCTTCGCGGCCCGCGACTGCGTCGCGTCATTGTGGACGAGGCGGTCCACATTGGCGTTCTCGCGTCGCTCCTCGCGGCGCTGTCCTCGACGACGGAGGCGCCCGTCCTGGGCTCAAGCGTCGAGGGGATGAACAATGTGTTTGCGAAGATCCGCCACTCCGAAGGGGACTACCGCTCCGCGCCGCTCGGGGAGGACGACGTCCCCGCGGGGACGTGGCGCGTTGCGCGTCTGCATTTCAGCGACAACCCCCGCAAGGGGAAGATGTGGGAGGCTCGGACGCGGGCGCGTATGCTCCCCGAGACGTTCGCTCAAGAGCAAGATATCTCTTATGAATCGAGCGTCCCGAACCGCGTTTATCCGGAGTGGGTTGCGCAGACGATCATTTATTCCGAGCCAGAGTGGGAGCAAGTCGCAATAGAGCACCTCCCCCCGCTCCCCGTTTACGAGTCGTGGGACTTCGGCTCCGGAACGAGCTTGACGGCCGTTGTGTGGGGCGCCTACTCGTCGCGACACGATCTCCTGTTTTTGATCGACTACGCGTGTTGGGCCGAAACGGACTTTGAGACCGTGGCGCGCGACGTCGCGGCGCTTGGTTGGCGGACCCGGCTCAACCCGGGGGGAACGCTTCCGGACTATAGAATCGGCGACAACGCGGGCGGCAACCGCGAATCAACTCAACTCTCGTGGATTGATAACCTCGCCGGCGAGGGGATCGAGATATCCGGACGCCTGACAAAACGTATCGAGTTCGTGATTGCACGCATTCGGATGAAGCTCCGCAAGGGTCGCATTCTTGCATCGCCAAAGATCGCGGAGCGCTATAACAAGCGCCTCCCGACGCTCTCGGAGTCAATGCAACAGTATCAACGCAAGGTGAAGCGCGGACAGATCGGCGGCGAGACGCCGAAGCCGGACAAGCAATCCAAGTTCTCTCACCTTTGCGACTGTCTCTGGTATATGTGCGCCGAGATTTGGTGTTCGGATGAGGTCAAAATGATCCCGCAAGCGCCGAGGGAGCCCACGCGAGCGCGGGGATATTACCAGTATACGTGAGGGGTCTTATGCGACCGGAAACAGCTCAAGCCCAAGTCAACAGGCTCAAAAAACGCTGGACGAACCGCGAACACTTGCGCCTGTATCACGAGGTCCTGCAAGACGCTTACGAGGGTTATTGGGCGCGGCGCCAACCCAAGAACCCCGACGAGCCGAGCTGGCACGCGGACCCCACGCGGCGCCCCCCGTTTGGCCCGAACATCGTCTATCAAATCGTGTCGATGCTCTCGGGGCTTTACGATCGCGAGCCGCTCCGGATCATGGCGGGCGATAGCGAGTCCGATCAACAGGACGAGCAAGAGTGGGCGCGCGACCGCTTGTGGGAGTGGGGGAACGGTCTATCCGCAGGAATGGCGGAGGGCGTGGACATGGCGACGCTCCACGGCGTCGTCTTGCTCGGGGTGTACTGGCGCCCCACGGAGAACGCCGCAACCGACATTCGGCGGATCGTCCTCGAGAGGCGGGACGCCGCGCTTGAATCAATGCAACGTCCGGACGGCGAGGAGATCGTCCGGTATGGCGACGAGAGCGGGCCGCCAGCGCAGGACGCGGACCTCGCGGGGACGTCGGCGGGAGGCAGCGGCGACGGCGCCGAAGAGGGCGCCTCGATCGCGTCGGATATGGACGTCGACCTCGAGGGTCTCAACCTCGAGGAGCAAGGGATCGAGGTCCTCCCGATTCTTCCTTTCGACTTTGAAGTCCTCCCGAACGAGAACGATCCGCGCAGAATCGAAGCGGTGATTGTGCGGATCGGCGAGACGAAATGCGCACAAACGACGGGCCGCGAGTCCATATCGCACGCGGAGAGGGACAAGGATATCTCCGATTTTCATTATTGGGACTCAAAGTATTATGCGCGTTTGCGCAACTTTGAGCCTGTCCCGATTGGCCCGGGCGGCGAAAAATTCATTGAACATAATTTCGGAGTGATCCCCTTTGTCCCCGTTCGCTGGCGCCAAACGTCGCGCCGTTTCTGGGTTTCCGGGAAAGGCGGTTATGACTTCCTCGGGAACATTTACGCGATCGGTCGACTCTGGCGCGAATATATGTTCACGGCGGCGCTTCAGCGGGGACAACCTTACGTGAAAGGCGACTTGAAAGAGCAACCGACGCTCTCGCCCGACGCTATCGTCAAGGTGTCAGAAAAAGGCGACTTCGGTATCCGGAAGAACGAAGCGGACTTGCAAGGGATGCTTGACGCGATCGAGTTTGCAACCGACGCCGTCGGGCAATCGCTCGGGCTCCCGAAGGGCGCGTTACGCGTCGAGGTGTCGGCCGCCGAGTCCGGAATTGCGATCGCGCTTCGCCGCGCGCAGCTCGACGGCGAGCGCGTTTCCGTGGAGCGGCTCGCCCGGGGCGCGGAGCGCCAGGTTCACCGCGTCGCCGCCGCAGTGTGGAACGCGGTCTCCGGCGACGATCGGCTAGGGAAGCTGGATTCGATCCGGTTTCAACAACCCTTGCAGGTTCTCACGCAAGACGAGGAACTCCGGAGACAGCAATTCGCGTACTCCGCCGGAGTGCTTTCAAGAACGGATCTTGCACGCGAGATGTATCCGAACGATTCCCCCGAGGCTCTTGAAAGCCGGATTGAACGGGCGGAAGAGGAGAGGGCCGATATTGAAACCGCGCCCGCTCAAGAGTAGTTATCAGGGGAGCGCGGAGGCGCTTTCTTTGCGCCCCCCTTAATCCACGCGACGACGCAGTCCAGGCGACGCGCCGACGCTCAACAATAGCCCTCGCCGAGTCCAGGCGGCCGGAAGGGAGACGGTTTAGGATGAACGTAGACGAGAACGGAAACCCGATTCAGACGCCAGAGAGCGAGACGCCGGCAAGCGATCCGCCTCCGTCCACTCCAGACGACGCCGGACAGGCTCCGGAATCGTCGAGCGCCAGTCCAGGCGACGGCGCGGAGACCGAGGACAGCGGAGTCGCGAAGCTGCGCCGTGAGGCGGCGAGTCACCGCAAGAAGGCACGCGAGGCCGAAGCCCGGGCAAAAGCCAGCGCTTCGCGCGTCGCGGAGCTTGAGCGTGAGATGAGCGCGCTTCGCAAGCGGGCCGAAAAGGCGGACCGCGCCGAGGCGGAACTAAAGAACGCGCGCGCCCTCGCGGCGAGCCGCTCCCGGGAGGCACACGCCGCCGGCGAGCTGCAACGCTTGGGCGCGGTGTTCAAGTCGCCGAAGCAGCGCGCCGCCGTGATCGCTCATGTCACGAAGCACGCGGGAGACTCGCTCGCGATTGGTGAGGACTTCACCGCGTCTGGCGATCTGTCCGCGTCGATCAACGACGCACTCGAGGTTTTTTCTTTCTCTCTCGCATCCGAGGCCGACGCCGAGACGACGTCTCAAGAACAGACGATCCCGACGACCTCGAGGGCCGCTCCGCGCAGCGTGCGAGCGCAACAACGCGACGCGATCCGCAACCAACGGCGCGCCGTGGGCGCTGCAATGTTTGGCGGCGCGCTCCCGGGGTCGGGCAACCTCAACCCCCCAAAGGACCTCGACAGCGAATTCCGGTCCGCGTTCCGAGACAGCGTGCTCGGGGGCGGAGACTGATCGCCGAGGGTAGGAGCGCCAAAAAATGGCCACGATGAATCTGGACAGTGTGCGCGACGTTCTCGTCCGCTTCGCCCCCAATTACTTCGCCGATGCCACGAATAAGGATGCGTATTTGTATAATCGCATCACGCACGCGGACCCCTCCGACGCCGTCGGGCCGCGATGGTTCGTGAAGGACTCCGGCGTTACCGCGCGCGGGTTCGCCGAGGGTGCGACCTTCGGGAATCCCCAGAAGTTCACGCAGAAAGAGGCGCGGCTTGATCCCGGTTACTTCGAGACCACGCTTGAGCTGACCGGCCGCACGCGCGACGCCCTCGCAAAGCAGGGTGATCAACGCATCGAAAACTGGTTTCTTGAGCAGCTCCGCGAGCACATCAACGCGCTCGTGGCGCGCGTGGAGGCGGCGATCAAGGGCGGGATTGACGCCGAGGGCTCCGGTTTCGTCGGGCTCCTCGAGGCGATCGCGGACTCCAACACGTACGCGGGGATTGACCGGAGCGTCGTCGGCCGCTTCGCCGCGCCCGTGATCAACGTCGCCGGTCCGATCACGATGGACGCAATGGAGACGCTCGACGCGGCGCTCCGGATCAACAACCGCGGGATGTATAACGAGATTTGGATGGGGTCGGACGTCCTCCGGGATTATCTCGATCTCGCCTCCGAAGCTCGCCGCCCGGAACCGCGCCTCGTCGTGAACAACGGCGCGCGCACTTACGAGCAAGTGACCGGGATCGGCGACGCGAACGTCCTCACTCCCGCGACGAAATACCGCGGCGTCGACATTTACGAGATCCCCGGATACGCCGCGCAGCGCGTGGATTTCGTGCAGAACACCGTGGAGAATCTCCGACTGGAGATTTATCGCGATATCGAGATTGGCGAGCGCAAGCGCGTGAACGACGACGATACGTGGGCGATCACGTATGCGGCGCAGCTCGTCAACCGCAACCCCTACAAGAAGAGCGGCGCTCTCACGGGCGTCACCAGCGCATAACAAGGGGCGCTCCGAAGCGGGCGCCTTGACGTTTCAAGAGGAAAAAATGAGCGCAGTTTTGACACCGATTATCGGGAAAAAGAACTATCTCAACGGTTATTTTCCCGGCTTTGATCCGGGCGTCCCGGTGAATCTCCAAACGGGGGTTTTTGAGCGCCTGGCGAAAAAGCATTCAACCCGGGTCCGCGTTCGGATCCGCCTCGACATGATCGAGCGCGCAGACAAGGCGCGCAAGATCATGAAGCAGAGGGGTTGCGATTGGGACAAGTCGGTTTTGCGCTCTGTCACCGCGGGCGCCGAGTTCGTCCGCAGCGCGCGAATGCTCGTCTCTATGCTACTGCGGGAGCTTGCCTTGACGGGGGAGGTCAAGATCCCCGTCCAGTATGAATACGACGAATATTCGCGCGCGATGAAAGTTGAGGACACGCTTGATTTCAAGCCCGGCGAGGTCCACGAACTCCCCGTCCGCGCCGCGCTTTTGCTTCTGAACCGCGTTCCGTACAGCCTCTTTTTTGAGGAGCCGGACGCGAGGAAGAATCAAAAGCACGCAATCGCGGGCTTGCCTTCCGACTCGGAGCCCTTGCGCCCTGGCGAGCTGTCAAAGGTGCAAGAGGTCCAAAAGGAAATGCAGGCCAAAATGGATCAACGGGAGCAAGAGCACCGGGCCGAAATCGAGGAGCTGCGCGCCCTCATCATGTCGACGCGCGCTCCCGTCGACGCGGAAGAGTCCTCGGAGGGCTCCACGGAAGAACCCGAGGGCGATCCCGAGCCACCGAAGCCGCGCGGGGGACAGCGCCGCCGGTAACGCCTCCACGCGACCACAAAACACAGCAACGCGCGGCCCTCGAGGCCGCTCATGTTAAAGGGTCCATATCATGCCAGCATCATTCACAGCCCGATACAGCGAGACCGCGTTCCAGATGCAAGGACAGATCGCGGGCGAGGCCGAAGTGATCGGCGAACTCTCGTTCGGCAACCCCTATACCGCGGGCGGCGAGGTCGTCGACGCAACGACCCTCGCGGGCGTCCCGGACGTCGAGGCCGTCAACTCCGTGGGCGCTCTGGGCTTCTCGCGCGACGGGACGCTTTGCGCGTCGTGGGATCCGGTCAACAGCAAGTTGATCGCCTACAACACAGCGGACGGCCTCGAGGCGTCGGGCGATCTGTCCGCCGACGGCAAGTTGATTCAAGTCTCCGTGCGCGTGAAGCGCGCAATCTGATGATACGAATTACCCTCCGACGCGGGAGTCCGCGCTTTGACGCGGACCGCATTATGAGGGTCCTCACGGAGTCCATATTGCGTGAGCTGGACAACCTCGGGGAAGAGGTTGTCCGTCACAACGTCAACGCCGTGCTCGGCTCGGACGCGCCCGACGGTAGCGGACCGCAGCAAGAGAACACGGACGAGACACAGGACGACAAGCTCCGAGAGACAGGGACGTTGACTCCGCTTGTCGGCTCCGAGGGACAGCTTGCGGACGCGGGCTTGTACCGGGTTGAGCGGCTTCCGTGGTTGGTAAAGATATTGCCTCCCCCAGAGCGAGCCGAGGTGATTGGTTATCTCCGAGCCCGGGGATATACCGTGTTCACCTTTCCCCCGGATATTCGAGTCCGGTTCCGCAGGGCGATAGAGAACGCCCTTGCAAACGCCCGCGTTGAGCTTGGTAGATGAGCCGTCGCCAATATGCCCGGAAACTCCCGGCGCGCCTTTCGTGGACACCCCCCGAAGGGCGCCCGGTCGGAGACGCCGTCGAATTGTCTGTTTTTCTCGAGGGAGAACAGGCGTTCGGCTCCACGCCGTGGCCACAAGTCGCAACACCCGATCCGGGGAGTGCGACGACGACCGCGAAAGCGAATCGCAAGTCGGTTTTTTTAACCGTCGACACGGTCGCTAATTTTGTCGTGGGGCGAGAGTATTGGCTAGAGTCAATCTATGGGGAACCATTCCTCGTAAAGCTCCGCGGAATCGACACCGTCGGGAACCGACTGAAGCTGGATCAACCCTTATCCGTTGAGCTTGATCCGGGCGCGACAATCAAAGGCCAGCGATGGTTTTTTGATATCCCCTCGAGTGACACCGAGGAGTCATACCGCCGACTCCGCGCAGAATGGCGTTATGAATTCGACGGCGAGCAAAAGCTCTATATTGAGCGCTTCGACATTGTCCGCGAGCCGTTTTTTATCTCGCTCACGGAGTCCGAGATCGAGGTTTACGACGACACCTTCGGCGAGCACGCTGGCTCGCTCGGACGATGGAAGGCGCTTATCCAGGGCGCCAATAATGATGTTTATGATGCGCTCGTCTCGAATCAGGTTTACCCAGATTTGATGCGAGAGCGGGAGATCCTCAAAACCGCAACCGCGAGCGCCTTGCTGGCTCTTTTCTACGCGAAGAGCCCCACTCATAAAGAGAAGGCGAAAGGGTTTCGCGAGCGCTTCGACAAGTCCATAAATCAAGCGCTCACCGCAAAAACCCATTACGACAAAAACGGGGATCAAACCGTCTCGTCAAATCCTGGCGACCGTTTCGCGACCGGCGACGGATACCGCTCCGGCGAAGCGGACGACGGTCGGGACAGCCCAGAGCGCGGCGCTCCGGCGTCTTACGGTTTCAGGATCGGTTGACATGCCACAATCAAACATCGTCCAGATTTACCATGAAATCATACGGATTGTGGAGAACATCACTCCGGATTACCTCCCGGACATTCCGTTCCGAGAGGGCTTCGATGATTTCAACGTTGAAGAGTCTATGTATGGCGGCGGACCGTATGATGGCACTCGCCGGTTCAAGTTGGAGCCCGGTCAACGCGCGGGGAACGGCGGCCCGGTCTACGGAAATTGGAACGGCTCCCGCCTTATCAGGCTGCGCGTTCCTCTTGTCCTCGCGATACGTTACAACGTCCCGAAAGGATACGACGGCGACGAGGACGCGAAAAAAATGCAACTCGCGGACGGAGTCCAGCTCGCGTACAACCTGTCTCCCGTCGCGGAGAAGTGGCAGTTGACGGGAGATGAGATCCCCGCCCTTTTGAATCCGACGGGAGGGTCTGTTGTCTCGAGAATCGCGGGGGACGTGAATTTCGAGATAATGACCTTTCCAATAATCATCACGATTGACGCAGGGGACGGATAATGACGCAGGGCATTCGTCACAATCAACAGGCGGTCTCTTTTCTGAAAGAGGACAACTTCCTCGAGAAAGATCCGCTTTTTGAGAGCAAGAAAAAAACAATTGCCGCGTGGGACGTCGGAAACGACGGGCTCCAAAGGCAGACCCTGGATAACGAGGCGGTCCGGACCGATCTCGGCGAGAACGAGGCGGGAGTTGGCCTCGACTATCCGGAGAGTGAGTTCCCCGTCACGGTCTATCCCCAGGGGATCGGCGTCGGAAGCGTGAGCTTGACAAAGGGTATCGAGGACGGCGACGCGTTGCAGGACGTCGACGGATACGGGCATTTGATCGGCGCTTGCCTCGCGGGGACGCCGCTTCGCCAGAGCGGTTGCACGGTCGCCGTTGCGCCGGGCGCCGTCGCAACCGCAGCGCTCACGATCACGCGCCCGTCCGTTGCGTGTGAGCCCGCAAACGCGCCGCTGAATATCAACGCCAAAACGTTCCTTTCGTTTGAGGATAAGACGGCGGACAACCTCGGACTCGGTCGCGTCCGCACGCGCCCCGTTTTGACGGCGGTTGATAACGATCCAAACACGGACATTACGCTCGCGATGGAGCTTCCGTTGGACTTCTGTACGGCGCTCGACGTCGGCGCTAAGGTCTACGGCGGCAACACATGGCCCATGTCCGAAGAGGTCCAATATACGATTCAAGGCGACTCGATCGGCGCCCGCGAGACTCAAAATTACGAGTTCTTCGGATGTCAAGGGAACTTCACGTTCCCCGAGGCCGCGGTTGCGGAGGCGCAGACCACACAATTCACGCTTGGGATTGGCGCCTTTGACTACAAGGTTGCAAAAGCGAAGGTGAGTGGCGCGACCGCGCGCCCCCGCGTTTCTGCGGGTGGTGAATTTTTGCTCGCAAGGTACGGGCAAACGCAATACCTCGCGCTGAAAATCCTGCGGATCAATATTGATCTCGCCAGAACGTGGACGGCGGATCCGCTCGGAAACGAGGACGACGGCGTGTGTGGTTGGGTTCTCACGGATCAAGCAACGCGGATCACGCTTTACGTTCACGATAACGAGACGACCCCTCCCGGCGGAAGCACAACGACGTTTTTTGACTCGTTCGGACCGGGCGGCGGCGGCGCCGAAAATCATTTCCACCTCTTTTGCTCGTGGGGCAACCGATACGTGGGCGATCTCGTCCACTTCTACGCGCCGTCAATCCAGCAACACGCGGACCCTGTCCCGACCGATATTGACGAGATCAGTGCTCGCCAGCTCACGTTCTCGCTTCGCCAGGGCGGACCCGAGGGCGTCAATAAAATCTGGGTTGGCCAGAGCTGAAACGGCGCGATCTGTGCAGAGTGGCGCAAGCCCCGGAGACTCCGGGGCTTTCTCCCATTCTCTGCACTGGCGCCGCACGGCGCCGAGGAACGCGCGCTATGATCAAGCTCTCTCGCGGCAAGGTCGACACTTCAGAGCACATTGAAACGGCTTGGATTTTCGACCCTGGCGTCAACCTCACCGAGACAATCAAGCAACGCGGAAACATCCGTCGTTATCAGTCCGCCCCGGGGCGCCTTGATCTTCTCGTGATGAACGTTCCCGGGCCGACGCTTTGGACGCTGCGCCCGCTTCTTGAAAGCGAGGTTGAAGCGATTGAGCTTCGCGTTCACGCGTTGATCAAGCCCGGGGGACACCAGCGGGAGAAGAGAAAACAGACCCTCCGTCACTTTCTCATGTTTCGCGAGGGCGTTGTCTCGGCGCGCCACATTTTCCAGCGCGGCGACTTTTTCGGGCGCGACGCCCTCGAGGTAAGCCGCGGTTCCGACGACGTCCACGATCTCGGCGGCAAGTCGATTCTTGACGTTGTGCCACACGAGGCGAGGAGCTGGCTCGGGAGCGTCGTCCACGGTCTCACGGTGGGCTTTGCGGAGATCCTCGACGACCCCGCAAAGGAAGAGCCCGGGGGCGAGAGCGTCGAGTCCGACGAGTCGCGGCCCACAACGGAGGGCGCCGACGCGGGAAAGTGACGCTGGCGAGGATCCTAGATATCCGGGGGGAGCTGGATCGCCGCGGGCTCGTTTGCGAGCGTTGCGAGCGCGATCCAGTCTTGAAGCGGTCGCGAGGCTGCGGGCGTCCTCCGCAGGAATTGGACCTCGCCGGCGATCCGCTCAAACCGTGGGACGTCGTCGAGTGGCTCGAGAACGAGCAAAAGCGGCGACGGGCTCCCGTGAGAGACGCGCCCATGGACGCAACCAAGCGTTACGCCTACGCGCTCACGGGCGGCGTTTGGGACATTCTCGGGACGATGTGGCCACACTGTCCCGCGTGGTATGCGCGGTTCTATGAGGGGCGCGAAACGATCATTGCGCGGCGTGCCACGCGTCTTGCAGTCGCCATACAGCGCGGTACGCTCCCGCTCATTCATGACGGCGGGGAGCTGTCGCCGATCGTGAATAATCAAGTCGGAGTCGCGTTGAACGCGCTGCAATACTGCAACAACCGCGCAGAGGAGCGACGCGCCGAAGCGCGCAAAGCCGCCAACGCGAGTAAAGGCAGCAAGGGCGGCTTTAACACCCCGAAGCGGAGCCGGAAGGCGCGTCGCTTGAAGGGTCGGAGGTGATCGTTGATCGGGGAAGAACTAACGCTAGGGATCCAGTCAACGGACGCGGTCTCCGCTGCGAACGACGTGCGCGCCCTCGAGGATCAAATTAACTCGCTCACGACGAGCGTTGAGGAATCGACGAGCGCGGCGGCTCGCGGCTTCGGGGCAACCGAGGAGCAAGTCAAACAGCTCAACAAGGAACTCGGGAACCTCAAAAAAAACGCCTCGCTTAACGCGCTGCGTTCGCAGAGTAGCAATTACGTTCAAGCGCTGCGCGTGGCGAGGAACGCTCAACAGGCGCTCGCAAGAGCCATGGCGGACACTCCCGCCGAGAAGCTCAATAAAGAGATTGAGGCGCTTCGCCAGAACACCGCGCTTATAGAGCTTCGTGCGCAATCGGAAGAGTACGCCGAAGCGGTCCGAGCGGCGAAAAAAGCTCAAGACGCGCTTAACGACTCCGTGAGCGAAGCGGAGGAAGAGGTCGACGACCTTACGCGCGCGCTCCGCGAGATGAGGGACGAGAAGGCGTTTATACGTCTGCGATTGCAGTCAAAGGAGTATCGAAAGGAGGTCCGCGAGCTGGCGAAAGAACAAAGGCGCCTGGAACTCGCGAGCATGCCAGCGCTTGAGCGCATGTCGCAGTCGCTCGAGTTTGCGGAGAACCTTTCGGCGGGACTGGATCTCGCGACCTCGTCCGCCGAGGCGTTTTGGGAGGCGTTCACGATCGGCGCGGAGCGCGCAGACCTCGAGAGGACCGCGCGCAATATTGAGGGGATCTCTTCGGCCTCGGAGCGGGCGCAAGGTCTCGCCCCGACGACCGGCCGCGGCGCCGCGCTGCGCGCCGGGCTTCAAGCTGTGGAACTCGGGATCAACGACGCGGACGCCAAGCTCTTGACGGAACTCGCGCAGGTTGCCGCGCGCCGTCAAGTCGCCCTCGAGGGCGGGGATATCTCCGAGGTAACGACGGAGCTAATCAAGCAATTTCAAGAGGGTTTCGCCTCCGGGCAGATCACGCAACCGCTTGAAGCCCTCGGCGAGTCCGCGGTTACGATTGAGCGCGCCCAGATCGAGGCGGCGCGCGCCTCGGGGATCATGGCGGAGTCGCTCACGGCGGCGCAGCAACAGCAAATCCTTTTGCAGCGCGGCTTGGACGCGTCGACCTCGGCGTCCCTCCGGTTCTCCGTGGCGTCGCAAGAGAGCGCGGCGAGCGTGTCCAACTTCGCCGCAGACCTGCAAGGGAGCTTCGGTGCTGCGCTTGCGAACCTCACGGGCGCGGGGAGTGGCGGCGTCGGCGACGTCGAGGGGATAGAGGCGCGTCTTGCGGAGGTGCGCGAGAGGATCGAGACCGCGGAGCAATCCATCGCGGAGACCGCGGGGGAGGCGCTCTTGAACTCGGCGAACTCCATTGTGGGACTCGTCGATAACGTCAAGCTCGGGCGCGATATCCTCGCCGACGTCAACAAGCTGAGGGAGCAAGAAGCAAAGCTCCTCGAGTCCCTGGCGTCGGCTCAAGCGGAGCGCGTGCGCGCGGAGGTCGCGGCGTTCACGCAACAATTCATCCCCCAGATTGAACGGGAGTTTGAGCGGATCGAGATCGCCGGCGGCGGCGAGGGCGCGGAGCGTTTGAGCGCGCTCGGGGACGTGTTGTTCCAGATCGCCGAAGCCCGCGCGGAGGTCGCGGGACAGGGCGCCGAGGCCGAAGCGGAAGCCGCAGCGGCTCAAATTGAGGTGCTGCAACGCGAGCTAAAGATAAACGAAGCCACGGCAAGGCGCCTCGCGCTTGAAACGGAAATCGGGACGGTTCTACGCCTCGGGGAGCGTGTCCGGTCTACGGCGCTCGCCGCGGAACAAAAGGGGATCGACGCACGAATCAAGATTCTCGAGGCCGAAATCAAGAGCGGCCGCGTTGCAGAGCAGACAACGCAAACGCTCGCAAACGGCGAGAAGATCCGGACGTCCACGTTTAGGACGCTGTCCCGTCAAGAGGTCGCGCAGCGCAAGGCGGCGATTGCGGAGCTTCAGATTCAACGCTCCCTCTCCGAGCAACTGAAAGAGCGGTCCGAGCTTGGCGAGATCCTCGACGACGAGAATATCCGCCAACAAGTCGCGCTCGCCGCCGCAAAGGCTCGCAATGAGGAGTCGTTGAGGTTCGGCGATAGCCTCACGGAAGCGGAAAAAAAGTCGATCATGCTTGAGAACAAGTTGATTGACGTCAAAACACAAATCTTGGGCGCAACGGATAGCCAGCTCGCGTTTCGTCAAGAGCTTGGAAAGGTCGCCGTCGCGAAGCTCTTTAACCGCGGCGCGCAAGCGTCAACGCTTTTTGGTAAAACGCTCGAAAATAACGTCCGGCTCATGTCCACGCTTCAACGCGTATCCGGGCGAGTGCTCGGGACGTTTGACGCGATTTCGGGCGGCGCTGTCCTCACGGACAACTTTTTGCGCGGACTCCTCGGGGACGTCGAGAAGGCAACGGAGCCCAAGAAGAGCAGCGGGCCAGCTCGGGAGCGCGTCGACCTCACGAGCGAGATTATTGCGGCGCAGATCGACGCCGCCACGTCCCCCGAGCAATACGAACAGATAATCCGAGACAATTTCTCCGGCTTGTCCGATCTCATTTTCACGCAAGCGAGCGTCGCGCTTTTCGAGTCAAACGAACAGATACGCGCCGGCGCTTCGGTGTTCGGAATGGGTTTCGCGGACGCGATCACGGACGCGATAGACCCGGACGACGTGGAGATTTTCTCGGACACGTTCCTCGATAAAGTCGCAACCGAGGAACTCGCAAAACTCGAGGAGTGGAGCAAAGAACAGGCGAAGCGGATTGGGAAGGACGCGGCGGGACTGGCGCAGCTCGCGGAGCTTGAGCAACTCAAGTTCGACAAAATATTTAAAGAGCTTCGGCAGCGTCAATTGGACTCGATCCTCGAGGATGCAACCGAACTCGGGCAAGCGGCGGGGACGCTCTTTAACAAAGCTGTCGAGAGCTTCGGGGAGTCTGCGGAGGCTGCGCAAACAAAGGTTGATCGCTTCGCGGCGATAAAACTTGAGGTTGAGCTTGAGCGCCGCCCCACTCAAGTGTTTGACGCCTCGTTTCTCGGCGCTATCGACGGCGAAGAGGGGGACGACGGGCTCTTGCGCAGGACGTTGACGCGCCGTGAGGTTGAGATCCAAAAGGCTCAAGAAGCCCTGATGCGACAGCGTGATAAAGACCTCGCGGAGCTTGGCGACAACCTCGAAAAGCGGACGATCATTCAGCAGCACTATAACGACCGGATCCGCGCTTTGTTTGAGGAGCGCCGCGAGATTGAGCGCGAGGAGCAAGCTAAAATCCTCGCGCAGCGCCGTGAAGCCCTCGAGGCTTCCGCAATGGCGGTGAGTGAGATTCAAGGTCAAGTGCGCTCACAGCTCGATTCAATGCGGGACTCTTTCTCGTCTCAAGACGAGCTGGCGTTCTCGATCGTGGACGCAGCTCAACGGAGCATGGTCGCCGTTCAAAGCGTCGGCGCTCAAGTCCTGGCGAATCAAGAGGCCGTGGTCCGCGGCCAAATGACGTCGGATCAAGCGCTCGTATCAAACGTGAGTTCGGTCGCGAGCGCAGCGGGGAACGTTGCAACCGCCGTGATCAAGAATGAAGCGGCGATTGCAGGTATCAAGGGCGCCGTCCAGCTCGCCGAAGCTGCGGCGTCGTTCGCGACCGGCAACGCCGTGAAGGGTACGGCGCACCTCTTCGCGGCGGGGCAGTTCTTTGCGGCGGCGGCGATCTCCGGGCGCGGCGGCGGAAGAGGCGGCGGGGGAGGTGGCGGAGCCGCCCGCAGCTCGACAAGCGCGGCGGCCCAAGCTACCGCGGTGTCTCAAACAACAACGATCCCGAGGCGGGACACGGGTCCGGACGAGGTCGTTAATATTTTCGTCGATCCGCTCACGGGGCGCGCCGTCGTCGACACGATCAACGCGGACTCTGCGCGAAACAGGCGCAACCGGATCGACTCCCGTTGGGTATCAAACACGGTCCGCCGGACGGACATTTGAGGTCAGTCAATGTCATTCGATGACAACGTCCAGCAAAAGTTTTTGACCGTCGCCGTTATGGTGCGCGTGTCCGGTATTCCGGTCCTGTTCTCCAACGTGGGAGCGCCGCCGCAGTGGGTTTCTGGCGATACGGTGTCGTTTGACGGCGACGATTACGAGTGGAGCCCGTCCCTCGTCGTCCCGGACGGGTGGGCCTCGATCACTCAAAAAATGCAGCGCAAGGCAGGGCTTGCGGTCTCGGGAGAGCTTTCTTTTGAGTTCCGCCAAGTCGGACCGCAGTCGCCGCGCGCCAAGCTGTGGCTTGACCTCCTGACAAAGAACCTGAACAGGACGGACGGCAAGGGCTCAAGCTCGCTTATTGAAGACCTCCGCGTTGATATCGAGGGGGGCGGAACCGGGTTCACGATCGCCAACAACTGGAATCAAAACGGCGGATCGCGGGACTTTTATATCGGGCGAGAGACGATTATTGCCGGAAACACGTTCGGCGAAACGTCAACGATCGTAACGCCGATCACAAAGCGCG
>Ga0180432_10005978_pt1 | contig 15982 bp, 15 predicted proteins | sample SS_ome_10_FD_132414 | JGI IMG/M metagenome (GOLD analysis project Ga0180432, IMG submission 132414) | Hypersaline lake sediment archaeal communities from the Salton Sea, California, USA - SS_1_MS_2 metaG | ecosystem: Environmental > Aquatic > Non-marine Saline and Alkaline > Hypersaline >... | reverse complement strand
AACTCCATAAATTGCTGTTTGAAGACTTAAAGCCGGACATTACGTTTTTGCTTGATCTTCATCCTGAAAAGGGGCTTTCACGAACATGGAAACAGATTGAAAACTGCGCAAGGGAGAGTGTTGAAACCCGATTTGAAGAAGAAAAACTTTCATTCCACAACAAGGTGCGCTCTGGGTATCTGGAGCTTGCACGCCGTGAACCCCAACGATTTCGGGTCATCGATGCATCTATGGATGAAAATCAGGTTCGCAATGAAATCATAAAGATATTGTCAAGTGAAATTGATTTAAATACCTAACGAAAAAATGGGGTATTTTCCTAATGACCCACTCAATTCTTGAGACCATCGGTAATACACCGCTTGTTGAAATAAAGAACCTTAATCCGAATCCACGGGTAAAAATCCTGGCAAAACTGGAGTATTTTAACCCGGGCGGTTCCATCAAAGACAGAGCCGCTCTTTTTATGATCGAAAACGGTGAGAAATCCGGCGAACTGACCCCCGATAAAACAGTGATCGAGGCTACAAGCGGAAACACGGGCATCGGATTGGCATTGGTATGTTCGGTAAAAGGATATAAGCTTCTATTAACCATGTCCGAGTTTGCCAGCGTTGAGCGGCAAAAGATTTTAAAAGCTCGTGGCGCGGAAATTTTATTGACCCCCGGACATCTGGGGACGGATGGCGCCATTGAGGAGGTCTATCGGTTGGCCAGGGAAAACCCCGAATTATATTTTATGGCGGATCAATATAACAATCCCGCGAACTGGCAGGCCCACTATTTTGGAACAGCCGTTGAAATCTGGGAGCAGACCGGCGGAAAGGTGTCTGCGGTTGTTGCCACACTGGGTACAAGCGGAACCCTTATGGGTCTTGCAAGACGGTTGAAAGAATATAACCCCGATATACGGATCATCGGCGTTGAGCCTTATCTGGGGCATAAAATTCAAGGCCTAAAAAATATGAAAGAGGCTTATCGCCCTGAGATTTTTGAAAAAAAACTTCTTGATGAAATTGTAAATATCGATGACGAAGACGCCTTTGAGATGACGAGGCAGCTTGCAAAACAAGACGGTCTGTTTGTGGGTATGAGCAGTGGCGCCGCCATGGTCATTGCTCAACAGCAGGCTGAGAAAATGGCTGAAGGTTCGATCGTGGTGATATTTCCGGACGGTGGTGAACGATATTTAAGCACACCGCTTTTTACGGTACGCGAAAAAATAGGCCTAAAACTGTTCAACACAATGGGCCGGACCAAGGAACCCTTTGAACCGCTTTTACCGGGCAAGGTCTCCCTCTATTCATGCGGGCCTACGGTACACGCCAGAATGCATTTGGGAGAATGCAGGCGTTTTGTATTTTCAGATCTTTTGTATCGTTATCTTAAATACAGGGGGTATGATGTTACACATATCATGAACATAACAGATCTGGACGACAAGACCATAAACGGGTCTGAAAAAACGGGTGTAAAGCTTTCTCAATTTACTGCAAAACATATGGATTTCTTTAAAAAGGATTTAGATTTTCTTGAAATTAAGCCAGCCTCTAAATACCCTAAAACCAGCGAACATGTCGAGGATATGGTTGCGTTGGCTGAAAAACTGGTGAAAAAAGGATATGCATATGAGAAACTAAGATCTTTGTACTTTGATATTTCCCGCTTTTCCGATTATGGCAGTCTGTCCGGTATCGATATCAACAAAATAAAACTGGGTGCTACCGTAGATCTTGATGAATATGAAAAGGATAATCCAAGAGATTTTACCCTTTTTAAAAGATCCAGACTCTCTGAACTGAAAAGAGGGATATTCACTAAAACCGAATGGGGAAATGTCCGTCCGTCATGGCACATTCAGTGCGTTGCCATGGCAATGAAGTATCTTGGGGAAAGCTATGATATCCACACCAGCGGCCGAGAGCTGGTTTTCCCCCACAACGAAAATGTTGTCGCAATTGCCGGTGCTATGACCGGCAAACCCCTTGCAAGATACTGGGTGCACTGCGACCGGGTCTTGGTGGACGGTAAAAAAATAGACGAACAGGGGGCAGAACTTGCCACCCTTTCCGATCTGGCGGATATGGGATATTCCGGCCGGCAGATCCGATACTGGTTGCTTTCCGTAAATTACAGAAAACCTGTTGTTTTTTCAAAGAAAAGGCTTGAAGATGCCAAGCGTTCCTTAAAAAGGCTTGATGCCTGTATCTATTCCCTGGTTCACGTGAAATCGGGCGCTTCTCCTTATCCCGAGTTGGACCAGCTTTTGTATGACCTAAAACACGGTTTTGTCAGTGCGATGGATGATGACCTGAATATATCGGCCGCCATGGCCTCGATTTTTAAAATTGTAAAAAAGGTGAATATCCTGACTCAGGAAAAAAGAATAGATCCGGACGGTGCGGCAAATATTTTGGATGCGTTTCGTAATATAGATTCTGTATTAAAAATATTCGATTTTCAAGATGAATTTCATGACCCTGAGGTCGATCGCCTGATCAAACAACGAGATAACGCCAGGCTGGAGAAAAATTGGGATCTTGCCGATAAGATTCGGGACCAGTTAAAAGCCATGGGGATAACTTTGAAAGATAAGAAGTTGTCAAATTGAGGGGTCGGGGAGTTTTTTTAATGTAATGGCTCCATGAATAATCCGCAACGACACCTTACAAACTCATACATAGAGAGGAACTATGAAACCCGTTTATTTTCCATTTACATTTATTTCAAAACCTGTTTGCCAAACACTTGCGGCTTGTTTCAGGCAGACCGTCGTGTATCAAATCTCAAGCATAAAAATACCGGGTGAGATGCAACATTGGGGGGAAAGCGGCATTCTCGACATTCGGATACCCGTGAAATATGACGGAGACAAACTTGATGCAGTTGTCAAACAATACCGTTCCTGGGCAACTTCCCACCAGGGAAGCGAAATCGCTTTTTTAAAATTCAGAGCCGATGAAATTCCGTTTTTTGATGAAAACTCGACAAGACAGATAACGGCTGATATCAAAAGCAAGAGGGATCGACAAAACCGTTCGCAAAAAAAATCCGACCCTCTGCTGAATGCCGGATTGTTTCTTCATCTTGCCCGGGAATATGACATTCAGAACCTCACATTAAGTCAGGATCTTCAGGCCATAGAAGCCATTGAACAGGATTTCATGAGAGATCTTAAAGGCGAAAACCAGGTTCTTGATGAAGAAACTGCTCTGGAAAAAACATTGGAAAATTATGACCCGGGACATTACATGACAAAAGAGCGGATACACGCATGGAGCCGTCTTATGCAACAGGATCGACAAGATTCCGGATTTTTTGTTACCACCAGCAAGTCTATTTTTGAGTCTTTGATCGACAGCGCGCCCGAGGCGGAACTTGTGGTTGTTTTAGACGCCATACCGGTGGTTGACAAAAGGGGTGAAGCCTTAGAAACATGGCAGGATGAATTAATGAAATATCTTGAAATGCTTGCGACCCATGACTGGCCTGCACCGACAGATAACATTAATACTGCACCACAAGACTCCGGATGCGAGAAAAATGTTTTTTTATCTCTCTATATTGTGCCCGGTAAAACACCGCACGAATATTTTGCTTGTTATGCTGAAAACGATTCGTTGGATGTCAAAGATAAAAATAAGGGAACAAAATTCAAAAATACGTTGTTAGGACTTATCCAAAAGAATAGTTGATCAAATAGTGATCATTGAATACTGGATGCCCGGAAAGCTGCACATCCCTGCACGTTTTTCCGGGCTTTTTATATTGATTTCATTTTTATTTGTATTATTTTATATTTTATAAGGAGCTTTCAGTCATGCGATTATGCTATTTAACCAAAGGAAGTTATTCCCTAAATTTTTCATATAGTATGAGGGGGCTGAAAAGGGTATTACTGGCAATACTAATGATGCTATTTGCCGGATCCTGTTCGGTTATTTCTCAACAAATTCGGTCGGATGCGATACCGCCGATGGATTATAAAGTGCTTCTCCAATAATCGGATAAATATCTGGGAAATACCGTGATCCTGGGAGGGTACATCCTGGAAACCAATAATTTGACGGACCAAACCAGTATTAAGGTTTTGCAAGCACCGCTGGGGGTTACCGAAGAGCCCAAATCAAAGGATTATTCAGAAGGAAGATTTATAATTTCGGAAAAAGGCTTTTTGGACCCGGAAGTTTACAGTAAGGGTCGAAAAATTACCGTGGCGGGAACAGTGGTCGGCTCCGGGGTCGAAAAAATCGATGATTTTTCCCAGCCATATCTCAAGATTCAAAGCCGTGAAATATACCTTTGGCCGGAAGATCAAGCGTATTACCCCGATCCTTATTATGAATCCTGGTTTTATCCATATCCCTACTATTGGCACCGATATCGCCATTATCCCTATTTCTGGTAAAAGGAGAACATAAGCATCAGACGGTGCAGGTAAATTCTGGGTATCTTTTCATTTTAATGGTATTGCAGCTTTGCAGGAAAAACATCTGGATAAAGGTTGGTCGGAAACCCTACATTCTTTCGATCATCTCCGGCGGCGGGTCGGTGTTGGGCTGAATCTTTACCTCAACCTCGTCACTTAAGGCGCTGATATCAGATTGGGATAAGGACCTGCCCGTATCCACGAACACAACCTTCGCCGGTTTGCTTCTTATGGTGGTATGGCCTGAAAGGATGCCTCTCTCCTGATAATAAATCACCTGTTCGTGCCAGCCTTCATCGCCAATTACGATGCCATAACAGAAATTGCCATAAACGGTTTCCATGATCGTCGCCGTTGACACCGGCACATCGGTAATGAAACAAACACTGCCTTTTTCCAAGTCTTTATTTTCATATTGCCCTTTTACCAACATTACGGAATCTTGTATGGCTATCTCCCTCTTTGCCACAGGCTTTCTTAATCTTGCAGCAACAAAATTTAACATGGTGAGGTGGTTTTCCTCATCAGTCTTTGAAAAATGCCGGTAATTCAGACCTCCATGAGAGTGTATCCAGCCATTGATAATGGTTTCCCTGGGCAACAATTCCTGAAATTCGGCAATCCTCGAAGGACCGATCGTTGTGTAATCTTGAAGGTTCTGATCATTTTTTGGCAATCCGATATCTTCGATGAGTTCGGGCGTATGGCTTTTGGCCAGTGTATACCCATACCATTCAAAACTATCCCCGTGAATTGTGTGAACCAACTCGTTGATTTTATAAGCTTTCACTCGGGCGTAATGCGCCATTGCTATTTTCTGAGGTAAATCTGCAAATGCTATTTCCAGCGGTTTCGGGCGCTTTAGTGTTGAAAGACTCTTGAATCTCACCCCAATCTTTCCTCCACATAATTTTGATCCACCACGAATTCCCCGGTATGGCATCCCGGGAGCCGGTACATATCTTCCAGCAACACCCGGTGGATAATGTTAATTAGACCCCGGGCGCCAGTTCCTTCATTTTCAGCCCGCCGTGCGATTTCAATAAGCGCACTATTGGTGAACGCCAAATCGATCCCCCATGCTTTGAAGTCGTTGGTATATGACAGCAGTGCACTGCCTTCGCTTTTTATAAGGATGTCTTTGAGGTCCTGTTTTGTCAATTGATCATATACGACTTTTACAGGGAATCGTCCCATGAGCTGTCTTTCCATACCGAAGGCAACCAGGTCGTCTGTCATCAGGTAGTCGTGCCAATGGCCTTGAAGACCCTGCTTGGCCATACGTTTTTTGACGATGCCGTCGAGATCTTCAAAAGCACCTCCCGCAATAAAAAGGACATGCTTCGTGGACAGGGATATTCTCTCCTTTCCAATGTGAACGGTGTTCTCCGTACCATCCACCATATGTAAAAGTCCTTTTTGAACCCCTTTGCCGGAAACATCTTTGTAGGCGATGACCTCGGTGGCAATTTTGTCAATCTCATCAAGATATACGATTCCCATCTGCGCTACATGCGGGTTTCCGCCGGAAACCAGAAGAAGATCCACCAGGATGTCACTGGCGTTTTGCCCCACATACCCAACTTCGCTAAATTTAGTAATGTCTTCATGTACGAAGGATACCCCCACCAACTGAGAAGCCGTTTCGCTGGTATAGGTTTTACCGCAGCCGGTAGGACCTATTATCAATATATTGGCCTTGGGAGTTCTGGTATTTCTCAGGATATCGTCAATGTCTCCGTTGTTCTTGATATTTCTTTTTTTGAGAGCGTCACCTATCCTTCGATAGTGGAATGCTATGGCAGTGGCCATGATTTTCTTGCCTTTTTCTTGTCCAATCACAAACCGGTCCATATCTGCCTTGAGTTGGGACGGCGTTTTGTCAAATGCAATGATTTCTTCCACAGCCTCAATTTCTTGTTCTTCCCTGAGCTGTGCAATTTTTTCTTCAATACGCTGGCGGCGTTGCCCGGATACTTTGTCTTCCATATGTTTCACTTTGACTAGTTTCCATCCAGAAATGGCCTTTTTCCGCAATCTCTGCGCCTGCCCTGTGAAATGCAAAGCCTATTTCTCTGGGGTCAATCTGCGGAATCACTTGTTCCCGCCTTGGGGCGGGACGCGTAATTCCTTGATTTCCTTGACCTTGCGAAAAATTGCTTATTTCTGCATTGGAAACTTAATTTGTGCCCAATATAGATTTATGGATGGGCACTAACTAAGATGCGGTGCTTTCAATCTTTGTAATAAAGTTATGAAGCATTTTTATATGTTCGGTTAAGGTGCCACATGGTAATTTTTCATCCTCGATATTTTCCGTTTCACAACCTGTATCTATCGTTTTGCCGATCCTAGCTGCCTGATTTGCTGAATCTTTGAGAACTTTTTTAGCGTGTTCAACCATCAGGAGGGTCTCAAAATCATAACGCCTCAATTGTTCAGGTCGCAGTTCAGCATTCATGCGATACAGAATCCCGCTCAGAAGGATTTCTTCCGGGGAATGTGCAAACGACACATAGGAGTTGTTCACTTTCCTTAAAATTGCTCGGGTCAGATCATACTCATCCTGGGGAGATAAAGAAAATAATGGGAAATCAACAGGCTTTTTTGTTCTCACCCGGATGAAATCCATTTTCTCTAAAGACGGAAAGTCTTCAACATTATCAAGTTTTTTCAGAAAGCTCTCATTCAGTCCGTACCATCGAACCATCGCACTGATTTGAGTAAAGACCTCTCGCTCAAAAATCTGTTTTTTTCTTTTCCGAGTCCGTTTGTGCCTTATGTGCTCCAATAGATCCATAATTTCATGAAATGGTTTTCATTTTTTTCTTATGGCGGTGTCCAAGCGACATTCCCCGTCAGATCCGATAATCATCAAACTCAATGGATTTGACATGCAACAGTTTCCGATCCAGACCGTGGATGCCATTTCTTCGCCGGCTGTCGTAGCCATAGATCAATGCATTAATGCCCTTTTCCACGCCTCCGATGATGTTGCCGGCAGTGAATTTATTTGGAGGAGTGAATTGCCGCAGGCAGATTTCCTGTCCGGCTTCGTGGCCGAGCAGGAAGGGATGTTTGTATGTTTCCATCACGATAGGCCTCAGAGTGCCGAAAGTGGGAACCGCCACTCTGCAATCCGGAAACAAGTAACTGCGAGCATGGTAATCCTTGAGGATGTATTCCCCCGTGCGCTTATATACAAGGTACTCATCGCTGGAATTTATTCTCGAAAAACCGAAACCATCTATTTCCAAGGACCCTTTGTCTGCGATATACAACAGTATGGCAAGGTGTTTCTTTTTTGTATTTTTGAATTGCTCTCGCACGTGCAGCGCATTTCTCAAACTTTTTCTTTTACACTGCACAATTTTGGTGAACACTGTTTTACGAAGCCATGCGCGAAGCTCCTGAGCAGAAATCAGACCGTTATGCAGGGATTCGAAAGTGGGTTCTTTTTTTCCCAAATCACTGAGCGTTGTTCTAAGGGGTTCGGTATCGAGAAATGTTTGTGCCCTTTCATAATATTCTGCTGGAATATTAATCTTTTCTCCGATAAAATCCAGCATTTCTTCCTCACTCCATCTTCTTCTATGCAGCCCCCTGTTTTTTTTGATAAAATACGTCATTACCTGGAAGAGTATGGTTCTGAGCTTTCCATCTACGGAAAGGCTGTCAAGTTCCGGAGTTAAAAAATATTCCCGCAGACAGTCGTTTTTCAGTTGTTGGTATGAATTTGCACTAACTTTCTCGAAGTTTGTCACCAGGGATTGCACGCTCAGGGTTCGGATGAAGTGTCTGCCCTGGACCTCGATAACGGCCGTTGACTTTCGAGATCCGGATCGTTCCGGCACTGTTTCGGTCCTTAATGGTGTTTGAAGCTCTCTGTCTATGGCCGGATCAAGCAAAAGAGGTACATGAATGAAACCTGATTCAACCACAAGTTCCAGGTCGGAATCAAGCAACTGTTTCATTATTTAACTCCCCCTGTTTTACTCCGATGATGAATTCGACTTTTTACGAATTCATCAGGGTTGAAAGAATGTCTTAAATCGTCAATCGAAAATAATCAATCCTATACCTCCTTCTTGAGGTTTAATGGCTCGAATCGGAACATACAAATATTTTTCACCGGCTTCGGTTTGCTCTGCCTCGGCATATTCCAAAGCTGTTCCGTCTATTTCTTGTCCCCGGCAAAGCAATCTCCCGCCTTCCCGTTGTCTGATGACATCTTCCACGATGAGCTGCTCCTCGATGCTCCACTTCTTTTTGCTTAGCGTGCGGTCACACAATTTCCGAAGTGATTTGCCTTCATAGCTGCCCGGCTCATATATATCGATCAATCCCTCAGCAGCATGCCCGGGCATGATTTCAAGAACCAGAGGCAACAGTTTTTGGTCTTCATCGGTTTGGAGAGCCTTTTTTCGCTCAACATCGGTCATCTTGCCATTCCTCCTTTAGACATACATGTTAACTTAATGTCTCAGAATTTCTTTAATCTGTTGAAAATAATAGGAGTTTCAAGCTTAAATATTTAATCGTGTATGGAATATTGGAATGATGGAATATTGGAATGTTGATCTTATAATAATGCTCTTCATTTATTTAATTCTCTTTCAGATTAAATTTACAATAATCCATGTTTCCATTTTCCAAGAACCCATTATTCCAATATTCCACTGTTCCAATATTCCAAGTGTAAGCGAAGCGAACTAATTTAAATTTTCTTATCACTTGTTGCATCATAGAAAACGTTTACAGGTTCTTGACCATTTAAAAGCATTCGAAACGCATCGACCATAAAGCCGGCGACAATCTGATTGGTCATGATAACGGACGGATCAGGTTGGTACCTGCACGAGGTCCTTTCTCGCCTGGTGGAATCAACGTTTCGTTTGCCGAAAATATCATATAATCCCAGTAATTCCGCAGGAGTGGGCCCATTCTTTCCGGGTGTATAGATAACAACCTGGCCTGCATCTGCGCTGGTTCCGCCGCTGATCAGGGTCTTGTCATGAGCCTTGCATTTTTCACTCAACACAATTCTTGTTTCGAAATTATCCACGCAGTCGAAAACAATATCATAGGGCCCAATGCCCGTTTCTCTATCAAAGTACGCCATTGACGCTTTGTTGTTCGTTCTATAAAGATGGTTCAATCTTATCGACAGTGTTTCCGCCTTACCCTTGCCAACCGCGTCATAGAAAAAGACCTGCCGATTTAAATTGGTTTCCTCGACAATATCGGGGTCCATAAATGTGCTGTGCCGACATCCCAAATGAGCAAGTCCCAGCCCTACGAAAATACCCAGCGCTCCGGAACCGATCACCAGTATGCTGGGCTGGCTTTTTGTTGAAGCGTCCGTTTTTTTCCTTGTGTACCATATGAGATCTTCTGACGCTTTCTGAGCCATCAAAATGTTTTTGGTCTCTTCCAGTACGATGCCGGCAATAATCGTATCCAGCACGCCATCATCAAAATGATCCTGGGGCAAATTATTCGGGGAAACCAGATGCTCAAGTTCCTGCCATTCTCGACCTCTCACATAGGTAAATACCTTGAAACCTTGCTTATCATCCTGTTCATAGCAAAACCCTCTAATAATTGGAATGTTATCTCTATAACCTTTCTGCAGCAACAGCTTATTGGCCAGGCCGTAATGGCTTAAATCCGCAATAAGATTGCATCCGTTAAAGATTTCATCCAAAACCGGATGGGTGTAAAATCCTTCGATGTGGGTCAGATTGAATCGCGGGTTCAATTTTTTTGCGATTTCAACAAACGTCTGGTTTAATGATGGGGCGAGAACAACCAACCGGTTGATTCCAAGGGCTGATGCGGACAAAAGATAATGCGAGGCCAAAAGGTCTTCATCACCAACGACACCCACTTTAGCGTTGTCCAGTGCTTCCTGATCCCAACCCTCTATTCGGAGCTGTCTGTCAAGTCTTTTCCGCCGCATAAAATGGTATTCCTTGAGACCTTTGAAAAATGTCAATTTTTGTTTAAGTTCAAGAAAGGCGATAATTTTAACCACCCCAGAGAAATAGGCTTTGTATTTCACGGGACAGGCACGAATACATTAAGTATTTCGAGGATTAAAATTTGAGCCTGACGCAGAAATTGAGCAAAAAGGGGTTGTTGCAAAGGTCTCTCCTTATCGGGTGAAGGTCACCCATGGGGCGGTCCCCAAAGGGCATATTCCAGCGGTACGTCAGAGGAGAGCCGCGCCGGCTTCTTGTCGAGATCCTTGATCCGTTTTTTGAAATACAGCACTTTTGCCTTGAGATATTCATTGTCAGGATCTGCTCTGAGGGCCTGCTCGGCATTGCTCAGAAGTTTCCGGAGTTCAAGGTATTCCTTCTCAAGAATCCGAATTTCCCTGCGTAACGCCTGGAAGGCTTCCATCTCTCCTGCCTCGTCAAAGAACCACATCGCCATGGGAGACTCCTCTCCTGATTTTTTTTAACAAAGGGACTTGGTTATTAGGATTAAAAAATTAACAGTAGTTTATTATTTATAACATCCGTAACGTCCATATTCAACTCCTTTGATTTGCTTTTTATCTTGTCCATTTAGAAGCTCAGCCAATGCAGCCCCGTAATGCTGTCAGTTGAGTGTGAACAAAATGCTGATAAATATAAAAAGAATCAAAAATTCCTATCACGGTTAATTGGCAAAACACGAAGTTTTCAGAATAAGGGTCTATTATGTCTTTTAAAAAATATATCCGGGTGGTTATGGGAGTGGTTTTCGTTGCTGTTCTGATGGCATGGCCGGAAGGATTCGCGCCATGCAGATCGGCGGGCCGGCTACTTCGATGTCCGTTATGTCGGCCATTCAGATTTCATGGATCATCTTTTTGAGAACGTTTACGATTTCCGCCGGCTCCAACCGCTTTGTATAATCAGGATCAACAAAAGCATACGTGATAATGCCTTGAGTATCGATCACATAGGTTGCCGGCATGGGCAGCTCAAAGGTATCATCTCCATTGAAAGCGGGAATATCGATACCGAAGCTTGCGTAGATCGGACGAAGCTCCTCTGACAGGGTGAATACCAGGCCGAAGTCTCGTGCCACATGATTCCCCACGTCGCTAAGCACCTCGAAGGCAATATGGTTTTTCTCCACGGTCGACAGCGACTTATCGGGCAAATTGGGTGAGATGGCAACCAATTGTGCGCCCAAAGATTCGATGTTCGGCAATTCAAGCTGCAATGCCCGCAGCTCTAAGTTACAGTACGGTCACCAGCCACCGCGGTAAAAACTCAATACAAGCGGTCCGTTGGCCACCAGATAGGACGAAGAGATCAACTCACTCTTTGCGTTGGACAGGGAAAAGGACGGGATCGTATCACCCGTCTTGAGACTCCTGTCCGTAATACCGGATTTTTTGAGGCGTTCGGTATCTGCGGACATGATATTTAGCGTATCCTGTGGAATGTTTTTGCTGGATTGTTCTTTTAAGTCATCTAAATCCTGTTTAAGGCTCATACAGAACTCCTTTACAATTATGGATGGACACTCGTTGATCGTTTATAATTAGATTGTAAGCGGATATATGGCTTATGGGGTCTTATGATGAAGTTCCAGTTGGGACGCAACAAAATCCCAGTTTGCCAGCTTATCGAGCACCGTCTCAACAAAATCGGTACGCCGGTTCTGATAGTCCAAATAGTAAGCATGTTCCCAGACATCAACGGTAAGAACCGGTTTTAGTTCGTTAGCAAGAGGTGTATCCGCATTTGCAGTTGTCACTACTTTCAGTGTGTCACGGTCCAGGACCAACCACACCCATCCGCTGCCAAACTGACCTTTGGATGCCGTCAGAAAATCATTCTTGAATGCATCAAAACTCCCGAAAGCGTCTTCGATTTTTTTTGCCAGCTGACCCTTTGGTAATCCACCGCCACCCGGTTTCATGCATTGCCAGAAGAAAGCATGGTTCCAAGCTTGTGCGGCATTATTAAAAAGGTCCAGGTATTCTTTCTTGTCCGCGGTGAGACGGATGACCTCCACAAGGGTTTTATCCTGGAAGGTGCTGTCCTTGAGCAAGCGGTTGGCCTTGTTTACATACCCGGCATAATGTTTGCCATAGTGAAGGTTCATGGTTTTTGCGGAGATATAGGGTTCCAGCGCATCTTCGGAATATGGAAGCGGACTCAGAGCCAAAAGGAGCTTTTCCTCGGCAGTTCCACATCGGCTGACAGCTAATGCAAGGCAAATAACCAATAATAAGGGCATTCTCTTTCGCAAACCTTGAAATCGTTGAATTGGCCGTTTCATCATGTCATCCCTCTTAATATCCAACCATATTGCTTGGGTTACCATTCGACGCCGTCATTAATCGGAAGATCGGTCTGCATCAACACAGAAAATTTCGAATTTAGTTTTGAAATGCAACATTCGGCGGGTAATAAAATCTAAATAGGCGTAATCGGCGCATTCTTCATGTTTGTTAAATTTAATTACAAAAGAATTTTTGTGTCAAGTATTTTCGTTTTGTTAAAAGATGCTACATGGTGGCAGAACAGGTCCGGTGGTCTTCACTTTTTCAAAAACAGCCGATCAGCTATATCGCCCCAAATGTCACTTATGGATAAATTATGGATTCGGGTTAATAGAGTTGACTTTGGCATTTCCCAGACTCCGCTACTCCGGTATGGACTTTGCGTAATATTTATGTCATAAACAGGCAGTTTAGCATCCTTGCCAAGCCCGGCATGCACCAACAGCTTCCACACGGACCGGCTTCTCCCCCCGTGCTTAGAAGCTGGCCGGTTATAGCTAAAAAACATAACCGATAAAGGGAGCAATGGGGAGGAACTTTGTATGTTAGACGTTGAGATAAGGAGAAATTATATACCCGGTTGCATCGGTCGAATTGCTGAACTTCATGGTACTTACTACCATGTTCATTGGGGATTCGGTCTTTTTTTTGAGGCCAAGGTGGCCACCGAGATCTCAACGTTCCTGGGTCGATATGACGATCAGCGTGACGCCTTCTGGACCGCGCTGCTTGAAGACCGTGTTGAAGGATCCATTGCCATCGACGGTATTCATGCTTCAAGTCAGGGAGCCCATCTTCGATGGTTTATCATTTCATCAAAGCTGCGTGGGCAGGGACTGGGCCATACACTCATGGAGAAGGCGGTAAATTTCTGCAAGAAAAATAATTATTACCGCGTCTATCTTTGGACATTTGACGGCCTTGATGCAGCACGCTATCTCTACGAAAAATTCGGTTTCAAACTCATAGAGCAACATGAAGGGACTCAGTGGGGAGTCGCGGTGAACGAGCAGAAATTTGTTCTGGATTTATCATGAAATTTCATCGACAAATCGTTTCTATCGGCGATAACCCCCGGCATTATCACCGGTTTCATTAAATGACCTGCACGTTCGTTATCACTCAACCGGTTTTGTATAGAACGAGTTCTATCGATTCTTGGATGGGTTTTTTAGATCGAATTCCAGCCGTTGTAATTTTTCTTCAAACATTGCCTTTTGTGCCTCAAAGACACCGGAAGATTTCACAAGTTCATTATAAAGTTTTTCGATGTCCGCTTGGCAGCGATGAATCGACTTTGACAACTCCGCGATGCTGTTGGCATCACGGGTCTGTGTGGCCGTCTGCATAGCGGCATGAAGTTCAGCGAGCGTTTTTTCATGTGCTTCAATATGCGCTTCAGTTTGATGGATATGCTGTTCCATCGGCTTGAAAATCCTGCCACGTTCTTTAATGATTTCCGAGCGCCTCCGTCTCATTTCTTTTTTGGAAAGATTTAACCGGGCGTTGTCCTTTTTAACCTTCCCAAGACCGGATATCATAACATCTTCTTCATCGTTCCACCCACCCTTTTCCAGAAACCGCTGGTAACCGCCTTCAAATATAAAGATGTCGTCGTTATGAAATACAACCAGACGTTCGGCAAGGGTTTTTAAAAACATTTCGTTATGAGTTACCATTACCACCGTGCCTTCGAAACTATCGATTGCTGCCAGAAGAGCATCACATGATTCCAAATCGAGATGGTTGGTGGGTTCATCTAAAAGTAGAAGGTTTACCGGCGTCGTCAGAAGCTTACCGAGCAGCACTCGGCTTTTTTCACCGCCGGAGAGCACACCAATTTTTTTTAAGGCCTTATCGCCGTCAAACAACATGGCACCGCATATATTGCGCGCCTGCTGACGATCGACATCCGAATGTGAATAGAGAATTTCCTCTTCAACGGTTTGAGTATGGACCAGGCTTTGTATATTGGTCTGTTCAAAAAAACCTTTCCGGACAGCGGGGTTTAAGACAATATCACCGCTTTTCGATTTGAGCACTCCGGCCAATAGTCTTAGCAGGGTGGTTTTACCTTTACCGTTTTTTCCCACAACACAGATGCGCTCTCCTGCCCCGATGGTCATGTTAAAATTCTTGATTAACGGTTTACGGGAATCATAAGAAAAGGATAAATCCCGGACGCTCAAGACGTGCTTGCCGAAAAAAGAACGGCTTCTGAAGGCAAAATCAAGGGTTTTTAGCCTCTCCAGTTTTTCTTTTTTTCCTATTTTTGAAAGGGTTTTAATTCGTGACTGCACCAGGTTGGCAAGCCTGGCCTTGGCCCTGAAACGCTCAATAAACTGTTCGACTTCCTTACGGCGTCGCTCATCTTTAATTCGGGTCTTTTCATGCACCTCTTCTTCCTGGGCAATCTGGGAGTAAAACTTTTCTGTATTTCCAGAAATTTTACGCAACTTTTTTCGGTATATTCCCATGGTATGGGTGACCAGTTGGTCCATTAGTCCTCGGTTATGGGTGATAAGCATCATTTCACGAGGCCAGTTCATCAAAAAGCGTTCCACCCAGCGAATGGAGGTTATGTCGAGATAGTTGGTAGGCTCGTCCAAAAGTAATAGATCAGGCTCGGAAACCAGCACTTTGGCCAGATTCAAGCGAACCTGGAATCCCCCGGAAAAATCAAGGGGGTGGCGTTGCATGTCTTCTTTGTTGAAACCCAGTCCCGTTAAAATTTTCTCAACCTTCCAGTAATGGCCACTTTCCTGGGCTGGCAGCCCGGTCATAACCTCTTTGATAACGGTATCTTTCGTAAAATCAAGGTCCTGCCGAACGTAACCGATTCGGTAATGTTTGGGGATGCTTATGGTTCCAGAGTCCGGAGACTCTTCTCCGATAATGATTCGAAAAAGGGTTGTTTTTCCATGTCCATTGAGGCCAACAAGTCCAATTCGTTCCTTTGGATTGAGCTTAAAACCGGTACCCTCAAAAAGAATTTGAGAACCAAAGCTTTTATGAAGATTTTCTACACCGATCATATTTTTTATAATGGCAAAGCCGGTGGGCCATTCTATTAAAACGGTCAGCATGACTCTATGATGCGCCTACCGGCATGTTTCGTTACTGTTAACTGGAGGTATAAAGGAATACTATAAAACTGTCAATCCAGGAGAAGGCATTTGGCAGGGCAAGCGCATTTGAATCCCAATACGGGGAGAATGCTCCACGGGGGCGTGCATCTCTTTGCCAGTATTCCATTATTT
>Ga0180432_10005977_pt1 | contig 15982 bp, 14 predicted proteins | sample SS_ome_10_FD_132414 | JGI IMG/M metagenome (GOLD analysis project Ga0180432, IMG submission 132414) | Hypersaline lake sediment archaeal communities from the Salton Sea, California, USA - SS_1_MS_2 metaG | ecosystem: Environmental > Aquatic > Non-marine Saline and Alkaline > Hypersaline >... | reverse complement strand
TTTGACTATTTGTTCCGGTTTTCGGTATTTCCTTTTCATAAGAGTATCCTTTCCTTAAAAACCAACTCATCTTATCGGATACTCTCTAATTCTCAATGGTACAGTTTTTGGGGGTCAGGCCATAAACAATCAAGAGAAACAGGCTTGTCTTAAATAACCTGCGGAATAAAGCAAAAGCAAAAACGGCAAAAAGGATAGCAATTAAACCATTCGTAAGAACGATTGGCATTAAAAGGTCGTGTAGGACAATGGGGTCAGATAACTTGTCGCGAGAAATAAATACAAGAATCATTATACTTCCCAAAGTTCCAGTCAGTATGCAGAATGCTGCCAATATGCCAGACATAATAAGCGTTTTTGGTTTCATATTTTCTCCTTTCAAAAGATTGCTGTTACCGCACCATTTTAACGATTGCTTGTCTTACTGTTTTGGTCTTCTTTTGGGTCTTTATCCTTCTGCCTTGATAATGACTTATTATTTGATTCGTTTTCTGCTTTGACAAGTTGGCCTACTCCGCTTGTCCCTATCCAAAGTAGAACAGTAACTAATAAAAAGCAAACAGCACAAAACAGTTCAGCACAAAACAATCCATTATCAATAAAGTTAGGGTGCCAAAAAAATATAAACACATCAAAAGGCCACACCAGCCAATTCAGGTTTAAGGCATACTCAAAAAACATTGAAAAAAAATAGTATTCTTCTACAATCAACGCGATTATAAATAAAAATGACGTAATCCAAAAAACACAAAATATCAAAAGAGCTATTCGCCCGAGAGTTAGCTTTTTCATTATGAGGGCAAAAACATAAACCCCTAAAATGATAAGATAAGCGAAAACTCCCAAGTAAGTAACTCCAGTGTCATATTCCGCAGCTATGGCTTGACCCATTATAAATATGCCAATACCGACAACTATGGCAGCAAAGAGCCCTATTCCCATTTGTATTTTCGCCTTCACGCTATTTCCCTTCAAAACCTCACTCCACCATTTTAACCGCAAAATTAGACAAAGAAAAACATTTTCTGACTTTTTTTGCTTGTGCTTATAAAGCACCGTTTAGTCCGTTTTTTCTTTGACTTTTGCCTGAAAATCCGTTATAATACCCGCATGTTAGGTAGAAACCTAACGCAGGGAGTTTACCCTCGATGGTAGCTTCCTCGATTCCCTGTCGGGGGCCGGCAGGCGATAGATATAGCGGAGAACCGCACGTTTTCGTATCAGCAGATACACGCCAAAAATCATCGTTCGTAAATAGTCTTAGAGCAAAACGGAAAACCTTTAGGAAAATATTCAACATACAATATTCAATCAGAAAGGCTTTTCCTTATGACTCCCGAACCTCAAACCCTGAACAAAGAACCCTGTCGATGGGTCTCTTACCAAGCTCCAGCCAGGCCCTTCACTTATACGAGCGCACAAAAATACTTAATTATGCAAAACAAACCCAATTTCCCTCGTTTCTGCGCCAAAAACAGCTATTTACAAGAAAAACAAACCCAATCCAAACCCATTCAAACCCATTTTCAACCCAAATATGCCGAAAACAAACCCAATCAAACCCAATTTAAAACCACCCCCACTTGTCCCGGCCAAGTTTCTGCCAAAGCCGGACCCAGCAGTTCCTTTCGACTAAATATTATTCACCAGCGACCTGTGACTAAAATGCGTTTAATAACAAATAGCCTATTGACCAATCAGGGTTTTGTCGGCATAATCACTATTTCTGCATTGTCGGACCGGCCGATATTAAGAATGCCTCAGACAAAGGCCCGAATAAATATTGTTTACAGATATGTCTAAAGCTAAAACTGACAAAACCGCTTCTCCGAAAACCGCTCGAAAAGACCGCGCCGCCGAAATTGCAAACACGCTTGAGTGGCTGATAACCGCTTTTATGCTGGCTTTTATCTTTCGGGCCTTTATAATGGAGGCCTTCCGCATACCTACCGGCAGTATGGCCGATACCCTCAAAGGCGCACATTATCGTCTGCGATGCTGCCAGTGCGGATATAAATATGATTATGGTTTTGAGCCGCAAAGATTCAATTTGCCGCAGGACACAATCCCGCACGGCTATATCAAGCCATTTCACTCTCGCTGCTCAAGCTGCGGCTATTACCAGCCGACCGGCGGAGCAATGCAGATAATAAACGGCGACAGAATACTCGTCCTCAAATGCATCTACCAGTTCTTTGAACCGCAGAGATGGGACGTAGTGGTGTTTAAGAACCCGCTCGACCCGTCAATAAATTATATCAAACGATTAATCGCCCGCCCGGAGGAGACTGTGGAGATAATCGACGGTGATATTTACATCGACGGGCAAATCAGCCGAAAGCCGCCTAAAGTCCAAAACGAGTTGTGGATGCCTGTGTACGATAACGATTATCAGCCGGTTCGGCCGAGAGAAGGTCTGTTTAACGGTCATTTTTGGCAGCAGCCGTTTAATATCGCAGGCTCAAAATGGGAAATTGACAAGGCCGACAGGAGAAAGTTTCGCTTGAGCAGCCCCTCCGACCAAATCAATTACCTCAGCTATGACAGCTCTGCCGGCAACAATTTCAGGGCCACCTATGCTTATGACGAAATTAAAGAATACGATTATATGCCGTATTGCAGTGACCTGATGGTGCGTTTTTACGCCGAACCAGCCGGGCAGAAGGGCGTTATTGGTATTGAACTTAGCAAGTATAAAAGCCGTTACAGGGGCTGGGTTGATTTGGCCGCAGGTGAAATGGTTATTGAGCAGCTTTCGCCCGGCACAGCAGCAAATAAATTAAAGCGCGAATTGGTAAAACAGCCGATTGCAGGCAGACCTGCCCTGGTGAAATTTGCCAACGTTGACCATCAATTGATTTTTCAGTTCGGCGATGAGAAACTGGTCTTTGATTTGGGGCGGTTGCCGGACGATGCCGGGCCGAGAGATACGAGTATTGAGTCGGAAGTAAAAATCTTCGGTTCCGGCAAACTGACGCTCTCGCATATAGCGGTTTTCAGAGATATTCACTACACCGCAGCGATTATTAACAGCGCCTACCTGAGCAGGGCGGCAGAAGGCAATCCTTTTACGCTCGGAAAAGACGAATTTTTTGTGCTGGGTGATAATAGTCCCAGCAGCGCCGACAGCAGGTGGTGGCAGAGAGATGGTATTAAAAATAACCATCAAACCTATCGGAAGGGGATTGTTCCGCGTGATTACCTGGTTGGCAAAGCACTTTTCGTTTATTGGCCCGGCGGCTTTGAATTTCCCTGGCCGAAGGAGGTAAAGATTTTTCTGCGTAATAACAGCCGCAAGAACGGATTGTTGAGAGTGGCTTATGCGCTGGTTTCCTTGAATTGGATACCTGATGTCGGCGGGATACGTTTTATCTACGGTGGCTCGGATAAACAAATAAATAAAAAGTAAAAATCAAAATTAAGGACTGCTGCGCGGGGGTGGTTTATGAGGGGGCAATGTTGGATTGTGGGCTAAAAAGAAAGATTGGGGTGTGTGCTTGGGGCATATAGGCGAAATGGGTAAGAAAAAAATTGGCAAAAAGAGCAAAAAAACACAAAAAAACACAAAAAAACGTAAAAAAAGAGTCAGAAAGCTAAAGAAAGAACGAAAAAACAGTAAGAAATCAATTATTCACCACCTATGAAGAGCTCAAAGTCAAGTGATAAAATTTCTTTTCCCTCATTTTTTTGTCACAAGTGACACGAATTCTTAATTACTGATTTCGCAGATATCAAGACAAGGATTTGCTGGGGGGGGAGCTTACGAGAAAAGCCCTAAGTTTGAGCACAATTTCCTTGACAAATATAACGTATCCTGTTAGAAAAGAAGGTATTAGTTGAGTGGAATGGAGGGGTGAGAAGGCTATTCTGTTGCCTGTCGAGCTTTTCCAAACAAGAAATTGTCATTTGCTATGCATTTTTAAGATGACAATTTTGAATAATCCATATTTAAACGCTTAAAAGGAGGCGGGAAAATGAGACCTCAAGTAACAATTAAAGCTGTAGTTTTTGTGTTGATTGTAAATCTTGTCCTGGGCGCCTCGGCGCCGGCTGTTGACACCATCTGGCAGGCTGATGTGAATAACTGGAGCATCGCAGCTAACTGGAACAACGGCGAGCCACTTGCCGATGTTAACGCTATCGTCAATAACGACGGAACGGTAGAAATAGACCAAGCGGGAGAGGTCTGTTTGAATCTGATTCTTGGCAACCTTACAGGTTTCGGCGGGACAGTCTCTATGACAGCAGGGGCTTTGAACGTTGCCGAGGATGTCAACGGTTTCGGACCCGGGACCAGCAGATTAGAACTCGATGGTGGTACGCTGACTGTTAGCGGTGACATCCGGCTTGATCGAATGTTTCTCGGTATCAGCAATACCGGCGTTGTTTACATCCAGCCGAACCCGCAGGTAGTTGACATTACCCGCCTTTTCATCGGAGATGAGGCAACCGGCGGAGGTACCTATACCAAGAACAGCAACGGGTTGCTGGATACCGGTGAGTTGTATGTCGGCCTTGATGGCACAGGTGTATTCAACCACAATGCCGGCAACGTTGATAATTTTCGGCTCGACGTGGCTACTCAAACCGGAAGCACCGGAAATTATAATCTCAACAATCCCGGCTGTGTACTTGAGTCGGGCACTGAAAGCATCGGCAGGTCAGGGATTGGCACTTTCACACAGAACAACGGCACCAACAGGATTTCAAATCTCCTATACCTCGGCGAGTTTGCCGATGGCAACGGGACCTATAATCTCAACGCCGGCAACCTCGAGGGAGCTGGGGGAGGAGCTGTGAACCGCGAATATATTGGCAATCTTGGTATAGGCGACTTCAACCACGTCAGCGGAAACAATGCAGCAAATGCGCTATATCTCGGCTGGGGCGGTTCGGCCACTGGTACATACGACCTTCAGGCAGGGTCACTCACAACGACTCTTGAAGAGGTCGGTCGCAGCGGCAGGGGCACATTTACTCAAAACGGAGGTACAAATAATACACAAGAACTGTTCCTTAGCCTTAATACAGACAGCAGAGGGACATATAACCTCAATAACGGGACTCTATTGGCTGGCACTGCTGAGTATGTAGGGATAAGAGATTTTGCCAGCTTTGTGCATAACAACGGCGACAACACAACCGGCTCGCTTTACATCGATACAAACTCTGTCTATACGCTTGGTGGGGGACAACTGACAGTTAATGAGCGGGAATATCTGGAGACAGAGGGCAGATTTATACAGAACGGCGGGGTGCATAATGTCAATGACATTCTCTACCTTGGCAGGTCGGGCGAGCCCAATGTAGCCTACGAACTCACCGACGGCAGCCTGACCGTCGGCGACCCGTGCGCAGTACCATATCCCGGGACGCTACATTGGGCCAGTCCCGGCAGCGAGTACATCGGGTTTCGGTCTCTCGGCCTGGGAACCTTTACGCAAACCGGCGGGACAAACACCGCTTACAATAATCTCTATGTCGGATACCAGCATTATTCTGCGGGCATCTACGACCAGAGTACTGGAGATGGAGACACTGTCGTCGGCAACGACCTTTTTATAGCACTGAACGCCTGGAGTAGAGGCGAATATCGGCTGGGAGAGACATCTGATGTTATCGTAGGCCGTGATGAATACATCGGCTGGGGCGGAAATGGCAGGTTTATACAGAATGGAGGAGAGAACAACTGCAATAAACTTTCCGTTGGTCTGCATCTTCCTTCCAGCGGTTTATATACCCTGAACGAAGGTGACCTGGGCGCAAATGAGGAATACATTGCCCAAAACGGCCATTTCTTACAGAATGGCGGAACTAACACGACCGGAAAGCTCTATCTTGGCAGATTTGTTGGCTTTAAGTGGGGGTTAACCTGGGGCTGGCAACCGACTGCGCCACCTGACCCTTGGGTTAACTTCAGGATAGCCAGATACACGAAAAATGGCGGTGCATTGTTTGTTACAAACCCAGCGTGTGCCTATATCGGTTACGAGGGCACCGGTGCTTTCGAGCACTATGACGGCAACAATGTCATCACCGGCAGTCTCCATGTAGGCAACGCAGCAGACTCGGCAGGAAAGTATGTACTCGATATAAACAATGCCGGGCTGCTTGAGGTTGAAAATGAGATACGCATCGGCGCCGACAGCGGACTCGGACGATTCGAGTGGTTTAATGGTGATATTAACGTGCCAAATTGCACCCTTGGAAACAATGGTACTCTGGCGATGGGGTTCGACTTCGATGTGAATGACCTTGCCAGCGGAGCGCTGTTTGTAGGGGGAGCAACCAACGTAACCGGCCTGGATGAGGGAATGCTTGAAGTAACCAATGGCGCCACGGCAACCAACAATCAATCACGGACCTTGCGGGCTGTGCGAGTCGGTTCCAATACAGGCGCCGGTACGTTTATGCAGAATGGTGGTTCGAACAATATTATAAACTATCTTGAAATCGACCCCAATGGACGATACGTGTATTCCGGCGGTAATCTGGACATTTATGACGGCGGGCTGCACATAGCTGGCGAATTTGATTTCACTAATAGCTTTCGTACCTTGGATGTTGGAAGTAGTTCGCTGGTGAACTTAGTCGATGCAAATTTCACCAACTGCTCCAATGCGTCGTTTAATATAAATAGTTCGGACTGTCTGACGATTCTGCCCGTCGGTTTCAGTCCCGGTCAGTTCTACAGCTACACCAACTACGGTAGGGAACATACCGATGGCAACACCCTGGAGTTCAGCAGTTCGGATTCTTACACCTTCCAGGGTATAATCGGCGACCATGTCAAGTGCTTCGGTAACAGCTCTCTCAGAGCAACAACTGATGGTTATCTTAATCTTTTGGATGGGCTTGAATTGTCTGGCTTTAGTGATGTGAATCTTGGAAGCGGCGTAGTTGCCATCAACGACAGCAACTCCGGTATCGATAGCGCAAATGCTAAACTGGCGGGCGACAGTATGTTTGTCGGCATAGACGGCGGCACGGGCAGCTTCGTGCAGAATGACGGCAATGCTGTTATCAGCAGCGATGTACTGCTCGGTTACGGCTCCGGCAGCAACGGCTACTATTCGCTGGATAACGGCGGCAGCCTTGAGGCTGGGAGCATCTACGTAGGTTTTGATGCAAACGGAACATTCGACCACAATGTCGGCAACGTGAATGCTCGTCACGACCTTTTCGTCGGCTACGGGCCTGATTCCAACGGCCTGTACGTTAGTTGGGCTGTGACCACCAACATAATCAGTGGGTTTGTCTGCTCAACGATAGGTTATGAGGGTACCGGCCAATTTATTCAACAAAATGGAACGCACAATGCAGGGGGAGCTCTCAATATGGGCGTAAAGGAAGGCTCAAGTGGCACCTACAAGATTTACAAGGGCAATCTCGAGACAGATCAACTCAATGTAGGTCTGATGGGCGATGGCAGGTTTGAAATTCTGCAGGCACCGGACCCGAATATCACGGTTAAGGAGTTGTTGAATTTCGGCCCGAACAGTATCTTTGTAGCAGTGGAAGGCTCGACCATCCATATGAATAGTGCCGCATTTGATAACCAAAACATCGACCCCAACGACCTTGAAGGCCTGAGCAACCTGATGCTAATATTCGAGGGCGGCAGCGCCGACCCTAACACGTACCAATTCGAGGTCTCCGGAAAGGACATAGGGGCAGGCCTGATAGGATTTGAGACCAACTTTGCTCTGGAGGCATTAGACATTGGCGGTACCGACATCGGGCGAATCCAATTGGTTGACCGGTATTATAACCAGATGGACGGCGATAGCAATGAAGCGTTATATGTCTATAATCTCAATATCGGTCCCGGCTCATATCTGGACCTCAACGGCCTGAACCTGTATTATGTCAACAGCTCAATCGATGGAACAGCCACTATCGATGAAAACAGCGGTACGATAGCTGAAATTCTATTAGGCGATTTTGAGCCAGACGGAGATGTGGACCTTGTAGACTTTGCCAGTTTTGCCCTTCGATGGAAAGGTACAGGCTGTGGTATCTGTGGCGCAGCCGACCTTACCGATGACGGAAACGTTGATATTTATGATTTGCAGAAGTTTACCGACAACTGGCTTGCAGGCAAATAACTTTTTATGTGGGATATCTGTTTTACATTCCAGAGATTAGCACATTGACGGGCAAAATTACTCCTGTCCGGCAGGCTGGGGAAAAGAAACTTCCAATGACGGCAGAAATAGTTATAGAGGCCCTCATCGTCATTAAAACCAAGATATTCACCTACAATTTCCATAGTAATTACCTTGCTGTCTGCCAGCTTTGGCAGTGGACACCTGGCTCACATTTTTTTTTGTGGATAGTAAATTTTATAAAAATCAACCGACTGTAACGAAGACATTGACGATATAATCAATAAGTTTCATTTTCGACCTCTTTGCCAGATAAAGGTTATTGTTGATTTACCTTTATTATCGTCGAAGAGGTCTTATTTTATGCTATACAAAAAAACTCGCACAATGCGTTATTATTTAGTTGAGATTGCCCACGCACCAATTGGATTTTAATGTTAGTGTAATTGGTACGGGACTTACTCACGAGAAAAAAGGCGGAGGATTTATTTTTTTTTAGCAGCAATGCAACGGAGGGTGAGGACGAAAGACCAAATCTTTTACCGGCAGGTGTTTTTAGGTCATCGAGCAATAGAGACCTTATAGATTTCTCCCGTGGGATTTATCCAAAACATAGTTTTTCTTCTCTCTGTAAAATTTCGAGGCGGGTAATATGCGGTATTTGCCGAGCCATACTGCCAGCCGTAATTGAAGGGATAAATTCCGCCGGATGGTTGTGTCGCTACGTATCCGGAAAGCGCAAAAGATGCTGTTCCAATATATGTGTAAATTTGACCGCCAAGGTCATCATCCACTATCCGGTCCGGGGTTCCTTTAGCGGCAATTAACGTGTTGGAGTCTTTGCCAAGCCACTGCTGCTCTAATTGTGCGATTTGCGACGTGCACCCTGTTATCAACAGGCAAAAAGTCAGCAAAATCAATCTTTTCATTTTGTCCCCTCTCAAAAGATTTCACCCAATTGATTCAGGATAATTATATGTTTCTTGCCGCTGATAATCAACTAAAAAAGTGTTAAATTTTGGCTTTGAAGCCGACTATACAGTTACGAAAACGGCTTAAGATGCGGTTTTTATCGCGGCCAGTCTATACCCTTTATGCCGTTTTTTGTCAGGTTGACATCGGGGAAGCCATCATTTGCGGGTCGAATGTCTTCTGCCTTGATTGGGCGGATTTGGCCATCGGCGAAGAGGTAGTTTCGTTTGCCCTGCCAGCACCACCAACCGGGGTCTTCACCTTTTACTGGTGTGTGATTGCTGAGCCATTCTCCGATGAGGATTTTTCCTGACGGCCTGGCTACGTTCGTACTTCGCTGCGGAATAGAAGGGACGGCGGGGGGGAAGCTTGACCATGTGTCGCTTTTATCGTTCATATCATCGATTTGCTGCGGGCTGTGATAGAAAGCCATCGAGTAGGCGTAGCTGGTGGATTCGAATACCTGTTTGGCCAGGCGGTCCTGCGGACAGAAGAGGACGGAAGGATTATTCGCATCGATATCGCCTCCCAGGTACGGGGTGACGAATCTGCGCCAGCCGCGACCCATCCACAGACAATAAAACGGAGATGGCGAGACGGGGTCATCGGCGCAGGGATAAGTCTCGTTGTTCGAATCCAGGTAAAAGTTTATGGCCAAGTTGATTTGTTTGAGGTTGTGTGCGCAAGTGACCTGTACGGCCATAGCTTTGGCTTTTCTAAGCGCCGGGGTTAGTATCGAGAGCAGCAGTGCGATAATCGATATGACGACGAGCAGCTCTATGAGAGTAAAGCCCGTCGTAAGTCTTTTTTCAAATTTTTTCCTGATGTATTTCATATTTTTTTGCTGTTAGAGATTTTATTTACCTATACAGAAACGGCCGAAGATATTTTCGAGTATCTGCTCGTCGATATTCTGCTGCTCGATATTTGAGATTGCCTGGTAAGCGGCCCTTAGCATCATTGCGGCGACCTCATCATTGCCGGCGTTTACTTGTTTGACGGACTGCTTAATATTCTCGATTGCTTCTGCGACGGCCTGCTTGTGCCGGCTGGTAAGCGCGGAGACCCCTGTTTCGGCCACGTGTGAACACTCAGAATCAGCCGATATGGGCTGAACTGTGGTTTCTTCGATTAGTTTTTTGTCTATTTCCTTTCGCAGTGTTTCTATGCCGAGGCCGGTCTTCGAACTTGTCGGAAGGAAATCGGCGTCGAACGATTCATTTAATTCGTCAAGGCGTTGGTTTAGTTTGTCTTCGCTGAGCAAATCCGATTTGGCAGCGACTGCTATCAGGGCCTGCGGTTCGATTAGTTTGAGGGCTTCGATGTCGCGGGCAAAGTCTGATTTTGATATATCGACGCATAATATAACTATGCAGGCATTTTTTAGAGCTTCGGTGGCGGCCTGGCGGGCGAGTTTGTCGAGGATATTGTCCGGCGCGATTATCAGTCCCGCGCAGTCGAACAGTACGCACCGGCAGCCGGCCAATGTCAGGATGCCGGTCAGCACGTCGCGGGTGGTTTTGAGCCGGGCCGAGACGATGCTTCTTTGCCTGCCGAGCAGTTTGTTAAGGAGACTGCTTTTTCCGGCGTTGGGCAAGCCGGCAATTCCGACTGCGGGCAAATCGACCATTGACTCATAGCTTATACTGGAGGAGAGCAGTTTATCAAGTTCGCTTAGTATTTGCTCAAGTCTCCGGAGGGCCTGTGGGCGGGAGATAAATTCGATGTCGTGCTGGCTGAAATCAAGACCTGCTTCAAGGAGGCTTAGAGAATCCATTATGTCGGAGCGGATTTTGGATGTTGTTTGGGCCAATCGCCCGGCCAATAGTTTTTCTGCGGCGGCCAATTGCAGTTTGTTCGAGCTTGTAATGATTTCGTTTACGGCTTCGGCCTGTGCCAAATCTATTTTGCCGTTAAGGTAAGCCCTTGCGGTAAATTCACCGGGCCCTGCGGCCCGCAGGTCGGCGACAGTGCCGGACAACAATTTGTCAATAAGGGCCTCGGTGACGGATGAGTTTGTATGGAGATGGATTTCGGCGAGATGCTCGCCGGTATAGGAGCGCGGGGCCGAGAAAAGATACAGCAGTGCATCGATTTTAAGCCCGGTGTCGATTGCGACTGCGCCTGAAAAAAGGCCGGCTGCTGCGGCCGGATGAGGTTCGAATATCCGGCGGATTGTGTTAGGGACCTCGAGCCCGCTGATACGGACAAGCGACCTTGCGCCCGAGCTGGTGGAGCTGAGAGCTACTATAGTATCAGTAAGCTCATACATTTGAGTATTCCTGAATCCTGTCGCCACGAAAACGCTGCGCGGCAAATCGAAGAAACGTTAAATCCGCCGAATGTACTGCTTCGTCATTTTTTACAGCGTTTAGTCTGCGCATAAAGTTTGTGGTTCGATTTTTTAGGCCAAAGCCCTCCTGTTTCTACAAGTCAATGAGTTTTGTAGAATGGTTTCGGTTTTTTCTTTTTGACTTTTCCGCCGGTTTTGCTCGTTGCGGCAACCATACCCGTTTGCTGCTGCTGCTCTTTTTCATGGATATGCTTTCGTATGAAGTACTGCTCGAAAACGCCGGCAAAGACGCTTGACATAATATAGAGATTCACTCCGGAGGGTCCTTTGTACAACATCAACGGGAAGAGAACAGGCATCATAACCATCATCATTTTCTGCTGCTGTGCGGCCTGTGGATTTGCGGCGGCTGCGGCCTGTTTCGGCATCAGCTTCTGCTGCAGATAGAACGCCACACCCATCAGGATGGGCAGCAGGTTGAACGACTCTATCTTCCAGCCCAGAAGCGGGACAATTATCGGCTCGCTGAATCTAACCAAGGCGTCCGGCGCCGACAGGTCGGTAATCCAGAACGGCAGAAACGCGGCGCCGCGGAGTGAGATGCTGGCGTACACCGCACTCCATAGCGCAATCCAAAGGGGCATCTGGGCGAGCATCGGCAGCATTCCCATAACGGGAGTTGCGGGCGATACACCCCTTTCCTTTTGAAAGGCCATTATGCGTTTATTCATTTCGGCCTGATTTTTTGCATATTTCTTTCTTATTTCCTGTACTTCCGGTGCGCTTAGAACCTTGGAGAATTTGTTCATCGAAACCTGACTCTTTTTGCTGAGCGGATGGAGAATGATTCGGACCAGGAACACTAATATAATAATGACGACGCCGTAATTGCCGATAAAGCCGTACATCCATTCCATCAGCGACAAAATTCCGAAGGCGAGCGGTTTTATGATAGCGGCGGGACAGCAGCAGCCGAGAAAATCTATTGTCTGGACAAAACCCAGATTTTTGTACAGGTTATTTTTGTCGAAGAGACGTTTGTCCTTGGGGCCGAGATAGAGATGGAAATTATATGTTTTGGCGTTGTTTGTCTGTCCTGCAGGTGAAAGTTCTGCGGCCGAAAGTTTCAGGTCCACTGAGACGGTCTCATCACCACTGTCGCATCGCTGATCTCTGTCGGGGTTGTAGAATGTGCCTGTTTTGTTGCTTATCCAGTCGCAATAGTTTTTGCCCTCGTCCGGCAGAGGTACCAGGATAGCAGCGAAGTATTTATTGGTTGTAGCGGCCCAAAGGAATTGGTTGCCTGGTTTTGCAAGCGGTCTTTGGTCCAGGCCGTTAGACTTGCGGAGCTGTTTGGCGCTGAATTTTGCTCTTTCGCTGGTAATTTGGCCCTTCGAATTTCTATAGCATGCGATGGCCCTTCTCATATCGGTCCTGATTCCTTCTCTGCCGAAACCGATGGGCCCGGTTAAATTGAATCGCACTTTTTGTTCAGTTTCTGCGAGGTTTTCGACGGTTATGCTGCAGTTCAGCATGTAGCTGGCGGGGAATACCTGAAAGGTTTTAGTTAATTTCATAACCGGCTCGGCGGTGTTTCTGGCTTTAATGACGGCCTCGAAGCGTGCTGTTTGGGAGCCGTCCGAAGAATGTTCAACTTCGTAGCTTTTCCAGTGCAGCCCATTGAGGCGTAATTGAAGCTCCTGTTCAACAAATATGAGCTCTTTGTTTGCCATTGACAGAATTTCGCTTCCATCGGGCTGCAGCAGTGGTGAAAGTGTAACCAGCGGCTGCGGGTCTTTGTAGTCGCGGTCGTCAAAACCGGTCGTTTTACCGCTGTAGTCGGGACCGTTACTGAAAATGGCTTTCTTTATAGAAGCCCCTTTCGAAGTTAGTTGCAGTTGGAACTTATATCCATCATCAGCATTTTCGGTTTCCGGGTCGGAAGCTCCAAGTATAATGGCGGCCTCTTCGGAGTGTTCTGCGTCAAGAGCGCCAAAGTCGGCAGCTTCCAATTGTGCGTTTTGCCCGGTGAATTCTTTTGCGGTATTAGTGCTTTCGTTGGTCGCTGTGTTTTGCAGGAGAATAAAGGGTGCAGGTTTGATTGTATGGCTGTTGTCGGCGGTCTCAAACAGACCTGACTGCGCCACAAGAACTCCGCAAAGAAAGACAAAGCCGATTACAACCAAAGCTAAAATGTATTTCATATTCATTATCCTGTGCCTAAAAACATTGATAACTGATTTTTGCCTTTGGTTATACAATCATCAATACATAATCAATACTAAATTTTTTATTTTCCGTCCCTCAGCCGTTCGGCGTGGAAGTTGTCCAGTTCTTCGATGGCTTTTATTTTTTTTATTGTGGTTTCAAAATCATATTCCAGCCGGACGAAATGGGCCTCGCTGTCCTCAACATACACGTAACTTGAGCGGTTGTCTCTGTCCCTCGGCTGTCCGACTGAACCGATATTGATAATGGCTTTTTCCCCGGGGATAATCGGATAGGCACCGCCTAACTCTTCGGGTAGATAGAAGTCCGGCTCGTCGAGAAAGACACCCGGCAGATGGGTATGTCCGACAAAGCAGATATGCTTGAGGCGCTCGAACATAAGCCGAACCTTGACTGGATTGCTATAAACGTCATCGGGGAAGATGTATTCGTTAATCGGCTTTCTTGGGCTTGCGTGAACAAAATCCACTGTTGCCGCGTTTGTTCCAAGCTTTGTTTTGAAGGTCCGGCGCATCGGCAACTCACCCAGAAAGCGCCAGCGTTTGTCGCACTGCTCTTTTTCGTTTTCAATTTCCAGAACTTCGCGTGTCCAGAAGCTTGCCTGTTCTGCAGAGTAGTTAAAATTTGTCGGTTCGTAAAGTGTCGCATAATCGTGGTTGCCCATAACACACCACCTGGTCTTTTCTATAATCAGGTCAAGACATTCTTTTGGGTTCGGCCCATAGCCGATGACATCGCCAAGGCAATATATTGTCTTTATGCCTCGTTTTTCAATGTCCTTTAAGACCGCAGTTATGGCTTCAAGGTTCGAATGGATATCACTTATTACTGCAAACATAGCTTACCTTTAATAAGAAACGCCTATTTTTCTTACACAAAAGACTACTTAATAGCAAAAAGCCTGCAAAAATTCCAGAATATTTATCAGCATTTGCAAAAAGGGCTGTTTCAGGCGTTTTGGCGGGGGTGCAAGTGGCTGTTTGGTAAATTTGGCAGGGCGTTTCGGGTTGTGCGCTATTTATTTGCTTTGGGCGGTTGTATTGTTATAATACCGCATACGTAAAACGCAATAAGGAATACGGGAAGTCAAAATGGATGATATGACTCTTCTTGAAACCCGCGGGCTGGTAAAGAAATACTCCGGCAGGGCCGTTGTTAATGAGGTTTCCATTACGATAGCTCAACGGAGTATTGTCGGGCTGCTGGGTAGAAATGGTGCCGGCAAAACAACCACTTTTAGAATGATTATGGGTATGATTACACCCAACGACGGCTCAGTGGTTTTTGAGGGCAGGGACATTACAAAGCTGCAGATGTACAAACGGGCACGGCTGGGGATTGGCTATCTCTCGCAGGAGCCGAGTATCTTTCAGCGGCTCAGCGTAAGTGACAATCTCTGTGCGATTCTGGAGACGATGTCTATTACCACCGCAGAGCGCAATCGAAGAGCAGCCAGACTTATTGAGCGTTTCGGGCTCGGTGAGGTTGCGAACAGTCATGGGAGGTTTTTATCCGGCGGCGAACGAAGAAAACTCGAAATCGCCCGAGCCATGGTAACCAACCCTTCGTTGATTTTGCTGGATGAGCCGTTCAGCGGTGTTGACCCTATTGCCGTTGAGGATTTGCAGCACGAAATCCGCCGACTCGTTGCTTCTGGGGTGAGTATTCTAATTACCGACCATAATGTCGAGAGGACTCTGGAGGTTGTTGATAAGGCCTATATCATCGACCATGGCAAGGTGATAGGGGCCGGTGCGCCGTCCGAACTTGTCCGCGATGAGACCGTCAGGAAACTCTATCTGGGCAATACTTTCGAAGGTGATGAATTCGACGAATGATTATCAGAAAGGCAAGTATCGCTGACGTTTCAATTCTGCTGGCGATTATTCGCAAATCATTTCTTGAAGTGGCGGAGAAATTTGAGCTTACAATTGACAACTGCCCAAAGAGTCCGGCTTTTTATACGACAGAACGGCTTAAAGGGGATTTTGAAAAAGGCCTGACATATTACATACTCGAAGAAGATGGGCGGGAGTGCGGGTGCGCAGCTCTTGAGAGGGCAGGCGCCGATAAATATTATCTGGAAAGACTGGCTGTTCTGCCGCAGCATAGAAGAAAGGGGTTTGGAGAAACGCTGGTTCGTTATATATTTGAGCAGGCAAGAAAAGTCGGTGCTGAACGGTTGGAAATCGGTATTATCGCAGAGCAGAAGGAACTTAAAAAATGGTACGGCAAATTTGGCTTTGTTGAGAAATATACAAAGAGATTCGAACATCTACCGTTTGTGGTGGCTTTTATGTCTGTGGAATTGTCATAAGTTTTATAGCGGATAAAATATGGCGTATGGTGGATAGGAAAAAATTAAAAGCGGAGATGTTGA
>Ga0180432_10005976_pt1 | contig 15985 bp, 15 predicted proteins | sample SS_ome_10_FD_132414 | JGI IMG/M metagenome (GOLD analysis project Ga0180432, IMG submission 132414) | Hypersaline lake sediment archaeal communities from the Salton Sea, California, USA - SS_1_MS_2 metaG | ecosystem: Environmental > Aquatic > Non-marine Saline and Alkaline > Hypersaline >... | reverse complement strand
TCGGACGTGGTCATCCGCTCGATGAGCAGGCCGTAGCCGTCCAGCCGCGACTCCAGACCGCCAATGATGCGAGACGGGATGCCCACTAGGTTGAGAAACTGCTGACCGAGCAGCAGAGGAGTTCCGACAAACGTGTCCATCCCCGCGTTGAGCACGCTCTCTGCGTCGTAGAACGCTCGACTGACGCTGCTCATGGGTTCGGCGAGCGACTGCAGTGCCCCCCGGATCTCCCCCAGCGCCTGCAACATCGAGCTCTTGAGGCCGACACGCTGCGCCATGGTAGCGATGCCCACGACGTCACCGAACGCCTGGGCCGCGGCCACGTCGAAGTCGGCCACCGCCGCTGCAATCTCATTCTCTGCCGAGCGCTGGGCAGACGGATACACGGCGCGCAACGGTGACCAGAACTCGACCTCAACCGCCGCCTGGTTCAACCCACGGACCAGACGGTCGCGACGCTTGATGCTGCCCATCGGCATCGCATCAAAGGTGCCGTACAGCGGATGCTCGAGCCGGCCGATCCCCCCCTCAAGCAGTGCCTTCTCGAACGCCGTGGCCTCGAGATCACACGTAGCGCCCGAGAAGTAGCACCGCAACGGATACCGGCGCGCCCCGCTGCCATGGTCCTGAACGTAGACCCCATCGACACCCGGGAATTGGAACGGCCTCCGGCGCAGGTCGGTGTCGCGCGCGACGTCCTCGAACAAAAACGAAACCCGGATACCGCTCGGCGCAACGTATGCGCCAGGCCGTATCCGGTCTTTCCAGCTCTGACCCTCCGCGCTCGCAAGGGTCCTGCTGCCAGATGAGGAGGCAAGCGTCATCAGAATGCGCCACTTGGCTGGACGCTCACGCGCCCGGCCCCAGTCTTGGGTGGCTTCGTGACTTCTGCCCGGCCGCTCTCGTCACGAATCGTGATCTCGGCCTCGACCTTCTGCGGCTCAGCACGAATGCCAAAGCCCGTGCCTGGAGCCTCTCCTCCACCCTGGGGCTCTGGCACCCGTTCGGCCGCCCGAGCCCGGGCCTGCTCGTTCATCGTGTTGTCTACCGCCTGGTACAGGCCCTGTCCCAACGCGACCTTCTCAGCCACGGCCCAAATGTTTCCCCCCACCTCATCCTTCAGCTTCTTGTACTGATCCCAAGCCGCATACAGCGCACCCAACGCTGCTGTCAGCGCGCCCACAGTTACCAACGTAGCGGTCAGAGAGGCATTGAAGCCCCACGTCGCAGCGGTCGCTTTGCCCGTGGCGACTGCGTAGACACCCGCGACCCCAGCAGCGGCTTTTGCAGCTGCGGCCGAGAGCCCTTGCGCAATGGCCTTTGCCTTTTCCGAGACGGTGTTCGCGACATTCGCTGCCGTCGATTTGGATGTCAGGGCGGTGTACGCCGCAACGAGCCCGCGCCCGATCTTCAGGGCTGCGTTCTTCGTGGCCTGCGCCGCAGCATTGGCCTTGGCCGCTACGGTGTCTCTGACGGTCGCAGCGGTCGCAGCAATGGTCGCCCACGTGATCTGGGTCGTAGCGACTTGCCCCAACCAGATAGCGGCAGTGCGCAGCTTTACGGCTGCGGTGTGGACCCCCGTGGAGGCCGCAGCGGCGAGAGTTGCCGCACGCTCGCTCAGCACTGCCGTACGTGCCAGGCGCACAGCAGCAGTGAAGAGTCGCACCGCGCCCGAACACACGCTTAGCACGCCCTGGAAGAGGGTCACCGCGACGCTCGTGATCTTCACCGCAATGCTGAACGCATACAGCGTTGCAATTCCCGTCGCGATGCGCTTCGTCCACTTCACGATCTCGGGCAGATTGTCCTTGAACTTCTCGACCCACTCCGACACCTTCTGCACGATCAGGTCTTCGTTCTTGCCGACCCAATCGGTCATTCCCTGCACGACACCGCGAAGCGGGCCGCCCTCGGTCTTGAAAAGTTTCACCTTCAGTCCGTCGACGGCCGACTGCAGCAGCGTGATGTCACCCTTCAGGGTGTCCATCTTGGTGTCGGCCACCTGCTGGGCGGTACCCTTGGCCTGACGCAGCCCGCTCACGAGGTCGGTGAGCTTGCCCTTCTTCGCCAGGTCCTGGAGGTTGAGGGCCGCCTTCTGGCCGCGCAGCCCCACCAGGTCGGCGAACATCGCAACCTGCTCCATGTTGCCGCCGCTTTTCTCCGCCATCGTAGCCATGTTGGCAAGGACCTCGCCAAACGTGAGCATGTTGCCCTTCGCGTTCTGGAACGTGACTCCCATCTTCCGGAGCTTGGACGCCACCGCCCCAGTCGGTTTGGTTAGCTTCGTTAGCATCGTGGCGGTGGCAGTGCCGGCCTGCGACGCATCCATACCGACGTCCTGCAGCAGCGCAACCGCCGCGACCGCTTCCTCGAAGCTCACACCAAGCTGCCGCGCTACCGGGGCGACGTTCTTCATCGACTCGCCCAGACTGCCGATTGTGCTGTTGGTGCTCTGTGACGCCTTGGTCAGCACGTCTGCGACACGTCCGGCTTCGCTTGCCTCGAGCCCCATGCCCTTGAGCACATTCGACACGTGGCTTGCGACCTCCGCCATGTCGAGACCCGATGCCGCCGCTGCACTCAACACCCCCTCGATGCCCTGGAGAATCTCCTGGTTCTTGAAGCCTGCGCGCGCCATGAGCTCCATGCCAGCGGCCACCTCCGCCCCGGTGAACTTGGTTGTCTTGCCGAGTCGCAGCGCCCTCTCCTCAAGAGCCCCGATCTCCCCCCGTGTCTTCCCGGCCACGGCCGCGACATTCGTGATCGCCTGCTCGAAATCCATGCCGGTGCCGATGACGTTCTTCGCCACCGCACCAACGGCAACACCAGCCACGCCAGCAACGACGGCGACTCGGCGCAGGCCAGCAATTGTTGCGTCTGTGAACGCGTTGACGCGCCCCAGGCCGGCCCGCAAGCCGCGGGTCATTCGCATGGCGCGGCTCTCCATCCGCGCCATCGGGCCGGTGAAGCGATCGATTGCCCTGAAGACCGCTTCCAGCTTGAATCGACTGCCGGCCATCGCTCAGTTGCTCGACTTGGTTCGCGCCCGCAACGCGGGACGCATGCCCTCATAGAAGAAAAGGATCTCGTCCAACGTCAGCGTGCGTGCGTCGGGCAGCCCTGGATATTCACTGACGATCGCGAGCAACATCTCGCGATAGACCGGCACCATTGCGTGGCCCTCGGCCGACTCGAAAAGGAACTCATCCCGGCCGGCTCGCACGAGCGGCGTGTCGGTCTCTAGCCGAAAAAAAGCAAGGCGATGGCCTGCACAACATCCAGATCGTACTGCGGGAGCTTTGCAAACAGACTCGGATGTTCGCCAGTCATGTCCGCCAGCATCGCGTACATCTTGGCAATGCTGTGGCCCTCCTTGCGCTGATCCGCAGCCATCAGCGTGGCGCCAGTCGGCAGGCGGAACGTGATGGTCTTGTCCGGCAGGGACTCCGGCTTGAACTGAGCCTCTCCCTTCTCGGTGACCACCAGCCTGCCGATCTCGATGGTCTCCACGAAGATGTCTCGAGCCTCTTCGAGGTTCTCCTGCGTATCCTGATCGCGACGCTTGCGTTCGAGGCGACGGGTCAGGTGCATCGCCGTGCAGAACCGCTGGAAGTCCTGCTCCGCAGTTTCTCGATCGACGATGGGGGTCTGTGAGCTTGCCATGGTTCTCTCCTGTTGGATGCCAGCGGCTACTGCCGCTCGAGCTTGCCGGGGCCGCTGAGAGTCACGGGCGCAGTAGTGCTCTGTGACGAGAGCTCGACATTGTCGACGATGGTCCCGCGGCCCTGCCGCACGGTCCCCGAAACGAACTCCAGCGCGATGGGCACGTCTTCGGTGCGCGCCGCTACCTCCCGCAGAAATTCGAGGTCGCCGCGCGACTCGTCGATGACCAGCGCGAGCCCGCTCGCGCTCCACGGCACACGCGTCTTGATCGTGCGCGTGCTGCCGTCGCCGTTGGCCTGGACCTCGTTGGTAAGGCCGCCGATGTTGACCGTAACATCCGCGTCCGCGGCCACGGCAAAGCCGCGCCCGTCGATGGAACAGTTCTGAACGCTGCCGCCTGTGCTCATGAGACGTTTCCTGTGCTGTGCGCGCGAGGCAGAGCTTTCCCGCCCGAGCACGCGCGTCTGGCGCGCCGGTACGGTTCAGCCGTGCCCCCCGCGTGGTGGTGGTCGGTGACTAGGCGGAGGCTCCGCCGAAGTACTTCGAGAACTTCAGCTTGCCGGCGGTGATGCCGACCGCGCCGCTGATGATGGCGGTTACCTCCCAGTCGAGGCGCCGATTGTTCCCGCTGTTGATGCTCGCCGAGATCGACGCCTTCGTCGTGTCCCGATCCGCAATGATCCCCTGGTCGGCGGGGAGGTCGACCATAGCTGCGATGGCCGCCTTTGCGTCGGACGGGTGTCGCGCTCTCGCTGACTTCACGGGTTGCCCATCAGGGATGAGCACCGCGCCGGCCCATGCCTCCGAGTCGAAGACGCCGTCGAGGTTGTAGATGCAGTTTTGCAGCTTGACGATGTCATCGACCCAGCGCCACGCTGGCAGGTCGTCGCCATCGGGTGCGTACATCGTGATCACGTCGCTGAGCACGACCTTCTTGTTGCGGAGCTCCGTGGTGGAACTCCCCGCCTTCAGGATCTGGTCGCGCTGCGTGTGATTCCACTGTTCCGAATCCAGCCCCGGCTCCAGAGTATCCAGCCGCTGCAGCTGATAGCCCGCCTCGGGCTCACTGTTGGCGACCTTGGCGATCCGCGCCACGGCGCGCGCCGCGATGACCGCCGGCAGGTTCGGGCACCCCGCCGCTGGCACCTGAGAGTTGACGTAGTCGTCGGTGCGATCCTTCGTGACCGACGTCGTAGCTGCGACGGTGCCGCCAGTCTTGCCGGTAACGACCACGGCGGGCTTGTGCACGAGTTCTCCCCATCGGCCCTCACCCCAGGTCTGGTAGGCATCGAGCGCGGTGGTGTCGCTGACGTTCAGGCCATTGATGACGAACGTATTCCACTCGTCGCCGATCTGCGCCAGGCCCGCGTCGACGGTCGGGTTCGTCGCGCCTCCGGTTGGCTGCGTGATGGCGAAGGTCAAGTCGCCGAGCTCGTCGATGAGCTCGATCTCGAGATCGTTGCCGCTCTCGCCCTTCCAAGGCGCGGTCACCGTCACGGTCAGTGCAGGCACTGTGATCGTGAAGGTGTCGCCCACTGCAAAGTCGGTTTCGCCATCCGTGAGCTTGCCCGTCAGCCCGCCCTCGTCGAACACTGCTCCCGCCGCACTTGCCACAACGGTCGTTGACACGACCGTGCCGTCGGGGTCGGTCAGGCTGAACGTCCCCGCATTCTCAGAGGCAGCAGTGCACTCCAGCACCCAGTCGCCCGGGATGCAGGTGGTCGTACTCGCCGCGAGCTCGGTCAGCGTGCCGTCGCCGGTATTGCCGGTGTGATCTTCCGCAACCGTGTCATAGGTCCAGCCGATCACGCCAAGCAGGTGCGGAATGGCCTGGCATGCCTGCCCCAGATCCTTGCAGACCGTCGACACGTCGATGGTTCCGCTCGCGATCGCAAACCCCTTCGACTTCACGCCGCCGATCCGTGCGTAGTACGTCTTGGTCTTCGACGCCGTCCCACTCGGCGTGATGTCACCAGCAGCGGCGGTGCCACCATCCTCCAGCATGATCACATCGACCGGGATCGAGCCGACGCCATCCCCGTTGGCCGGCCTCAGCTCACGCATGATGGCGTATGCCGGACCACGGAACCCCGACTTCTGGCCGACCTGCAGCGCTGACTCGGCCTGGTACTTCGTGGTGGAGTACCCCGCCGACGTCGTGTCGCCCTGCGCGATCACTGCGATGCGCTGCGGCAGGAGCCGCGTGACACCAGTGGTGGGGGGAACGTAGCTGGTCTCCATCGCGTTGGTGCGGGCTCGTACTGATGCGTCGACCATGGTGTGGTGTCCTTTACGGTGGCTGTGGGCGCACGCGTCCGACGAGCCGGGTCGCCGGCGCCGATGCCCCGTGAGTTGTTGGGTCTGCTACGACCCGAAAGCCTGCGTGTGTCTCAGGAAGACTTCGCCGCTGTCTCCGTTGCGAACAACACCGGAGGTCTGTTCGCAGGGCTGCCCCTCGACCTGTGGCGATGTCTCACTGAACGACACGGCGAGCAGCAACCTGTAGGCGCGCACATGCTGCACAAAGCGCTCTTCCAGCTCGGCGGGGAACCGGTCGACGCTCTCCACGAAGCGCGCGCCAACCGTGCCCGTGAGCCCCAGCCGTGTGTAGTGCGCAGCCATCAGGATGCGTCGAGCCAAACGTGCGGCGCGCAGTCCCTCACTCAGGGCTTTGGCATCCCCCGGGTCTTGCCCGGCCACGGTCGCTGTCGTCTTGCCATAGCCGTAGCAATCGACTGCAAACCGTGCATCAGCGTGGAATTTCTCAAACGTATCGCTCTTGGCCCGGTCGAAATCCTCGCGCTGAAACGCGACGCTGACAAGCGGTGTGGCGTCAACGTGTGCCTGGTCAGGAGCGGATTCCCAGACCTGCCAGGGGTTGGTGCGCTCGGTGAACACCCGCAGCTTCCACTGCGCTGGGTCGTAGGTGGTGACCGCGATGACGTCGGCAGTCTGCCAAGGCGTGTCGCGATCGGTGACCTCGAGGGTCATCCCGAGATCACCGAAGACCAGGGCGTCGTCGGCCGCGCTGCTGGTGAAGCTATCGGTCGAACCGTCCGGGGCCTCTGCGGTCCATTCCCCGACGCCATCGACCAGGGTACCTGCCGTGACGGTGTAGACGCCAACCTGCGACAACACCGCGGTGGACCGCGCAGTGTAGTCGCTGTCGCCGGCTCGCGTATACGAGACGACGCCTTTGGTCGCCAGAACCTGCTGCTCTGCGGACTCAGCCAGCAAGATCGCTGCGATCTGGTCGCGTACGATCTCGCAGCGGTCCTGCCCCGTCATCAGGGCTGTGATCTGAGCCGTCACGTCGGGTCATACCCTTCAAGCATGCAGGTCACGACACCGATGGTCCGGTCGTGAAACGCCCGGCCCACCGCAAAGTCATGTGTCGTGCCCTCGACGTCCGCCACGGTGATCCGCCACGGCTTGGACGCCGTCTCTGCAATGCCCACCGGTACCCCCATGCCTGCGGCCGTCAGAGAAGCGACACGGAGCGTCACCGTGGCCTGGCGGCCCGAGACCATGGTGTCGGTCTCGGGGTCGATGAGCGCGCCGACGTCGGCAGCAAGACCAGTCAGCTCCGCGCTCGCGCCATCTGGGTCGGTGACGATGACGGCTACGCCATCGCCCTCGACAGTGGTGGCGAGATCAGCCGCTGCGACGCTTCGCAGGTCCACGGGTACGGCCCTCGGCGCGCTTCAGGACGGCGCCGGATCGCACCAGCTTGTCGAGCTCTGCCTGTCCACCCACGAACTCGGGCCGCACTTCGGCGCCCTCCTGCAGCAGGCCGAAGCGGCACTGCAGGGTCTTCCGGATTGCCACCTCGTAGGGGTACCGCATGCGGCCGCGGTAATCGTTCCGGTTGGCATTGAGCGCTTCCAGCTTGCGGGTCGCGGCTTCCTCTGCGATCTTCTGCTCGCGGTTCACGCGTTCCTCCTCGAGGATCTGCAGCTCCAGCTCCATCTCCTCGACGAGCTTGCCGAGTTGAGTGACGCTTGTTCGCTCGTCGACGACGATCTCGCGCTTGAGCTGCCTGGCCAGGCCCTTGGCACGGTCCAGCAGATCACTATGACGGGACATGTTTCCTCCATCACCCCGGGGCACTGTTGTACCCCGGGGCCTTGTGGCGAGTGGCTGGTCGCAGCTGCTGCTACGGGGTGACGTCGATGCAGGCGAAGCTGTCGATGGCCTTCGCGATCGGCAGGACGCGCGTACCGGCGCAGATGACGAGGGTTTGCGCATCGGGGGAGAAGTAGGCGTACATCGTCAGCCCGAAGCCACGGTCGGAGAAGTTCATCTGCCGCGGCAGGAACGGGATGGCGCGGGTGTCGCGAGCCTGCTCGAAGTAGTCGATCTCGCCGAACGTCAGCTCGAGCCCACCGGGCACGGGGTCCCGAATGACGACCTTCTCGCTGTCGAGGTACCTGGTGGAGGCACCGCCGTTCGGGGCCTTGTAGGTCCCGTTGTAGACGAAGCAGTCATACGGGTTCTCGTTGATCATGAACCGACCCATGTGGATCGCCCCTGCGGGCGTCGGCGCTGGGTTGATGTCCACGGTGTTGATCCGGCGGAAGTTCGCCTGGTCCTTCACGTCCGAGTTCGCAATGAAGCGTTGCCATGCGCTCGAGCCGTAGTATGCCTCGGTCGGGTTGTAGCCACGCGCCCGCACGTTGCCATCGAGCGTCTGCATGTCGCTCAGCGGATTGCCCGTGCTCCCGTCTTCCGCCCACTCGGTGTCCGTGGTGACGATCAGATCACCACTGGCCAGCGTGCCGGTGGCGTCCAGCGGGAAGAAGTTGTACGGCCCGGCGACCGTGTCGCCATTCTCGTCCGTCGCGGTAAGCGTCCCCGTGGTCAGGATTTGCGCGCAGAATTGCTCCGTCGCGTCGCGGATCATCGTCTCGATCTTGCGGGCCTCGCGCAACGCGAGCTTGATCGCAGCAGCGTTGGCCGCCGGGCTCTCGTAGGGGCTCTGACCCGCCATGCGCTTCTTGATCTCGTGCGCACCGATGCGGGCCTCGTACTTGAAGGTGATCGGCTCCAGAGACTGGTTCTGGTACTTCTTCACTTCCACGAGCCGGGGACCGGCGGCCCGATTCGGCACCGCCACGGCGATGTCCTGGCCCTGCCGGACGATGTCGAACTCGACGTTGTGATCGTCGTGGAAGTTCTGGGGCGGCGTCTCGAATTTGCTCGAGAAGAAACGAGGGCGCTCGAGCTGCTGCTCGTAGACTCGCAGAATGCGAGTGGTGTCGGTTCCGGACATGGTCTTTTCCCTTCGGTGGTGCTGTTCGAGGACGCACCTCCGCGGCCCCGCGCAGAGACCGCGGGTGAAGGCAGCGCCCTATCTAGTTGTCGTGCGGGCCTACCCCCGGCCCATAGGGGGCGCGGCGTCACTCCGTCGCCGGGAACACCGCGCCAGGATGATGGTCAGTGGCTCACGTGGAGTTGTTGACGGTCGAGAGATCGTCCTGATCCACGGCGTAGATCCCGCTCTGCTTCAGGAGGTTGACGTGGACGTCGGAGACCGTGGTCCCGTCGTCGATGACGAGGCGGTTCTTGTTGACCCGGCCGCCGGTGATCATGCTGGCCGCCAGATCGCTGCCAGCCACGGTCTGGGCGTAGGGCAAGACACCCACCGGGGTCTGCGCTCCGCCGCTGCCATCGGGATCGTAGATCACGACGTCGCCGTCAGCCGCCACGGTGGCCTTGATGACATCGCCGGTGTCGAATTCGGTGCCGCTGCCAGGGTCCGAAATCGTCAGCTTCAACCCCATGGCCGTAAAGACCAAGTCGTCCGTGTTGGCCAGGGTCGTGAAGGCTTCGGTGTTCCCGTCGGGGTCCGAGCAGGTCCAGCGACCCACCCCGGACGACAGTGTGCCGGCGGTCACGGTGTAGTCGCCTGCCTTCAGCGTCTTGCGCTTCAGGGAGCTGCCCACCGCCGTGAAGGTACTGCTGCCCTGGCGCGTGTACGCGATGCTGATGGTGTCCGACACGTCCTTGCGCGCGAGCAGGGTGCCCTTGGCGTAGGTATCGGAGCCGGGCGATTGCAGGATCACGCTCTGGTAGACATTGTCGCCCAGCGCGACCTGACCGAGATCGACTTCAGTTGCGGTCATGATTCATGTTCCCTTTCGTCGTTGTGCTGGCGACGGGCCTACAGACCCATGCTCTTCTCGAGGATGCTGGCAACCTGGTCGCCGGCATCGGGGGTCTCGTTCGCCGGGGCAGCGCCGGTGAGCGCGGCTTCGGCGACCTGATTGTCGGCGACACGCGCCGCCTGGTCGTCGCGCTTCCGACCGGCCGTGTCGTACTTGGCCTTGAGCGTCTCCGTCATCTCGGAGCCGTTTTCGACGCACTCGAGTGCGAGGTCCAGCGCACCACATGCCTGGCCGCGCACCAGATGAGCGGAGACTCGGTCACGTTCCTGCTTCAGGCCCTCGGCCTGGCCAGCCGCGAAGCCTTCCTTGCGGCCCTCTTCCTTGATTGCCGCGTACAGCTCAGGGTGGTCGTTCTTCAGCGTCTGCAGATCCATTTTTCTGCCTTTCGGTTTGGCGGCGCCACCGTCGGGGGCGGGTGCCGCGTTCGTAGTGGGTGCCGCGGAGGATCCCGCGGCGGCTTGCCCTGCAGGCGATTCCCCTGCGGTGGCGTCTGGTGTGGACGATGATTCGGCGCTCGCGCGCGGAACGGCCTTCAGCGCGGCGCGCTGGATCCGATCGACCATGCCGCGCTTCTTCGCTTCCACCGCAGTGAGCAGGCCACCCTGGCCGAAATTCGCGTTGACGTTGGCCTTGGTGGTCCCTCTCCCCTTGGCGATGGCGTCGACGAAGATGTCGTGCACCGCGTCGAGCTCCTCTCGCACCATGGCTTTGCCCTCCTCGGTGCGTACATCGGGGCGCTTTTTGGGGGCGTCCGTGCTGGCAATGTCGACAACCTCATCAAGTGCCCAGAACGATGAAGCCACGCCAATACTGCCGACCTCCGTCGCGCCAGTCGTCGCCATGATGCGGCCACCACGTGCCGCGATGGCGTAGGCCGCACTGGCTGCAAACGAGGTCAACACACTGACAGGCTTCGCGGTGTCGTCGAGTGCGCCCAGGGTCTCGAAGAGACCCGCCACGGTCCCGCCAGGCGAGTTGACCCGCAACTCGATGCGCTTCACCGACGGGTCAGCGTCGGCCATCGCCAGGGCCTGCTGGATCGACTGATAGGTCGTGTTGGCGTAGCCCATGAGCCACGCAATGAAATCGGGCCTCTCCGTCAGCAATCCCTCCACCTGGATCTGCGCGACATCACCTGCGACCTGCAGGTTGCGCGGACTACGCGCCGCCGACTCGTAGTCGCCGACCGCGGCGGCGAATGCCGCTTGCACATCGGGGCTGGACGCCAGCCCAGCGGAAAGTTTGGCGCGCATCTCACGCGCGACCTCGTCAGCGACCAGCCACTTCATTGCGCCTTGCCTCCGGTCAGGACCGCCAGCGCGATCTCGTCGTTGTCCTTCTCGTCGTCCTGGTCGTCGCCCGGCAGCTGTTCCGCGGGCGCTGCGTCGCCCGGCTTCCCAGACGCGGCGCCTAGCGGCTCCCTAGCCCATGCCAGCAGCTCGTTGTCCTTGCGGAGCTGCTTGGCCAGCGTGGAGAACTTCATCCCGCTGAGCTCACGAGCAGCCCGGCTGCGTGTGATGAACCCATTGTCGACCATGAACTCGTAGGCCCGCACGACCTTGAGCATGTCGGCAGCGGGCTTGATCTGGCCCGCCCAATCGCTCGCGACCCACGCTCCATAGATGTCGTAACGCTCTGGGTCCCGCCATGCGTCGAGCAGACCTGGTGCTTCGATCTTCCCATTCAGCACCTCGCCGATCTGCCATTCCTCGTAGCAAGGCTGACAGACCTGACGCGCGAAGTCGTCGCGGGCGCGCTTCAGGTATAGAGCGAACTCGTTGTTGGCGGCCTGGCTCGCCGAGTAGTTGTGACTGAACGCGAGCTGATAGATTTCCGGCGGAATCTCGAATGCCGCGGCGATGGCCGCCATCATGGTCTCGCGGAACGGCCCGAATTTCTCGTCGGTGCCTTGCGCCGGGAAGCCCTTGGGCTCCTCGCCGGGCTGCAACGTCTCGATGACCATCCCGGGCAGATGCTCCGAAACCTTCACCGATCGTTCCGTACCGGTGGAATCGACCATCGTCTCGGTGTTGCGCCGCACGGCGCCCCCACCGCCGCCGCTCGTGAATGGCGTCGTAGGAATCCCCGGTTGCTCGCGCCGAATGAACATGGCGAGCATGGCGTTCAACTCGGCCTTACGCAATGCCGCGTCTCTGTAGCGATCGATCTCCTTGAGATTCTGCAGCGCCAACGACAACAGCGGCTCGCCGCGCACATCATCGAAACGCTTGTCCCCGCCGTACACCAGCCAAGCGACGCGGCGCCCGGAGCGTGGTCCATACGCCGGCAGCCGGCGCGAAGTGCCGTCTTCCTGCCGCACGTGATACGCGACTTGCCGGCCCTGCTTGTCGAACTCCACACCATGCCGTACATCGGGCTTGCGCCCGAAGGCATGCTCGAGTGGGGTTTGGACGCTGCCCCCATTGATGAGTTGCAGCCGCGGGAGCCCTGTATGCTCTGCGGTGTGCTCGACGACCAGAAGATCGCCGACGACCATCGCCTCTTGCTTGATCAGCGCCTGAAGCTGCCCAAACGAGAACTTCCCCGCGTAATCGCACAGCCCGGGCCGGTCGCACCAAATGCCGAACCGGGTCTCGACGCTCTCGGACCATTCGGCGAGGGCGTCCTCCGGCACACCGATCACCGACTCAAGCGGCGTCGCCTCGAGGTGGAGGCCCGTGTTGATGATGTTCGTGACCAGGCGCCGGATCAGTCCTCGGGCGTCCAAGTTGCGTCTGAACAGCTCCGCGGACCGTGCCCGCAGCATCCAGTAATCAGGGGTGAGTAGGCCGGTGGCACCCCACCCGTCATGGAACTTCTCGCCGTCCCACCACTGCGATTGGATCGTCGGGGCGGTAGCCAATACTACGCGTCCCGGTGCGGGTGCGGTGTGCCGCGGGAACGGGTCCGGGTGCACCGTGACCGCCGTTGGTGCGGCCTTGCGCCTGGGCCAGCCGAACATCAGTACCCCGGCACCATGTGAGTACCCCCGCCGTAGCGGCGCGCGTAGTAGCCCGCGAGCCGCTGCTCGAGCTCGTCAAGGGTTGCCCGAACGATGTTGAGTTGCTGCTTCGTCACGGTCTGCCGCGTCTGCCCCGTGTCGATGGTGTACGAGAGCACCGCCCCGGAAGAAAGCGCCAGGATGGCGGCTTCATACTGCTCGATGAGGTTCGCAGTCGCGGCAATCCGCTCCTCGAGCCATGTATCGGAGAAGGGCGTGCTCATGACGGTCTTTCGGCCCGTTTACTTGAAGAAGAGTTTTCCGGCCTCGAGTCGGTCGAAGAATGCAACCCAGTTGACCGCCTCCAGCTTCAGCTGATTGCGGCAGAGGTCCCACGAAATGATGTCGAGTGCCGCCGAGTTGTAGACCAGCAAGTCCCACAGCTCGTTACGCGTGCCAGCAGTGCGGTGCCACTCCCAACCGATGCGCTTGTTCGTGCGTTTGTCGATGCGCTCCTGTTTGCGCTCAGTGCAGAGTTCCTTCAGCTGGTCGTCAGTGCAGTCCACTGGCGCGTTAAACGAGTTCTCGCGCTGCAGGCCCTCTCCGTCCCACCGTTGGCGAATCGATGCGATCCAGCGGTCCTTGTAGAAGTCGACAGAGATCGTGAAGGCGTGCTGACCGTGCGGAGTCTGGAAGGTGCTGAACTCGCGGATCGTCGCGTTCGCGGTGGGAGTGTCGCGCCCCTTGATGGGGATGACGCCGAGCTGATACTCGGCGCAGAACAGGTAGACCTGATCCTTGAAATACCCTGAATCCACGAGGGTCAGTTGGATGCGATACTTCTTGCCGTCGTCTGCTTCCCACTCACGAGTCTCGATGATCTTCCGCAGCGCCCCCCAGGTCGCGGGATCGCTCAGCTGTTCGGTCTCACCGACTAGGCGCCAGTAGTCGATCAGGATGGCGCGTCGCCCACGCGTCCATCCGAACACCGCGACGGCCAAGTTGTCCTTGTGGACGTCGACCGCGCACGTCAGCAGGAGGACCGGGCCACCACAATGCTCAGCGGCCCACTTGTTCGGGATCTGTCCGTACCGGTACGCGGAGCGACGATGTGCAGAGACCTCGACGAACCGCGCGCGATCTCCGCGGAGCTCGAAGGTCGACCCGAGTACCTGGTTGTAGAAGACCTGATATAGCCCCAGGTCGCGGGGGCGATGCCGCTCAACGTCGAATGCTTCGAGGTACTGGACGACCTGGCCTTCCCAACTCTGCATCCCGGGTGGTGAGAGCAGTGCTGGTATGTGATAGCTGCGGAACTGCGAACGTTTTGGCTCGGCGGTTGGCCTCCACTCCGCGCCCTCGTCGGACGACAACAAACGCTCCTTGTCGTTGTTGGCGTGCTCGAATCCGCACTCGGAGCACACATACCTGACGGACCCGGGAACGAGTCGCCCTTTCTCGGTGTCCCAGATGATGCCGGATTTGACGCCGTCCTCGCTGACTCGCTCCCACTTCAGGGTCTGTGGGGCGCCACATCGCAGGCAGCGGACGAAATATTTGCGTTGGTCGCCGGTCAGGAACAGCGACTCAATCTGACTCTGCCCCTGAATCGTCGGCGATGAGACGTAGCATATCTTCCTCACCGACTCGTATGCCGCAGCCCGCTTACAAAGGATCCGGACTGGATCGCCCTCGTTCTTCGCGTTCAGCGGGTAGGCGTCGACCTCGTCGAGCAGCAGCAACAGCGCCGGCTGCTGTCGGAACTTGTTCGGGTTCTGCGCTCCGATCGGGAGCAGGCATCCGCCTCCGACCCACTCGACCTTCTTCGACGTGCGACCTGTCTTCCGGGCGTTGCCGACGTCGCTGGACTTCACGAGCTCGTCGAGCCCGGAGTGGTGGATCATCGGCAGGATGTTCGACTCCAGCCGAATCTGAGCCATATCGGCATCACCGGTGACCCACATCGTGGGGGCGGTGCGTACCTCGTCGATGTAGTAGCCGAGCGCGTTCTCGAGGATCGCGGTGGTAGCGCCGATCTGGACGCCCTTCATCACCGCGACTTCGCGGACTGGGGAATCAGGCCCGAGGCAGTCGACGATCTCCCGCATGTACGGGACCAAGTCCCAACGGAAAAACCCCGGATAGGGGGTCACCGAGTCGGGGAGGTACCGCCGTTGCTCCGCCCACTCGCTCGGCGTACGCACCTCGGTTTCGACAGGCAGCGACTCGAACTGCTTGGCGAACCACACACGTTCGTCTATCGTCACACACACGGGGCGCGCGTTCACCACCTCGATCTCTGCCACGCCCTACGCCTCTCGGAGCACCTTCGCGACCGCGGACCACGTGGCCCGCAGCTCGGCGCCCATGATCTCGCGGGCCACCCGTCTGATCTCCTCGATGGGCTTCCCGCCGTCGTGCATGTCGATGACTCGGGCCGCCACGGTGTCTGGCACCGGCTTGGCTAGGTGCCGGCTGAGCTTCTCCAGCGCCCCCATAACGTGCGTCTGGACGAGCTCCCGCGTGATGACTGAGCCCTCTTCGCGTCGGTGCTTGTCGTCGCGCTCACGGATCTGAGCGATGGTTGAGACCGCCTTCACGACGCTCTCGAACTGCCCCATAGTCCCATACTCGCGGGCGATGCGCTCGAGCGTCATGCTGGCGAAGAACTCGGCATCCTTGGCGGATAGCCCCAGGTCGAGCGACTCGATAGCCTCGACGGCGCTGGCCAGGTCAGGATCGGTATCCTGCCTGGACGTGCCCCCCGCGGCTTTGGGCTGCCCCACGCGTTTGCGGCCGCGGGGTTTGCTCTTAGCAGGCTTCGCGGAGACCTTCTTGGCCCGGGGCTTGGCCCTGGGTGGCACCTCGACACCGTGGCTGGCCAGATACTCCACCGCCGCCGGGTGGTCGAGGTCGACCTTGTCCCGGACGCAGGCTGGCGCGAGCTTGCCGCGATTGCACAGCTTGGTGACCGCGGGCTGAGATACACCGGCCCGACGCGCGAGCTCGGTGCGGGAGATCAGGCGGCGGCGCGGCATGCGGAGGTTCAGTCGGGCGCACAGGCGCGGCGGTGACGGGAGCGGTGCAACTTAACCGCCTTCGCGTGCGCCAACGCGCGCGCGTTGGATCGCGCGTTGGCGCAGAAAGCCGGGGCCGTGGCTGCGCTGGAGAGGTTAAGTGTGAACGAAACATCACACGTTGCCCTCGGGGTGCG
>Ga0180432_10005975_pt1 | contig 15987 bp, 9 predicted proteins | sample SS_ome_10_FD_132414 | JGI IMG/M metagenome (GOLD analysis project Ga0180432, IMG submission 132414) | Hypersaline lake sediment archaeal communities from the Salton Sea, California, USA - SS_1_MS_2 metaG | ecosystem: Environmental > Aquatic > Non-marine Saline and Alkaline > Hypersaline >... | reverse complement strand
TTTCGTCGGGCACCGCCTCCCAATCGAGTTGCATGCCGCTGCCGAGATCGCGGACGGCGAAGGCTTCCGCCAGGATGCCGTCGACCGCCGAACCCGGCGGATGGCTGTGGTCCATGGCCCAGACCGTGCCCGGTACGTGCCAGGTCAACACCTCTTGAGATAGCCGATGTGTGGCACGGAAGTGTTGTCGATAGTCTGCCTGAAGGTCGGCCAACTCGCAACGCGGCATATTGGGGAACTGGTCGCGAAGCAGGTCTTTGAAGTTTTCTGCCGACTTCGCCGCGCAAAAACCGCGGCATCTGGTAGAATACTAAGTAGAGGAGGCACGCGGGCGGATAACCCATCACGGTCGGGTGAGGCGACGCTGTAAGTGGCTGCCCGGCAACGCTTTACGGAACAATTGTGGAAAAGGTACTCTTCTCAATCACCTGCGCGACTTGTAGGGCACGGCTGGCGGTGCGCAATGCCAACGCGATCGGAGCCATTCTTGAATGCCCAAAATGCGGCAGCATGGTCGAAGTGGCCCCTCCAGAGGACTGGAAACCCGAGGAGGAAACAGAGCAGAAATTGGCTCCGAAGACAGCCGCCGCAACCGCTGCCGCCGCGGCGAGTCCCGTCGCCGGAGCAGACGCTGCCGGACAGCCGACAACCGCCGATTCCCAGCCCGTGCAAGCTCCGCCCGTGCAGGATTCGCCCGCCGCCCCGTCCGAGCCGGCGGCCACTCCTTCGGCCGAAGAGGCAACGACGCCCGGCGGCGTTGATGATGCCGAATTGGCGCCTCGGCAGAGTCCTTCGACATATGCCTCGGCGGCGGAAATGGCTTGGCGGAAGTGGTTGCTGTTGTCGGCCACGGGAATCGGCGCGGTGGTCGTTGCTGTCGGCGCGCTGTCGCTGCTTTTCTCATCCTCGGATACGCCGTCGCCTGAGCAGGTCGAAGCACGGGAACCCGCCGAGAAGCAGGAAACAGAAGCATCCGAGGTTGCCGAGGAGGCAACGTCGCAATCGAAGGATGCCGAAGTAGTCGCCCGTTGGCTTCCCGACGAAACCCAATTGGCTTTCGACTTCCGGCCGTGGCGCCTGAACGAAGTCCCGAGAGCCAAGCTGTTCGTTGATCAGTTTGACATCGGATGGAAGGACGCGGTTTACCCGATGCTGCGCGGCTTCAGCATCGGTTTGGAAAAGATTGAACGAGTAAGCTGGGCATGCACCGATCTGTCGGTCTGGCCGAGCCGGAGCGTGGCGGTTATATATCTGCGCGAGGGCCAGGACGCTCGACAATTGGAAGGGATTGGCAAGGCCGCCGGATTCGACGTGGACGGACATACTTGCCGGTTCCTGCCAAACAGCCAGTGGGACAAACCTTTCGCCGTGATCGACGAGCGGACGATCGTAACCGGCGACGGCGAGTTGCTCTGCGATCTTTCCGGTCGAGAGGGGCCGACGTTTCAGAGCGTCACTATCGAGCGATTGGCCGAGGCGGCCGAACCGGCTGCTGACTTCTCGCTGATGGTCGACCTTGTCGCCGCCCGGGCTGCCGATTGGCGGATGCCAAACTCGATAATGGATATATGGAAGCAGGGCAAGCAGCCTTGGCACGTCGTGTGCGACATGCCCGACGGGTTGGGAGTATCGCTTACGGCCGCCGACCGCACCACGGCCACGCTTACGTTACCGTGCGAGACCGAGACCATCGCCCAACAGGTTCGCGTGGCGGTTGACGAGCTTGTCTCGGCCGGCGGAAAGCTGGCCACCGCTCAGATGGACACGTTGGTCGATTTCCTCAAGGCGGGAAAGATCAAGGTCGGGACCGCCCATCAGTATCGATTCGTGTTGGAAAAGCTGGCGGCCGGTTTGAAGGAATCAAGGGCCACGACGGTGGAAACCACGGTCAGCCTTCGCGTCGACTTGGGCGAAGGTTGCTCGGCACTGCCGGCGGCGTTGGTCGACAGTCGCGAAGCCATTCGGGCCGATTGGCTGGCCGCCGCATTGGTCATCGATCGAAAGAACCAAGAGCGGCTCGCGGAAGGACTCAGCGGATACAGCAAGGCCGAGGGGCATTTCCCCGAGGGTGCCGTGGGCGGCGCCGCGCTGGCGCCGGAGACGCGGTTGAGCTGGATCGCAACGATGCTGCCCTACTACGGACATCCCGATTGGCATCAAGGGCTTCAGTTCGGCTACCGTTGGAACGGTTCGCAGAATCGGCCGGTTACCGAGCGGATGTTGCCCGAGGTCGTCAACCCGGCCTTGGGTCCGTCGATCACCGAAGCCGGTTTCCCGGTGACGCATTACGTGGGCGTCGGCGGTTTGGGAAAAGGCGCGGCATTGCTGCCGGCCTCCGACCCCAGGGCGGGCGTTTTCGGCCTCGGTCGCGTTACCAAGTCGACTGAGATTTCCGACGGCGCTTCAAACACGATCGCCGTGCTGGGCGTTACGAAGAAGCCGGGCGCTTGGGCGGCCGGCGGCGATCCCACCGTGCGATCCTTGGTGAACAAACCGTATGTGAACGGTCCCGACGGCTTCGGCAGCGGTCAGCCCGACGGCATGCTGGTCGGCATGGCCGACGGTTCGGTGCGATTCGTCTCCCGGGGCGTCGACTCGGAACTAATCGAACGCATGGTGACTATCGCCGGCGGGGAAGAGGTCGATCTGGCTTTGCTCGACGTCAAGCCGCTGGACCTCCCGCCGATTATTGAAGAACCCAAAGACGGGCCGCCGGAACCGCTTGAGGACGGAATCGCGGATGACGGGATGCCGGACGACGTACCAGACGATTTGGCGGACGATGTGGCGGATGACGAGGCATTGGACCCCGGCGATGCCGTCGAGGATGAAGCGGAAGTGGTCGTCGAACGACCGCCGCTGGCCGCGGTGAATGTTGCCGCGAGGCTTGCCGATCCGATTGAACAGCTGGAACTGGACGGCATGCCGCTGCTGGACGCCGTGGGGTTGCTCTCGGACATGAGCACCATACCTATCACCATCGACCCCGACGCTTTGCATCAACTCGGCGTGGGGCTGAAAGACCCGGTGACCGTGAAACTAACGGACGCTACGGTCGGCGATGCTCTCGAGGCTGTTCTGGGCAAGAAGAAACTCGGATACGTCGAGCAAGACGGGAAATTGCTGGCGACAACTTCGCCCGCTTATCGCTCGCAACTTCGGGAAAGGACGTACGACGTCGGCGATTTGACCGGGGGCGACGAAAAGGGCACGGCCGCTTTCGCTGAACTCGTGCGGCAAATGGTCGCGCCCGATTCGTGGAAAGAGAAGGGCGGTAGCGGTTCGATGAAGGTCGAAGGCGGAAAGCTGTCCGTCGCTCAGACCGGACCGATTCATTATCAATTGCTCGTCTTCTGCGAGAAGCTGCGTCGCGCCAGGGGTAAGCCGGCGAAAAGCAAGCTGGACGCGCGGAGATACTCCATGAAGAGCCGCGCGATGCAGGCAGGGCCCGTTCTGGCTAAACCGCTGACGGCCAACTTTCAAGACCCCGCGCCGCTTAAGGAAGTGCTCGCCTACTTGGGCGGATTGGCGGAAGTCGATATTCTCGTGGACCAGTTGGCGTTGGCCCAGGCCGGGCTTTCGGCCGATATGCCGGCCTCGCTGGCCGTTGAGAAGCAACCGTTGCTGTTGGCCTTGGGCCGGTTGCTCGCGCCGTTCGGGCTCAGTTGCCGGGTTGTCGACTCGGAGACTCTTCAAATAACCACGCGGAAGACCTTGGCCCAACGCGGCGAAATCGAGTTCTATCGAGTGGACGGTTTGCTCGGCGGTTTCTCTGGCAACCAAAGCGATCCGAATGCCGAGAAACTGATCGAAGATATCAAGAGCGGCGTGGCCGGAGCAACTTGGAGCGACGCCGGCGGGGCCGGTCGAATACACTTTGACCCCCAATCCCGATGTCTGATCGTACTACAGTCCCAGCCGGTTCAGCGGGCCGTTGAAACCGCGATAGTAAAGCTCAAATCGGCCGGCAAATGAGTTTTGTACCGGCAATCGCCGGTGGACGCGTCGGGGGTCATTTCTGGCGAAAAGCGGCGAAACACCGCACATTGACCGATGGAACAGCCGCCTTGCACCTCTGCGGCGGGGACAGCTGGCCACCCAATCCCCTCTCCGGCGGCCGCGGTCGGATTTTCCTTGCAAGATCGGCGGGAAGCAATTAACTTGTATTGTACGGGAAGTTGTATTCCCGCGCCTTTCTTCCGCAAGTCGACAAAGCGGTGGAGGTTGCGTTTGTGCCGCTTGGCGGTCGTTGAACCATTATCTTACGGAACAGTAATCTCACGAAACACTAATCCCACACGAAACAGGGACACAGGCAATCCATAGCCAGGAGAACTCTTATGCTCGTCGATAACGTTTCTTTCGCCCGCCGTGCGGCCCTTGCCGCTTTGGCTATCATGCTGGTGGCCGTCGTGTGCATGCCGGCCCAAGCACAGATTTTCGAATCCAGGCGATCCGTCGGCGGTATTAACATTGATACCGCGGGCCTGTTGAGCAATGCCCAGGTCGACGACACCGGCAAGCTACATCAAGTCATGGCCGACTCCTTGCAGGACGTACCGGCCGACATGCAGCAAATGACCGAGACGCGAAAGGTCTCCTTGCGACGCTTGGAAGAAACCATCGGCAAGTGCATCGACGCCGGCAAGCCGCTTCCCGATGAGGTCAAGTACCTCGCCGGTTTGCAGCAAATCCGCTACGTGCTGGTCTATCCCGAGCAGCGCGACATCGTTTTGGTCGGACCGGGCGAAGGCTGGAAGGTCGACGCTCACGGTGCCATCGTCGGCTTGACGACCGGACGCCCCGTGATGCTCCTTGAGGACCTGTTGGTCGCCCTGCGTTCGGCTCGCGGAGCCGCGCGAAACCCGATCAGTTGCTCGATCGACCCGACCAGCGAAGGAATCAACCGTCTGAGAAGCCACGTTCGCAAGCTTCGCACGATCGGCAATCCCCAGCAGACTGCCGCCGGCATCGCCAAGGTGCTCGGTCCTCAACAGGTCAGCTTCACCGGCGTTGCCGACACGACCCATTTTGCTCGCGTATTGGTTGCCGCCGACTATCGCATGAAGCGTTTGGCCATGGCCTTCGAGCCCGCTCCGGTTAAGGGCATGCCCAACTTCCTGGCGATGATGAAGTCCACTCGCGTGGGCATGAGCAACATGCTGCCGCGTTGGTGGCTGGAGCCGGACTACGAGCCGCTTCTTCGCAGCGAAGACGGACTGGCTTGGGAACTTCGCGGTGCAAGCGTGAAGACCATGACCGAAGAGGATTTCGTCGAGGCTTCCGGCGATCGCAAGCGAACCGGTCGAGTCAATCCGGTCGCCAAGAAGTGGGCCGACAACATGACCGAGAAGTTCGATGAGTTGGCCGTCGCCGACCCGATCTTCGGCCAGATGCGAAACTGCATGGAATTGGCCATCGTCTCCGCCCTGATCACGAAAGAGGGCCTGATGCAGAAGGCCGGCCACAGCATGCCGCTGTTGATGGACGCCGCCAAGGTCGAGCCCGGCGAATATCCCGCCCCGAAGCAGATCCCCAGTCAGGCCAGCGTCATGAAGCAAGGCAGCAACTGGATCATCAGCGCCTCCGGCGGAGTCGCCCTGAACTCCTGGTCGATAGCCGACAAGACCGAGACCGGCAGCCAGCCCGCCAAGATTCGCGCCGCTGCTGTTGCCAAGACGAAGAACTGGTGGTGGAACTAATCGACCACGAATAACCGCAAACCAAGAATGGCCGCGCAAGTCGCGGCCGTTTTTGTGCGCTGATGGTAAGCATGGCACACTGCAGAAGGTATGCTGTGCCACTGCTTGCCACGGAAGGCTTGGAGCCGGTGGTTGCACGGCACTGCTTGCGGTTTTTGGTTGTGAAGATGATCCGGCAAGCAGTGCTTCTGGGTATACGCTACGTCGGCAAGAACTTCAGCAAGCAGTGGCACAGCATGAGTCAACACATGTGCGACATGTGCTTGTGAGATCCATATCTTCCTCCGCTACTTTCGCTTCAGCGAAAGGCGACTATAGTCGCGACGCATCTCACGAGTCTTCCCGTCCAACCACGAGTACCCGAATGTCGCAGACGTTCGTGCCGGTGGGGCCGGTTGTTATCAGTGCGTCCAACGGCTTGAAGAAGTTGTAGGCGTCGTTTCTTTTTAGGTAATCGGCCGGGTCGAGGCCTTGGCGGTTTGCTTCGGCGAGAATGGCCGCGTCTAGGACGGCGCCCGCCGCATCGGTTGGGCCGTCTTCGCCGTCGGTGCCGCCGGAGAGCAGGGCGATACGCTCGGCGCCGTCGGAAGCCAGTTTCTCAAGCGCGGCCAGCACGAGTTGCTGATTCCGCCCGCCGCGGCCGCGTATCGAACTGTCGCACAAGGTGACGACCGGCTCGCCGCCGGAGATCAAGCAGTCGGGCCCCGTGCCGTCGCGCATGCTCAGCGCCATGTCGGCCAGATGGCGTCCGACCTCTTCGGCCGGTCCCTCACAGGTCGAGGCCGAAATCATCGCGTGCGAGTAGCCCAGCGATTCGGCCTTCATGCCCGCGGCGTCGACGGCCGTAGCGTTGTTGCCGATGATGAGGTTCTTTACGCGGCAAGTCGTCTCGTGCGGTCGCTGGACGGTCTTTCCTCGCAAGTACTCGAACACGGCGGTGGAGATGCCCGCCTCGGCGGCGGAGAACTGTCCAAGCACGTCCAAGGCGGCCTGAGGCGTGGAACTGTCCTCGACTGTCGGCCCCGAAGCGATCACGTCCAGCGGGTCGCCCAGCACGTCGGATATGATGAGCGTACAAAGCGTGCCCGCCCGACACCCACGGGCCAAGCCACCGCCCTTTATGAGACTTAGCTGTTTGCGAACCGTGTTGAGTTGTTCGATGTTCGCCCCGGCGCCGCTTAGATGTCGGGTGACGGCCAGCTTATCGTCAAGCGAAATACCCTCGACCGGCGCCGGCAGCAGCGCCGACCCGCCGCCGGAGATCAGGCATAGGCAAATGTCGTCCGGTCCGAGCGATTCGACCAGCCGCAGAATCTCCCTGGTCCCGGCGACACCTTCTTCGGTCGGTTCATTAACACCGGCCGGCCGCGCCGGGTGCAGCGTGATATGATCGAGTGGGCGGACACAATCCGCGGGCACGTTGACCCGGCCTTCGACCTGCTTCTCTTCGATAAGCCGCGTCCCGAGGATCTCCTCAACCGTTGCGGCCATTGCGGCCCCGGCCTTTCCCGCCCCCACGACGAAGATCCGCCGAATCGCGTCCAACGACAACGATTCGTCGCCGACGACAAGCGCGTTGCCTTCAACCTTCAGCGCATCGGAGATCAGCCGCTCGGGCCGAACCGCCTCGACGCCGGCGTGCCAGATTGCCAGGGCTTCGTCGCGCAGTTGTTGCAGTGTGCGTTTCATGGGAAAAGGCTCCGGTGCGAGGTTGCGTCCGTGAGAAATAATAGACCGACACGCGGTTTAGGAAAAGGGGCCCGGCCGGGGTGGCTGCAAAAACCAGACACCGGGTAGCCCCGATTCTTGAATCGGGGTACGCAGCACCAGAGGCCTTGTGTGCGGCATGACCTCCGGGAAAGCGTAATTGCCTGGTAAAACAGCGCGGCGCCCGGAGCCTCTTGCCGCTGCGCGGCCCAGGTTCAAGAACCTGGGTTACCCGCTCCACTACTTCCGCAGCGTTACCCGCAAGGCTTCGTACTTTCCTTTTGTGGTGTACGTGAACTGGCCGCCTTTCGCGTCGGGCATTTCTTTCGTCTTCATGTTCCACGTGTCGATCAGCTCGACGCGGTAACTATTGCCCGGCGGCAAGTCCAGGCGGATTGTCTTTCCAAGTTTCGCGGCGTAGGCAAGATAATACTCGCCCGGCTTTGAGAAGACGTGGATGTTGTCGGCCGGCGATTCCGGCTCGGCCGTGTTGGTTATCGAGGGGACCATTTCCGCCACGGGGGCTTGTTCCATGAACTCTTTGAAGAAAGCGATCCGCTTCGGGCTGGTGCCGATCGGTCGTCCGCCTTTTGCCCACCAGCGAACCTTTGGCTGGTTTTCCAAAGTCTCGCCGTGGGTCGGGTAAACGCCGCTGAGGCCGGCCATCCAGAAGTACGCGGCCATCTCTTCGCCGCTTAGATTTCCCCAGGCCGCCGGAACATCGCCCTCGTAACGCATCTCGTCGAACATCACGGGCTTGCGGTAACGCTCTCGCCATAGGATCGCCTTGTCGAAGCTGGCGGTTTGCAGGCTAGCATGGGTCACCCACGGTTTCGTATGATCGTAGAAATGGTCTTCGGTGTCGTACCAGTTGTGGTTGCCGCGGAGCCTCTGGTGCGGGTCTTCGTCGCGACAGATTTGGAAGAAGCGGTCGAAGTCGGCCACCGTCTTCATCTTCCGCTTGGTCATCAAGTCGAACTCATTGGCCATCGACCACCACACGTTTCGATAAGCCGAAAGCCTCGCGATCATGTAGCGCAGGTAGCGGTCGTCGTTGTCGCGTCCCATCTTGCAGTATCCCCATCGGTCGTACGGATGGAAGACGATAACGTCGGCCTGGATGCCCAAGTCTCGCAGTTGGCGAACTCGCTTGTCGAAGTTACGAAAGAACTCGTAATTCGGACGGCTGAAGTCGGCTTTTTCACCGTCGCGCTGGAAGGGATGAGCCCAGGGCTCCGTGTCGTTGCCGTAGATGTAGACCTTCGGGAAGACGCACATGCGTATCTTGTTAAACGGCGACTTGGCCAGCGTATCGAGCGTCTGTTGCTGGACCGTCTGGTCGACGCTCGTCCATTGGTAAGCGGTCGTGCCGATAGCGTAATATGGCGTGCCATCGGCGTATTGCAGATAGAACGTGTTAACGATCCGCAACGGGCCGTGGTTGTCGCCCGAGGGCGCGACGCACTGGAATGATCCTTTCTTCCCGGCCAGTGCTTGGCGGTTGCTCTTAGTGGTGAAGGTCCAGCGGCCTTGCTCATCGGGGCTGAAGCGAACCATGTAGTTGCCTTCTCCATCATGGAAACCCGGCACGGTCACGGTCCGCTCGCCGAGACGGAACTCGGCTTCCAGTCGCACGTCGACATATGGGTTCCCCTCGGCGGGCCCTTTCAGCACGATCTCATGCACGTCCCACTGTTGAACCTGCTTGTCGTCGGCCTCGGCCACCGCGGCCGGCCAAACGAGGCCCACAATCAACGTCGCGAGACGGAAACACTTCATCGTCTTTCTCCAGATCGTACTCGAAAGTGTCGGAAATCCGGCAATTTCTAGCCAAATACCCCGGTTTGCCAACGCATTGTCGGCTATGGTATCATAGCGGGTGGTCGATGTCGATTTTGCAGCGTCGATTTTGTAGTGCCGTTTTGGCCGATTGTCGCGACCGAACACCTTGTTTTCGTGCATTCCAGCGAACCGCCGTCTGAAGATTGGAGCCATACCGTGAAACATCTGTTGAGCTGTCTTTTCGTCCTAGTGATGACCCCGCTTGCCGCCTTGGGTGCCAAGGCCGACTATCCCTATCAGCCGGTGCCGTTTACCGACGTGAAGCTGACCGACACCTTCTGGCAGCCGAGAATCGAAACGAACCGCACGGTGACGATCCCCTTCGCGTTCAATATGTGTAAGGAAACCGGGCGGATCGAGAACTTCAAAGTCGCTGCCGGTACGTCCGACAAGAAATGGGTCGGCGGTTTCGGCTTCAACGACTCCGACGTCTCGAAAGTCATGGAAGGTGCTTCCTACTGCTTAAGCGTTAAGAAAGATCCGAAGCTGGAAGCCTATCTCGACGAACTGGTCGGGCTGTTCGCCGACGCCCAGGAAGAAGACGGCTATCTGTATACGCTGTGGACCGCCCGCGACAAGGCCGAGGACTACGACAGCGTCATTTGCCGGCCCTTGGGCGAGGACGGATGGAGCACGATCTGGTTCGCCCATCAACTCTACTGCTTGGGCCACATGTACGAAGCCGGCGCGGCACACTACACCGCCACCGGCAAGACCAACTTCCTCGACGTTTGCACCAAGAGCGCCGATCTGGTTGCAAAGAAGTTCAACAAGGACGCCCTGACCGAACCGCCCGGGCATCAGGAAATCGAAATCGGTCTGGCCAAGCTGTATCGGGCCACCGGCGAGAAGAAGTACATCGAGTTGGCCAAGTTCTTCCTCGAACAACGCGGTCGCCATCCCCGTCAGAACGTTTATAACCAGTCGCACAAGCCGGTGCTGGAACAAAAGGAAGCCGTGGGCCATTCCGTCCGCGCTAACTACATGTACAGCGCCATGGCCGACGTGGCCGCGCTTACGGGCGACAAGGAATACATTGCCGCGATCGACCAGATTTGGGAAAACGTGGTCTCGAAGAAGCTCTATCTGATCGGCGGCGCGGGCTCAAACGGTTACGGCGAAGGTTATGGCGAGAACTACGAGCTGCCCAATCGGGCCGCGTATTGCGAAACTTGTGCCGCGATTGCCAACGTGTACTGGAACCATCGCATGTTCCTTTTGCACGGCGATGCGAAGTATATCGACGTCATGGAGCGGTCGTTGTACAACAACGTGCTGTCGGGCATTTCGATGGACGGCAAGACGTTCTTCTACCCCAACGTCTCGGCCACCAACCACGGCAAAGAGCGCAGCCACTGGTTCGGGTGCGCCTGCTGCCCGAGTAACATCACGCGGTTCCTGGCCAGCGTGGGCGGTTACATGTACGGAGTGCGCGACGACGCGATTTATGTTAACCTCTTCGGCCAGAGCGACGCCGAGGTGAAGCTTGGCGAGAACACCGTCAAGCTTTCGCAGAAGACCGAATACCCCTGGGACGGAAAGATCGCGATCACAGTCTCGCCCGAGAAAGCCGGCAAGTTCGCGCTTAAGATTCGCGTTCCCGGTTGGTCTCGCAATGAGCCGCTGCCCAGCGACCTGTACAGCGTGGCCCCCGGCAACGAGATCCAATGCGAGTTCTTCTGCGAAGTCAATGGCAAAGACGCCAAGCCGAAGCTTTCAGACGGCTATGCGGTGATTACCCGCGATTGGAAAGCCGGCGACATCGTCAAGATCGACCTGCCGATGAAGGCTCAGCGGATTCTTTGCAATGAAAAGGTCGCGGCCAACCGTGGGTTGGTGGCCTTGCAACGCGGGCCGCTAGTCTACTGCGTCGAGCATCCCGAGGTTCCCGACGTCGACATCGCCGGGCTGATCCTGCCAGACGACGCCGAACTGACCGTCGAACGACGCGATGATCTGCTGCAAGGCGTCACCGTCATAAGCGGCACCGGCAAGGCGTCGGCCAGGACCAAAGACGGCAAGGGTAAGAAGATCGTCGACGATTTGGTCAAGTTCACGGCCATTCCATACTACGCCTGGTCGCATCGCGGCAAGGGCCCGATGCGGGTTTGGCTTGCCCGAACTCTCGACGCGGCCGAACCGCTGCTTCCGCCGACGATTGCTTCGCTGGCCGAGGTGTCGGCCTCGTGTCGTTACACCGACGGCGCCAACGACCAGTACGAACCGAAGTCTTCCGGCGACCACGACCACCCCTTCCTGCACTTCTGGCCCAGCAAGGGCACGACCGAATGGGTCCAATACGATTTCGACAAGCCGCGCAAGGTTTCCAGCGTGGAGGTCTACTGGCTCGACGACTCGGACCGCGCCGGCGAGTGCCGCCTGCCCGAGTCTTGGAAGCTGCTCTACGACAAGGATGGCGAGTGGGTAGAGGTCGATAGCCCCAGCGGTTACGGCTGCAAGGGCGACAAGTACAACGTCACCAAATTTGCCCCCGTCACCACCGACAAGCTTCGCCTAGAACTGAAACAGAAGGAAGACTGGGCCGCCGGCGTGCATGAATGGCGCGTGCGGTGAGGATAATCGAGTGGCTGGGGCATAGTACGATGGTGCCCCAGCCGTTGTCGCCCATAGTCGCCTTTCGCTCCGCGAAAGTAGCGTGCGCAACCAGTTGGCAACAAAGACCGTTAGAAGCATAGTATTCGGTTGAGTCCGCGCTACGTTCGCTTCAGCTAAAGGCGACTATGGTGGTGCGTCGCTACGCACCCTACCCCTTGAGCCCACAAGCATCCTGTGCCCGACCTAGCACCTCGCCGGCCTTCTTTCTCGCTTTGGCGGCGCCGTCGCCGAGGATTTCGCGGATCTTTTCGGGCTTCGACTCTAGCTCCGCTCGTCGCTCGTGCGCTTCGGCGAAGAAGTCTTCGGCCAATTCGGCCAGGGCCTTTTTGACTTCGCCGTAGCCGAAACCGCCGGCCTTGTACTTCGCGGCCATGGCGTCGCGCGCGGCTTCGTCGGCGAATAGGCTGTAGAGTTCGTAGAGGTGGTCGCCTTCGGGGTCCTTCGGCTCTTCCATGGGCCGGGAGTCGGTCTTGATGCGCATGATCTGCTTGCGCGCGGCCTTGGGCTTCTCGAAAATCTCAAGCGTGTTGCCGTAGCTCTTCGACATCTTCTCGCCGTCGACGCCCGGCACTCGGGCGGAAGTGTCGATCACATATGCCTTGGGCAGAACGAACGTCTCGCCGAACTGGTGGTTGAAACTGGCTGCCAGATCGCGACAAACCTCGATGTGCTGTACCTGATCCTCGCCCACCGGGACCGTGTCGGAATCGTACGCCAGAATGTCGGCCGCCTGCAAAACGGGATACGTGAACAAACCGGCATGGGCGTCGATACCCTTATCCTTCTTATCCTTATAGGCGTGGCAGCGTTTGAGCAATCCCATCGGCGTGCCGGTCATCAGCAGCCAGCAGAGCTCGCTCACCTCGGGTACGTCGGACTGTACGAACAGCGTTGCCCGATCCGGGTCGAGTCCCAAGGCGACCAGATCGATGGCCGCGTCGAGCGTCAACTGCCAAAGCTGCTCCTTATCGCGCACGGTGGTAAGCGCGTGCAGATTGGCGATGAAGTAATAGGCGTCGTCGGCCTTGTTCTGCAAGTCGATGTACTGCCGAATGGCTCCAAAGTAATTACCCCAATGGAACCTGCCCGTCGGTTGAATCCCGGATAGAACTCGCATGATTACTCTTCAAAAAAAGGCGTTCTTTGTCCTACGTCATCCATTCCGCAACTATCCACTATCCACTATCCGCTACTTCCTACCTCTCAATCGTCCCCACAACTTCCGCCACGCTTCCCGCTCCAAGCTCGGCAACCGCGCCCGGCAGGGCATCCAATATGTCCATCGAGGCGTTCGGCTTGTAGAAGTTGGCGGTGCCGATCTGTACGGCCGTGGCGCCGGCGACGATGAATTGCATCACGTCGTCGATGTTTTCTATTCCGCCGATTCCCATCAGAGGCACGTCCACGGCGGCGGCCACCTGGTAAACGCATCGCAGCGAGATCGGCTTGATGGCCGGGCCGCTTAAGCCGCCGACCTTGTTGCCGAGTATGGGCCGGCGGCGGCGCCAATCGACGGCCATGCCCAGGCACGTATTGGTCAACGAAATGACGTCGGCCCCGCCCGCCTCGGCCGCCTTGGCGATTTCCGTGATTGCCGTCACATTCGGCGTAAGCTTGGACAACACTGGCAGCGAACACTTGGCCCTTACGGCCTCGACCACCGCCTCGCACATCTTGGGATTGGTACCAAAGTCCACCCCGCCGCTCACGTTCGGGCAGGAAATGTTGAGCTCCAGGGCCGCCACGCCGGGTACTTCGTCCAAGCGCTGGGCCATTTCGCCATATTGCTCGATGCTACGGCCGGCGATGCTGACGATGATCGCGCTGTCCAGATCGGCCATCAACGGCATCTGGCGACGGATGAAGGCCTCGATTCCGTCGTTGTCCAGACCGATGGAGTTGAGCAACCCGGAAGCCGTCTCGTGGGTCCTTGGCGGAGGATTCCCGGGCCGTGGCTCCTGGGTGATGGTCTTCGGTAGAATGGCGCCAAGCCGGCTCAGATCGAGCTTGTCGGCCATTTCGCGCGCATAGCCGAACGTGCCCGAGGCAACGGCTATCGGATTGGCCAGCTTCAGCCGCCCTAGTTCCACTTCGAGGTTTACGTCGGAAGGATTCACGATGCTTGACAGTGTGTTCTCGGGGAACAGTGCATTCTCATTGAAGGCATTCTCGGGATTTGAGCCGGGTGTAAACGCGAACAGCCGGCGGGTCGCCATCGCGGCGAACCCAAACCGGCAGTTTAGCGGTCCGATACCCGTTGTGTCAAACGCCCCCCCTCTGGCGCGGAGATTCCCCGCGCTAAGTCCGCGCGAGGACCCCCTCGCTTGATTCTCGCGCGGAAGCTCCGCGTCTGGGGCCTATATCAACCCACCGTGTGTTCGGTATGGCTTGCAGTGGTCCGGTTGGTCCAGGAACCACGTACGCTCCCATTCATCCAGCAACGCGCGGAAGTTCTCCGAGGTGAACAGCAATTGTTGTGTTCTACGCCCGGGGTCCGCCGAATAGGCTGGAATGATGCAACCGCTGGTCGTGCCGAGCAGTAGTCCGCATGCCAACGCTAGGAATAATTTGCGCATCAGTGCACTCCTCCGTGAAACGAAAAAACGATCGCTCGCGCGCTTGAAACGTCGAATATTCAACTTGCCGAAGGCAACCGCCCGCGGCAACTGGCTCGGCCATTAACCCATGCAACAACTACATGAGGTAATTGGGGCCGGTCGACGGAACACGCCGAAAGCGAAACTGACGAAAAGCATGTATTGATGAGCGGTGTCGACCGAAAGTCGACGGTGTATCTGTATTGATGAGTTCCGCTGAAACGCGGATTGGGGTGGAACCGGCGGTTGGGAAGGAAGAGTCGCGGCTCCAGGTGGGGGGGCGCCGATAAAGCCTCAATTTTGGTCGTGGGCTATATCGGCGGTGTCTTATCGATCCGGATCGACAGGATTATGTGTCGGTCGTGGTGCCAAACGTCTGCGGAGCGGGCTGTTCGACCGGCTGCGGCGTGGGCTGGGTCATCGGGGAGGCCGCCTGTGCGTTTTGGGCCTCGGCCGCGACTCGTTGTTCGAGTTCGCGGACCCGTTTCTCCATCTCCTTGCCAGGCTTGAAGGTTACGACGAATTTCTCGGGCACGAACACCTTGTCGCCGGTGCGGGGATTGCGAGCCTTTCGCGGCGCTCGGCGCTTCACCTCAAAGACGCCGAAGTTGCGAAGCTCGATCCGCTCTTCCTTGACCAGGGCGTCGACGATTGCGTCGAACGTCTTCTGGACAATTTCCTTGGTCTGCAATTGAGTCAGGCCGATCTCTTCGGAAATGGTTCGAACGATCTCTTTCTTAGTCACGACTCTTTTCCTCTCAAAAATGAGGCCCGCGGCGACGCGAAAACCGGCATCCGCGAGAATGCCGACTACGCTCGAAGTGTAGGCCCCATAACGAGTAGAGTCAAGCTCAATCACGATTTCGGGCTGTTCTGCGTGCGATTTTCGACCCTCTCGACAGCCGAGCTACGATTGCCCGGATATTAGGGTCGATTGATCGCAAGTTCTTATTGTCAAAGAGCTTAACCCCCGGGAGCAACCTCCCGGCGGCGAGTCTTGCGTCGTAAGTCTTTTGGTGGAAATAATTAACGCAAAAACCCGAGCCCCGTATGAGCCATTCTTGCCGACGCGCTTCACCCGCGCACCAACAGCCGACTCCAAACGTGGCTGAGACTAGTATCGGCCGGATTATCCGCAAACTTCAGCCAGACCGCATAATCGGTACAATCGGACCGGTTTCTGGGATGTAGGGTATGCTGGGTGCTTTAGGAGGCGGAATGTCGGCTGACCATCACAATCGCTTGGCTGGCGGCAAAGCGCAGCGATGCCCCAGACGGCACCAGCTTCCGAGAGGCCCGTCAAGAGAATATGCCTGTCCTTTTACTGATTTGGCGTGAGGCGGGAATGCAGATGTGGGGGGAGGGGGAATGCGTTGGACCCGGTTCGTCACATTATGAAGTGAGCCGCGCCGATGCGGGTAGCTACCTCGTGCATCTCCCAGTCGAGGGCTCGCGTCTTGTTGTCGACCGTCAGCTTGCATTTCCAGACAATGCCGCGAAGCTGCTGGTAGGAATAGAATCTG
>Ga0180432_10005974_pt1 | contig 15987 bp, 13 predicted proteins | sample SS_ome_10_FD_132414 | JGI IMG/M metagenome (GOLD analysis project Ga0180432, IMG submission 132414) | Hypersaline lake sediment archaeal communities from the Salton Sea, California, USA - SS_1_MS_2 metaG | ecosystem: Environmental > Aquatic > Non-marine Saline and Alkaline > Hypersaline >... | reverse complement strand
TGAGCCTGTCCATTCCGTAATAGACCCGCGTGAGGGGCGACCCCATTTCCTCTCTGTAATAGTCGGTCTGCGTGAACTCGAAGGGAACGGACCGGACGAGTATGGTTCCGAAGGATTCAGTGAGCGCGGCCTCCACCTCCTCGATTCCGACGCGGTCGTTGTGCAGGACCCCGGCGATGAGGAGGGCCTTTTCCGGCTCCACGATCTCGCCCATTTTACTTAACTCCGTGTCCGAGCGGAAATCGCTCCAGCACGCTGTACCGGGGCCCTTGCCGGCCGAGCACCGACTCGTAAAGCACGGTTTCACTGATCCCGCATTTCCCGAAATCCGTGTCACCCTGTTCGTTCAAAGCCGTCAGAACGGCCCTTCCCGGAGAACGGCCGCGCCGTACCCTCCCTATGGTAAGGTGAGGGGTATATCTTCCCCGCTTCTCCTCCCCTATTCCCGCCGTTCCTGAGGATACCGCGTCGTACAGCCGCTCTAAAGCGCCTCCGTCCTCCACTCCGAGCCAGAGAACGCGGGGATTCGTTTTCGAAGGGAAGGCGGAAAAGGACCGAACCGCCATCGAGAAATCCCGCACACGGAGCGCCGCCTCCTTCGTAGAACCGATAATTATTTTCAGCGCGACTTCGTTCACCTCTCCGAAAAAACTGATCGTTACGTGAATGTTTTCGGACGAAACCCACTTCACGCCGTCTCCCCTCTCTTTCAGCTCTTCAATGAAATGGGATATGGCCTCGCGAATATCGTCGCTTATATCGACGGCGAGAAATGTCCGCATTCAACCCTCCTTCAGGTACATTATCAGCATGGTGAGTGCCGTGTTCACGCTTCTCGTTCTAATGGAAAACCGGTCGCCCGGCAGGTTGTTCTTTATGACAACGGGTTCCCTCCCCTCGATGTACAGGCAGACGAAAACCGTTCCGACCGGCTTTTCTCCGCTTCCTCCTTCGGGCCCCGCGATTCCCGTGGTGGACAGGGCCACCTCGCAGCTCATGCGTACTGCAGCGCATTCAGCCATTTCAACCGCCGTTTCCCGGCTTACGGCTCCGTATTTATCGATCGTTTCAGGAGAGACGCCGAGCAGATTGATTTTCAGCTCGTTCGAGTACGCGACCACTCCTCCCCTGTAAAATTTCGACGATCCCGGGATGTCGGTTATGGTCTTTGAAAGGAGTCCGCCCGTGCATGATTCCGCGGTACAGAGCCTGAGGTCCCGTTCGAGGAGCAGGTCCGCCGCAATCTTCGCCGGTTCCTCGTCACCCCGGAACAAGAAATGTTCTTCCAGCGCGTTTTCTATCCGCTCTATATCCGATGACATATCCCCGTTCATCGAATCGAAGCGCACCGATATGATTCCGTCCCGTGCACGGGTTCCCCACCTGATTTTACCGGGATCGAGAAGCGCCCGTATGCGCCTGTCGAGCACGTACTCGCCAATAGTGGCGAAATTGAGCACCTCTGTTATCCCCGTCGAAACGAAACCCGCGGCCTCGATCTCCGGAACCACGTATCGGTCGAACATCCGTTTCATTTCGGCGGGAACTCCGGGAATGGAAAAAATATAAACGTCGTCCTTCCTCACGGAGAAACCGTAGGCAAGGCCCACCTCGTTCGCGATGAGCCGTCCGCCCTCGGGAAAAGCGGCCTGCATCCTGTCCGCATTCTCGAAGTCCCTTCCCTTCCTTTCGTACCAGCGGCGGAGGAGATTTTCCTTTTGTTCATCGATTCGAAGTGGTTTTTTCAGCGCGCTGCTCACGATTTTGCGGGTAATATCGTCGCTCGTGCCCCCGAGGCCCCCGGTAAAAATAAAGATACCTTTCTCTTTCAACTTCAACAGCGGCTGCAGGAGCTCAACCGCCGTATCATACTCGTCCGGTATGGTCAGTATGGCTGCGACCGGAATTCCCCTTGAGGTGAGCGACTTCGCAATGTACGCTCCGTTTGTATCGAGTATCTCCCCTTTTACGAGCTCATCCCCGATCGTAATGATATGTGCCTTCATCAGCTCCGCTCCATATTTCTGCTATAGGGGACCAGCTTTTCAATCTGCTCCCAGCTTTTAGGTACCCTTCCGAATGCGGCTCCGTATAGGGAGGCGATTGTCTCCCTGACCGAGACATAGGTGTTGCGCTCCATACGTACCTTGCGCGCTTGGTGCAGGGGGCTGTCCATGGCCCACCGGATGAAACGGCCGGCTCCCTCCTGCACCAGCTCGGAATCGTGGGTGATGCATGCCTTGCATACCGGGAAACCGTATCCCGGATCTCGAAAAAGAGACGCGTTTTCCACGGCTGAGCCGCAGCGTACGCATGAGTCCTGCGTGCCGTATCCCATCAGTTCTAGAAGCTTGAGATCGTACATACTGTGGAGATGCACAGCCGTTTCAGGTTCCATTTTTCCAAGGAGGGAGAGCGCGTCCCTGAGAAGCACATAGACGCCTTTTTCCCGCTCCTCGTCCCCGATAAACAGAATTACCGGCTCCACCAGACCGTTTGCAATGAGTATCCTGTCCAGGTTCCGCCGGATCTCCCCGTTGTGCAGAACGATCTCGGCTTCACTGATTCTGTAGGGAGAACCCGGTTTATTCTTATAGAGAAGGAAGAGGTTGATATTGAAAGGATCGAGACTGCTTCCGAACCGGCTCCGCGTCTTGCGTGACCCGAAAGCGGAACCGTCTATGCGCCCGTGCCGCTCGGTGAGGAGACGAATAATACTGTGGCCTTCGCCGAATTTAACGGTTCCCAGTACTATCCCCTCTGTTCTGAGAAAACGGTCGTTCACGCCCGAGTGCACCTCCCTTTAACGGATTTCGAACCCCGAACCGTTTATCTGTCGTTTTTTTTAATCCGAAGTATGCACCCTGATCCTGACCTTCAATATTCGGTGGCCGTCCATGGATTCAACGGTGAACTGAGCGTTATCGTGGGTAATGGTGTCTCCTTTTGCGGGCATCTTGCCGAAGAGGTTGAAAACGAAACCGCCGAGGCTGTCGCTTCCATTCAGGGGCAGCGCAATACCGAGCGCGTCGTTTATATCGGGTATGAGCGTTCTCGCATCGCAGCTGTACGTGCCATGAGAAATCTCCCTTATCTCTTCCTCTTCGTTGTCGTATTCATCCTGGATCTCTCCGACGATCTCCTCCAGAATATTTTCCAGGCATGCGATTCCGGCTATCCCACCGTACTCGTCCACAACGATCACAATATGCTCCTTTTTCTTCTGCAGCTCTTTCAGGAGCTCGTCGATCATCTTGCCCTCGGGGACGAAACGAACGGGCCTCAGGATTTTCTTGATATCGAATTCACCGGTCCTGCCCGCCAGGTAGGGCAGGAGGTCCTTCGCGTGCAGAAAACCGATGACGTTGTCTATCGTTTCTTCGTATACGGGTATCCTCGAATGGCTGGACTGTATGACTGTCTTTACGATATTGTCGAACGGTTCATCCGCGGAAACGGCCACAACTTCCGTTCTCGGGACCATGATCGACTTGACCGGAGTTTCCCCGAGACCGAATACTCCCCTGATCATCTCACGCTCGTCCTGCTCTATTTCGTGACCGTTTTCATCGATCATCTTGTCCAGCTTGATCTTCTTACGTCTGAATAGTCTCATTGTCATACGCCGTCGGTGACCTCGGATATGATTTTTTGTGCCGTCCGCATCATATGCGCTTCCGTTTCCCCGCTATCGTGATCGAATCCGAGGAGATGGAGCAAACCGTGCGTGAAAAGGAAGATAAACTCCTCCTGCAAGGTGTTGGAGTAAAGGGCCGCCTGTTTCTCCGTGGTTGGGACGGAGATGACAATATCCCCGAGTTCGGAGGAACCGGGTGATGTTTCCCCTTCCCGCATCGAAAAGGAGAGAACGTCCGTCGGACCTGGTTTACCCCTGTATTCCCTGTTGAGAGAGGATATTTTTTCGTCGTCGCACACGAGAAGGGAAATATCGCCTTCAGGCAGAGTTGTGTATGAGAAAGCACGTTTCGCAATCTCCCTGAGAGTTTCCAGCCCAACCGGGAGGTCGGCGCCATGCCGGCTGACATATATTTCAAAGCTCACGATTTTTCTCTTGAGGTTTACATTCGTAACAATGGCCGTATCTCAATTATTTTCCAGCCTTTGCTATTTCCTTCTCATCGGGATACTCGATTCGACTGTGGAAAACACCCATGAGGTAGCGTTTGAAGGCGATCGATATTTTCATGAGTCCACGCAGGGTGAGCGTACTTTCATTGAGCTGCCCGTCCCTGAATTTGCTTTCCACCACTTCATTGACAAATTCTTCGATCCTGCTCGCCGAGGGATTCTTTAACACTCTGGACGCCGCCTCTGCGGTATCGGCGAGCATCACTATGGCAGCTTCCCTGTTCTGGGGCTTCGGTCCCATGTAATGGTAGTCCTTCTTGTCGATCTGGCTGCCGTCAGGGTTGTTCTTCACCGCCTGGTGATAGAAGTATTTCATCAGGGATGTACCATGATGCTGGGCGATGATGTCTATCACTTCGTTCGGGAGCTTGATTTTCCTGGCCATCTCTATGCCCATCTTGACATGCGCCTTCAGAATGGAGTTTGACAGCGAGGGCTTGATAAGGTCATGCTTGTTCGGTCCCGGGCTGTTTTCGATAAAGTACTGGGCGTTGGGAATTTTCCCGATATCGTGATACAGGGCAGCGACCCTGACGAGCAGTCCGTTCGCCTTGATTGCGCGTGCCGCGTTCTCAGCCATGTTCGCCACGTTAATGCTGTGATGATAGGTGCCCGGCGCCTCGATCTGCATCTTTTTCATAATCGGAGTATTGAGATCCGAGAGCTCGAGCAGCCTGAAATTCGTCGGAATATTGAAGAGAACTTCGAAAAACGGCGTAATGCCGAGTGTCAGTACCATGGAAACGATACCGTTGCCCGCGCCCCAGATAAGAAGGGTGGAGAACTGGCGCAGGGGAAGTTCCTTAAGAAGCGCCACGGCGGTCAAAATGAGCTCGTTCGCTATAACGATATAAATACTGGAGCGCAGGAGATCGCTTCGTTTTTCCGTTTCGCGAACCGCGAAAAGCGCTATCAGCCCCGATCCCATTCCAAAGAGAAAGGTGTGGGGATCGTTTCCGGAAATGAGCAGGAGCAGAATGGGCAGTATGATAGCGAGCGTGAGAGAGAATTTCCGCTTGAAAAGTATCTCGGCGGTCATGATGATGCCGGAAACGGGTATCAGCACGCCGAATATTATGTTATGGGGTCTGTTCTTTATGAAAGTAATGAGATACGCGTAGAACACGGAAAAAAGGATGAAAAGGGCGAAAACGAGATATTTCCGGACCTCCCTTTTCGAGCCTTCTTCCATGAACAGAACGACCGAGATGAATATAAGAATCAGCAGCAGTATGCCGATGCCGATGATGGCCTTCAGGTTGAACTGGCTCGTATAAAGGGTGATCGCCCTCAGCTTCGGGTAGTTTTCTTCGTCGATTTCCTCCCCCCGCCTGATGACGACCGCGCCCTTCTTTATGGTATTCAGAACAGGTTCGACTTTAGCGAGCTCCACTTCCAGCTGTTTGCGGCTCTCGTCGGCGTTGTAGAAGAGGTTGTACTCCATGAAATATGCGGCGGTCTCCCCGAGTACCTCCCGGTCCCGCCTGTCGAGGTCCGGATAGTTTTCATCAACATAGGCGGAGATCTCATCCATCAGCTCATCTCCGCCTATAACGGAATCCACGCCGACCTTTTCCTGCGTGATTTCCGTTTCCTTGATCTTCTTGAGAACGACACCCCTCCCCTCGTATTCGTTCAGGTCCTCGCGTCTGAGATGGGCGTATCCCCTGTCCGCGACAGCATCTATTACAGCCGTTATTTTATTTTTAAAATCGACACGTTCGTTGTTCGTTACCAGGTACTCGAAAACATTTTCATCGAGGTCCGTCTCTATCTGCGCGTACAGTTCCCGGATATCGGTTTTAGAGTAATCCTTGCCCTCGAATATTGAAAAGAACCCGTTAAGCTCCTCCTTGAAATCCTCTTTCATGGAAATATTTAAATCGAAAATGGGTGACGTTCTCTGAGTCACCTCCTCGACGCGCCTTTCCGTCTCCCTGGAATTGATATAGGTAATGTTTCTCGTGGAAACGATATCCTCCTGTACTATATCACCGGGATCATAGTTGTAACGGACACCGAAATGGGGCTTGGCGACCATCCAGAGGAGGGCACAAAAGAGTGCCGTCAGTATGGAGTAAAAGAAGAGTCTGTTCGATTTGTTCTTTATTATTATTGGTTTCTTCATTCTTTTTCGCTCTTTTGATTTTCAAAGGCCTTAATAATCCGTTCCACGAGGGGATGCCTGACCACGTCCTCGGGTCCGAGCATTATCTGTGCGATCTTATCCACCTTCTTCAGTACACGGAGCGCAATATTAAGACCCGACTGCTTGTTTTTGGGCAGGTCGCTCTGTGTAATGTCGCCCGTGACGATTGTTTTTGAGTTAAATCCCAGGCGCGTCAGAAACATCAGCATCTGGCTCCGCGTGGTGTTCTGCGCTTCGTCGAGAATAATAAAGGAATCGTGCAGGGTTCTGCCCCGCATATACGCGAGCGGCGCGACCTCGATCGCCCCCCGTTCGACGTATTTCCCGAACGTTGCATAGGAAATCATGTCGTAAATGGCGTCATAAAGCGGCCGCAGGTAGGGATTTACCTTTTGTTCCAGGTCTCCGGGCAGAAAGCCCAGGCTCTCACCCGCCTCGACAACCGGACGGGTCAGTATTATCCTCGATATATTTTCAGCCATAAGGTAATGAAGCGCGAACGCCATTGCCAGGTAGGTTTTTCCTGTACCCGCGGGCCCGACGGAAAAAACGAGATCGTTTTTCTCGATGGCTTCGAAATACCGTGCCTGGCCCGGTGATTTCGGAGTGATGATCTTTCCGCTGGAACCTATAACGAGCTCTTTTTTCTTGAAACCGTTCACATCGAATTCAACATCGTTTTTCACCCTGTTGATGATGTGCGCTACATCCTTTTCCCCCACGGTGTTCCGTTCCCGCAGAAGTGATATGATATTGCCTATGATATTTTTTCCCTCTTTGATGTGTTTCGGATCACCGCGGAGCGTAAGCTGGGATTCCCGTGCTGAAATATCCAGACCGGTTTCCCGCTCTATGCTGTGTATGATCCGGTCGTTGTTCGCGTACAGGAACTCCTGCACGGACCTGTCAGGGAGGTTGACTTTTTCTTCGAGGATTGTAAGCGACTCTGAGTCTTCCATAATTGGTATGAGATGGGCTTATGGTGCGTGTGACGGTTCTGTCGTGAGAAGAAACCTCCTTATTACGTGCAGTGACGTTGCCTTTTCCTGAATGAAAAGCAGTAACAATATACTATACCTCCGGAGTTCGTGTCAATAAAAGCGTTTGCCCGGAAATTCCGATAGAACCCGGTATACGGAAGTCATATGCTCGAGATCCCATGCCCGCCGTGTTTTCCCTTTTCCTTTCCGGAAGGTTGATCAGGGTAAATCTTCGAGTATTTTTAAAAAAACAGTGCACCAGTTAATAAACATGCAAATTATTTTTTTTTAATATTCTATAAATTACTGGGGTTCGCCGGTTCCACCATATCTTATGAATGTGAAAGCTTCACATTATCTCTATTTATTGAGACTCTCACTTTGTTCTGATTATACTATGACGTGTAAATAGGACGGATGAAACGGTACTGTATATGTTCTTTCTTTGCATGGCAATACTCTGCAGTGTCGTCTGGTCTACCTCCTATAAAACCGCCACGGACAGGGGATGCCGGCCCCTCAGAATACTTCCGCCGGTCGGTTTCTGCTCGCTCGGCGCTGTTCTACTGCTGACCGGGTTCTTTCTCACGTTTTCCTTTCATTCCACGGCCGCGGCCCTCGGGTGTACTGCCGGTTTCTGTCACTATTTCGCCGTGCTGAGTTTTTTCTTTCTCATCAGGCGCGGCGCCCGTCTCGGCATATCCTGGACCGTTATTACGCTGGCTATGATCGTCCCGACCGCCGTGTCAGTTGCAGTATGGAGGGAAATACCCTCGAAGCTTCAGTGGATCGCGCTCATCCTGGCGGTGGGCGGAATCGTACTTCTCGGAACCGGGAGAGCGGGTGGAATCGAAGCCCGAAAGATGGAAAAACGGGATATCATTCTTCTCGGTACCGCGTTCCTCCTGAGCAGCGGCGGGCTGACCCTGCAGAAAACACTCATCGGACTGGACCTCGGTATTTACCGGGGCATATACCTGATTTCTGTTTACGGTACGTCTTTTATCATCTCCTGCATAGGATGTGTAATCGCCGGAGGGTTCCCCTCGAGACGTGAATCCCTCATGGGAGGGCTCATGGGACTCGGAGGGGCCGGCAATAACTGGTTTCTCCTTCTCGCGCTCTCTTCCCTGCCGGGACCCGTTGTTTTTCCCTTTGAGACATGCGGCAGCTTCATACTCACCATCCTCTTCGCGTTTGCGGTATTTCACGAAAAAATTTCCCCAAGGGAGACCGCCGGGCTCATCGTGTCGTTCTGTGCGCTCCTGCTCATGAGCATAGGGTAACCTGAGCCGCATTTCTCGGCGGAACATAATGGAATTTCACGGACGGATATCCTAGTGTCATAACGCCCGCTATTATCATGTCCTTGGGGATACCGAGATGTTTTTTCATCTTCCCGTTCTTCCACAGGGCCTGAATCGCGAAGCCTATCCAGCAGGTGCCGAGACCGCGCGCATGCGCCGCCAGCATGCCGTAGGTAAACCCGATCGTCGGGTCTATGAAAGAGAGCGGACCGAGGTTCGGACAGTACACGGCGATCAGGACCGGGGCGTGGTGAAAGACGGGGTCCCCTCCCTCTTCGTATTGGTCGATGAGCGAGTCCAGCCCCTCGATGAGTCCCGGCTCGTTCATGATACCGTAAAGGTGACTGTTTATAAAAGGCTTCAACAGTTTTCGGCTTCTTGCGACCTTCTTGAAACCGTTAAATCCCCGAACGGTTTGTTTCCTGAGTTCTTCGATGACTGACCGGTCTCTTATGACAATATACCTGTTCGCCTGCATGTTGTGTCCTGTCGGAGCAATCCGCATAGCTTCGATTATGGCATCGACCTCCTCGTCAGGAACTTCCCTGCTGAGGTAATTGCGTATGGAACGTTTGGTCCGCATGAATGCAAGTATGTCTTCGTACGAACAGTTTGCCGTATCCTCGGTTCGATGGAGAATATCGGATTTGCCGTCAGCCTCGAAAACCACCGCATCCGCCCTACAGACGCTGATACAGTGACCGCATCCCGTGCACCAGTTATGCGGATCCTGCCGAACCGGCGTATTTTCCCCGTTCCGCATGGAAAACAAATTGGCAGGACATACGGTGACGCAACTGCCGCACTTCGCACAGCGTTTTTCATCGATTCCCCTGATTTTCATGAATAAATCCTCCATTATTTTTAACTAACTTTTTAGTTAATTTTCAGATAAAAAAATAAAATATATTATTTAGTGACGGCAATCTACTTCCCCATCTTCTTATGATGCGCATGATGTGTCATGTCCATGGCCCTGTCGAAATATTTTTTCATTTTATCTTCGGGCACCTTGAAATGCTCGCACCACCTCTTCCTCAGCAGTACGTATGCAAGTAAAGGCATAACGCCTGTAAAAAACTCGGTAACGAACATCTGGTTCATCTCCTCGCTGCTCATTCCGCTCTCCTTGCTAAAGTATTCAATCTCCTGTTCACTCAGCACACCTGAAAAATCCACCAGGTTGAAGAGTGCCGGGCTCCCCCCGCCCTCCTTAAGGGATTCCATGAGCATGATTCGTAGAATGTCCCGTTTTTTCTCGAACATGCCGAAGTACTCATCTATGGACTGCTGTGCCTCTTCGGAGGGACTGCCGTCCAGGCCTCCATCCCTGACATAGGCCATCATTTTCGCTGACGACTCGTGTAAAAAATTGCGAAAAAGTTCCTCCAGTACTCCACGCTTGCTCTTGAAGTAGTAGTAGATGAGGGCCTTGTTTACGCCCGCCTCCGACGCGATCCGGTCTATACGCGCACCGTCATACCCCTTCTCAGCGAAAAGCACCTCCGCGCAGCGAAGTATTTTTTGCCTCGATGTTATTTTTTTCATTGAAATTAACCAACTGTTTAGTTAATTATGCCCCTCAACCGCTTATTTGTCAATGATTTTTTACGTGTTTTTCATTTTATTGGACTACTCGTGCCCGGCCCGTCAAAGAACGGTCCTACTCCATCCAGATAACGTGCTTTTCAGGCGCTCCTGACCTCAAGGTTTTGAAGGATTATTTCGGAATCTGTAATTACATGTATTGCGTTAATTAAATGATAGAGAAAGTATAAAAGGAATATTCGTCGGACATCCGTTCATCCAATAAACGCAAGAACGTCTTTCAATGCCGGTATTGAAGGCTGAGCCCCGTTCTTCGTGGTCGAAAGCGCGGCCGCGTGATTCGCAAAGAACACGGCTTCATCGAGTTTAACGCCTCTTCCGAGCTGAACGGCGAGCGCTCCGGCGAACACGTCGCCGGCAGCCACGGCATCGATCGAATCGACCTTTGGAGCCGGTATCAGTCTTCCCTTTTCACCTGCATTTTCGAGAAGGAAGGCGCCCTTCTCTCCGAGCGTGATAATTGCCCGTTTGCTGCCCTTTTTTAAAAGGCGTGAAGCGGCGTCAAAGGCGGTTTTCTCGTCAGTAACCTCGATACCGGTGAGTATTTCAGCCTCAGTTTCATTGGGCATCACTACGGCGCATTGTTTCAATGTTTCATCGGAAACCGATGAAGCCGGGGCGGGATTGAGAATCACGTCAGTACCGAGCGAATGGGCGGCCCTGACCGCATATTCGACCGTCTCCACAGGGCACTCGAGCTGCAGGAGAAGCACGTCGGCACCGGCTATAACTTCCCTCGCGTCATCAACCATGCTCCTGTCCACGATTCCGTTTGCCCCGGAAACGAATGAGATGAGATTCTGTCCTTTCCGGTCGACGAGAATGAGCGCGATGCCGCTCGAGGTGGGCAGTTCCCGGACATACCCCGTGTCAATAGCATACTTCCTTAAATTATCGAGGAGCGTCCGCCCGAACATATCGTTTCCCACCGCTCCGACCATCGTTACCGTGCCGCCCAGCTTCGCGGCCGCAACCGCCTGGTTCGCGCCTTTGCCACCCGGGAACTGGTTGAACTCGGTCCCACGTACCGTTTCGCCGGGGCGCGGCAACGTGTCCGAATTCACCACGAAATCGATGTTGATGGCGCCAAGTACCGCAACTTTCGTTTTTTCGCTTACTTTCATGATATCCACCGTTTTAGTATTATAGTTTTTGCAGATCCTGTCCGCCGCTCTTTTCAGCCGGGTCCGGCGGTGGACTCCCTGACGATCAGGTCGTTCTTCATACGGACCTCGTCCACCTCGTTCGTATCCTGCACTATTCTATTCAGCAAGAGACGAACCCCGGTCTTTCCCATCTCAATAATGGGGTGGTGAACGGTCGTGAGTGGAGGGCTGATGAGCGATGACAATTCGATATTGTCGAATCCGACGATCGATAAATCACCCGGGACATTCACACCCCTTTCCTTTGCTCTTTTCAGGAGCCCGAGGGCCATGATATCGTTGGAGCAGAAAACCCCGGTCGGAGGAGAGGACAGGCCGAGGAATTTATCCAGGCTTTTATACCCGCCCTCGAATAGGAAGTCTCCCCGAATAACGAGGTCGGGGTCGAAGGATATGTCGCGGGTCTCCAGCGCTTTCCTGTATCCCTCTTCCCGCATCAGGCTGACCTGGACATTGACCGGACCGCTGATAAATCCGATCCTCCGGTGCCCGAGGCCGATGAGGTGTTCCATGCCTCGGCGTGCGCCTTCCACGTTGTTCGCCCATACGTGGGTTATGCCCGTGTTCTCGATGTGGCGGTCTATGACCACCAGGGGGATGAGCTCCCTGTACTGGATGAGCTGGGCGTCATCCATCCTTGGGGCCGCTAGAACGACACCGTCCACCATTCTCTGTACCATGAGGTCCAGGTAACTTGCTTCATTCCGGACGGACCCTTCAGTATCGCCGAGGATGGTATTGTAATCATTTTCATGCGTGACCTTCTCCGTTCCCCGCACCATCGCGGAGAAGAAGGGGTTGTTAATATCGGGCACGATCATGCCGATGAGCCTCGTTTTTTTCATCACGAGGCTTCTGGCAATGGTGTTCGGCTTGTACCCCAGTTTTCGTATCGCCTCGAGCACTCGGAAGCGGGTCTTTTCCGATATGTTCGTTTTTTTATTGATTACACGTGAAACCGTCATGTGCGACACTCCGGCTTCCCGTGCAACGTCCTTAATGGTAATTCTCATGGACCATCGCTCCCGGTTCGATTCACCGTTTCCACGTCCGAGACCAGATCAATCGACCTTGCACGGTATGCCGCCCGCTTCCACTAGATCCTTGAGTTCCCTGATTTTCGTTTCATCTATTTGATAAGCGGATTCAGCGTGCGGATAATCCATGTCCAGCGCGGCATACTTGGATTTTCCAAGCTCGTGATAGGGTAAAAGATTGATCTCTATCGCGGAATCGAGCTCGGAAAAAAATTCCACGATGCGTGTCATTTCCTCTCTTGAATCGTTGAATCCCGGTATAACGGGAACCCTGATGATCATGTCCTTGCGGTTCGACGAAATGAACCTGGCATTATCCAGAATAATGTCGTTTGAAACCCCGGTATAGCAACGGTGTTTCTCCTCATCGATGCATTTAATATCATAGAGGAAGAGGTCAATGTTCGGCAGGAGTTTTTTCAGCACCTCTCGGTCCCTGAGATAGCCGCACGTTTCTATGGCGGTCGGAACGCATTTTTGTCTGCATTTGATCAGTATACCGTTCAGGAACTCCCACTGCAGGGTCGGCTCGCCTCCGGAAACGGTTACTCCGCCCCCGGACCTGATGAAAAAGGGTGCGGAACGCATGACCTCCGCCATAACCTCGTCAACGGTGATTTCTCTTCCGTACGTCTTCCTCGCATTGCGGGGACACGCCCCGACGCAGCGTCCGCATTTGACGCACGTGCTTCTGTCTATCTGCACCCTTCCCGCATCATCCCTGAATACGGCTCCCTCCGGGCACGCATCGGCGCACAGCATGCAGCCGGTGCACAAATTCCGTACAATGCCGACCTCGACTTCAATTGACTGGGACTCGGGATTCGAGCACCATGCGCAGGAGAGAGGGCATCCCTTGAGAAACACGACGGTCCTGATACCGGGTCCGTCATGTATGGAGTAATCCTGTATATTGAATACCTTGCCCTTCAAAGCTCCCGCCTGTTGTTTTTCTTGTGTCTCCATTAAGTCTGTTTCGCCTCAACGGTTTTCGTTTTATGTGTACCTGCGTTTGCCATGCCCGTTTTTTCAGAGTTCCCTTTTCATTACACCGAAGGCCTGTATTTCAATAACGCGTAATATAGATTACGACGTTATTTGTATAACGGCGTTATTTAGATAACGGCGTTGTCCGTACGCGCAATGATGTCGTCCTGAAGCTTGGGATCCAGGGTCGTGAACAGGGCACTGTATCCCGCAACCCGAACGAGCAGATCGGGATATTTTTCAGGATTTTTCTTTGCTTCACGAAGCGTGTTCGAATCCACGATATTGAACTGTACATGCATCCCTTTCAGATCGCCGAGATAGGTTCGAACGAGGGACGAGAACTTCATCCTCCCCGTATCGTCCTGAAGCACGAGAGGAGAGAACTTCATATTGAACAGATTCCCTCCGGAGGAGAGGACGTTCGGTATCTTTGAAACGGATTTCATGGCGCTGAGCGGTCCCTTTTTGTCCGCTCCGTGGGTGGGAGACGTGGTGTCTGCCGTGGGCTCCCCGTCCTTCCTTCCGTCGGGCGTGGCGCCGATGTACTGGCCGAACGGTACGTTACCTGAAACAGAGCTCGTCGAGGCCTGCCATACGCACCCCCTCGGACCCTTTCCATACCGGGTGACGTGGTACTTCGGAAGCTCCTCGCAGAAAAACCCGAGAGCCTGGGAGGTCAGATCGTCAACGTAATCATCGTCATTGCCGTATTTCGGGGCCTTCAGGAGCATCTCCCGGATTTCCGCGCCGGTCGGGCTTGTCGTGGCGTCCGAAAAATCGGTATCGAGCGCGTGAAGGAGGTCTTTTCCGGTAAGGGTTTTTTCCTCGAATACGAGTTTCTTTATCGCGGCTAAGGAATCTCCCACATTGGCGAGCCCCACGATCAGGGGGCCGCAGAAATCGTAGACGGCGCCTCCCTGTTTTATGGTCTTTCCCCTGCCGATACAGTCGTGGACGAAGCAGGAGACAAAGGGGTTGGGTATGAGCTCCGCCATGGACGTATCGATGATGTTGTCAAGGGCCACCTGCTGCCGCACGTAGAAACCCGCCTGCTTCCTCCATGCTTCCAGCACCTCGTCGAATGAGGCAAATCCGGAAATATCCCTGTCCAGTTTCATGAGCGTGATGCCCGTTTTCGGGTCCCGCCCTCCGTGCAGAGTCAGCTCGAGTATCTTGAGCATGCTAATGAAGGACGCACCGTTGGGCCTGAAGCCCTCCTTGCCTTCCACGATCGGTTCCACGCAACCTACTATGGACCAGTTGACGGCGTCGGCGTAGTCGATTCCCCGGTTCAGCAGGGCCGGTATGACGCTCTCATCGGAGTAGAACGCAGGCTGTCCTCCCCCGAGACGGATGATGTCTATGGCTTCCTGAAGGAACTCCTCTGAAATCCCGTCGAAATACCTGAGTGAAAGCGAGGGCGCGATGAGCTTGATAGCCTTCTGCACCCCCAGGAACATGAAGGACAGAATGTTAGCCGCGTCGACTCCCCCATGGTGCTGTCCGCCCAGCGTGATGTTCTGATAAACCTGATACCCTGCAAAAAACCGCGTGCTGTCCCAGTCCCTTATCTTGTTGACCGTAAACAGCTTGAGCCAGAAGTTCTGCAGGAGCTCTGCCGCGGACTCAATGGTGACCGCACCGCGACTGAAATCTTCCATGAAGTAAGGATAAAGCGTCTGATCGAGCCGGCCGAGTGACATCGAATGTCCGTTGTTTTCCACCTGGAGTATTACCTGAACGAACCAGATCGACTGCAGGGCTTCATGAAAGGAACGGGCCGGATTATAGGGGACCCGTTCGCATATGTCCGAGATTCTTTCGAGCTCTTTCCTTCGCTCGGGGTTTCTTTCATCCTTCGCCTGTTTCGCCGCAATTTCGGAATACCGCTTTGCATATTTCACCGCTGCTTTCAGACTCAGAGATGCGGCTTCATAAAAAGACTTTTTATTTATAAAATCGGGGGCTGAGAAATCAAGTCCGTCCAGCTCATTTTCGATGTCCTCGATGATACCCTTAAGCCCCTTCTCCAGGATTACTTTAAAGTCGATCGTGATATGACCGTCCCCTCCCTGCATGAGCCAGTAGCTGTTGGTAACCATAATATCCCAGGCTTTTTTCGTTTCATCCGGCAGGAGCGACAGAACACGTTCACAGTGCGTTTTTCCATGCCACAGTGGAAGGAGCTCCTTCAGTTCTTTTTTCGCCTCGTCCTTGATGGTGAACCGGTCTCCCGGCCTCTTTTCAAAGGGATAAGGATCATCATCAAGCTCTCTCTCGATCCATTCCACTTCGAATTCGGGAAAGAGCTCCACGCCGCGAGGATACCTGCACGTATTCCCCACGAGGAGCTCTCCGTCAAGAATATAAATGTGCATGTTCTGCAGCATCATATCGAGCGCTTTTGCTCGTTTGACGATGACGGGCTCAGCTTCGTATTGACTGTAGGCTTTTGTGTAATAGCGGACCCGTTCCGACGAGATCTCCGGCATTGTATTCAAAATAGCTGTTCGCAGTTTTTCAATTCTTTCGGTACGTTTTTCCGCCAGTGCCTTCGCCTCTCTTCCTTCAGGTAGGTTTTTAATCTTCTCAGATACTGTT
>Ga0180432_10005973_pt1 | contig 15989 bp, 15 predicted proteins | sample SS_ome_10_FD_132414 | JGI IMG/M metagenome (GOLD analysis project Ga0180432, IMG submission 132414) | Hypersaline lake sediment archaeal communities from the Salton Sea, California, USA - SS_1_MS_2 metaG | ecosystem: Environmental > Aquatic > Non-marine Saline and Alkaline > Hypersaline >... | reverse complement strand
GGACTGGGCCTTCTTGTGGGTCGGGGGTACGATCGGCGTCGTAGATCGTCTCCGGAGCGATTCGGTCGGAGTCTGGCTGCCGAGAGAGGAGGATCGACGTGCTCACCCCCGAAGCGCTGCTTGACGTGCACGAACGCGCGCATCGCAACCTGAAGGGCTACCTGATTCATTGTCGGACGCTCGATTCCGGGGCGATCGATCGCGAGATGCCCGAGTTCAACGGAGCGTCGGTCCGGCTTGCGCTTCATCATGCGATTGGCGCGGAGAAGTACTGGATCGGCGTCCTGCAGGGGCGGATCGATGCCGATGATGACGCCGATCTCTATCCGACGATCGAGTCCCTCGAGCAATACCGTGAGGCGACGTTCGCTTCCACGCAGCAGTACCTCCGAACCGCCTCCGAAGGGGAGCTGAACACCCCGCGGACCATGGAGATCTGGACGGGCGAGAAGCACCTGCTTCATCCCGGGCACGTCGTGATGCGCACGATTACCCACATCTACCACCATCAGGGGCAGGTCGCGGCGATGTTCAGGCTTCTCGGCAGTCCGTCTCCGGGCTTCGATTACCCGATCAAGTGACGGCGCCCGCCTCGTGCATCCAGGGCCTTCGCTTACAGGATGTAGCGGCTGATGAGCATCACGCTCGCCAGGACGGTGAAGGTGACGCCGGCGACGCGGGCCAAGCGGCGCTCATGGATGCGATTGGCGATCGCCGATGCTGCGAGTGCACCGACGATGCTTCCCGCGGCCGCCAGGCCGGCGACGGCCCAGGGCAGGGACCCGGGGATCGCGTGTCCGGCGGCGCCGAAGGCGGCCGTGAACGCCATCACGAGGACGGACGTGCCGATCGCTTCGTGCGGCGCGAACCCCATCGCGAACACAAGAAGGAACAGGATGCTGACCCCGCCGCCAGCACCGTACATGCCGCAGAAGAGGCCGATTCCGATCCCCCCGACGATCCCGGCGATAAGGTGGATGGTGTTCGCCGAGAGCGGGAGCCTCATCAGAAGGCGCGGCTTGCCCGACTCGTGCGGAAGAAGGCTCTGCGGTCGTACGGTCAGACGGATCCCGGTCGTGAGGACGACGACTGCGGTGATGATGCCGAGATGGGCATCGGGCAAGCGGGCCGAGAGCCAACTGCCGACGAGCGCTCCCGCTGCTGCGGCCCCGGCGATGATCAGGGCCGGGCGAACCCGCAAGCGGCCGTGCTTGTGATAGACCCACGCGGCAACGAGCGATGCTACGACATCGGTCAAGAGGCTGACTCCGATGGCGTCGTAGGCGGAGAGGGATGTGAACATGACGAGCACCGGAACGGCGAACGTGACGGCGCTCGCCCCGATCAGACCCGTGACGACGCCGGCTCCGCAACCGGCAATCAGTGCAGAAACGATCGTTGATGTAGACAAGGCCCCCTCAGCAAGCCTGGACGCAGCCCGGATTCAGGCGGATATCCTACCCGATCGGCGAGGACCGCGAGAACCATTGCCCAGGGGCCCGGCCTCCTGGACCCTTCGGGTCGGATCTCGATTCTTCGGGGTTCGCGGAACCCTGAGATTCGAGATTTGAACCCAGCGCTGGCGCAGTTGCTCGCTAAGCCTTCCGGCTATAGCATGTGGCGCGAGGTGCCGCGGCTCGCGCCTCCTCGCAAGAGCGGAGGGACGTCGACCGTGGGTGAGAAGAGCGTCGGCCCTCGTGCTGGATGCTTCAGACGATACTCGCCCACGCTTTCTACCTTGGGCCCCTTGGAGGCCATCATGTTCATCGTTCACGACGGAAGGGGACCGGTCGTCGATCCGACGGCCTGGATTGCTCCGAATGCGGTGCTCTGCGGGGACGTGACCGTCGGTCCGGGCTGCCGCATTCTGCACGGGGCGCAGGTCATCGCCGAGAGTGGCTCCATCAGCATCGGGCGGGAGTGCATCATCATGGAGAATGCCGTTCTGCGAAGCTCAGCCGCCCATCCTCTGAAGATGGGGAGCAACTGCTTGGTGGGACCGAATGCGCATGTTGTGGGAACCACGATCGAGGACGAGGTCTTCATCGCCACCGGCGCAGCTGTCTTTCACGCGTCGCATTTGGGCGAAGGATGCGAGATCCGCATCCACGGCGTCGTTCACCTTCGTACCCACGTTCCCCCGGGGGAGGTTGTGCCGATTGGATGGGTGGCGGTCGGCGATCCCGTGCGGATCCTACCTCCGGATCAACATGACCGGATTTGGGAGGCGCAGGAACCCCTCGATTTCCCACTCACCGTCTATGGATTCGAACGCTCCGACGCGTCCATGGTCAGGATCACACAGCGTCTATCGCAAGCCCTCGAGTCCCACGCGTCGGATGAGAGAACCTGACTCACTGTCACCATCGATCCCGTCTTGAGATGAGGCGTGTTCCCTCTGCGGTTCCGGCGGCCGAGGTTGCCGGAGCAGACGAACACGACCGGCTGTCGGGATCCCTCCTGGGGTATCCGAAGCCGGTCGTGTGTCCGACCGAACCGGGAGCGACGTGCGCGTGCTCGGTCAGGATCCGGCCGTCCGCAGCGCGGCGCGCTGGAAGGCTGGAAGATGGTTCTCCTGGGACGCGGTCTGCAGGTTCACGAACACCTCCAGGATGTCCGGGTATCCGGAAGCCGTCTCCAGCTGTCGCTCGTACAAGGCGACGTTGGCGATCTCGGCGTCGACGCCGGCTTGCGCCGCGTCCGCGAGGCTGCCGGGCGCGTCGATCTCGCCCAGGTACGGATTCTCCGTCGGGTACGCAATCCCGTAGCGATCGAGGACCTGCTTCAGTGCTTCGACGTGCTTCGCCTCGGACTTCATGATGTTGACGAACGGGTTCACGCTTCCGTATTCGTCGATGATCGCTGCGTACGTGGCGTAAGCGGCATACTCACCCTCAGGTCCAAGAAGGGCTTCGAGCGCGACGCCCTGAACCTCGGCCGGCAGCAGGCTCTCCTCGTTGACGTACTGCGTCCATGGTTGGATCTCCGTAGCTCCGGCCATCACGGCGCTCGCAAGGAGTCCGGCGAGGATGGATCCGACGACCAGTAGCTTCTTCGTATGTCTCATGATGGTGCCTCCCTTGTGTAGATGGATGGTTCTGTGTTCCGAGGAGGGGAGGGTGAACGCCGCCGCCCTCCCCGCCGAGCCCTGCTACAGGCACACGCCGGTGCCCACGCCGCCGCGATGGGCGCCGAATCCCGTTCCGTCCAGTGGGCGATTCTCGGACAGATTCATCTTGTAGCCTTGGCCGGCGCCATCGCCGTTGCCGTCCATCGGCCGGATCCAGCCCGCGTCCTCGGCGTTGGGAATCCCATCACCGTTCGCATTGCGCTCGTTCAGGCTGCAGCTTGCGGCCGCGTCCTGCAGGCAGGTCGAGGCCTGTGCGCCGCTGCCGAATCCGTTCCCGGCAAGGGCGATCACGCCGACGGCCAGAAGAGCGACCAACGTCAGTCCGATGACCAAGTACTTCACGCTTCTCATCGTTCTCACCTCGTGTGGAAGATGGCGCATGATGCCGAGAGCGGATGTGTGAAGAAGGGCAGAGCTATGGCTTGGCGGTGTGGGCGCCGTGTTCGGGAATCGGAGATCCGATGGCGCAAATGTGAAGCTCGCTCGTCATGAAGACCGCTCGTTCCATCGAGGGGGCAAGCGCGATTCACCTGAATCGGGGTCCGTCGTCCGTCGGGCGTCGAGGGGCCGATCGACGCCGTGCACAGCGCCGGGCAGATCGCTAGACTCGCGTTCGGAGGAAGACCATGAGTATCGAGCGAGCGCCGTTTGGCGCAACGGGGCACGAGAGCACACGGACGATCTTCGGGGGGGCTGCGTTGTGGACCGACGACGTGGCCAGGCCCGATCGGGCGTTGGATCTCCTGCTGCAGTATGAGGTGAATCACATCGATACGGCAGCGAGCTACGGCGAGTCGGAACGGATGGTCGGCCGGTGGATGGGGCGACATCGAGACCGCTTCTTCCTAGCGACGAAGACGGGCGACCGGACGTACGAAGGGGCGAGAGACGAATTCCGACGATCGCTCGATCGCTTGCGTGTCGATCATGTGGACCTTCTGCAGATGCACTGCCTGATCGATTCAAACGAGTGGACGACGGCGATGGGAGACGGCGGAGCCCTCGAGGCGCTGATCGAGGCGCGGGAGGCGGGACTGACGCGGTTCTTGGGGGTGACCGGGCATGGACTGAACGCCCCCACGATGCACAGGAGGAGCCTGGAACGCTTCCCATTCGATTCGATTCTCGTCCCGTACAACGCTCCGCTGATGCAACTGGCCGACTACGCGGCGTCGTTCGAGGCGCTCATCGCTCTCTGCCGAGCGAGAAACGTCGCCGTCCAGACGATCAAGGCAATCGCGCGCCGACCGAAGCCGGAGGGAGCGGAAGGGTACACCACGTGGTACGAGCCTCTAATGGTCCAAGAGGATGTCGATTGCGCGGTGTCCTGGGTGCTGCGTCGGCCCGGCGCGTTTCTCAACACCGTGGGAGACGTCGATCTTCTCCCTCTTGTTCTCGACGCAGCGGCGCGGTACGGCCACGAGGCGGCACCGACCGACCGGGAGATGGCCGAGTTCATGGCATCCCGGAAGATGTCGCCCATCTTCCCGGCGCAATTCGGCTAGCCGCGCGGGGTTGCCGGAAGGCCACGCGGAGTGCGAATTCCAGGGTCCGAAGCCGACGGTGGACGGCGTCGGCGGTTCTCGGCAAACTACCCCATCTGATCATTGATCTGTGTTGCCCGGACACACCCTGCGGATCGCAGAGACCGCCACAACACGAAAGGGGTACCATCGAATGCCGATTGTCGCGACGCAAGAAGATGTCCAACGCTTCGTCGAGACCCTGAACTTCGCTGAGAAGGTCGACCGATCGCTTCGTCTCATCGAACAAGCCTACGAGGAGTATGGCGATCGACTTGTCGTCGCGAACAGCCTCGGCAAAGACTCGTCCGCCGTGTGGCATTTGGCGGGCTGTGTGAGCGACCAAATCGAGGGATTCATCATCACCACTCGGTTCAAGCCGCCGGAAACGAGGCGGTTCATGGACGAAGAACTCGATCGGGAGCGCGGACGGCTGCATGTGTTCGAGAGCACGGCGGAGATTCCGGATGACCTCTACAAGACGGATCCAGATCGCTGTTGTGAGATCCTGAAGGTGGAGCCGACGCGGCGGGCCCTGGAAGAGATGAATGCGGCCTGTTGGGTCACCGGATTGAGGTGCACAGAAGGACGAACGCGTACCGACTATCAGGAGATCGAGGAGCGGGACGAGGGGTTGATCAAGCTCAATCCGATTCTCCTCTGGTACGAGCGTGAGGTATGGCAGTACTTGGCGCTGAATCGAGTTCCGGTCAATCCGCTGTACGGCGCGGGATATCGGTCGCTCGGGTGCGAGCCGTGTTCCAGCATCGCGACCGGGAGGGACGAGCGCGCCGGCCGATGGATCGGCACGAGCAAATGCGGCGGCGAGTGCGGGATCCACACGCGCAGCCTGAGACTCGATCAGGAGTAGTCGAAGAGGCGTCAGGGAATCATGAGTCCCGATCTCTGCATTGGGTGCCTACGCGGCGCCGTGGGGAATCCGGGTACGGCGGGTCTCCGAGAGCCTGACAGGGGACGACGCGGGCGAATCCTGATGCTCCCTCGAGGGCGCGCGTGGTCGAGACGGTCGGGAGACGTTGTCCGACCAGGCTTTCGGCTTGGCTGTCCGCGGTCGCCGGCGGGGAGGACCTTTCCCGCGTCCGAGACGCTTGTGCCGTCGCGACCGAACCGGTGGTCCGACGCGATGCTAAAGATTTCGAACACAGCACAGATGGAGTAGGATCCAAACGATCATGACAGATAAGGACACGGGCAATTCGGACACCGTACTCACTGACGGCGAGAAGTCCACACAAGGCATGGCGTGGGGCCGGTTCGCCCGCTACCTGACGCTTCGAAGCATTGCGGTTCTCCTCACGGTCGCGGTGGGCATCTACATCGCGATTTGGGTCTCCCAACTGGGCGGCTACGCGGACGAGTGGCGGCGCAACATGATCCGGGCGACCGTGATGGTCGGGTTCTACAAGGATCCCGTATACATGTCCCTCTCGTACTTCGAGAAGCAGGAATACACCGAGGACGCGATCGCCGCGGCGATCGCGAACGCCGGGCTGGACAGGCCGTTCTTCCTTCGTAGCTTCCAGCACTTCACCGAGGCGGTGTCGCTCACACTGGGAGAGGCCAAAGTGCTCAGCGCGAGGTCCGGATCGAAGGATGTGAAGGAGATTCTGCTCGAGGCCTTGCCCATGACGTTGCTGTTGTTTGGGACCGCGAATCTGCTGAGCTTCTTCGGTGGGCTCTTCGTCGCCCTATTCCTGTCACGAAGGTACAGAGGCCTATTCGATCGAGCGGCGATCGTGCTCGTCCCGGCACTGGCGGCGCCACCCTGGTTCCACGGGATCTTCCTGATCGTGATCTTCGCTGTGGTCCTTCATGTGCTGCCGTACGGCGGGATCGTCGACGCGCCGCCGCCCCCGACGACGTTCGCCTATGCCCTCAGCATGCTCAAACATATGATCCTGCCAGTTCTCGCGACGGTTCTCGGCACGATGCCCTTCACGGTCTACTCCGGTCGAGCGTTCTTTCTGATTCATTCGTCGGACGACTACGTAGAGATGGCGAAGGCGAAAGGCCTCAGCGCCGGGCGGGTCCAGCGTCGCTACGTTCTTCGGCCGGTCCTCCCGCCGATCCTGACCAACTTCACCTTCACGCTGATCGGCGCATGGCAGGGGGCGATTCTGACGGAGCTCATCTTCAACTGGCCGGGGATCGGGAGGATCATGTACATGGCGATTTACCAGTTCGAGGTTCCGGTGATCATCGGGTGCGCGGTGATCTTCGCATACCTCCTGGCGCTCTCGGTCCTCCTTCTCGACATCCTGTATGCCGTAGTCGATCCACGGGTGAAGCTGGGGGCGAAGCGAGAAGCCGCATGAGAATGCTCAAAGCTACTCTGTCACTGGTTCGGCGATACCCGACGGTGGTCGGCTCCGCGATCATCATCCTCGCGCTCGTCTGCATCAGTCTCTACGCGATCGTCCGGATTCCGCTCTCCGAGGCGATCACCTTGTGGGCCGCGAAGGGCGACCTCTGGCAGGACACACCGCGCTGCGTCCCACCAGCGTGGACGAATCTCTTCCGTCGCGAGAAGCTCCCGGAGACGATCGTGATCCCGCTGGAGGACGGGCAGACGGTTGTTCAGCAACTCGGCGACTCGATGTGGCGCGCGACGACCACCCTGAGGTTCGACTACCCGTTCACCACGCTGCCGGCCGAAGCGAGCTTCTTCAGCGACGTCGTTGCCGGTGCGATCCATCCGCAGCTGACGCTCACGTGGATCAAGCCGGACGGATCTGAGATCGAGCTCTATCGCGGGACCCCGTCGGGGAGCCGGCAGCTTCGCATCGACCGAGTGATCGCGCTTGACGCTGCGTTTGGGGCGACGGCGGGTGCGGACGAAGGCGGCGGAGAACCGGACGTTCTTCCGGGCGAGTACGCCGTTCGTGTGGAGGCGGTCACCTTCGACGAGTCGTCGTCCGTTGACGGTCGGCTGGTCGTCTATGGCGCGGTGCACGGAATCGCCGGGACGGACGACGAGCGTCGGGACCTGTTGATCGGTCTTCTGTGGGGAACGCCGATTGCCCTTCTCTTCGGAATCGTGGCGACGCTCGGAACGACACTCCTCGGGTTCGTGATCGCCGCGTTCGGCTCCTGGTTCGGCGGGTGGATCGACGCCGCGATCCAGCGAGTCACTGAAGTGAACATGATGCTCCCATTCCTACCGATCGTGATGATGATCGGCGCGTTCTTCTCGTCGAGCCTCTGGGTGACGCTCGGAGTGATCATCGGACTCAACATCTTCACGGGAGCGATCAAGACGTATCGCGCGATGTTCCTTCAGGCGAAGGACTCTCCGTACATCGAGGCCGCTCGCGCGTACGGGGCGAGCAACCTTCGGATCATCTTCCGGTATCTGATTCCGAGGATGATTCCGGCTCTTGTGCCGAGCTTCGTCTTGGGGATCCCCCAGTTCGTCTTCCTCGAGGCCTCCCTCGCGGTCCTCGGGGTCGGGGATCCGGTCCTTCCGACGTGGGGGAAGATCCTGAGCGACGGCCGCAGTGGGCTCTATCTGGGGCACACCCACTGGGTCCTGGAGCCGGCGGTGATGCTCGTCATCACCGGCCTGTCGTTCTCGATGCTCGGCTACGCGCTCGACCGCGTCTTCAATCCGAGGCTCCGAGGGCTCTAGCCGGCAGAAAGGAAGCCTTGCCGATCGGTGGTCGTCCGGGGTGTGCTTACGGGAAGATCCCGCGCCGCTTGTAGACCTTCTCCAACCGCTTCAGGGCCACGATGTAGGCACCCGTCCGCCAATCGACCTCGTATGAAGCGGCCGCCTCGCGAACGCGGGCGTATCCGGCGAGGATCGTCCGGCGAAGCCGTCCGTCGACTTCGGCAAGATCCCAGAACTCGCTCCGCTTGTTCTGGAGCCACTCGAAGTAGCTCACGATGACTCCGCCGGCATTGCAGAGAATGTCGGGAATCAGATCGATCCCCTTGTCGGCCAGCACACGGTCGCCGTCGAGGTCGGTCGGCCCATTGGCTCCTTCGGCGACGAGTCGGACGTCGAGCAGGGGGGCCGTCTCCGCGGTCAGCTGGTTCTCGAGGGCCGCCGGAATGAAGACATCGGCCGGGGTCGACAAGAAGGACTCGTGGTCGACCTGTGCGGCGCCCTGGAACCCTGTGATCCCGCCTGATGTCACGCTGTGCTCAACGAGTTCATCCGGATCGATTCCGCCCGGATCTGCGATCGCTCCGGTGTGATCCTCGACGGCGACGAGGATCGCGCCGAGCGGCTTCAGCAGCCGAGCCGCCCACGAGCCGACGTTGCCGAATCCCTGCACGGAGTACGTTGCGCGGGAGAGATCGAAGCGGCGATCTTTGGCCCACTCCTCGATGCAGTAGACGATCCCTTGTCCTGTCGCCTTCTCGCGTCCTTGGCTCCCGCCCGCTTCGATCGGCTTCCCGGTCACGACATGGATCGCCCGGTTCCGGTCCTGCGGCGGCATGGTCGAGAGGTACGTATCGAGGATCCAGGCCATCGTCTGAGCGTTGGTGTTGACGTCGGGAGCGGGGATGTCGTACTCGGGACCGATCGTGCACCCCAGGGAGAACGCGAAGCGTCGCGTGATCCGTTCGATCTCGGCCGGCGAGAACGTGTGTGGGTCGCACTGAACGCCACCCTTGGCGCCACCGAAGGGGATGTCGACCAATGCGGACTTCCAGGTCATCCACGCGGCGAGCGCTCGAACTTCGTCGATATCCACGGCGGGGTGGAACCGCAGTCCGCCCTTGAACGGACCGAGGACGTCGTTGTGCTGTACGCGGTAGCCGGTAAAGATCTCGATCCGGCCGTCGTCCATCTTGACGGGGAAGTGAATCAGGACTTCGTTCATCGTATGGGACAGGATCTTGCGGATCGACGGATCGAGTCCCATCCGATCGGCCGCGATGTCGAACTGACGTAGAACCGTCTCGTAGACGTTTGCCATGTCCATCCCTCCCGTGTCCGAGGATAGCGAGCCCGGGAAGAGCTGTCTACGGAGGTTACTTCGACGTGGGACCGCCTGAGCGTTGTGATCAAGGCCCGTGGCGTCAAGTGTGAATTCCCGGACGATTGGAGGCGGAGCCATCGTCGGTGGCCGGAGCGGCGGTCGGCGATCGCGCCGGGAACCGATTTGTCAACACCCCATTACATCACTACAGTGATCAGAGAAGGTGACGGAAGAGCCGGAAGCCTCAAACATGATCTGTGCGGAGGCCCTAGGCGCGCGGAGCAGACCGAATCAGAGCGGGCTGTCCTCCCCTGCGCCCTTGCTCGTCGGCGTCCGCGGAACGGGGCGTTCATCGCAACGGACGGACGGTCGGGCGAGCAGGCTCCGGCCTTCGAGAAGGCTGTCAAGGCATACGAGCAGCCTCCTTGCTCTCGGCGGGCCCGGGCTCTCCGGGCTCGGGTCCGCCCCTCTTCGTCGGACGAAGGGGAGCCGTTCAGCGGCGGCCGTGCGCTTCGAAGAACTCCCAGATGGTCTGCGTGGCGTCGAGGCCGATCTCGAAGAGGTCCCACGGGATCTCCCCGTCGGTCATTCCGGAGAAAATGCTGACCGCATCCTCGCTCAGGAGAAACGTGTCGGGGTTGTCAGCGATCACCGGCCAGCCGTGCGGGCCTTCGAGAAGCGTGATGAAGACGACGTCGGTATCATCGCGACACCCTGAGTAGCGGCGAATCTGTGCATTGCGCTCGCTCGTCGTGGAGATGGCAACATCTTTGCAGCCATTTTTTGCGATCCAGAACGCCGCGGCTTCGGCGGCGGGGAGCGCCGGCTCGGTCTTTCCGCTGAGCGTACGTAGTGCCCCCCATCCACCGACATACGGGATCACGGCGTCGTCGGTCCCGTGGATGATGAGGACGGGCAACGGCTCATCGGCGGGTCCTTGGGACGCGAACATCGCGCCGGAGACGACAGCGATCGCAGCGAAGCGCTCCGGGGTCTCGATTGCCAATGCATACGTGAGCATTCCTCCATTGGAGAACCCAGTCGCGTAGATCCGCGTGGTGTCGACCGGGTACCTCTCGATCAACGTGTCGAGTAACGCGTCGACGAACGCGAGATCGTCGATATTCCGTTCGAGCGCAAACGAGCAGCACGACCCGGCGTTCCAGCTAAGAACGCCCGACGGACCGCTCCCATTCGGATAGACGACGACGAACCCCTCGCGATCGGCGAGGTCGGAGAAGCCGGTGATCTCCTCCATGGTGCGGCCGTTCAGCGCCGATCCGTGGAAAGCGAGGATCAGCGGAAGGCGCTCCCCGGGTGCAACGCCTTCGGGGACGTGAACAAGGGCGGTCCGGTCGAGTCCATCGACATCGATCTCGATGGTCTCAGTGTCTCCGCGAGCGAGAAGACTCGCAAGAAGCGCGAGAAAAAGCGCAATCCGGAAGGCGCGACGTGCGAGGGACCGGGGCATCTCGACGGCTCGAAGAATACGGCCTGCCTTCCCCATCAGATCTCCGATTCCCCTAGAGAAGGTCCACGCGCGTCGAGATCGCAATCGACTCGACCCAGCCGGACATCCCGGTTCCGCGGCTGAGGGAACCGGAAGCGGTGACGCTGATCGGCCCCAAATCGAACAGGATCCGGGCCTCGATCGTCTCGCCAACGACCGGCTCCTGCCCCGGCCGTTGCACCCTCTGCAATGCGTACTCCGCGACGAGGCGCGTCGCGTCGCTGAGACGCCGTCCGTATAGGATCGAGGCGGACAGTGCGCTCGCGCTCGGAACGAAGAGGGGACGCGAAACGTCTCCGTGGATCTCGATCTGAGACTCGAGACTCAGCGGGCGGGCGATGTTCGTTGACAGGGTCAGGAGGAGTTGGCGCGAATCGCCGAATCGTCGAAGGATCTCGTAGCCGAGCCCGAGCTGTGTCGCCCATCCGCATTGCTGAGAGACCTCCGTCGAACGAATCTGCTCGGCGATGGCCAGAAGAGATCGGGCGTTGAGCGTCACGGCGGCCTCGGTCTCGATGATCGATTCGATCCGCGAAACAAGCTCTCCGAGCCCGGGGAACTCGGCCTCCTGCCCGATGAGCTGCGCAATCTCCTGCAGCGCGTCGTCCGAGAGCGGCCCGGATAGCACGAGATCGTCGTTCAGCATTTGGCCGATCCGTACGGCGCGGACCAACGGCGTGACGTCGGTCAGGCGGCCGAACCCGGCGCCGATCCGAAGTTCCAGCCCCGGCCGGCCGGAGGCCGAGGAGTAGTCCCCCTTCACCTCGCCGAAGACGTACAACGCGTCTTCATCGGAGACGTAGAAGCGCGACGTCAGATTCACCTCCCCGAGGATTCCGTCGAGCCGGAGATGCTCAATGGTGAACTCGCTGGTCGATCCGACGTTGAGTGCGCGGTCCGGTTCGGCATGGATGTGAGAGAAGGTGAACGAGAAGCGGCCGTAGCTCACGTCGATCGTCGACGTGTCGGGTTCATTGAGGTAGGCGTAGTTCATGGTCAAGAACAGATGCGTCAAATCGGTCGTCGGGATCCGGAAGTCGCACAGGCTGAGCGCGGCAGTCGGGACGGTCATGGCAGAGAGAAGCAGAGCGAACGCGCTGATCGTCCGCGCGGTCCGACGTCTTTTCCTCCGCATCGTTTCCCTCCGGGTTCCAATGCGATAGTACACAATCGGCGATTCACCGGAGCGAGAGGGAGGGTCCTGGCGGCTCGACGGATCCGACTCGAGACTTCGATCAGAAAGCGATCGTCTCCTCCATCTTGGGGATGTGGGGAGAGAGGGAGAGGTCCGTGTGGATCCTTTTCGCAAACGCGTCGAGCACCTCATCCTCGCCGTGGACGAGGACGAGGTGCTCCGGATGGGCATTCGCGATCCAGTCAAGAAGGATCGGCTGATCGGCGTGCGAGGAGAAGCCGTTCGTCGTCCAGATCCTCGATCCGATTTTGATCTCCTCGCCGAAGATGCGGATCGTGTCGGCACCGTCGACGATACGGCGCCCCAAGGTGCCGACCGCCTGGTACCCGACGAAGAGCACGCCCGAGTTCTCGTGCCAGATGTTGTGGCGAAGGTGATGGATGATTCTTCCACCGGTGCACATCCCGCTTCCGGCGATGATGATGTTCCCCCGCGAAGCGGCGTTGATCGCCTTCGACTCGTCCGTCGTCTGAGAGTAGCGAAGAGGCGTGAAGTCGAACGGATTCGGGCTCCCGGCGAACAGCTCTTGTCCTTCGGCATCGAAGTAGTCCGGGTGACGGGCGAAGACACGAGTGGTCGAGATCGCAAGGGGGCTGTCGAGGAAGATGCGACAGCGCGGGAGCTCATGATCCCTCCAGAGAATGAAGAGCTCATAGAGGACCTCCTGCGCCCGCTCGAGCGCGAACGATGGGATCAGGAGATTCCCGTCGTTCGGGATGACGGCCTCGATCGCTTCACGGAATTCGGTGACCGTCTCCTCCATCGACCGATGCGAGCGATCGCCGTACGTCGACTCGATCATCAGAACATCCGCCTTCGGAGGGCGGCTTGGATCTCGAACGATCGGCTGATGTCGATTCCCGAGGTCGCCACTGAAGAGAAGGGTCCCGTTCGGCGTGGTCAGCTCGATCGCGGCCGATCCCAGGATGTGTCCGGCGTCGTGAAAGCGGCACCTGACGCGATCGCTCAGGTCGACGAGTGTGTCATAGGCTTGGATCGGGCGAAACCGGTCGGCAGTTCGAAGAACATCATCCATGTCGTAGAGTGGCGGCTCCGCAGGCTCGCCGCGGCGCTTGGCCTTTCGCGCACGGTATGACGCCTCCTCGACCTGGAGGTGGGCGGAGTCTGCGAGCATCAGCTTAGCGATCTCCGCGGTCGGCTGAGTGCAGAGGATCTTCCCTGAGAACCCGCGTTGAACGAGGAGGGGAAGCCGCCCGACGTGATCGAGGTGCGCATGCGAAAGCAACACGACGTCGACGCGCCTTGGGTCGAATGGGAACGGCTTCCGGTTGAGGTCCTCGCGCTGGCTCCCTCCCTGGAAGAGCCCGCAGTCGAGCAAGATGTTCAGCCCGGCCGTCTCGACGAGATGGCAGCTTCCGGTGACCATTCTCGCCGCGCCGCAGAACGTGATCTTCATTCGATGGTTCACCTCGGTTTCGTGGGTTCATTCTACGCTGTCTGGCCAATCTGCCTGGAAGGAGCGGAGCGCCGGTCGCGGCGCCGATTCGCGTCATGCTCCCGCAGGGCGCGTGGCCGGGGAGAATCCGATGCGGGCGCTGCGACCCGGTCCGGGACGTCCGGGCTCCGACCGCTGAAGCTCTCAAGCGATCCGGCGGAGGCCGCCGGTTGGCTTGCGTACGGAGCAGGTTCCCTCGATCAGGGGCTCGCGTCGGTCAGTCCGAGCTCTTCGAGTAGGGCGCTCGCGAAGGCGAGGATGCAGTCGTACGTCGCGGTGATGACGGTCGGCTCCCCTGGGATCTCGTCGGAGATCACAAGACACTCGTTTGAGAACTCCGTCCCCGCTTGCTCGAATGCGGGAATCGAGTTGCTGCAGTAGACAATCCCGTGCCCCCACGGACAGCGTGCGAGAGTTCGTCCGGTCATGAGGCCGCTGTCGTTCAGCGCGAGAACCCCCTGCGAGAGCCCGGCGAGTGTGATCCCTCGCGCGTAGGCGTCGTAGAGAAGGCTCCTATTCGGCTCCACGAGAACCGTGAGGTACTGGTGGACGTGTCCCCCCGCGATGGCGACGATGTCGTAGAGGGAGAGGTCAATCTCGTCAGACGTCGTTTCGACGACGATCTCCCGCATGACCGTTTCTCTTTCGTCGGTCGGGATCGAGTACGGGCCGGCTTCCGGGCTGGTGAAGTCGACGATCGCGCCGTGGGCTTCGAGTTCGTCGACCACGGGGAAGAGCTCCTCACCGATCATCCAGCGCGGCATGTACATGTACTTCGCCTTCGGCATGACGAACAGAACCCGCGGTGCGTCCTGCGACGCTGCTGCGAGCGGAGCCCAGGTGAGAACCAGAACGAGCGCCCAGAGAACCCCCTTCGCGTGTGTCTGCATCGATGGTCTCCCTTCGACCGCCCGCGATCGAGCCGGCCGGCCGCGACGGCCCTCGTCCGACGATGGTCCTTCTTTGTCTCTCGAACGTCTACACTGTATCCGACAGGCGGGCGAGCGTCGCGGGTCCGTCCCCGGACGAAGCCGAGACTCGTAGAAGCGGAACGCTTGCGAGCGAAGTGGGCGGTTTCTATCATGGTTTCCGATCAGGATCAGGATCTGGATGTGCATGTGCAAGGGTGAGGCGGCTGAATCGTGTGGCCTCGCTACAGCCGGTCGAACGTGAGGAGGATCGATTGAGGCGATCTCCTGTCGTGAGACTCGCGGCCTCTCTGACGATCGTCGTCCTGTTTGGCAGCATCGGCCTGATTTCTCAGGATGAGGCGTCGCGGCTTGGCCTCGCCCAGCGCGGCGTGGAAAGCAATCGGGAATGGACCCCGTTCCTGAAGCGGGTCGATGGGATCCTGATGGCCCTCGTGCCGGCCGGCTGCTTCATGATGGGAAGCGACGTGTTCCGCGATGAGCAGCCGGTTCACAAGGTCTGCTTCGACAAGCCATTCTGGATTGACGTCTACGAGGTAACGAGCGCGCAGTTTGCCGAGGCGACGAACGAGTACGGAATCGGCCTGGGCGGTGGATACCAAGGGACCGACGCATACACCGACGAGGGATACAACAGCTTCGACGAGCAGTTCGCGTGGGTCGATGGACTCCGGGTGGCGCGAGAGGGCTTCGAGCGCAGCGCTGCCTTCGGGGTGACGTGGCACGAGGCGGCGGCCTACTGCGCGTGCAGGGGAGCGCGTCTTCCGACCGAGGCGGAGTGGGAATACGCTGCCCGCGGGCCGGATGGCCTGACGTATCCGTGGGGCGACGATTTGGTCATCGAGTACGTCTCTCGCTACATGGAGGGCCGGTGGGACGACGAGTGCTACGGCGTTCCGGTCATCGTGGGGACGAAGCCGGAGGGCGTGTCGTGGGTCGGCGCGTTCGACATGGGCGGGAACGTCTATGAGTGGGTGAGCAGCATCTATCGCCCGTACCCGTTCGACCCAAGCGACGGAAGAGAAGTCGACGGAACGACTGACTCGGAGAGCGAGCGCGTACTACGGGGTTGTGGTTCGTACCATCCAGCCTACGGGACGACGTTCGCTCTCAGCTTCACGACGGACCCGTTGAGATCGAATGACCGATTCCGACTGCGCCCTGACTTGACGGCCAAGTTCGTCGGGATTCGCTGCGCCCGGGACTACGAGCCGTAGGTCCCGGACAGCGCGAATGAGGGGCACTCCCAGGTTCGGGTCGTGATGTCGGTTCCGGAGCGAGCCTCGGGCTCCGG
>Ga0180432_10005972_pt1 | contig 15990 bp, 10 predicted proteins | sample SS_ome_10_FD_132414 | JGI IMG/M metagenome (GOLD analysis project Ga0180432, IMG submission 132414) | Hypersaline lake sediment archaeal communities from the Salton Sea, California, USA - SS_1_MS_2 metaG | ecosystem: Environmental > Aquatic > Non-marine Saline and Alkaline > Hypersaline >... | reverse complement strand
TTTCCATAATCGACGACGTAAAAGATGCCTGCCGATGGGTATGGGATGCCGGGCCGGGCCTCTTCAACATCGATCCCGGCCGCACGGGGATGATCGGGCATTCGGCGGGCGGCTACCTGGCCCTGGTTGCCGGCAACTTCCCGCGGCATCCGCGCGCCTTGGTCTCGTTTTACGGATACGGGGATATCACCGGCGATTGGTACGCCAGGCCCGATCCGTTCTACTGTCGGCAGCCCGCTGTCTTGGAAGAAGAAGCCTATCAAGACGTAGGCGGCCCGCCGGTCTCGGAAACGCCCCAGGATCGCGGCCGGTTTTACCTTTATTGTCGCCAGAAGGGCATCTGGCCCAATGAAATCGCCGGCCACGACCCGCGGATGGAACCCTCGGCTTTTCTTCCGTTCTGTCCGGCCCGCAATGTTACGGCGGATTATCCGCCCACGGTTCTCCTCCACGGCGATGAAGACACCGACGTGCCCTGTGAGCAATCGGTAATGATGGCCGAGGCCCTGACCCGTGCCGGGATAAAGAATGAATTGATAACGATCCCTGGCGGCGGGCACTGTTTTGATCTGGCCGGGCAAAGCCCCGCTACGGAAGTTGCTTTCGATTCTGTGATGGTGTTCTTGAAGAAGCACCTGAGGGCATAATCCCCTCAGGGCAAGACTGAGGACGGCCGCAATGCTGGTTTGCTGGGAAGGCGTCTGAAGTCCCGGAGGGACGCCTCATGGTTAGCCCAAGGCGGCAGTCGACCTTTCAGGTCGGCGCAAGCCCTGTGTATCGGCATCGAAAAGCCACGTAACCCCCGGAGGGGTGATCCTACAAGGCGGAGGGGGAAAAAACGGCAGGCGATGCCCAAGCCTTACGCCCGCCGTGCGGCGGGCGACAGAATTCCGGCCGATTGCGCCGAATCCCGGGCGACCCTCCCGAGGCCACCCACAATAAATCCGGAAAAGCCATAAAAAAAATCCCAGTTTTGCTTGACAGACCCAGTTTTGTGTGGTATTATTCTATTGATGTGAGAGGCCGGTTGCTCTTATCTTTCCGATTGGCTCTACGCGAACAGGAGGTCTCGCCATGAAACGGTCTGTATTATTCAGCGTATTATGTGTTCTGGTGTGCGTTATTGGTCTGGTCGGCGCCGTGCAGCCGGCCGTTGCCGGCACGACGGAACGGGTAAGCGTCCCATCGGACGGTACGCAGGGAAACGATTATTCAGACGAACCCTCCATCAGTGCCGACGGCCGCTTCGTGGCGTTTTGGTCGTATGCGACCAACCTCGTCCCGGGCGATATGAACGGATATAGCGACATCTTTGTTCACGACCGGCAGACAGGAGAGACGACCCGCGTCAGTGTCGCATCCGACGGGACGGAGGGAAACCGTGATTCATTGGAACCCTCGATCAGTGCTGACGGCCGCTTCGTGGCGTTCGAGTCGAATGCCAGCACCTTGGTGGCCGATGACACGGGCGGGAAGAAGGACATCTTCGTCCACGACCGGCAGACGGGGGAGACGACCCGTGTCAGTGTCGCATCCGACCGAACCGAGGGAAACGGTGGTTCATACCGCCCCTCCATCAGTGCCGACGGCCGCTTCGTGGCATTTTACTCGTATGCGAGCAACCTTGTCCCGGACGACAAGGGGCACGACGACGTTTTCGTCCACGACCGGCAGACGGGAGCGACGACCCGGGTCAGTGTCGCATCGGACGGGACCCAGGCAAACGGTCATTCACACATCCCCTCCGTTAGTGCCGACGGCCGCTTCGTGGCGTTTTACTCGTATGCGAGCAACCTTGTCCCGGGCGACACGAACGGGACGCACGACATCTTCGTCCACGACCGGCAGACGGGGGAGACGACCCGGGTCAGTGTCGCATCGGACGGGGCGCAGGCGAACTCTTATTCATACGTGTCCGCCATCAGTGCGGACGGCCGCTTCGTGGCGTTTGAGTCGTATGCGAGCAACCTTGTCCCCGCCGACACGAACGGCGGGTATGACATCTTCGTCCACGACCGCCAGACAGGCCAGACGACCCGCGTCAGCGTCGCCTCGGACGGGGCGGAGGGGAACCAGACTTCGGAGCAGCCCTCCATCAGTGCGCACGGCCGCTTTGTGGCGTTCCGCTCGTCGGCGAGCAACCTTGTCCCGGGCGACATGAACGGCTGGCTTGACGTTTTTGTTCACGACCGCCAGACGGGAGAGACGACCCGCGTGAGCGTCGCTTCCGACGGGACGCAGGGGAACAATTGGTCGTCGTCCGCCTCCATCAGTGGCGACGGCCGCGTCGTGGCGTTTGAATCGCATGCGAGCAACCTGGTCCCGGGCGATACGAACGGGTATAAAGACGTCTTTGTCCGCGACCGTGGTCTGATACTCAGTGTCCTCTCGGCGCCGATCATCGACGTGGACGTGGCAGGTAGTCGGCCTGGGGCCACACCTTACAGTGCGGGCTGCGATGACCCGGAGGTCGTCAACCTGACGGCGCCGGTCAACGTCACCTCCGGCGATCTGGATTACAGATTCGTACGCTGGGTTGTAGATGGCACGGATCAGCGGCCGTGCGAGCGCACCGTTAGTATAACGATGGACGCCAACCATTCCGCGGAAGCCAAGTACAGCCTATATGCTGACGTGACTGGTGATTGTCGGGTCACTCTCCTGGATTTTGTTGCCGTTCGCAACCGTATGTATGAGTATGTCACCACCGACGATAACTGCCGGTACGACCTCACGGGAGACGGGCTTATAAACGTCTTCGACTTGATAGCCGTGCGGAACCACATGTCCACAATGTGCCCGGAGTAGGAAGGAGGAAGGTCCAAGGTCCAAGGTCCAAAGTCCAAAGTCACAATGCTCAAGGCACAATGACCAATGACTGAGGAAGGCGGGCCTGTCCGCCTGCCTCTTGAGCCCCAAGGGCGACAGTTATGTACCCACGAAATTCGTATCTGTTTAGCGTCGTTGGGCTATTCATGTCGAGTTGCCCAAGACCACGCCAGAGGGCAGGCAATGCCACGGTCCCGCGGCGGGGCCTATCCGCCGTCCGGCGGGGCAGCCTGCCCTCTGTATCTTCCAGCAATTGATGTGGGCCGAGCGGACGCTCAACACGTGCGGAGCCGGCACACCTCCCGAACCGTTAAGATATGAGACAGGCCACAACATCTGACCACACCCAAGCCCCACGGTCGTTGTCTTTGCAGGAGTGAGCGTTTGACAATTCGCTGATTATAGCTATAATATAGATAGAGGCGGCAGTTGGATGACCGGTTTGTTTTTGGATCTGCCGCATAAACCGCAAGGGGTGATCAGGCATAGCAGAAAAAAGAAACGCCAGAAAGAAAAGAACGATCCCCGCCGAAACGCCTGAGGCGCGGCGGTCAGAGTTCTCGGTCCGGCTGGAACGCGTTGTGCTTGCAGGCGCCATTCTTCCGGACATGCGCGAGGAGCACGGTGAGCCGCTGACCGAGCTGGAGAGCCTCGCCATGACCGCCGGCGCGCGCGTCGTGGGAAAGCTCGTCCAGAAAGTGAAAGGCGTTGGAGCGTCGTCGCTGCTGGGCAAGGGCAAGGTAGAGCAACTCCGCGACCTTGCGAGCGAATTGGACGCCGATACGGTGATCTTCGACAACGACCTCACGCCGGCGCAAATCCGCAATCTCGAGCGGATCATCGATCGAAAGGTGCTGGACCGCAGCGAATTGATCCTTGATATCTTCGCGTCGAGGGCGCGCACCCACCAAGCGCGCCTGCAGGTGGAGCTCGCACAACTGGAGTACACGATGCCGCGGCTCCAGAGGATGTGGACGCACCTCGAGAGCATCGAGGGCGGCATCGGCGTGCGCGGGCCGGGCGAACGCCAGATCGAGACCGACCGCCGGCTTGTCCGCAAGAGAAGGACCAAGCTCAAGAGAGAGCTCCACGAGATCACGGCACGTAAGGAACGCGAGGTGGCCTCGCGAAGCGCCGAGTTTACCGTGTCGCTCGTCGGGTACACAAACGCGGGCAAGAGCACCCTGATGAACGCACTAACCGGCGCGCACGCTCTGGTAATGGACAAGCTTTTTGCAACGTTGGACACCTGCACGAGAGCGTGGCAGATAGACGACCAGCGTAAGGTGCTGCTCAGCGATACGGTCGGGTTCATTCGCCGCCTCCCGCACCATCTTATCGCGTCGTTTCACGCCACGCTCGAAGAGGCAATGCAGGCGCAACTGCTGCTGCACGTCGTCGACGCGGCGCATCCCGATTGCGAGGGCCAGGCCCGAGCCGCAACGGAGGTGCTGAAAGAAATCGGCTGCGCCGATACGCCCACGATTGTGGTGTTCAACAAGATCGACACGCTCGAGGAGCTCTCGGACCTCACGCTGATGAGGGCCGATTACCCCAACAGCGTAGAGGTGTCGGCCAGGACCGGCAAGGGGCTGGACGAGCTCACCGACCGGGTGAGAGAGGTCCTTGATACGCACGAGATCGAGATAACGGTGACCGCCCACTGCGGCAACGGAAAGCTGCTGGCGTTTTTGGCTGAGAACGCGCAGGTGATCGACCGGAAGTTCACCGACGATACGGTCGAGCTCCGGGCGCGAATCCACCCGCGACACTTCGGACGGATAAAGCGCCTCGCACGGCGAGCAACAAGGGTAGGACCATGAGACCACGGGACAATAGGACCATAGGACCGTGGGACAATGAGAAAATTGGAGCAGGAGCGCGAGGCGTGACGGCGGTCTTGGATACGTGGCCGATTGTCCCGGCACACGAACGGAGAACGGCATACACCGAGGCGTGCCCCCTCTTATGGGACGTTGCCAAATGATCGCAAGGCATCTTCAGATCGCGGTGCTGCTTGCGGCTTTTACCACGGCGCTTTACGCCGGGGAGCCGGAGTACGACTGCCCCCACTGCAAGGACACCGGAAAGGTTGATTGCCCCGCCTGCAAGGCGAACCGCGATTTCTGGTGCAGCGAATGTGCCGAGCGGGCCAACTGCCCGGTGTGCCGGGGGCTGGGCTGGATTCTGTGCCCCAAGTGCGGCGGCAAGGACGCGAAAGCCGAGCGCGACTTCCTACTGGAGCAGCGGGAGAAACGAGAAAAGATCGGCGAGGCCGTCGGAACGAAGCTCCGATGCATCGAGACGTCTCGATTCCGGTTTTTCACCGACATCGGGCACCGCAAATCACACCGCTATGCGCTGCTGCTCGAAAGCTATGCCGACAAGTACAACACCGCCTTCGGCAACGAGGCAGGAGAGTGTGTGTGGGAAGACAAGTGCAACGTTTACCTATTTCAGCCGCGCGAGGCGTTCGTCAAGTTCGCCGCGACCGTCGACGGCAAGCCCGAAGTGGCGGCGTCCGGGGGCTACTCTTACCCTTCGCCCGCAGGGCCGATGGTCGTTTTGTTCAAAGAATCGCGCACCGACGACGATACTATTCGCACCATCATCCACGAGCTCGCACACATTCATCTCGACCTTTACCACAAGCAAGCCCCGTTGCCCGATTGGGTGCACGAGGGGGTTGCGCAGCGCTTCGAGTTTTCGCATAACCACGAGACTTCGCGCCGGGGCGAATCGGTCAAGCGCCTCAAGAAAGCCCTCGAGAACTGCACGCTCATGCCCCTGACCGAGCTTTCCGAAATGAGATTCGGCGCCGACGAACTCCTTCCCTACGCCGCCGCGTGGGCCGCCGTCGATTTCCTGACCTCCGGCGACAGGGCTGCTTTCGTGGCGTGGATAAAACTCATGAAGGACGGCCAAGACCAGCACACCGCCTTCGAGACCGCATTCGGCGCCCCCCTTCGGTCTGCCAACCGCGCGTGGGTCAACTACATAAGAGCTATGAAGTAGCGAGTCCGTTCCCGTACCCGGCACCGTTAAGGTCTTGATATGGGCGAAGTCGGTTCCGATCTGCCGGCGGTTATGTGCGCGTTACGGCAGGCGGTCGATGATCTGCTCGGCGGCCGCCACGTAGTTCTGCGTCTTGAAACACCGCACGTGAAGCAGGAGGGTGTTGAGCCAGTAAACGAGCCGTCGCTGGGGGTATCCTTCGAACGGCGGATGTGTGCGGTGGTAGATTTCGAAGAATTCGCGGCCGACGGTGCGCCAGATTTCGAGGTAAGCGAGTTCGAACTCGGGGTGAGAGTACGATCCGCCGCCGTCGACGAATCCGCTCAGCGATGCCGATCCGGGCTCGCCTCGAACGATGATGTTCGTCGCCCAGATGTCGCCGTGCACCATCACCGGTTCGCCCGGCACGTCGAAGAGCCGGTCGAAACGTTCCAGCATCTCCGCCACGCGGTCGAGGCTTCGCGCCGACACCAGGCCCAGCTCGCGGTTCCAGTCGTGTTCTCGCTGCACGCCCGGCTTGAAGGCCTCCGCCCACGACGTGTGGCCCGAGTCGGCATGGATCGACCCGAAGTGCGGCCCGGTGTGGGTGTGAAGCTCGGCCACGGCCTCGGCTATCCGGCGCTCGACGCTCATGTGGTCGCGCGAGGTCATCCATCGCGAAGCTTGGCCGAAGTTCATACCCGGCAGGCGCTGCATCAGCAAAAACGAGAACGGCACTTCCTCGCAGGATACGTCGACCAGATACGGCTCGGGCAGAGGGAAGGTTGTGTTGTTCTGAAAGAAACTGAGCGTCGCGTACTCGTGCTCGAGGCCACCGTGCCCCGGGCCGTGGGCGGCTTTTATTACGACCGGCGAGCGCGGGTGATCGAAGCCCAGTTCAACGACGGTGTTAACGCAGCCGCCGGTCAGCGGCATGAGGGAGGTTACGCTTACGCTCTCGCCCAGCCACGCGCGGAGCACCTTCTGCGCGTGTTCCGCGGTGATAAGCACCGGTTTGTTGAGTGGTTTGTCGGCCATGGTGTTACTGTGCCGATTGTCGCGGCCATGGAGAATAAGCAACTGCTCCACGGCTCTTTCCGTCGCTGCTATTCCAGCGCCAGCACGCCGAACCGCTGAGGCACGTGGCCCCAGCCGGAAAATGTGGGCGACCACTGGCTCATCTCTTCGGGGCCTTGTTTCCGATTTCGCTGGACTTCCAGGCCGATCTTCGTGCCCGGTTCAGGCGCCCGGATGCCTATGCTCTGCCATGGCAAAGCGGCCTCCAACGTCCACGCGCCGGGCTCTCGGCCGGCTTTCACCACACAGTGGCTGTCCCATCTGTTGTCGAGGTTGTCTTGTATCGGGCCGGGTTTCTTCTCTTCGTCAAAGATGACCGCGTTTGCATTGATGGCGAAGTGGAAGTACGTGTCTTTGTCCAGATTGATGTCCAGCCAGAGCTCGACAGAATCGTCCTGCCAGATGTATCCGTCGCGTTCGGCGATCTTGGTTACAAGCCCCGGCAGTTCAGGCTCGTGGCACCTGAAGCTCATATAGAGGTTCTGTTTGTCATAGGCAAGGCGAGCCTCAGTCGGATGTATTGCCGGAATGCAGGCCGCGGGGTGACCGATCTCCCGCTCGGGGTCGCGTCCGATGAACGCCGACAGCGTCTTGCACTGCTGCCACGCGGGGTCGTCGAGGTTGCCGTCCAGATTGGGCTTTGCCTTGACCAGCGCACATGTGCCGACAAGCGGCTCGGCGAATGAGGCTTTCAGGTCGATGCGCATGGCTCTGGAGCGCTTTACGGCCCGGTCGGTGAGTTCGAGCCTCGATTCGAGGCGGGGCAAGGGGAAGGCATTGCCGATATCGCCCGCCAGCGTAACGGCAAACTCGACCTTTCGTTGCTCGCCCGGCATAAGCTTTGTCGCAATGCGTTTGGGAGAGATTCTCCACGCCGTTCGTTCGTCGATCGACCACTGCAGGGTCTCCTGTACGGGCCAGGGCGTGGTGTTACTGCGCGTCATCTGAAGGATAGCCGAGGATCGGTCATCGAGTACGATACTGTCGGCGCGCCAGTAGTCCATTGCTTTGAGCAACTGGACTTCGGCCGCCTGCCTTTTCATCTGTTCTTCGGGAAAACGCGGGATCTGGGTCACAGCGCACGCCTTAACAGCGGGGATGTCGGAGAATAACCCGAAGGACAGCATTTCGACATAGCTTTGCCCTTGCATGTTGTCTGCGATGCTTGCAATCATCGGAGGTGCCGGGCGGGATCGATCCGCGGACCATGTCCTGTAAATGAGCCAGGTGCCGAGATTTCGGTCCCAGTAGTATGGCGCCACGACAGCCGTGTCGGGGCCGGTCTTGCGGATTACGAGTCGAAAGCTCTCGCACATCGATGCATCGCCGAACATGCCCGCCGCTTGGGCGAGGAGCATCTCGGAATGGTGAGGGAAGGCAAAGTAGCCCGGGTCTATGTAAAAGATGTGCTGTGTTCCGGGACGAATGTTCAGGCAGATTTTGCGCTGTTCCATCTGATAGGGATCGGTGGTGAGATTCAGGTTGAGGTAGAGCTTGCCATGCTCGCCGCTGGACGGCACCGAGCGGAAGCGCCAGTAGATGGTGATATCACCATAGTGGAGGTCGAGCAACGGGAATACGCGCCACGCGCTCGTCCATTGCTGGCCGGGCACAGCCTTCAGCTCCCCGTCCGCGACGACCGTTCTGTTGAGAGACCAGCTTTCGGCATTGTCGAAGACATGCTCGAAGGCCACATTCTCTCCCCGGCCGTACTCGAATAGATCACCGCCCAAAGCGGCCCATGAAACACCCGCCACCAACGCGGGCAGCATTAAAGCGGTCGTAGTTCTTCTCATCATTCGGTTCTTCTTTGCTGTCGTATCATCGTCCGCGGCATCCCCGGTGCAAGCGCGACCGGGCCGCCGTTCGCCTCAGCTCACCGTCCGATTATACCCTTACTCGATCGCATTGTCAATGAGGCACGGGCCGGGCTGTGTCTCGTGCGGTCACGGGCGCCGCAGTGATCCCGCAAGAAGGCACCTGGGCCGCTGCTGAACGGTCGTCGGCCGTTGCTGCCTGGCGCCCGCAAATCGGTTGCCGCAGGCCGTGAAAACAGTCGAAGGTATTAGTTCTCGGCCGCCACATGCAGCCCAAAGGGCGACAGTCTTTAGCCTCGGGCGCCAGACCGTGGAAAACGGCAGCCCCCCCCACCCCAGAGCCCCCGCAGTGGGCGGCAGAACAGTTCGACGACGAGGACGAGGACTAGAGAAAATATCGCACACCAACCAAGAACCATATTTCTTTAGCGCGGTCTGCGGAATATCGCCTTTTCTTGACTGTTGACACGCAAGGCGAAATCTGGTATAATATATTACGGTAAAGGGCAAGAAATAGCAGGGCAGGAGCTAAACCTTGGCCGCGCCGCAGTCTCAAAAGCGAAAAATGGATCAGATGTATGAGCGTTTGGGGAAGGTCTACGGTAAGCGCCGCCGGACCAACTTCGGGACCACGCTCGAGCAACTTATCCTTACCATCCTTGCGTCCGAAGCCAAGGAGCCGCAAGCGCTTAAGGCTTTGGGCATATTGCAGGAAGAATATGTGGATTGGAACGAGGTGAGGGTCTCCCCGGAGGATGTGTTGCGCGAGGATTTGAGTGGAGCCGGGGTCAATTCCAATGTTCCGGCGCTCCTCAAGAGAGCCCTCGAGGGCCTCCTTCTGGAGCTGCATACGCTCCAGCCGGAAATCCTCGACGAACGCACTCCGGAGGAGGTCGGCGTTATCCTGAAAAGGATAGACCTGCCCAAGTCATTGTCTGCCTGCTTGTTGCTTACGCGCACCGCGTCGCCCGAGGACATGGCCGTGCCCATCGACGCCGGCGTCGCCCGGATGATGGTCCGAGCCGGCTTTGCGAAGACGGCACGGGCGAAAAGCGAGATCGACCGGCGGATCAGGATGCTTCTGCCGCCGGACGAGGTGCATAATTTCCACAGAGTAGCCGGCAGGCTATCGCAGGATTACTGCGTCACCGGCCAGCCGAACTGTGCAAGCTGCCCCATAAGGCTGCATTGCAGGCATTACAAGGCCGATTGGCCTTCTGCCAAGCGGTCGTCGGCAATGCGCAAATCCGATGCTCGCCTTCGGCAGACGGCTGCGTCTCGACGCTCTCGCCCTCCTTCCGCTAAAAGGTAACCGGCGCAAACCGGCAGCCTATCGGCGCCCGGGGCGCCGCAAAACGCCTTTGGCGTATTTCAAAATCAGTAAGCCTGCCGGCTTTTTTCGAGGAACGTCTGCAAATTCGATCACCCGGGAGAAATGCATGCTCAAGATGGGATTACCCAAGGGCAGCCTTCAGGAGTCGACTTTCGACCTGATGCGCCGAGCCGGTTTCGCAGTGCGACTGGGAAGCAGGTCGTACTTCCCGAACATCGATGACGACGAAATCGAAGCGATAATGTTCAGAGCACAGGAGATGTCGCGATACGTCGAAGACGGCGCGATAGACCTGGGGCTGACGGGGAAAGACTGGATCGAGGAGAACGGCTCGGACGTCGTCGAGGTGGCCGAGTTGGTCTACTCGAAGCAAACGCTCAAGCCTGCGAGATGGGTCTTTGCCGTACCGGAAGATTCCGAAATCCGCACCATCGCCGACCTCGAAGGCAAGCTGCTCGCAACCGAGCTGGTGAACGTTACCACGAGGCATCTGAAAAAGCATGGCGTGAAAGCCAAGGTGGAATACTCCTACGGCGCGACCGAGGCTAAGGTAGGCATTGTAGATGCAATTGTCGAGCTCACAGAGACCGGCTCCAGCCTCAAGAGCAACCGGCTGCGGATAATCGACACTCTGATGACCAGCACAACGCGCCTGATAGCCAACAAGCAGTCGTGGCGGGATCATTGGAAACGGACAAAGATCGAGAACATTTCTATGCTCTTGCAGGGGGCGATCCGCGCCCTGGCGAAGGTCGGGCTAAAAATGAACGTGCCGGAAAAAGCCAAGCAGGCAATACTCGAGATGCTGCCGGCACTCAAGACACCCACCGTCTCGCCGCTGACCGAGCAAGGCTGGTATGCGGTGGAGACCGTGCTTGACGAGACGAAGGCCAGATCGATCATCCCCGATCTGAAAAGGGCCGGCGCTCAGGGGATCATTGAGTTTCCGCTGAACAAGGTCATACCGTAAACGAAGAGTTCCGGCGCCTCGTGAGGACCACGGGCAATGACAGAGCTGCCGAAGAATAGGCGCACATGCACGCCGCCGCTTTTCTTGTGGCTGACGACAGCCTGCGCGGTGGTCGCTTTCGCCGCCTGTGCCCTCGCCCCCGCTGCCGAATCCTCCGCCGAAGCTACGACCCCCGCGAAGGCGGACGGCGCACCGGACCCAGAAGGGAAATCCCGTAACCCCGCACCCGACGCATACGCACATTACTGCATGGCTATGTCGCTCGTCCGGGCGGGAGAAGGCAGGCGAGCACTCGAGGAATTGCAGAAGGTGGTCGAGCTCGACCCTGCCGCACACCGGGCGTGGTACCAGCTCGGATCGTTGCACAAGGCCCGGGCCAAACTGGGCAAAGCCGAAGAATGCTACGCCAGAGCAGTGGAGCTGAAACCGGACGATTTCCGGAGTCTTTTTGAGCTCGGCCGCGCGAAACTGCTTCTGGGCAGGGGCAAAGACGGCCTGAAGATGTGGCACCGGGCAGCCGAATCAACCGAGGGAAGCTCCGCCGCTTTCATCTACGAAAGCATCGCCAGATACTATCAGGGGCACAACGATCCCGACAAGGCCATCGATACCCTCAGGAAAGCCCTCGAGACAACTGAAGAGCCCATGCGGGTGGCCACATCCCTGGCCGACCTCCAGCGAGAACTCCATAAGTGGCCCGACGCGATCGACACCTACAAGCACATGCTCAAACTCGATCCGCAAGCGCCCGGGTTGCACCTCAAGATCGCGAAGTGCTACGAGGAGCAGGAACGGTGGGAGGATGCCTTGGCGGAATACGACGCCCATTTTGCCGCCCACACGCCGAGCCTGAAGACCTATCCCCTGCTGGCGCATTCTGTACGAGTGGCACAGAACGCCGGCATTGAAGAGAAAGCACAGGCTTATCTGAAGCAGTCGGTCGATGTGCTCGACCGGGCCCTCACGGAGGGCAGCCGCAACGCGACGGTTTATTCGGAGCTCGCGAAGCTCCTGAAAAAAACGGGGCAAACGCAAAAGGCGATCGATACGCTCACCAGGGGCCTCGAAAATGCCGCCGGCAAAACCGCCGTGGAAATTCACAAGGTCCTGGCCGACGTGTACCTGGGCGAGGCCATGCCCGCCCGGGGCGAAGCCCAGTTGCTCGCCGCGGTAAAAGTCGACCCCGAGAATCCCCGTTTGCACGAAAAGCTTGCCACGTTTTACAACGGTATGCTCCGCTTTGAAGCGGCCGCCGGGGCCATGGCGAAGGCCGTGGACCTCGCCCATGGGCACAGCCAACTGACCCCCCGCGCCAGGCTGGCCGGTATCTATGTGGAGATGAAAGAATACAGCAAGGCCGAAGCACAGCTCGAAGTGATCCTCAAAGACGCACCCGAGGCCGCAGCAGCGTGGGCCGGCCTCGGCCAGGTGAAGAAAAAGGCCGGAAAACTCGAAGAGGCCGCCCAAGCTCTCGAGAAGGCCCTCGAACTCGGCGCACCCGGCGCGCAGACCGAGACGGGCTGGCGGCTGAAGCTCGCCGACACTTACGCCGCCCTCGGGCGGCCAGAGCAAGAAAAGCAGCAACAGGAAAAAATAGACGCCCTGGCGACCGATCCGATGGCGGCTATTGCAATCGCATACGTCCTCTACGAAGGTCGGCATTACGAGCACTGTATCGGCCTCATAAAGGCGAGAATCGGTGAGACGGACCCCCTGGCGGCCGGGCCTGCGCGATCGATCCTGAGCTTGTGCTATCAGGAAACCGGCAAGATCGATCTTGCGGAAAAAGAATTGCGGACCATGATCCAAGAAGATCCGGCTAACCCCCGGTCTTACAGGCAAATGGCGCACTTCCTCGAGAAGCAGAAACGCTACGACGAGGCCTTCGAGGTCCTCAAAGGGGCTCTCCGGCCCAACGCCGGCGACGAGGAGGCCCTGATCATACGGCTCGCGGAGGCCAGCCTGCTCGACCAGACCGGGCAATTCGACCAGGCCGAAGAGAAATACAAAGAAATACTGGAGGAATATCCCGACAACGCCACGGTCAACAACAATTTCGGCTACTTCTACGCGCAGCGCGGCCGAGAGTTGGAGACCGCACTGAAAATGGTCAAGAAAGCCCTGCAAGCCGAGCCCGACACGGCGGCGTTTCTCGACACGCTCGGGTGGGTCCTTTATAAGTCGGGAAAATACGAAGGAGCGGTGCTCAAGATCCATCGGGCCTATCAGATACAGAAAGACGCCGTAATTGCCGAACACCTGGCCGATGCGCTGGCCAAGCTGGGCCGCAAGGCGCAGGCACTCGAAAAATACAAGCGTGCCCTGGAGCTCGACCCCGATTCCGAAGCACTGCAGCAAAAGATAAAAGAGGCGCAAAAACTGACACGGCCACTCGAGGCTGAGTAGATCAGTGAAGGAGATACAACTATGGCAGGACACTCTCACTCGGCCAACATAAGGCACAGAAAAGGGAGAGTCGACGAGAAAAGAGGAAAAGCTTTCTCGAAGCTGGGAAAAGCGATCATCCAGGCCGCCCGCAGCGGAGGGGGCGACCCCGACGGCAATCCGAAGCTTCGCCTCGCCGTAGAGAAAGCAAAGTCCGCCAATATGTCCAAGGACACAATCGAACGGGCGATCCTGAGAGGCACCGGCCGGCTCGAGGGCCAGTCTCTCGAAGAATTCACCTACGAGGGATACGGACCCGGCGGCGTCGCAATACTCCTCGAGATACTAACCGACAACAAGAACCGCACGGCCCCCGAGATCAGAAGAATATTCGACACACACAACGGTAACCTCGCGGGGGCAGGGTCCGTGGCGTGGATGTTCCAATCCAAAGGCATAATCGTGATCAAAGAAGACGCCATCGGAGAAGACGAGCTGATGGAACTCTCCCTCGAAGCGGGCGCCGAGGACATTCAGACCCAGGATGGAGTGCACGAGATAACATGCGCACCCGGCGACTTCGGGCAGATATCCGAAGCCCTCGCGGCGCATGGCATAGAGCCAGAAATCGCCGAGGTTACCCTGCTGCCTCAAAACACCATCAAACTCGACGATTCTACCGCCCGCAAGGCACTGCGGTTGGTCGAAGCGCTCGATGATCACGATGACGTGCAGAACGTTTACGCCAACTACGAAGTTTCGGACGAACTCCTCGCCGAATTGACCAAGTGACCGCAGGCAAAGTCGCCCCGCGCCGCCCCGTTTTTTTTCTTCGGCGCAATAGCCGCGCGCCCAAGCGTTCTAAAAAACGGGAAGAGCAGTCGGGCGGAAAAAACCGCAGACAAGGGCCGCAGAGCCGCAAAAACAAAAGCGCAAGGAATCGAAACGTCCCGGAAATATCCGGGCAAACGACTCCCTGCACTTTTGTTTTCAAGACGCACAGCTCGGGCTGCGACACAGTATTATGGTTGCCGTGAATCGACCGCAACGCGAACTCGCCTTCCGCCTTCGCAAAAGTTTCGGCGGACAAGTCCGCCTTCCGGCTTCTCGGGGGCTCCAGATTTCCCGGACAGGTATTGTGGTCATCGTACCCGAAATTCCCGTGTCCGTGTTTTTCTTAGCCCAAAAGGCGACAGTCTTTAACCTCGGGCGTCAGCCCGTGGAAAACGGCAGCCCCCCACCGCAGAGCCCCCGCAGGGGGCGGCAGAACAGTTCGACGACGAGGACGACTTATGGCTCACCGTCCACTAATGACTGCTTGCCCGCCAAAGCCCGGCGGTGGCGGGAGCGACCGAACGACTGAACGGAAATGTCGCACCCACAGCTCACAACCGCAGGTTTTACGATTGAAACCGGATCATCGAAGGCTATAATCCAAACATAGAGATCAGATCGGAGTCACCCCGACGCACCGATCGCGGAAAGGAGCTTCAGATGAACGGAAAAGCTGTATGCACGGTTGTGGCCATCGCGGCTCTTGCGTGTTGCCCTGCCTTGGCCGAGGTGACGGAAGTTGCCCCGGGCGTGTATTTTCGTCCGGGCGACGCCGAACGCGGCGAGCCGAATGGCGGGTACATCATCTGCGAGGAATACATAGTCGCCGTCGGTGCGCCAAGCCCCGAGGCCTCGGCACGGATGTTCGAGGAGGCCCAGGGGCTGTCCGACAAGCCGTTGCGTTTCTTGATCATGACGCAAGCGCAAGCAGCGAACGGCAGCGGGGTCGACGTTTTCATCGAAAAGGGTGTGACCGTAATCCTTGAAGAAAAGCTGCGGCGGCGTTATGAGGAAGGAGACAAGGCCGGCAGCTTTATCGGGGTGTTAGGAAAGCTCGTTCTGGCGGGGGGCGGCAAAACTGTCGAAATATTCACCAACGGCACGGCACACTCGCCGCACGACGTATTTGTCTACCTCCCAAAGCCGCCCGGCGTGCTCTTTACCGGCGATGCCGTAGTCAATTCACCTGAGGCGCGGCTGGGCAACTGCAACCTTGAGAACTGGATCGATACGCTGGAGCTTCTCGGCGATCTGAACGCGCTCCGTGTCTGCCCGGGCCGTGGCGGAGCATACGGAGCCAATACCCAGTCGACAACAGGGAAGCACGGCGGCATCGCCGAATTCCGCGACTACCTCGTGAAGCTTCGCGATGAGGTAGCCTATCAGGTGGCGCAGGGGCGGTCTCTCGAAACTACGCTGGAGAATGTGAACGTGCCGGGCCGCGGGAAGTACTGCCGCGACGAGGTGTTTGCCGATCACGTGAAGGCCGTTTATGCTCAGCTCACCGCCGAGCTTCCAAAGCCGCCTGCGGGCCTTACGCCACGGGCGCTCATCCTGATCGGTGACCACTATCATCCGCCCGCGTACATTCGCCCGCCGCTCGATGCCGCGTTCAAAAAGATCGGAATGCCCGTGGATTTCTTGTACGACGTCACGAAGCTCACCGCCGAGAACCTACGCGGATTCAGCCTGCTCGTGGTGCTGCGCGACGGCATGGTCTGGCCCGATAATGATCGCCAGGCGCAATGGTG
>Ga0180432_10005971_pt1 | contig 15990 bp, 14 predicted proteins | sample SS_ome_10_FD_132414 | JGI IMG/M metagenome (GOLD analysis project Ga0180432, IMG submission 132414) | Hypersaline lake sediment archaeal communities from the Salton Sea, California, USA - SS_1_MS_2 metaG | ecosystem: Environmental > Aquatic > Non-marine Saline and Alkaline > Hypersaline >... | reverse complement strand
TACATTAAAAGTAAACGCGATTTTACTTAAGTGTAAAGAAAAATGGTCGATTTACTTTACATTAAAAGTAAATCATTTAGAGTATTATGATCAGCTTAATCCATACCATAGATGTAATTCTGAGATCGATGACCAAAGGCACAGGATTGCCTGTAATTGTATGTGCCTATAGGACCGATCTTCAGGGTGAGGTCCGAGGACCTCTATTCGCAGTTATGTCCCTTGGGTCCAAAATACTATTACATAATAGTTAATACGATGATGGCTGTATTTCACTACGTGAGTTAAACTACCACTCCTCAGATGCAGAAATCAAAATCTATCCCGGAATCGTGCAAAAAGTGGAAACACATCGTTTCGGTCAACGATTCATTACCAGTTACCTCTGGAGGTATGATTTATTAATACCAATGCCTCTCCCAGTTAAAGTAATACTCTAAATTGGACAGTTACATAATTGCAATGCATAATTCCAAACTTTCAGAAAGTTTCTGATTTTCATTTTGAAAAACCACAAAATGTTGAAATTTTAATTTGACTTCGAGATAGATTTTGAAAAACGATACGGCCGTTTCCAACGGTGCCTAACTACATGTATTATTAACTGCTATGTCGAGATGATCCGGTAGCGCATACACTATTACAATATAGTTGAAATTTTCCAGTCACATGAGTCTTAATCGGCACTTTAATAGTTCCCTTGGGTGCGAACGCTTACATGCCTCAACTATCACTTTAATAATTAAATTGGGCCGAACGCCATAGTGCCACTTAGGCAGATAAGTCTACACGGATACATGCTTACCCATAAGAGCCGTTATCACTCTAATCGGACAAGCTGAGAAAAATGAAACTGCACCGTAATAGGCATGATCTAACCATCTATTATGACGTTTCCAGATGAGGAAACAGTGAAAGTTATCCCCGCGCCGAGACTTGCGCGGCTCCCTCCAATTCAAGTACCAATACCACCACCTGCTCAGCCAGTTGTTCAATCAGTGGTTCAGCCAGTGGTTCAACCAGTGGTTCAACCAGTTGTTCAATCAGTGGTTCAGCCAGTGGTTGGACCACTGGTTGGACCGATTGGGCTCGCAAAAGCGGAACTGTTTCCATATCAAAAGCCTCATGCAGATCAGCTAGCAGCAGCTCTTCATGAGCATGGGCGCGCCTTGGATGCATCCGACACTGGTACAGGGAAGACCTTCACGGCTTTAGCTGTGTGTGTGCAGCTTGGACTAAGACCATTCATCATCTGTCCAAAGGCGGTTCTCAGTAGTTGGCTTCAGGTTACCAGCGCATTCGGTCTCGAGCAGGATCTAGTTGGTATTGCCAACTATGAGTTGCTACAGAATTGTCGATATTTCGGACCAGGAGACAGGTGGTTGAGCAACAAGATTCCATGTCCATATATCACTCGTAAGCAAGGGAACGCCAGAGATCACCCTCAGAATACAAAAACAAATCACACATACATTTGGTCAAATCTGCCCCCAAATACTCTGGTGATTTTTGATGAGGCTCATAGGTGTAAGAATCCTCGGACGGTCTGCAGTGTTCTGCTCTTTACTCTATCTGGTACTGACACAAAGATCTTGATGTTGAGTGCGACAATATCAGACAAGCCCAAGAATTTTGCTCTCGCTGGATATGTTTTGCGACTATATACGAGCATGCGCCACGCACTGAATTGGATCGCACATGCTGAACAGGAGGCACAGAGCCCTCTGATGATGAGCGGTGTCCATCGTAAAATCTATCCCAAATATGCCAGTCGAATGAGAATTCGAGATCTGGGAGATCTGTTCCCCAGAAATCATGTCATGGCAGAGTGCTACAATATGGACAATGCGAAAGAGATTCAGGAGCAATACCAATTGATCGAAGAAGAGGTAGCGCGCCTCAAAAAGAATGAGGACAAAAGCCAATGCATGTTGGCTCGTATTTTGTATGCACGGATGCGCATTGAACAGCTGAAAATACCAACCTTTCTGGAACTGATTCGGACCTATTTGGCGGAGGGGAATGCAGTTGCAGTGTTTGTGAATTTTACAAACACCCTGCAAACTCTGGCAGAGGAGCTTGGAACCCGCTGTTTGATCTATGGTGAACAGACCAGGGGAGAACGGGATGGCAACATAGCGGCCTTCCAGGATGATTTGTCCCAAGTCATCATCTGTAACATGCGGAGTGGTGGAGTCGGTATCTCGCTGCATGACACCCATGGTAACTTTCCCCGCGTAAGCATTATCTCCCCCAGTTGGAGTGCACAAGACATCATCCAAGCATTAGGGCGAGTTCATCGCGCGAATGGCAAAACTGCTGTTAGACAGCGCATTGTATTTTGCAGTGGTACAGTTGAGGAGATGATCTGTCACAACATGATTGGCAAGATCAAGACGATTGGTGGACTGAATGACGGTGATCTGGAGAGCTACCAGATCGAGGGCTTGGTGAACTCTGACGAGCTGGGAATAGATATGGATGCGGATCTGGAGGAGAAAGTCATCAAAGAACGTCGTGTTGAAACCTTGAAAGCAAAGAAACATCGCCTGAAACAGCAACTACGTGAATGCAATGAGGAACTTGCCAAACTAGGTGCATACAAACCCAGACGTGTTTGAGGTGAGAGTATTTCATTGGCTGTTTTTGGTAAATTGAAGCAAAGGAGCATATGTCTTTGTTAGCTCTCACGACATAGGGGCACTTCACTACATACACATACATATACATATAGACACATTGAATGGGTGATTCATTTAGGAATACTGACATGATTCTGGCTGGCCTCAAATCCAGAGAGTCAGAACCCATGATGGAATCTCTGAGCTCCCGAGAGAGAGGGAAATGGAGTCCAATTGCACGACCTCGTAAGCAGGAGGTTTGGACTGAGAAATACCGACCAGATAATGTTGAGGATCTGGTGGGCAACTGGGATAAGATAGATGAAATCGAGGCCTGGTTCAAAGCATACAGAGAAAGGGATAAGAGCATTAAACGAGCATTACTATTTTCCGGTCCCCCTGGACTGGGTAAGACTACCCTTGCACATGCGATCCTGAGGAAGCATGGATATCAGATCAAGGAGTACAACGCCAGCGATGTTCGTAGCAAAAAGTTGGTGCACAAGAATCTGCACAATATCATCAAGGTGGGATATGTCGATAAGTACCTACATGATGACTACAGACATTTTGGTATTATTATGGATGAAGTCGATGGCATGAGTTCTGGTGACAAGGGTGGTATGGCCGAGCTTATTAGTTTTATCAACCCGACTCGTGGTAAGAGGAGTGTGAAAAAGAAGGACAAAGATGCACTTAGTAATCGTTGGATCCCACCCATCATATGTATTTGTAATGACAACACAGAAAAGAAGATGAAGGATCTCAAAAAAGATTGTCATGAGATCGTGTTTAAGAAACCCAATAAGAAAGAGTTGGAAATGATCGTTGAGAGGGTTGCGCGTAGCGAATCATTCATAGTTACCAGAGAGGCGACCGATCTGATCTGTGGGCGTGCCCAAGGAGATTACCGTCGCTTGCTGACAATACTACAAAACCTGGTAACCTTGCAGAGGACATTGTACAAGGATGTCCTCGCGCGTGGACAACCCTTACCTGCGATCAATAAGGATCTCGTAGATCGTCAATCCAAGATCTTTCGTGAAAAGGATCTAGATCTGAGTCTGAGCGAGAAGGTCAATGGATTATTCAATACATTCTCAACACCAGATGCTCTGCTCAAGATTTACCAAACGGAGAAAAGTCTGCTGCCGATGATGATGCATGAGAACTACCTGGATTTTATTCCCTTGCAGATGGGCATCAATGATTTTCAGAAATTAGGGACCATCTCAGACACCATTGATAGCATCGTCATGGGAGATATAATCGACAAGACAATGTACAATAATCAGAGCTGGCACTTGCAGCCGATTCATGGCCTGATGAGCTGCTGGGCACCATGTTTCTATGCCAACCGAGTCCGCAAGAGCTCATACAAACGAGTGAATTTTACAACGGCATTGGGTCGTTTTAGTTTCCAGAGAGCGAATCAGAAAAATATTAATGGTCTCATCCGGAAGGTCAATCAGCATGCAACCTATTCGCTCGAGGACATGAGAGCTCTCAGTGAGCTTATTCTATTCAACCTGCTCGATCCGAAGGGCAATCGTCTGGAGGGAATAGAGTTCCTGGAGGCATATGGCCTTACTATTGAGGATGTGAAGGATCTAATTAAGATGAACAAACTGGAAAACCATTATGCTGCGTTACATACCTCCAGAGTCAAGACCAGTCTATCCAAGCTCTGGGATTCACATATTGAGGCTCACAAGAAAGATGACAATGGCACTACCATCCTACCAACGAGCGATCTTCTGCGAGATCTTGATGTGGGGACTGGACTGGGCAAGGTCAAGATACGTGGCACCAAGAAAGTAGTTGCTCTGGATGCGACCGTCCCAATGATCAGCCCTATCATTAAGCCAGTCAGTACTGGAACCCCAGTGCCAACTCCAGTCATAGCTCCAACTCCAGTACCTGTTCCTGTTCCTGTAACAGTACCAGTCACCGTTTCAACTCCAGTTCCAACTCCAACTCCAGTCACAGCTCCAACTCCGATCAAGGTGTCAGTCATAGCTAAAACGATAGTTCCAACGATGGTTCCTCCATCTATTCCTCCTACTAATGTCCCTAAGTAAAGAAAATGAAAATCAATCAACCAATCTGGAATGTGACCATACAATCGATGTCGAAAAAAGACACTGTCGACAAACAATATTTGACTGTAAAATTACGCTCGTCTGATCAACAGCCTGAGTCCGACCTGGGTGACAGGACCGATACAGATGAGACCAGCCTTGACATCCAGAATTTGATGGACAAATTACCCAGAGAGATAAAGGAGTGCTCTGAACAAGCTGCTCTGGATATGTGGATTACGGAACAACCTCGTCTTATTGAGACCTTGGCCAGTTTGGTAGGGATCAGTACAGGTGAGTTAGAGGATAGATTGACCAATGTGCCTAATAAGAAAGGGCGGCCCAAAAGACGAAACCATCCATGGTATGATTTGTTCAATGCATAGATGAAAGGTAAAAATGATCACACTGTTTGCACATACAGGGATACACACAAACATCATATACTGAGGAAGCATACATGTTGCGATGTCTGAGGATCCCGAATACGCTGCATATCTACCCGAGAGTTTTCAGACAGGTTCGCGTCCCAGTGGCTGGGATGGATCCAGGAACTAATACATTTCAAACATTGTATGACAACAGCGACAGAGTTACACAATTTGGCTATGAAAAGCCGAGCAGCTTGGCCCTATTTCAAGAGAGAGTTGCGGAATACCTGGTCGAAGAGTACTGTTTCGTATTTTTGCCAAAGTTTCATGTCAAGTCAGCGTGGAATCACACAAGATTTCACGACATCATGGATACCTCTCATCCAGGTTTGATCGACATTGATGAACATCTCACCAGTCAGATCTGCAGCAGCTGTGGTCGTCGCAACAAGATCAGAAAGAGGATCTATCGATGCCAATGTGGTCTTGTCATGGACAGAGATGCAAATGCAGCAAAGAACATTCTACAGCGTGGATTGGCCATGCTTCCCCTACTCACAAATGAGAATGGTTGCGATGAAGATGAAACTGAGGCTGAAGATTTTGATTTTGATGTGTTCACATATCGTCACTAGCTTGCAGCTAGATCACAGTAGCCTGCAGCCTAGGGTTGCAAGATCATCTTGTGTATTCTGTCTTTGGAGGGGTCACAGACCTCATTCCAACCGCAACCGCGGCACTTGATCCCAAGGCGCGTTCGTTTCCCTTTTCCAATGGATTGGTAATCAAGCTCAGGCAGATCGCACTTTGGACAGAGGACGTACCTGCTAATGAATTTGCGCAGAGAGGCCTCGAGAGCATCATATTGGAACTCTCCTTTGAGGATCCATTGGCTCTCCCCCTTTTTGATCTGACTGCTCAGGTCAGTACCCAGAAATCTGGCGAGCCATTTCTCTCTGACCTTGAGAGCTTCTGCAATTTCCTTTAGATTGTGAAGGAATGTTTCGCCATACTGACCCTTGGACTTTGTCCGAGATTCAAGCCTCGGCATCTTATACCGTGCAAATGGGTCATCAATCGATTGAATATTGATCAGGGTACCAGCACCTCCGAGATCAAATCCAAGATTCATGTTTCTTTTCTGATTGTCTGTTGGTTGTCACTGACAAACAGTTGATTGCTAATTTCACTTTTTGCTCTCTGATACAAAGATGTGATTTTGCCCAGATCATTTATGCTGTACATACAAAGACATTTTCTTTCATCTCTTTGTATATGTTGTCGTGTTTGTTATGTGACACTCAATGCATTTAGGCAGTGGGCTCAACCGCTGGCTCAGCGGTTGCCGCCTCCTGCAGGGCTGGGTTTGCGGCATTCAGAGCCTCAGCCTGGGAGGCATATGGAGCCTTGCCAGCATCATCAAGCATCTTCCACATCTTGCCGATCTTGCCCATCTTCTCTCTTGGTGGAGTCGACTTGATCTCCTCCTCCTGCATCTTCTCCTTGACATAGACGTTGTAGGCAGATGTCTTGCGTGGCTTCTTGGGACCCTTAGCCTTGCGCTTGGACTTGCCACCGCTACCGGGCTTGACCGTGTAAATATAGTATGGAGCAAGACTCTCGAGAATCATAGTCTTGAAAGCATTGATGACATCCTCTTCGATACCATAACGCTGGGTAATGCTGTCAGCGACCTTATCAACGATAACACTCTTGTTGGCAGACATGATTATTTCCTATTGCTGTTTATAATGGCCTCTATTGGAATGCCCCTAAGCCATTTCGATTTCAAATATCCGAAATTTCTTTTAAATAAATAATATTTTTCCAATGTGATTGCTATTTAGCCTATTTCATGCCTACCTTTTCCACCCATGCACACATACCAAAGAGTTACAGTTACAGTTACAGTTACAGTTACAGTTACAGTGACTGGATGTAAGTTGATCTAGTAATTGTTCTTTAGAAAATATGTGGCAAGACCATAACATTCAGGACGAATCCTGGACCAGATTTTCTCAGTTGCTATCTCTTTTTTCTTCTCGTTCTTGCAGTGACATTCAGTCCTGGGCGTTGGTAAGATCTGTTTGTTGCTCCATTTGCTGCTGTGATGCCAAATGGCTTCTTTGATTTCAGCATATTCATAGCTCTCGTACTTATCGACCAGAATCATGATCAGATTATTGACACAATGAAAATCCACTGCAGGTACAATCCATTCATGAATTTCAAGATTCTCTTCAGGTGGTGATATGTAGTAAACCGCCCCTTTCCTCCTGTCCTCTTCAAATGCAGCAAGATATGGATCCTGTCCACATGCAGTTGAATCTTTTTTGTTGAACCTGTTGAACCAGTTGTGTGCTGCTCTAATGAGCATTGCCTTGTCACCCGTCATACCGCCATAACTCTCGCGGAACAGGATTGATTGAATGATGCTCTTGTGAACATCATCCAACTTGTATAATCGCCATTTCTTCCATCCTTTGAGATCGAGCGGTTGAGCCGGTGTCCCTCCAAGCTCCTCATCATACTCCGCTCCCAGAGCTGGCTCACGTGTGGGATGCATTGCTAATTTAGCAATGAGCCCAAACAACCAGTAAACTTGCTTCTTGTTCATGGCATAACCCTTGCTAGTTGCAGCAGTCAACCAGATAAGAGTGCAGTACTCAGGGACCAGTTGCACATCCTCGATTACAATGATACCCAACCGACGAATCAGAGCCTGAAAATCCAGTCGCGCAAGGTGTAATGATGTCTTTAAAGATAAAGCCAAATTAGAACGGCGGATACATTTTTGCAGGTGACTCTTGAGATATGGAACGTTACTATAATATTCTTCGATTGGAAACCCAAACACTTGAGTTTGATCCACTCCTGCACATGTTGCAACCAATGTGATAGTATCCTTCAACCCGCTCCATTTCACTGATTGAGTCCAAGTAATATCCTGTTTTGCATCAGATATATCGCGCACCCATTGTGCCTTCATAGTAGAAGTGTCTAAGCGGAAATATTTAAAGAAAGGTTCGACGACATCACCATCCCGATCCTCCTGTACATACCACTTGTCCAGTGTAGGCATTTGAGATGCAAGCCATGCTCAGACTTCAGACCTCAATTTTCCAAATGTATATTATATACATGAAAATTGAAGTATTCTACTGTTTCTCCAAGAGATAGTTGAACATACAACCTACCTACTGAACCATACAATGACGAAGCTCAAAATCACTCGGAATCTGATTGGAGAGCTTACGCAATATTTCGGACCATATTTTAGTGAACCATCTGGTCATTGGTGTGATTTTTGCGGCACCTGTGTTGATGCTGATGTTGGCGAGTCTCAGCTATCACAAACATGTGACCACCCAGGCTGCCCCACTATTTTTGATGTGTGTGAGAAATGTCCAGCTACCACAATATGTCACAAGGCTCATGGACCAGGCATTGACAACTCCAAATTGTCACAAGAGGAGATTTGGAGTGTGATCGATGCAATGAAGGTTCACAAGTCTTGGGTGTTCATGTCATATCACCAGAGAATGGACCTCATCCATCCACGTGATACTGATGACGACACTACTTCTGATGACAGCGAGGATGACAAGGTCCTGTTTCGCCAAAACGTCACAGAAGATGCGCGAAGCTCCAGCTCCAGTGGTGAATGGGCTGACAAGGTTCCGTTGGAGTTGATCGATCTCTTGAAGGCTTACAAATGCTATCAATTGATCATTGAGTATAAGAAAAACATCACAGTGGTAAAGCTGGTTGGTCCTTGATCTACCAGTTCTTCCGATGAGATCGGAGTTATCGGCATATGTGTGTCTTTGTGGAAAAATGACAACACCAGCACTCTCAACCCAGCTGGAGCAACATGGAACAAACAGCATGGGCAGCAGACTGGGTTTTGTCATTTTGTACACATTGTGGTCCAGAAATTGTGAACCAGCTGCAACACTCGGGACGCTGTAAGACGATCACAAATGGTTGTAATACATGGATGGGCAACCACCATGACAAACGCACTTTACGTACTATAGAGGTAATTGGGCGTGCACCCACCACCAACAACACTCAGGGAGAATGGCGCTTGTCCAATGGTTCACGTCGCAAGGTTCTTGATACAATAGACAAAGCGCTAAGGCGATGGTCCTCACAAGCACAAACAAAGTAAAGTGTATTCTTGTACAGTTTTCTTACACACTTTGCGCTTACACTAGTCGCTTACAGTCGATTTCAATGAAATTGGGACATTTCATTGAAATCGACTTTACATTGGCATCCGGTAAATGCATGGCGCGTTCTCAACCTCAACCTCAACCTCAACCATCTTGCGAGCATCATGGTATTCCAGAGCAAATCGGGCAAGCTGCATAAGAAAAATCACCAGCAGACCCATCCACATGCACGTCGTATCACGATCGATCTCGGCTGCGAACTGCAGGAACTGTTCCTGTAGATCAGTAGAGCACTGCAGGAGCTGGTCCTGCTGATCGGAAGAGCGCTGTTCCTGCTGATCTGCAATGTATGGCTCTTTGAACATAAAGTGGTCTTTGGAAAAGTATTGTGCCTCCCTCAGTTCCTTGGCGAGAGGCTTGCAGGAGTTGGCAGCGCGCGTGATCCAATTCTTGTTGGTCAGACCCACCCAGATTGTTGCTCGTCGTAGAAACAGAGCAATCGCCTTGTCATCCATGACCAGACCTGTTGGATTAAATGGTGAAAAGATGATCGTGACTGGTTTCCGTTCGAGTCGCTCCCTGGCATGAGCATTGTTCATCTTGCGGCTCCAGTTGTCTGTCTTCTTCTCTTTCTTGTAAAGAGTGCCACCGTACTTCAGCGTACCACATTGGGGGTCGATAGTGTAGGCAACAGTAACAACCTGCACGTATGTGAGCTCACAATGAGCATTTTCTCGAGTCTTCTTGAAGTGAATGTAATAGATATGCTCTGGGCAAAAAAAAACCATCTTTGTTGTGATAGGGTTGTGTGAAATGTACAATCCTATCATGTGGTGGGACACATCAATTTTTGAATCAAGTGTCTGCTGTTTCAATGAGCCGACCACAGACAATAATGTTAAATTCTCCCTTTGTTATATTGGCATTCTCAACATTGAATGTCCCAAGATCTGTAAAGATTCTGACCCATAGGCCAGATGGGACGGCATATACCGCTCCGACAACTGGAAAGAATGCTTCTCCAAATCCCTGTGAGGTGCGTCCCTGGGTTAGCTGAGCATTGACAATGCCAACCGTGCAGTCCTCAACAAGTTTGCCAGATGGTGGGAAGCTGGTTTCTGTCCCCAGAACAGAATCAACGATAGGATATTCAATGACAAACTCTTTGTCATAAAGCGTGGGTACATCTCCTTCAGGGTCATACTCGCGAACTAGGGTACCCCAAATCTTAAAAGTGCAATCACCTGGTTCACTCTGGTCACCAGGTTCAGAGCCACTCTTCTGCACTGTGGTTACCGTTGCAGAAAGGTTTGTAGTGATGATTGGCGGAGCAGTAGTGTCAATATCTCCATATGTGACTGTATCAGTACAGAGCTCTTCTTTGCGAACAATGTCTGGTCTGATAGCACGGAATATGAGATCACAAAAGCAAAAACCGACGATTGGAGGATCATACATTCCATAAATCTCACTGATGTTGGTGACATCCAGGATCTCTACATAGCGATAACATATAGTTGCATTGACTTTATTCTGCTTTGCCAGGTCGATCGTTCCAAGATTAACCCATTCATCCTCATCAGAGCCTCGCACTCTGATCTCGGCAAGTACATTGACACTTTCAGGAACTTCAGAGCCACCACAGTCATTGGAAAAACATAAATCAGCATACACCTCTGCCCCGAGATCGAGCACCAGACGCCCTCCAAGACCGAGTACGACCTTTTGATCCGAATCAGTCAGTTCGCATGTAGTGATCCTCTCCACCTTGCAACCATTCGTGTCAATACCAGGAACTGTTTCGAAAATCAAGTCCATGGAACCACCACGTTGATCCAATCGTATATCCTCGCACCAGCTTGGCCCACGCCCACCTGGGGGACCGCGAGGCCCACATGGTCCGCAAGGCCCGCAGGGTCCTCGTGGGCCACCAGCAGGTCCGGGAGGCCCACGAGGACCAGGAGCACCTTTACCAGGGGGACCACGTTGCCCTGGTGGTCCACAAAGTCCTTGCTTTCCTTCACAACCCTTCGGCCCCATCGCTCCACGTGGTCCAGGATCTCCTTTCTGCCCTGGCTTTCCAGGAAGTCCTCGTTCTCCATTGCGCCCTGGTGGTCCCTTGGCACCATCCGAGCCGTGTTTTCCAGGCATTCCAGGTTTCCCAGGACAACCCTTTTCACCTCGACATCCTTTTTCACCTTGACACCCCTTGTCACCTTTTTTGCCACAAGGACCGCATGGTCCTGTTGGGCCTGTTGGGCCGTCAGCTCCAGTGGCACCTTCAAATGAGCATTCCGATGGGACCAGTTGGCCATCTCGGCAAACATAGAAGCGACATTCATCGACAACAAATATTACCTCTCCCTCGGAGAGACCACTCTCACATTCTGCAATAGCATCCGGCAGACTGTTAGCAAAATTAAAGCCGTTACCTGGGTCTCCTTGGTCCCCCTTGTCACCTGGGATACCTTGATCACCAACGCCACCTGGAAATCCTTGGGGACCACGCTCTCCTGTTGGACCCAGAGCCCCTTGTAAACCTATTGGACCCTGTTCACCCGGACACCCTCTTGGACCAGGAATACCAGGCATACCGATCGGTCCTTTCTTACCAGGGAACCCCCTGAGTCCCATTGGACCAATGCATCCTGGGTCACCTTTCTCACCAGGACACCCCTTAACAGATGGGATGAAGGTTGCGTCGATCACACCATCGCCATTAAGTGGCGCGTATCCATATGGGCGTCCTTTGGCAGAGACGAGTTCGATCGCCGACTCAGATATTTCAGAGACGATGAATACATTCACCTTGAGAGAATGAACGATTGTCCCATCGAAAAAGAGAACACCAACATATGTGAGGTCACTCCTCGCTTGGAATGGAATTATGAACTGACCAGAGGGGTCGGTTTGAGTAACTCTATAAGTCCGTGGAACGAGTTGTCCCTGAGGTTTTTCTGATTCAACATAGACAAAGGCCCTCTGACCGTCTTCGAGCGGGGCAAGTAGAGTTACATCAATCTTGAGCTGATAATTCTGTCCAGTAACTGTATCTAGGAGTGCTCGAAATCCAGGGGATGTGCCACCACTGCCCATAATAGGATTATAGCTGACCTGGAGGGTCCCATCTGACATGACATTAATTACGGCTCCGAGATGAGATTCGATCTTCTCGAAGTCAGAAGCCACATTGAAAACAGACATACTTATATTCTAAAATATATTTTGTGGTATGATTTGGACCACGAAACATTGTATGTCATCCAACATGTTGGGTCCTGAGGGTCCTGAGGGTCCTACGGTCCTGCGGTCCTCCTAGTCCATATATTATGTATGTCGTATTCGAATCAAAGTGCCCTACCCAACCAAGTGATAGAGAGACAATCAGTGTGAAAACAAACTGTGACACTGCCCCTTTGCTCTCTAATAGTTGGGGTTTAAACAAATGGAGAATTTCTTATAAAATAATCAAGCTCAGGGATGGTCCCTTCGTCGAATCTTCCAGGTATGTTTACCCTAGTAACTTTGATGATATGCTTAGGATGATCCTTGAAGTAGCTTTGGAACAAGGGCCAATCCCGCCCCACCCGAAGAACGTATGATACATGAATATCAAACTTGTCATCAATTCTGTCTAGCATCATGTTTACAAAAAGCCCGGTGTATCCAGTGATACGTACCCTCAGATCGATTGCATATGGAGCTTTATGGAGTATATTGTTCATTGCTTGAATGGTACGCAGCTTGGCATCTGCGAACTGTAATTTACGTTCCATTCTGGTCAGGACATCGAGTCTTTGTGATGTCAGACTGAGCCATTCTGGTGTAAATGGTGGATGGAGGCCTAGATATGCAGCTTTTAGCAAGAAATGGCAGATGCAATCTACTGCTCTGCGAATAGGAGATGTGAAATGACAGTACAGTGGAAAACCAACCAGATCATGGGAGCCTACGATGCTGGTATACTCTGCAGTGATGCCTCTGTCAATGATTGTTTCCAATAGGGCTGTTGCACTTACATCCATGCCAACCAGCTGTCCATCAGTGTTGCATGCTCGGAAGATACCTGTTGATATATCATGTGACACACGTGACATTTCATGCAAGTAATATGCTACCGTAGAATTGGCAAAAATAGCGAACTCTGCGATCATCTGCTTGGCCTGTCTCACCATTGGGGGTTGATGAATGAATGTGTGATCTTTTGTGCGGTGTGTCGCACCAAGACCAGACAACTTTTTACCAACTGATTTTCTCATTGACCGCATTGCGCTACCAATACACATACATTGCTCAAGATTGCTATCTGATGCCATGGGGGCACATTCGTACGTATATGCATATTCTGGATCACACATAACCTTGGTGAATGCGATTTTAGCTTTCCCGAGTGGAGCATCAGAGCATGTCTCACTGTTTCCAATTTCAGTAATTACCGAAACTGCAAGTCGCATGCCATCCTTCAGACCAGCCTTGTCCACTATTTCTCGTGGCATGAGGTGGTCTGGCTTATGTCCGGATGGGTAATGGGTCACCCCATTCTGCAATATGGTCTTGAAACACTCGCTACCAGGTGTGAAATAGGCTGTTGGGTCCGCGATGTGCACTGCCAGCCAGGTTTTTTGTTGATCATCTGTCCAAATACTAAATGCATCATCAGGATCCTCACATCCAGGGGGATCAATGGAGTAGCAACGTAAATGCGTTAAATCGAGTCGCATTTCTAAAGGGATTCGATATGGGTTTGGTCCCTCCTGTTGTAGATCGTAGTCATCTGCATGATGATTGGTGTGGTATTTTGGTAAAATTACCTTGTCAAAATATTCGTCAAAACTGGAACAACTCATCTATCTCTTACGGTTTCTTCACATCATAAAATTAGAGTTAGCTTTCAATTTTTACAGATCTCATAGAACTACTGCATTTTTCACTAGGAGGCATTGTGATTGGAAAATTGAATGCAGATTCATATGACTCTGGATATATAGTAGTTCCCTCACTTACATATTAGTTTCAATCAACTTACAATGTCTCTTTACCGTATGCCTCTGCCTCCGCATATTGCACAGACACAGGGCAAGTTGCCCCAGTCGGTGCGCAGCCTGACTGTCCTTCCAGTCCCGCGAGTAGGGAAGAAGCAGCAACAGGATGAACAGAACGCCGTCAAGCCGGTTGCAACGACGATGAGCAAGATGTTTCCCAGCGTGGACAAGGTTTGCGATGCTCCATTCGTCAAAAAGGTCTTCGGATTGACTTCGAAAAAGAATGCAGTGCTTTTCATCGCAGATTGTATGGCAGTTTACAATTATTTCATGGATATGGAGCGAAAGATGGCTATGGGTCGAGATAGCTATCGTCAGGAGATTGCTCAGTTCATGGGTCAGGTCACCATCCAGAAAGAGATCAGCGCTTTCAAGGTTCAGCTCAAACAGAAAGAGGCCGAGCAGAAGTTACTCAAGAAGGAGATGGAGCGACAGGCTATTCGCGAACAGGAGCGTGCGAGCATCATCGAAGAAGAGCGCAATCGCATCATGGCTGAGTCGTTCCAGGATGAGGCCAACAAGGCACGTGCACAGGGAGATGAAGCTACTGCCCGCATTTTCGAGAAGAAGGCCCAAGAGGCACTGAGCAAGCAGAAGCACATGGAAGCAGCAGTCGAGGCGGCAATGTCTGGATCGAGTGACAGCAGTTGTTCTGCCTTGGAGGAGGAGGTGCAGTTGCAGCCGCTCCAACCGCCTCAGCAGCAAACATCTCTACCCGTCCCCACCACCACACCTGCTGCTGTTCCAGAGCCTCAGCCCCAGGTTCAGGCCCAGCAGCAACCAAAGCAACAACACCAGATTCCAGATGATGCTACCTCTTTTGGAATCGACACTGTCAAGAAGCTTATGGATGCAACTGCCAAGCAAGGTCTGTTCCTGGCCCGCGCAGGTGACATGGAGTTCGAGGTAGGAGAGTTGACCATTGATAAGAATCTGAAAAAGCTTGTGATTAACCTTATTCCGATTCAGAAAGAGCCTGCTCCCCAATCCCCGACGATCAGCTTCGGTTGAGAATGGTCAGCCATCCATTTACACATCTCAGAGCTACTTTGTCCTCCAAAGGCATGCAAGAGGAGGAGAAACAAGTCCTGATTCAGAAGACTTTGGTGCCTTAGACTTAGCTAATAGTAATACAATTACAGTAACTGTGATGTGAAAATTCACAAACATTTTGGAGGATTAAAAATAAATTCCAAACTCAAAAAATCTCAGAAAAAAGTGCACGCTGCAGCAACGGTACCTCTTTAACAGGTAAACTAATAGTTTCTGACTCAGAAGACTTTGGTGCACTAGACTTAGCTAATAGCAACACAATTACAGTAACTGGAACGTGACAATTCATTTTGGAGGATTAAAAATAATTTTCCAAACCGAGTATCCTCTGATCTCGAAGAGATCAGAGTAAGTGGCCCAGAGGGCCGGAAATCTCAGAGAAAAGTGCACGCTGCAGGAACATAGCTGGATAAGAAGCTAGTTGAGGGCCCAAAGATGGGAGTAAGTAAGAATCAAACTAAATAGTTGAGGAGGCAAACTGCTCGGAAGCATGAGAGTAAGCAAATAGTGTAGCAGTTATGGTAGCTGGAATGTGAAAATTCACAAACATTTTGGGGTTTGGAGGATTAAAAATAAATTTCGGATCCAAAGATTCTCAGAAAAAAGTGCACGCTACAGTAACCGTTGCTGTACAAGAGGATGAG
>Ga0180432_10005969_pt1 | contig 15990 bp, 17 predicted proteins | sample SS_ome_10_FD_132414 | JGI IMG/M metagenome (GOLD analysis project Ga0180432, IMG submission 132414) | Hypersaline lake sediment archaeal communities from the Salton Sea, California, USA - SS_1_MS_2 metaG | ecosystem: Environmental > Aquatic > Non-marine Saline and Alkaline > Hypersaline >... | reverse complement strand
TTTTTTTTGGTTTGCCCAACATAATATGAATATTCTCCAATAATGTTATTGATACAGGGCAATTTTAACGTATTTTATATTTTATTGTAAGTTAATGTTTTCTTGTTTGGGCAACACGCCCTTAAGGGTAATAAATTCCCGCGACGGGGATTGTAACTTACTGTTTTATACCCTTAAGGGTAATAAATTCCCGCGAGCAAACGGGAAATTTCAATCGTGAGCACTATAACAACAAATAAATGATTATGGAAATTTGAGATATGAGTGCCAAACAAAATAACGAGATAAGCAAATTGGGCTTCGAAGAGGCGATTAAGCAACTCGGCAGTATCGTCAGCCGGATAGAACAGGGTCAAATCCCGCTGCAGAGGAGTCTCGAACAGTATGAAAAAGGGATGGCTTTGATAAAACACTGCAGAGAGATATTAGGCAAGGCAGAGGAACGGATAGAGAAGATATCCCTTCAGGAAGAGCCGGAATAATTTGTTATTGCGAGCGTGGCGGAAATGGCAGACGCGCAAGGTTTAGGTCCTTGTGTCCTTAGGGACGTGGAGGTTCGACTCCTCTCGCTCGCATTAGTTAGAGGCTCTTAGGCAAAGACAATTTACACAGAGGTGCTGAAAGATGATTAGCAAATATTTTCAGCTTAAAGAAAAAGAAACAAGTATCAAAGTTGAGTTTGTGGCGGGGCTGACAACGTTCCTGACGATGGGGTATATCATTTTTGTCAATCCTCTGATTCTCAGCTCTGCGGGGATGGACAAAGAAGCGCTGATAGCTGTTACGTGCATAGTCAGCGCTGTCGCTACAATTATCGTAGGATTATTTGCCAAGGCTCCGATAGCTATGGCGCCGGGGATGGGGTTAAACGCATTCTTCGCTTACCTGGTCGTTTCAGGGAAGATGGACTGGCAGACGGCGTTAGGGGTGGTGTTTCTATCAGGATTGTTCTTTTTAATACTGACTTTACTTGGGCTGCGAAAAAGAATTGTGGAGGCGATACCGGCATCCTTAATTTCGGCCATCGCTGTGGGTATAGGGTTGTTTATTACTTTCATCGGCCTGACCAAGCTGGGCATAGTGGTCAAGGACGAACACACACTCGTAGCGGCGGGGCCTTTAACAGCAACGGTATTGATAGGGCTTTTTGGTTTGCTGGTGATGCTGATTTTTGAAATGAAAAAAGTAAGCGGGGGCCTTGTGGCGGGGATTCTGGCCGCAACCGCACTGGCAGTTATATTCGAGGAAAAAACAGTCCTGCCGCAAAAGCTCATCTCTCTGCATCTGAATATACAGCCGATTTCGTTTCGCTTGAATATTCTTGGGGCTTTGAAATGGAGCTTTTTCGGAAGCATCTTTACCCTGATGTTTATGGATATGTTCGACAGTGTCGGGACGCTGGTGGCGTGCTGTCACGAGGCCAAAATGGTGGATGAAGAAAATAGAATCCGTGGTCTGGACCGCCTGCTTGGGATAGATGCCGCTGCGACAATGATTGGAGCGGTATTGGGGACATCAACAACGACATCGTATGTAGAATCGGCGGCAGGAATCGAGCAGGGCGGACGAACCGGGTTGACCTCAGTAGTTACGGGCCTGTTATTTCTGCTGGCACTGTTGTTTGTGCCGATTATCGGTATAGTGCCGGGATATGCAACGGCACCGGCACTTATTATGGTGGGGCTGTTTATGATGAAGGAAGTTAAGACAATTGATTTTAGCAATCTGGGAGAGGCGTTCCCTGCATTTATCATAATTGTGATGATAGCGTTGAGTTACAGTATTAGTACCGGCTTAGCCTTTGGCTTTATCTCATTTACTCTTATAAAATTAGTATCGGGCAAAGCAAAAGAAATAAAGGCGGCAATGTGGATTATTGCGATTTTGTCTGTGTTGTTTTTGACGTTAGAGCGGCTGGGTGGTGTGATTGAATATTTGAGGACACTTATCTGAATTTATTGTCAGGAGGAAATGCTATGGGGGAAAAGATTATCGTGTTAGTATTGGTGCCAATACTATTTTTCTGCTCATGCCGGGACGATGAACAACCCGGTTCGGGGGCGGCAGGAGGTGAAAAAATGTCAATTGTAATTACAAGCCCTGCTTTTGAAGATAACGGCTTGATACCAGCCCAATACACCTGTGACGGCGCTGATATATCTCCGCCGCTACAGTGGGAGGGCGTTCCTGAGGGAACCGGCAGCATTGCCCTGATATGCGATGACCCGGATGCGCCGATGGGTACGTGGGTTCACTGGGTCATATTCGACCTGCCGGCAGAGACAAGAGAACTGGGGGAAAACGTACCTACCGATGGGACACTGCCCAACGGCGCGAAACAAGGAATTACCGACTTCGGCAGAACCGGCTACGGCGGTCCGTGCCCGCCGGGCGGCACCCACAGGTACTTTTTCAAGATTTATGCTCTCGATACGGAAATTGACCTGACACCGGGCGCCACCAAAAGTGATTTGCTAGAGGCGATGGAAGGGCATATCCTCGGGCAGGGCCAGTTAGTAGGCAAATACAAAAGACAATAGAACTGTAATTTGCGGTTTGCGGTTCGATTGTTTTACTAAGCGGGTTCCTGAAGGTTCTTCAGCAGATTGGATGTGTGGATTCCAATCATCATAAGATAGTCCAGGTCGCTGAGGCTGTAGTGGTCGTCGCCAATGGCATTGTCAACATATAATATGCCGAAACAACCGTCCTGGGCCATAATGGGCGCTATCACCACAGAACGTAAATCACCTTCTTTTGACTGATTTGGGATTCGCGAAAAGAGAAAGAGCAGGAACTTCTTTCTTTCGGCCGCCTGCGTAATTTTTTCACTAAGTTTTAGTTCCTCAAGCTGAATTGAGTTTCCATCCCGTTTTTTGCCTGCGTGGCAGGTCATAGGACCTGTTGGCTGGGTCCTCAAAGCACACCAGACGGTATATGCATCGAATTGCTTTTGAACAGTATCCAATAGGGTTAAGAGCAACTTGTCGATATTGTCGATTTTTGAGATGGCCTCGGTGGCCTGCATAAAATCATCTGCCCTTGTGGCGGGGAATCTAATAGGCGGCGCCTGGTCGGAATCCATATCTCTTGCTATAACCTGCGGTCCGTGAGAGAGTGAGATGGTGTCCTCCATATGAATCGGTTCAGTGGATTCGGATTCAACTTCAACAACGCCGTCTTCAAGATTGATTTCGATTGCAAAATCAGTTATATTCAAAACGTCGCCGGTTTTAATTTCAGACTTGTGAATCGGTTCGTCGTTTAGATAAGTTTTGTTGGCCGAATCCAGGTCCTCGACGACCCATTTGCTGTCGTGGGAAAAAAATAACACAGCGTGCTGTCTTGAGACGGATTTGTCGGGCAAAAAGACCTGGCTGTGCGTATGCCTGCCAATGTAAATAGGCCCTTTTTCGAACTGGTGTTCGTTGATAATACTACCGTTTTGTTTCACAACCAAACGCATAGGTTTGTCTGCCTGCATTTAGATTCTGATTTTCTAAATATTATTATCCATAGTTTAGGTTAATTTGTCAAGTAAACTTTGAGGCCAAATGTCGGCGGCTGGCATTTTTTGACCTGATTTGCCCTGCAAATCTGCAGAATACGGTGTTAGTTGCCGGAACGAACCTGATTCGTGTGCCGCGAGCTCCGCTAAAGTCTTTTCTGATAGTGCCAATGCTCTGAGTGGTCAATATCTTCCGGGCGATGTCGGTATTTTTTAGGCTGATGTCATTGTCCGTGCTGTTTGTTTTAATGACTTTTTCGCCGCCAAAAATCTGTACACGATAGTGTCCCGGGTCGGAGTCCCTCTTTATAAGGGTATTGGTTATATGATATTGTTCCGGTAGTAAGAATTTGCGAATCATAGTTATTTCCCGAATGAAGATTTACTCTGTCTCAATTTGTCACACTGTAATTATCGGCTATTCAGCAGCGGCGATTAACTAACTTAAGCCGGCTGATGCCATATTTTAGACATAATGCTACACCATTTTTAGGGATTTGGATTACTGATGAGGTTTATCATCCACTACACTTATCAGCAGGAATGGCAAAATCAGCAGGAATGGCAGTGTTATTTCAGGTCAGCTATGGTTATTATCTTTCCTGCGCCGATGTCTATGTACTTTTCACTGAAATGCTCATCAAACAGATGTTTTGCCTTTTGAGAAGTACAGTGACAGGGTGCTACGTATTGCACGTTCAGCCGCCGAAAAGCTGAGATGCTTTTTTCGATATTACCTGCAAGTGACCATTCGAGATGAAACCCTCCCATTACCAAAAAGATGTCGCCTCTCAGTAAATCTTTTGCCTTATTTACAATATTTACGATGCCCGGATGTGCGCAGCCGGTTATCACTATGACACCTTTTTTCGTTCTGATAGCTAAGGCCTGCTCTTTTATCCGTCTGCCGAGCCAGCCGGTCGAATAAACATCTCCACAAATTTCTAAAGATTGCTCAACCTCAACCATTTTCGCTCCGCAAGCCCGGATGTTGTCCTTAAATTCTTCCGGAAAAGGTTTCAGTAGATAAATACATACATTAGGATTTTTTTGAAGAAAGCTCTCCAATCCCCCGGTATGGTCATTGTGAATATGGGAAAGGACGACTACATCTATGGATTCAGGAGCTATTGCGAGTTTTCGCATGTTCCTGAGCAATGACGGGCCATCCGGGCCGGTATCGAAGAGAATGGTTTTTTCGAAGCCGCTAAGAAGGCAGGAAAAGCCCCAGCCGGTTTCGAGCTTGTTATCGAATGGATGGTTATCGTAAACAACCGTAATTATCATTTCGTTTCCTGTCCTTTGATTTACAATTGCCTTGTGCACAATCATAATTATTGTTGTAAAAGCCGAAAAAAGCAAGCCTGCAAGTTGCGGGTCAGCCGGTAAAAATTTGGCAAATTTGATGATATTTTGTTGAAGTGTAAGAAACAATGTTATATTTTGTTAGTTTTTGAAAGACCTTTAGAAGCACAGGAGCTTGAATGGAACTGATAAAGAAAATTAAAGAGGCAGAGGCACAAGCCCAGGATATTATCGCCAAGGCCAAGGTTGAGGCGGCACAGCAAGCCGAAGCGATGCAACAAAAGCGGCTTGGGGCATTGGAAAAAGCAGAACAGGAAAGAAAACAGACAACCGAAGCTGCCGTTGCCAAGGCAGAATCCGAGGGCCATGCTGAGGTTGGGGGCCTTAAAGCAGAGGCGGAAACACACCGTCGGGAGTTGCGCCAAAAAGTGGAAAGTAAAATGGCTGCAGCAACAGCAAAAGTAATGGATTACTTAAAAGGATAACTATGGCCATTTCTCAGATGGCAAAAGTTATAATCGTAACCCACCATACGGAAGCAGCAGAGCTTCTGGAGGTACTTCAGCGCGACGGTATCTGCCAGATACTCAATGCAGAAGAAGCGATGGTCAGCAGGGACTGGCCGGAATTGGGCATCGGCGCCGAACGGCCAAGAGATATCGAAGAGCTTTTAGTCCGGCTGACAAAAAGTATTGCATTCCTGAAAGATTATACTCAAGGGCCAAAAGGACTTGCCGGCGTTCTTTCACCTCGCACGGTCATAGATGAAAAGGTATATAAGAAGGTAGTGTCAGATGAGGAGCTTTTGGGTATTGCCGGTGAATGCAACAAGTGCGAAACAACGATAGAACATCTCAGAACCGAAACTGAGAACGTTATGGGAATTATAGAGAAACTCGAACCATGGGAAGCACTTGAGAGTCCGGTAGAAGAGCTTGGTCAACTTGAAACCACAACGTGCCTGGTCGGGCTGATACCGACCCAGCAATTTAAACAGGTAGAGGAGGGAATTGCAGAGTTGGGTGCGGCACTTGACCAAATTGGGACGGCCGAAAACAAAAACGCCTGCCTTATTGTTTGCCTGAATGAAAATGTTAGTGAAGTACAAAAACTGCTGCGGTCAGCGGAATTCGAGCCGATTAACTTCGAGGGGATGACAGGCATCGCAGCGAAGCTGATAACTGAATACCGTGATAAGCTAAACGGGATAAGGAGTCAATTACAGCGGCAGTACGAAGAGGCAGGGAAATTAAGTAAAAATCTACTTAATCTTGAAATACTCTACGACCATAACAACAATCTTTTAAGCCGGGAACAGACCAGGGCAATCTGTCCTGCTACAGAATCCACGGTCATTTTTGAAGGTTGGGTGAAGAAAAAGGATTATGCCCGGCTGGAAAAGGTGGTATCGAGCTTTGGCGCATCGAGTTTGAGTAAGATAGAGGCGGCTGAAGGTGAAGAAGTGCCGGTTGAGATAGAAAATAAAAACGTCATAAAGCCTTTTGAGGTAGTTACGCGTCTTTACGGTATGCCTCAACATTTCAATATTGACCCGACGGCATTTCTGGCACCTTTTTTTGCGTTGTTCTTTGCCCTGTGTCTGACAGATGCCGGTTATGGAATCATTATGATTGCCATAATGGCTTTGTTCATAAAGAAGATGCAGGGCGATAAGAAACTGATGTGGATGCTGGTGATTTGTTCTGCAGTTACAGTCGCAGCCGGTGCGATGACCGGAGGATGGTTCGGTGACGCTGTTCAGCAACTGAATATTGGCTGGTTAAACACAGCGCGAGACAAGATGATGTGGTTTGACCCGCTCGAGAAGCCAATGATGTTCTTTAATATATCGTTGGTACTGGGCTATGTCCAGATTCTGGCTGGTCTGGTAATTGCACTCGGACACAACCTCAAGAAAAAGGACTATGCGGCAGCAATATTTGACCAATTGACGTGGCTGGTAATGCTCAATTCAATTGTAATAGCCATCGCTAACATAGGAGGGCTTGGAAGCTTTTTCGGTAAGCTGGCCCTTGTTCCAGCGGTAATGATATTCCTTTTCAGCCAACGGGAAGGTAACTGGGGAGGGCGGCTCGGTATGGGGGCATATAATCTTTTCAGTACAATATTCTATATGGGAGATGTGCTCAGTTACCTGCGATTGATGGCACTCGGTATGGTTACAGCAGGTCTGGCAATGGCAGTAAATGTTATTGCCAAGATTACACTGGACATACCATACATAGGTTTTGTGGTAATGATAGTAGTTCTTGTGGGCGGGCACGGATTTAATCTGGCGATATCAGGCCTGAGTGCTTTTGTTCATACATTGAGACTACAGTATGTGGAGTTTTTCCCCAAGTTTCTTATCGGCGGTGGAAGACTCTTTGAACCGTTATCAAAACAGTATAAACACATTTACATCAATAAAGTTTGAGACTACTTTTTAATCAAGAAAGGCAGGTTGAAAATGGATTATGGATTAACATTGGCTTTGGTTGGTGCGGGATTAGCGGCACTAATGGCCGGCATCGGCTCAGCGATTGGAATCGGCATTGCCGGTCGAAGCGCAACGGGCGTATTGAGTGAAAAGCCGGAAAGATACGGCCAGATGTTTATTATGGTTGTGCTGCCGGGAACCCAGGGTTTTTACGGCTTTTTGGCGGCTTTCCTTGTAATGCTTAACCTGAATTTCTTTGGTGAAGGCGGCGTGCCGGAAATTAGCGTACAGCTCGGGTGGCAGGTGTTGGCTGCGTGTTTGCCTATTGCATTTGCCGGTATGATGAGCGCTATTCATCAGGGAAAGGTTTGCTCAGGCGGTATTTTGATGGCAGCGAAGAGACCTGAGATGGCGTTTAAGGCCGGCGTTGTCTATGCGGTTATGGTTGAAGTTTATGCGGTGCTCGGGTTGTTGGTAACAATGTTTATTCTGCTCAAAGGCCTTAGTTGGCCGACGGTAGGTTGAAAATCAATTAAATAACATTTAATTGGATAATAATAATGGAAGCTGAACAGGTAGTAGAAAAGATACTGTCCGACGCGCAAGCCGAGGCGGAAACAATCAAAAAAGCGGCAGATGAAAAAGAAACCGCCGAACAGACAGAGCTTGCTGAGCAATTAGACGAATACGAAAAACAAACCGAAATACTCGCTCAAAAAACCGGCGAAGAGCGAAAAATGCGTCTGTTGGCTGCTGCGAGAATGGAGATTGCCAAAGACTTTTTGGGCGAGAAACGAAAGATACTCGATGAGGTTTTTGAACAGGCCCGGATACAATTTACAAACCTGCCGGACGGAGAATACCGAAACGTTATGGCCCAACTGATGAAGAAAGCAGTCCAGAGAGGCGACGAAGAAGTTATTGTCGATAACAATGAGAGCCGGATAGACCAGGAACTAATCAAGCAGGTTAGTAGCGAATTAGGCAGCGGCTATAAAGGTGATTTGAGACTCTCCGACGAGAGAGGCAACATAGGAGCAGGTTTTATTCTAAGACGCGATAAGATAAAAAATAATGTCTCACTGGAGGTGTTGCTGGACCAGGCGCGAGAGGAACTGGAAATTGAATTAGGTAAAGAACTGTTCTCAGATTAGAAAACACGGAAAAAGGGTTTTCCGTGCATAAGAGAGGATATACGAAATAGATAATGGCTGAGATGGCAGAACAGGCTGTTTTGGATTTTTACACGTATCCGGCTGTCGGTGCCGACGACTGGCGATATACGTTCCATACAGCCCAGGTGCGGGCACTCGAGATGGAGATGCTCAGTAAAGCAGTTCTGCTGGATATGGCTAATGCAGAGGATTTCGAGCAGGCGGCTGAATTACTCAGCTCAACTGAATATGCAGTCGGAAGGGTGGGTAAAAACTTTGCGGAGGTCGAGGACATTTTGCAACAGCGAAGGACTGCGGTGCGGGATTTATTTGCAGATTTGATGATTGATGAGTTGGTTGCAGAAGTGTTTAGAACGAGAGATGATTTTGCGAATATGCGATTGGCACTTAGACGCACACTTACGGAAAAACCGATAGGGACCGACTACAGCAATGATGGTAATGTGCCGGCTGAAATCTTCGAAGAAGTGTTCGAGCAGGAAAATTATTCTATGCTGCCTCTTCATATGCAGGAGGCGATAGAAAGGGCTGTCCTTGCCTATTATCAAAACAAGGACATACGTCAGATTGATTATTCAATCGACAGCGTACAGGCAGAATATAATCTAAAGAAAGCACAGCAGTTAAAGAGCGATTTTTTGACGGGGCTTTTCAGGACACGGATTGATTTAACGAATATACGCACGATGCTTAGACTCAAATTCACAGAATCAGAACATCGCAGGGTTTTTCTCAATGGCGGATACGTTGAGGCCGAGCAATTAAAACACGGTCTCGATATCGGTTATGAAACACTGACGCAGTTGTTTTTTGCAACACCATACTATGAAATTGTCGAGCTGGGTGCAAATTACTTTATGTCGAATAAATCTTTCCTGAAGGTCGAACAGCAGTGCGAGAAGCACTTAATGGGATTTTTAAGAACAACGACGCAGATTACCGCCGGGCCGCAGCCGGTCATAGCCTATCTGTTGATGAAGGAGAATGAAATTCGGCAGGTTCGGCTGATTCTGACGGCAAAAAAGAATGCTTTGGAAACGAGACTTATTCTGGACCGTTTGGGCGAATAAAAATGGAAGGTAAAGTAGCAGTTTTGGGTGACGCAGATTTTGTGATGCCGTTTTCGGCACTTGGACTTGAGACATACTCAGTCAGTCAGTCGACCGAAGAAATCATCGCTGCTGCGAAAGAAATTATCGACAAAAAATACGCCCTTATAGTGGTGGCCGAGAACATAGCGCCGACGGTCGAGGACGCTTTCTCTGCCCAGCAAAACACTGCGATTCCCTGTATTGTGGTTGTGCCTTTTACCACCGAATCCGAGGGATTTGCGACAAGAGACTTGGGCAAAGTGCTAAAAATGGCTACGGGTATTAACATTTTGGGTGAATGAGTAAATGAGTAGATGAGTGAACGAGTGTTATGAAGACACATAAGGATTTAGATATTTGGAAGCGAGGGATTGGGCTTGTTGAACACATCTACAAGGTTACAACTAACCTTCCAAAAGAAGAACTTTATGGTCTAACATCACAAATAAGAAGAGCGGCAATATCCTACCCAAGCAACATTGCCGAAGGAGTTGCCAGGTCTTCTAAAAAGGAATTTATTCAGTTTTTATACTTTTCATTGGGGTCAATATCTGAAGTGGAAACTCAACTGATAATCGCTGAAAAATTAAGATATATAAGAGCAAATAAGCTGCTTGAGGAAGTCGAGGCTTTAAGAAGAATGACTCTAAACTTTAATAAATATCTTAAATCTAAAAAAAATGAGTAAATGAGTCTACGCATCCACGCATTTACGCATTTACGAAAGGTTCTGACAATGAGTGAAGCACGAAAAGGCAAAATAGTTAAAGTGGCGGGGCCGGTTGTTGTCGCCGAAGGAATGGCCGGGACCCGAATGTATGACGTTGTTCGCGTCGGCAAACTGAGCCTGATAGGCGAAATCGTTGAGTTGAATGGCGATTTTGCGTCAATCCAGGTTTATGAAGAGACCGGCGGTATCGGGCCGGGTGAGCCCGTGGTCGATACAGAAGCACCATTAAGCGTTGAATTAGGGCCGGGGCTGATTGAAAGTATCTATGATGGTATCCAAAGGCCGCTCAATGCTCTTTATGATTTCGAAGGCGAATTTATGAGCAGAGGCAGTGAGCAGCCGGGCCTGAACAGAGAAAAGAAATGGCATTTTAAGCCCGTCGTGGATAATGGAACGAAATTAGATGCGGGAGATATAGTAGGGGAAGTCCAGGAATCAACGCTCGTGGTGCATAAGATTATGGTGCCGGCTGGTATAAGCGGAACGCTTGAAAGTATATCGGAAGGTGACTACACAGTTGAAGAGACAATTGGGGTTGTAAATTGTGAGGGCGGTAGCAAGGCTGAACTGAAACTAATGCAGAAATGTCCCGTACGCGGCGCCAGAGAGACAAAAAGCCGGCTCGCACCAACCGACCTGCTTATTACAGGCCAGCGAGTAATCGATGCGTTCTTCCCCATCTCCAAGGGTGGAACTGCCTGTGTGCCGGGACCTTTCGGAACGGGCAAAACCGTTGTCCAGCATCAACTGGCTAAATGGGTCAATGCGGAGATAGTTGTTTATGTCGGCTGCGGTGAGCGCGGAAACGAAATGACGGATGTCTTAACGGAGTTCCCGGAATTGAAGGACCCATATTCGGGTGAACCCTTAATGAAAAGGTCGGTACTGATTGCAAATACCTCAAATATGCCCGTAGCGGCAAGAGAAGCGTCAGTCTATACCGGTATCACCATAGCTGAATACTTCCGTGATATGGGCTATACGGTGGCATTGATGGCTGACAGTACAAGTAGATGGGCAGAAGCAATGAGAGAGATATCAACCCGTCTGGAAGAGATGCCTGCCGAGGAAGGTTACCCAGCCTATTTGGGTGCCCGAATTGCAGCGTTCTATGAAAGGGCCGGTCGGGTGGAGTGCCTCGGCAATCCACAGCGTCAGGGCGCACTTTCGGTTATCGGTGCGGTGAGCCCGCCGGGCGGTGACTTGTCGGACTCGGTGGTACAGGCAACACTGCACGTAGTTAAGGTCTTCTGGTCTCTGCAGGCACGGCTTGCTTATCAGAGACATTTTCCTGCCATTGATTGGCTGACAAGCTATTCGTTCTATAAAGAATACCTGAAAAACTGCTTCAAAGACAAGGAGCAGGGCCAGGAGATGGAAGCGATGACGGTTAAGGCGATGGGGCTGCTTGAGGAGGAAGCCGAGCTTCTTGAGATTGTTCGGCTGGTTGGTGCAGAAGCACTATCACCACGAGACAGGCTGGCGCTTGAGACCGCAAGGTCAATACGTGAAGACTTCCTTCACCAGAATGCTTTCCATGAAGTTGACACATTTACCTCGATGGAAAAACAGTACGAGATGCTCAAAACCGTGCTGCACTTCCACGGTCAGGCGATGGAAGCAATAAAAGCCGAAGTTGAAACAGCACAAATATTCAAGCTGGCTGTGCGGGAGGAAATCGCAAGGGCAAAATATATTCCGCAGGATGATATAAGCAAAATAGCCGGGATAAGGGAAACAATTAACGAACAAATGAAGCAATTGCAAACTGCTGCGGTGTCTTGAAATACGAAATAGGAGACAGAGATGCTTAAAGAATATCAAACAGTAACAAGTATCGCCGGGCCTTTAATGATGGTCGAAATGGTCGATGAGGCCAAATACGGTCATATCGTGGATATCGAATTAGGTGATGGTTCGATTCGTCACGGCCAGATTCTGCAGGTGGAAAACGATAAAGTTCTCGTGCAGGTCTTCGAGGGAACAACCGGTATCGATGTTAATGACAGTACTGTCCGCTTTCTCGGTAAACCGCTGGAACTGGCGGTATCGGTGGACATGCTGGGCAGAGTCTTTAGCGGGCTGGGCGAACCAAAAGATGGCGGCCCGCCTATCATCGGCGAGAAACAAATGGATATTAACGGCTTGCCGATTAATCCATACGCTCGTAACTATCCGAACGAATTCATCCAGACGGGTATATCGACGATTGACGGCTTAAATCCGCTTGTGCGGGGTCAGAAGCTGCCGGTGTTTTCCGGTGCGGGCCTGCCGCACGACAATATAACGGCACAGCTTGCCCGGCAGGCAACGGTTTTGGGCAAAGGCGAAGAATTTGCAGTTGTCTTTGCAGCGATGGGTATTACTTTTGAGGCAGCGCAGTTCTTTATCGACGACCTTGAAGAGACCGGCGCCATCGAGCGGGCGGTAATGTTCGTCAATCTCGCAAATGACCCGGCAATTGAGCGAATAGCAACACCAAGATTTGCTCTTACCGCTGCTGAATACCTTGCTTTTGAAAAAGATATGCATGTTCTGGTAATATTAAATGATATGACAAATTACTGCGAGGCGCTTCGAGAAATCAGTGCGGCCCGAAAAGAGGTCCCAGGCCGACGCGGCTATCCGGGTTATCTTTATACAGACCTTGCAACGGTTTATGAAAGGGCCGGCCGAATCAAAGGCAAAAAAGGCTCTATTACAATGGTGCCGGTGCTGACGATGCCCGAGGACGATAAAACACATCCGGTGCCGGACCTGACCGGCTACATTACCGAAGGGCAGATTATTCTCTCCCGTCCGCTGCACAGAAAGGCGATTTCGCCGCCGGTCGATGTTTTGCCGAGTCTGTCACGGCTTAAGGATAAAGGCATCGGTGAAGGAAAAACACGCGAAGACCACGCAGACCTTTATAACCAGCTCTACGCCGCTTATGCCAGAGGTAAAGAGGCACAGGAGCTGGCGACGATTATGGGTGAAGCGGCCCTGTCGGAAGAAGATAAAAAATATATGGAGTTTGCAAATAAGTTCGAGACCCAATATGTCTCGCAGGATTATTATGAAAACCGCACAGTAGAAACAACTCTGAATCTGGGTTGGGAACTGTTGAGCATGTTCGAGAACGTTGACCTCAAACGAATCGATGTCAAACTTATTGAAAAGTATATGCCGAAGTTCCGTAAAGAGACCGACAGCAAATCACAAACAACTGCCGAAGCAGAGCAGGAACAAGCAAAGGAAACCGACTAAATGCTTGCAAATGTTAACGCAACACGAATGGAGCTGTTACGGCTTCGCAGACGGGTGGTACTTGCCAGTCGGGGCCATCATCTGCTGAGCGAAAAAAGGGACGAGATTTCCCGGCAGTTAATTAAAATCGCCAGGGAGATTCAGCCGCTGCGCAGGCGCGTTGAGACCGAACTGCTGGAGACCTGTCGTCGTTTTATGCTGGCCCGTGCGACAATGGAGCCGGAAGATACGAAAGCCGCGCTGGAAGTGCCTACAAAGAAGTTCAGTCTGGCCATTAAGTTCGCCAGCATAATGAGTGTAAAAGTGCCGCATCTGAGCAAGGAAATGACAGGCGAAATCATCTCTTACGGATTTGCGGCAACATCGGGCGAGCTGGATGTTGCGCTGATGGCACTTGAAAGGGCTTTTGACCATCTAATCGAATTGGCAGAAAAAGAAAAACAGGCCCGGCTTCTTGCAATCGAACTGCAGATGACCCGCCGAAGAGTTAATGTGCTCGAACATGTTGTTATTCCTGAACTGCACGAAACCATCAAATTCATCTTCGATAAACTCGCTGAAGCAGAGCGCGACAATACAAGCAGATTAATGAAAATAACCGACATCATTCGTGCCTGATTTATCGACTCAATCATAATACATCCTACAGGCGGCCCTTTAGCCTTCCAATAAAAATCTTCTGCCGCTGTCAATGCAGCATACTCCATTTCATCGTCAAAGCAGCTATAACCGGCACCACCAGCTAAGCGCACAAATCCAGCCCGATAATTTGGCAAAAGAATTTTATTTCTTATACTTTATCTGTAGTTGAATTCACCCATGGGGCGCAGAAAGAAAATAGCCAATTTCAAGTTAAAGTCGAGACCTAAATTTCATGAACATAAATGTGTTGTTTGTTAATAATGGATGGAGTGTGATTTTAAAACATTTTCAAACATCTAACCCCTGGAAGGCTTACTTCCACAGATAGGATGAGGGATTTTTGTGATGAAAAGAACAAAAGCACTATCGGCCGAACAAAAGGCCGGTAAAAATATCATTATAGTTTTGGTATGCACTTTATTTCTCCTTAACGCGGCTGCGGCGGGCGGCAAAACCAGCGTCAGAAAAAAAGGCCTCTCGTGCAACGGACTTCGCTCGATGGCAAGGGTCTATATGGCCTATGGCGATTATGCCAAAGCCCAGCCCTTTGTAGAGCAGGCCCTGTCTCTGGCCCAAAAAACCAATGCTTCCAACACTCAACTTGCTTCGTGTCTGATTGACCTGGCGTATGTTTACGAGAAGCAGGGCAAATTATCTCTCGCCGAACAAATGTGTGAGATGGGTCTGAAACTACAGGAAAAGGCCTATTATAAAACCCATCCTTACGTGGCAATGACGCTGCGGATTTTAAGTACAATTTATCAGGGGCAGGGCAAATATCGCCAGGCCCGGCCTTTACTTGACAGGGCAATGACGATTATGAAGAAGAACCACCCCACAGATGAGCAGGTTACTGCTCCGTTCGAGGTCGATATTGCCAATTTACTTACAGCACAGGGAAACTTTACAGAGGCCGAGAATTGTTTTTTGCAGGCCATTAAATCACTCAACGAAAGCTACGGCCCAAAACATCTTTATACTGCGGGTGTGCTCGGAGATTTGGCAGGGTTATATATGCTGCAGGGGAAATTCGCTGAAGCAGAAAAGCTGATTGAACAAGTACTGCCAATCCAGGAGAAAATTTACGGTCTCGAACACCATCTTTTAGCTCCGACATGGCTGACAATGGCCGGAGTTTACCAGGCAAAGAAAAACTACCCACAGGCAGAAAAGCTCCTTCGAAAAGCACTTGTCACAGTGGAAAATAAACAGGGCACCGAACATCCGCTTACAGGGAGAATTTTGAGCCGGCTCGGAGAATTATATCTCGCAAAGAAGCAGTACACCCAGGCCGATGATGTTTGCAGACAGGCAGTGGAAGTGCTGGAAAATTCACTGGGTGCGGATAACGATTGTACGGCAATGGCTTTTAATAACCTGGCGAGACTGTATATTCATCAGGGTAAATACACCGAAGCACAAAAGCTGTGTCAAAAGGCATTGGATACGCTGAAAAATACTCTTGGGCCCAACCACCCCAACGTCGTAAAGGTATTGGAAACAATAACCCAGTTGAACAGCAGGACAATAAAGGTCGCGAAACTGCACTAACATACCGAAGAAGCCGAACACAGCTAAACGAAATAATCATAATAGAAAAGCCCGCCTCTCGAAAGAGGCGGGCTTTTTATTTCTAAGTCAGCTTGTCTATTCTGTCGGCTTATAGTCCAGCCAGACGGGCCTCAACATAAGCAGCAATATTTGCATTTGACGCTATACCTGCGCCATATTTTTCCATAGCAAATGCTGTGGAATTACCTACCGGTGCGCCCAGTCCCGTCTCCAGAACAGTAACATACTCGACAAAAGCATCGATGTATTCCGCTACTGAGGCAAACTGTGAGCCTTCA
>Ga0180432_10005967_pt1 | contig 15991 bp, 8 predicted proteins | sample SS_ome_10_FD_132414 | JGI IMG/M metagenome (GOLD analysis project Ga0180432, IMG submission 132414) | Hypersaline lake sediment archaeal communities from the Salton Sea, California, USA - SS_1_MS_2 metaG | ecosystem: Environmental > Aquatic > Non-marine Saline and Alkaline > Hypersaline >... | reverse complement strand
CACACAGATTCCGAGCCTGCTGCTTCATCCATTCATTGTTCGGATTTGGCGTAACGCCCAGGATATAGACCTTTTGCGTTTCAAGGTGAATGAAGCACGGAACGTGGAAATCGACCCAGCCGCCCATCGTCAACACGGGCTTGGTAAAGAAATCACAGGCCCACGGCGTCGACGCATGTCGCCGCGGAAAGTTTGCCGAGGTATTGTCCGGATCACCAGGCGGCTCCGGCCCAAAACCGTTCTCGCGCAAGATGCGGTTGATCGTCGAACGAGCGATGTTTCGATAACCGTGCCGGTAAAGTTCCCCCTTGATACGCCTGGCACCCCAGCCGGTCTCCTTGCGAATCTCCAGTACCAGATCGTGAACCTCCTCCGGCTTGCTGTTGCCGTGTCGAGTCGGTTCTACCTGTTGAGCCTCCTCGTTATCCTTCTTCGCGGCCCTCGCTTCGGCATCCGCCTGCACCCAGCGCTGGAACGTGCGTGGCGAAACGATGGGAACCAACTGCTTTGTCTTCCCACCGAGACGCTTGCCAACCTTCAGCAGTTTCTCACGCTCGGCCTCGGTCGCCCCAACAATGATCTCCAACAGTGGGTGCATGAACCATTTCATGTTGGTATAATCCTCGCATTCGACTCGGGAGAATGCGTGATCAGTCATTACGCCCTTCTCAGATCGTGATCCCCGCTCGAAAACCCGCACGCTAGGTCGAAAAACTTCCCCCTCTTCAGAATGGCGCGGCTGGGTATAGCTTTCGCTCGGCGCGGCTTCCTACCGCCCAATTCAGTGTCAGTGATTTCCGTGCTGTCCAGCCTCGCGTTCCCTCTTATGAGCGGAAAGCCATGACAACGGGTTTTGCCCTTGTTTTGAGAGCAGAAAAGGAAAGCTAGTCGCCGAACACGCGCGAAACTGGCCGCGAATCAAGAAGTGTCCGTGAATCAGTTTTCGATTTTCGTACGGCCGTGCATCATTCCTCTCACGGTAGACCGTGGCTCGCTACGGCCGCGAGTGACAAGTTAACGGGCATCGGCGTCTCGTTTCTGGTTAACGATTATGACTCCATGCCCCACAATACCTAAAAACATAGCCCAAAAGGAAGATTGAAGAGTAGCCGATGAACGGAGATCAGAGCCAGCGAAAGACGCCGCAAAAGCGACTACCACTTCTCGCCCCGACTACCACTACTGTTTGCTATTGAATGCAACGGTTTGCCATGGTGTGCAAACGGCTCAGGCTCGGATAGAATCACGCGAAACCACTTTCAGCAAAAGAGTTTCAAGGTTTTTCGGCAACGACTGACCCTCCGGATATGGAACCGAAGGAATGACGACGACAAGAACGCCTAAAGGCGGGACTGCGAACGGGTCCTAGCGCGTTACTTCGATGGCGGCCGTTTCGCGATTCCTGACGGCACCCACTTCCCACCAGGGCTCTTTCCGGCGATCCATTTCCGCGGCGAAAGCTTCGATGTTCTCCGCCGGCATGGCGATCAACAGACCGCCGCTGGTCTGTGCGTCAAATAGCAGCATGCAATCGGGTTCCGTAAGGTCCTCGGCGAACTTGACGCATTTCTCGTAGGCCTTGCGGTTTTTTGCCGAGCCGCCGGGGAAGATGTTGCGGTCGGCGTATTGTCGAATGCCGTCGAACAACGGGATGCGATCGAATTGGAAGTGTAAAGTGATGTCGTCTTGCCCCATTTCGCTGGCGTGTCCGATCAGCCCGAAACCGGTGATGTCGGTGGCGGCTCGGGCACCGACATCCGAGGCGGCCTTGCCGGCGGTTCGGTTCAAGCGGCTCATCCACTCGACGGCCGTTTTCAAATGATCCGGTTCGACCTTGTCGCGTTTAGACGCCGTGGTTATGCAACCGCTTCCCAAGGGTTTGGTCAATAGCAGCAGGTCGCCGGGCGATGTGCCTTTTTTTGTCAACATGCGGCGCGGGTTCACCGTGCCGACGACCGCCAAGCCGACCTTGGGCTCACGGTCTTGAATGGAGTGACCGCCGGCGATGACCGCGCCTGCCTGAGCAACCTTTTCGGCCATGCCGCGGAATATCTCCGGCATAATGCCCGAGGGCAGATCCGGCGGCAGCGCGGCGATATTCAGCGCCAGCAGCGGCTCTCCGCCCATGGCATAAACGTCGCTCAAGGCGTTGGCCGCGGCGATCGCGCCGTATGCGTAAGGATCGTCGACGATCGGCGTGAAGAAATCGGTCGTCACTACCAGCGCACGCTCATCGTCCAGGCGATAAACGGCCGCGTCGTCGGGCTCTCCCAACCCGACCAAGAGATCAGGATGAGCGGCCCGGGGGAACGTCTCTTGCAAGGGGCGCAGAACCTGCGCCAGGGCCTCGGGGCCCAGCTTGGACGCTCACCCGGCACACGACGAAAGCGCCGTTAGACGAAATATGTCCTCTCGCGACATGGGCGATTCCCTAATCCGGACGAACCGGGACGATGAATAACGTTTTGAAACTTCTTGCCGTTTCGCGCAAGGTTTCTCGCAACACGGCCGAGAAGTTCTGGCACAGCCCGGGATTATAGCGGAATTGGCACATTCGGCAAACCTCGACGATGACCTCCGGGCTGACGTCCTCTCGACTATCGTCGCCACGTTTCGACCATGTAGCGAATTCCGGCCGCGATGACGAACCACCAGTTAAGGACCATTATGGCGATGACCCAATATTGGCCGTGGGTTCCGCCGCCACCGCCGTAGGAATGTCGACCGCCGCCTCCGGCGCCGGCCTCGGGCATTAGGTAGCTGACGCCGTACCATGCCCAGGCGATTGCCGTAAGGCCCAACACGGCTCCGGCGGCGAAGCCGAAATCGCCGACCCAACGGGCGTAACGGCCGTGCAACACGACCATGAAGACCAAAACCGCGATCAACGACCAGACTTCCTTCGGGTCCCAACTCCAGAACCTTCCCCAGGAGACGTCGGCCCAAAGCCCGCCCAGGATCGTGCCGGCCACCAGCAAGAGAACCGATATCTGCATGGCCTTGTAAGTGTAGTCGGCCAAGGTGGAGCAGACCTTCGGCCCTCGGCGGACGATTCGGCCTTCGGATTTCTCCACGTTTCGATAATCGCCGAAGAGGAAGTAACCCAGCGAGATGTTGCCCAACATCCAGGCTAGCGCGCCCGGCGCATAGGCGGCCGTGATTGACAACACGTGGACGGTCAGCCAGAAGTTGTTTCTCAGCACCGGCTGCATACCCCAGCCGACTTCCTTGTTCATGATCGGAGCGAAGTACGCCAGGATCGACGCCAGGAAGGTAAGGAACGCGCCGGTGAGCACGTACGACTTTCGCGACATAACCTGTCGCAGCGGTTCCTTCAGCGGCAGTTTGACCAGCGAATAGGGAACCATCAGAAGGCTCAACAGCAGTGCCGCGACTGCTCGGGCGGTAAACCACATTGAACAGACCAACACGCACATCGCGGCCGCCCAGGTCAAAAGCGCGTCGGCCGTGGGCAGCGACGCCCCGTAGCCGGTCTGGGGTGCCAGATTGATGATCGGCAGCGGCTTGCCCTCGCCGTACTTCACGATGACCAGGGCCCAATAGACGACGCCCATCAGAGCCAGGCGGGGAATCACCGCCAGAAGCGACCAGAAACGGGCTTTGCCGAAACTAATCAATTGCTCGTGGGCCTCCTCCAGCGGTTTCTCTTCCCACGTAAACGGGAAGGCGGCCAATCGCCACGATAGCGAGAGCCCCGGCCAGAACAACGGTTGCAGGCTGAACCAAAGTCCCAGGAAGCCAACGCACCAGGCGACGAAGACCATCGTCTCGAACATGTTCGTCACCGGCGAGTCGCCCGTTATCATCACCCGCAAGGTGAAGCCGTAGGTGATAACGCCCACGGCGGCCATGAGAATGACCACGCCGAGCCAAAACATGGGCTTTCGCAAGAAGCCGAACGAGAACGAAAAAGCGGCCACCGAAACCAGACTGATGATCCAAGTCAACAGGAACGGGTTCTTTTGGTTGTACGACATCTCGGTGGCGGTATGCTTGGCCGACGGATAGGCGGTGACGGCCATCATCTCTTCGTCCCGCTCCTTGACCGGCAACTTCTCACGCAACGGCTCGATGGCAACGCCCAACTTTCGCACGGCGGCGGAGAAGCCTTTCATGGCTTCGGCGAAACGGTCGGCCCGCTTCGGGTGGTCGTGGTCGAGATACGCCTCCTTGGCTTCGGCGAAACTGGAGCGAACTTCCTCGACCAAGTCGCTAGGATAACCTTCGAGAACCTCCGGCGTGCCGAAGAGCAAGGCCTCGATGCTCAACCAGGGTTGCGCGTTGTCCCCGTCGCCTCGATACACCTCCAAGGCATACGGATTCAACGAGGGAACCACGTGTATTGATCGGCCGTTGTCGTACAAAGCCAAATGCGTTTCACGGGCATGGATAGCCAACTGGTCGGCCTTCCAGGCCAGGCGGCTTATCCACTTGAGCATCCGCTGTTGCGTCTCGGCCGGGAGTTCGTCGTTCGGCGGCAAGTCGCGCCGCCGCTGGTCGACCTCGCGAACCTGCGCGGCCAGCGAGGCCGTTGCCTGACGAAACTTGGCCAAGGGTTTTTCCAAATCCTCGCGAGACAGTTCTCCACCCTGCAAAACGCCGCGAAGTTCGTCCATGGCGGTGACCGTCTCGGCCACGGTTTCCGGACGCCCGGTTCGTTGGCTTATCTGTTGCCATTGCTGAAGGTCCTGCTGCAGGGGCCACCACATTTGCAGCATGTTGTTAAACGCGGCGGAGAACTGCGCCTGGCCCGTGCCAAGGTCGGCCTCGGGGTCGAACGCCAGCTTGCTGAACAATCTTCGCGAAAGTTCCAACTCGCGGGCGCTCTTCTGAAGCCCGTCCGGCACGAATCGATCACCGTGGCGGTGTGCGGCCGTCTCCCCCTGGTCGATGCTCTCAAGCAGCGAGGCAAACTCGCGAGATCGTTCCAGCACGCGGGGAGAAACGAACTTCAACCGCCGACCTTGCTTGTCGACAAGCGGCAGCGAAAGCACGTCCTCGCGAAGTTCGATGTACTCGGCATGCAGCACGGGCACGCGTTGCCAGGCGTCCGCTTGAATCAGCCAACTGAACAGCAACTCGGCCGGGCGAAACTTCCGCTTGTCTCCGTCGGGAAAGATCGACTTGGTCGCTGCCATGGCCGAGGGGCTCGACGTGTCCGGCAGCAACGTGGGAAACTCTCGCCCGCAAATATCGGCCACCGCGTCCCGCGCGAACGTATCCAGCGGCATGATCCGCCCCCGGTAGAACACCGGCAGACTCTCCCACTCGCTCCAGTCGAGCTTGGGCGGTTCGGCTGGCTTGGCCGGTTCGGTCTTCGGGGAACCTTTCTCGGGCGCGGTCGCCGCCTCGGAATCAGCATCAGCGGCGCGAACCGCCGGGCAGATCGACGCGCAGGCGACTAGCGAAAGCAAAAACGTGGTCAACAAAGCTCGCGTGAACATGCTGTTATCCATTTTTGGCCTCCGCTGCGGTCTCATCGGCCTCGGCTTCACCCGGCTGGACATTGTCTTTCGGCTTCTTCCCGCGGAAGAAATAGGCTCTCATGTAATACATAATGAAGATACCAAGCACGATCAGCAAGCTGCCGGCGTACTTGATCCCCCTGCCCGGATCGTGATTGACCGACAGCGAGGAAAGGAACAACCGCTCCCGGTCCAGGTCGTCGCCGACGATGCTCTCGAACACGGGGTTGCCCGGCTGGAACGGCCCGCTGAAACTGGCTTGGAACAGGCGGTACGAATGCCCGCTTTTGGGACCGGCGAAATCGACCGGAGCGTTCAGCGAGATGAGCACGTCCTCGACCAACGGCTTTGGCTCTTTGCCTTTCTCGCCCGGTTGCTTCTTTTCGTTCGGTTTGTCCTTTTCATCGACTTCGAGGAAGTCGACCAGACTGGAGTAATGCGAGGCTCGGCTGGTACCCGGGTCGAGCTTTCGGGTGAACTTCTTCAAGTTTACGGCAAAGCCCAGGTTGATTTCGTCGCGCGGCATGGTAATGATCACCGAGCGATTCTTGCCCTCGACTATCTTTCGCTGGCTCTCGTTAAGCGGCCGCTCCATGGGCTCGGGCGGGATGCCTTCGATCCAGAACTTGCGGCTCTTGCCGTCGACCGTCAACTCGACCAGGGCCTGATGGAATTGGCGGTCGTTGTCGCACTTCTTCTTATCGAAAGGCACCGGCTTGGGCAACAGGCCGGGGCGTTCGGCCGATATGAAATCCTCGACGACAAGCGCCACTTCGGCGTCGGTGTCCTCGAAAGCGACCGTTGCCGAGCCTTCCTCCTCGTCCAGCGGCCCGGCGAACCGCACCTTGGGCGAATGCCAGGTTCGCATGTAAAGCTTCTGGTCGTCGCCTTGCAGGATGTCGATTCGCGGCAGGGTGGCTTCCCGGCGTGCTTTCTCGGCGTTCTGCTCGCTCTCTTGCGGCAGTTGCGAAGCATCGAACCAGAAACTGCCGTATGCGCCGGCCTGCTTGTTGTGTCTGTTGAACTCCGGCATGTCGGCAAACAGGCGCAGGTGCGCCGGTTGTCCTTCGCCGCCGTGTATCGCAAGTCGGACTTCGAGCATCGCCGGATCGAAGCCGAGCAGTTCAACCTGCTTGCCGGTGGTGCCCAGCGGCATGCGACCCTGGCTCAGCTTCTCCACGTCCAGTTGATACTTCTCTCCTTCGACGTGCAGGACGATTTGCCCTTTGCTTCCCAAGGGGCCTTCCGGGGCACTGTCGACGAAGGCTTTCCGCTGGCCGGAATCGTCGGTCATGTAGAAGACCACGCGATGCCCGGTGGAAAGCGACCGGCGTTGGCCCATGCCCATGCTGCCGGCGGCCATGTGTCCGTGTCCGCCGCTTTGGACCGAGAGGGTAAGCTGGGTGCGATCGTCGCCGAATTGGCCGTGCCCCCGCATGGCATCGCTGGGCACGTCGAACTCCAACTCCACCCGCGGCGCGGAGACCGAGTTGCTGTCGCTGTAGTAGTCGAACAGTTCGAGCTTGATTCCGTCCTTGTTGTACAACACGCCCTTGTCGCGATGGGCCACGCGCCAGGGGAACCAGAACTTTTGCCGCAGGTCTTCCCAGTTGAACGGCCCGGCCTCGAAGGGTATCTCGATCGGTTCAAGCTTGTCGTCCTTCTTCTCGGTACCCTCCGCGGGAACGACGGTCAACTGAAAATGCTGCGACGGCATGTACGCTTGGGAGTTGGACCGCGTTTCGTAAACGGCCAGCGTGGCTTCCTCGCCCCACCAGTGCGTGACCAAACAACCGAACAAGAGCACGAGCAGCCCGACGTGGGTGACGACGAAGCCCGTCTGTCGCCGCGTCCAGGGAATGCGAATCAGCGTGGCCAGCAGGATGTTGACCGCCAGCAGCGTGCCCAGGGTGTTGAACCACCAGGTACCGTAAATACCGAATCTGGCGGCCGTCTCGCCGTACTGGTTGTAGACGAACGTTGCCCAGACCAAGAGCACCGTGGTAACGGCAATCAGCACCACGGCAACCTGCATTGAAGCGGCGGCCCGATAGATTCCCATCAGTACGTTCAGCGGGAAGGGTCGCTCGACGGAAGACTTCTTTTTTGATCGCGTCATGCGTAAGGCGGCGGGTTAAGTGGGGATGAAAGGCGGGTAAACGTCATCGCGGTGGGAGCCCTCGGTCGGAAGCAACGGCCGAGTTCCACCATTATATACTCTTCGCGCGCAACAGCCAAACTTCGCCGGTTGCAACCGGGTACCATGTCCCACGAAAAGCGTGGGCACGCCCGAAACGGCTGCAAAGCATGCCCACGCTTTTCGTGGGGCATGGCACCCGGTTTCCAAACCCAACTTCGCACCCGGCTTACAACATCTTCTCAATATCACCCTGGGCCGTCTTCAGCGCGTCGGACAGTTTGTCGGGCTGGCGCCCGCCGGCTTGTGCCATGTCGGGGCGCCCTCCGCCGCCACCGCCGACGATCTTCGCCACCGGCTTCATCCAATCGACGGCGTTTAGGCCCCGCTCGACCAAGTCGCGGCTCAGTCCAGCCATCAGCATCACCTTGCCTTTGTCCTGGCTCGCGCCGAGCATCACGGCAACCGGCGACGCCTTGCGACGAATCTGGTCGATCAACTGCCGGAGCACCTGTGGACCCGCACCGGGGATCTCGCTTACGACGATCTTCACGCCGGAGACATCCGCGGCCATATCCAACAACTCCTCGGGCGTTGCCGTATCGCTGGGTGCCTCGGCGGCCGCTTTCTTCTTCAATTGGCGAACTTCCTTGGCAAGCGACTCGACACGGTCGGCCATCTCCTCGACCGGTACCTTCAGCACCGAAGCGATTTGGGCCAACGTGTGCTGCGTCTTTCGCACGCTCTCCAATGCGGCTTTGCCGGTCAGGGCCGTGATTCGCCGGGTGCCCGAGGCGATGCTCTCTTCCGAAAAGATCTTAAGCAACCCGACCTTGCCAGTGTTGTCCAAGTGCGTGCCGCCGCAGAGTTCCTTGCTGAACTGGCCCATGGAGACGACTCGCACGATGTCGGGATACTTCTCGCCAAAAAGCATCAAGGCACCGCTGGTGCGCGCTTCGGCCAGCGGCATGTTCTGCCAATCGATCGGTTCGCAGGCGGCGATCAGACCGTTGATTTCGTCTTCTATCTGGTCCAACTCCTCGCGGCTGAGGCGAGAATTGTGGGTGAAGTCGAACCGCAGCAGATCGTTCTCGACCTTCGAGCCTTGCTGCTGGGCATGGCCGCCGAGTATCTTCTGCAAAGTGCAGTGCAGTATGTGCGTCGCCGAATGGGCACGGCAGATGCCGCCGCGTCGGGTTTCGTCGACCGTGGCCGTGACGATTTGCCCCAAGACCACCTGTCCTTCGCGCAAGTGGCCCACGTGCAGGATCAGATCGCCGTCGACCTGCGTGTCGATGACGTCGAAGCGGAAGCCTTCGCCGCTGAGGCTGCCGACGTCGCCGACTTGGCCGCCCATTTCACCGTAGAACGGCGTCTTGTCGAGTACGATGGTTATGGGATGCTCGTGGTCGATTTCGTCTGCCTTGTCGCAAAGTTGACCGCCTGCCAGAATGCCCATCACCTTGGCGTCGTCGGTCGAGTTGCTCTTGTAGCCGAGGAACTCGGCGGCGTGCATGGCTTTCTTCAGGGCTTCCAGCGGATCGGCCTTGAACAGGTCGCCCTTCTTCTTTCCGCCGCCTGATTCGACGCCGTGCTTGTCCATCTCCTCTTGGTACTCTGCCCAATCGAAGGTCAAGTTGTGCTCGGCGGCCAGCGTTTCGAACAACTCGGGCGGGAAACCGAAGGTTGTGTACATGTCGGCCGCCTCGGCGCCGGAGACCATGCCGCGCCCCTCGGATTTCATTTGCTTGAAGACGCCGTCGATGCGATCCAAACCGGCGTCGATGGTTCCCAGGAAGTTGGCCTCTTCGGTTTCGATGACGCCCGCCACGCGCTCGATCGTGCCCTGCAGTTCCGGATATGGTCCGCCCATCACCTCGGCAACCTTACCGACCAACTTATGCAGGAACGGTTCGGTAATGCCCATTTGGCGTCCGTCCAACACGGCACGGCGAAGCAGCCGCTTGATGACGTACTTCTCCTTGTTCGGCCCCGGATAAACGTTCTCGTGAATGGCGAAGCTGCATGCGCGGACGTGGTCGGCGATTCGGCGCAAGCGGCGGCTGTCCTCGGTCTTGGGGTCGTATTTCTTCGAGCAGACCTCGGCGGCCGCTTCGACCAGCGGCATGAGGATGTCGATGTGGTAGTTCGTCTCGACGCCCTGCAACACGGCCGCGCAACGCTCCAGGCCCATGCCGGTGTCGATGTTCTTGCTCGGCAGCGGTCGCAGGTTGTCCGGCGGATCGCCCACGCGGTTGAACTGCGTGAAGACCAGATTCCAAATTTCGACCTCGCCCTGGTCGGTGTGATAATAGATCTCGCTACAGGGGCCGCAAACGCCGTCGGGGCCCTTGCTAGGCGCGCTGGCCGGCCAGAAGTTCTCGTCCTCGCCGATTCGCTCGATTCGCTCGACGGGGATCTTGATCTCGTCGCGCCAGATGTTGAACGCCTCTTCATCGTCGAGATAGACGGTGGCCGAGAGCCGCTCGGGGTCCATGGCTAGCCACTTCTTGTCGGTCAGGAACTCCCATGCCCAGTTGATGGCGTCTCGCTTGAAGTAGTCGCCGAAGCTGAAGTTGCCGAGCATCTCGAAGAACGTGTGGTGATATGCCGTTCGGCCGACGTTATCGATGTCGCCGGTACGGAGGCATTTTTGGCAGGTCGTTGCCCGGGTGAAGTCGAGTTTGCAGCGGCCCAGGAAATGATCCTTGAACTGGTTCATGCCCGCGGGGGTGAACAACACCGAGGGGTCCCAGGTGGGAACCAGCACGTCGCTGGGGCGGCGCACGCAGCCTTTGGTCTCGAAAAACTCCAGAAACTTTTCGCGTAATTCGTCAGTCTTCATTAATCTTCACCGCGGGAATGGATGTTCGGCGTGCTTCAACACACCACTAGTCAATCGTGATCGTAGGGTGCGTCGTGGAGCATGGCACCCATTGTCGATTTAGGAAACAGAAGCTATTTAGCCGTCCCTTGCACGGGCGCATGGCGCTCCCGTCGCACAAAAGCGAATTCTCCATCATATCGGCAGAAGGGACGCCTGAAAACCGCCCAAAACCGATATATATGGCACGCGAACCGTCAAAACGGGCCGCCGAAAGAGGGTGTTGCGAAGAATGTCGCCCGAGACTCCGGGGCGTTCAGTCGGCGTCGCCGGTCGCTTGCTCGACGTTGTCGTCCGTCGCGGCGGCACTATCGGTGACGGTAATGCTTGCCGTCGGCAGCGTAAACGACCCCCACAGGACGTTGACATTGGCCAGAACGGCTCCCAGGACCAGTGCTCCAAACAGCTTTAGAACCTCACTACGAGACATTTCAGCACTCTCTCCTCGGGAAGGCGAAGGACGGCGTGATTTGCTTCGCGGCCCAATTCCAGTAATGCTTCGGCAGAACCGGATTGCCGCTCGGCAGTGTTCCAGATTAACTGGTAAGTCCTTTTATTGCAAGCGGATAAAACGGAAGAAAACGGTCGTCGGGGGCCATGGGTTCCCACTCGCAGGGAGCAAATGACAGTCGCCAGTCTTCCTCTTTCACCCATTCTCTCCCCCCGGGAGCAAGCTGCGAAGATTTCACAAGAAAACCGGCTGGCTCCCCTCTGCAAAAAATCTTTTGTCCTGGTAAGATTGCGGTTTTCACGGGGGGGAGGTCACCCGGAGCGATGAGAAAGAGGGTTGGTTCCACAACATCCTGTGTCTTCGATCAACTCGACACACCGTTGGTTGTGGTTCCCGACCGGGTTATTTCGCGCGACATTCCCGCCGTGCCAATCGCAGGAAACCGATTTTTACCGTCGGCGAACAAAAAACTTGGCAAATACGTCTTGATTCTAGTAGTGAACACCGATATACTATTCACCTGTTCACTGCATGAGGGCTGGCGATGCGCCCGGCCGAAAAGACGAAAGGAAGTTTGCCAATGGTAGTCGCGACTAAATCAAAACCGAAGAGTCAAGAAGCTTCAAAAAAACCTACAACCCCAGCCCGTGAAAATAGCATGGCCAAGAAAAAGAACAGCAAGAAAGACAAAGCCGTCACCGAGAAAGCCGTTTTCGGCGACAATCCCACGCTGAAGAACACCGTGGCCCAGATCGAAAAGCAATTCGGCGAAGGCGCCATTATGCCCCTGGGTTCCTCGAAAATCGGCCCCATAGCCGGAATTCCCACGGGAAGTCTCTCTCTGGACATTGCTCTCGGCGGGCAGGGTATTCCCAGCGGTCGCGTGATCGAGGTCTACGGCCCTGAATCCAGCGGAAAAACCACGCTGGCTTTGCACGTGGTCGCCGAATCCCAGAAGAACGGCGGCATCGCCGCTTTTATCGATGCCGAGCACGCCCTGGACCCGTCTTGGGCCAAAAAACTCGGCGTGGAACTGGAGACACTGCTGGTCAGTCAACCGGGCAGCGGCGAGGAGGCCATGCACATCACCGAGATGCTCATCCGCAGCAACGCCGTGGATATCATAGTCGTCGACTCGGTCGCCGCTTTGGTGCCCAAGAAGGAACTCGAAGGCGAGATCGGCGACTCCCACGTCGGCCTGCAAGCACGGCTGATGAGCCAATCCATGCGGAAACTTACCGGAGCCATCTCCAAATCCAAGACCTCGGTCATCTTCATTAACCAGATCCGCGAAAAGATCGGCGTCATGTTTGGCAGTCCGGAAACCACCCCGGGTGGCCGTGCCTTGAAGTTCTACTCCTCCTGCCGTATCGACGTGCGAAGGATCGGCCAACTCAAGGACGGCGAGGAAGTGGTCGGCCAACGGGTTCGCGCCAAGGTGGTAAAGAATAAGGTTGCCCCACCATTTCGGGTGGCTGAGTTCGACATGATGCACACTAATGGGATAAGCTACGAGGGTGATGTCCTGGACATGGCCATCGAAGCCAAGTTAATCACCCGCACCGGCGCCTGGTTCCGCCATGGCGAGACCCAATTGGGCCAAGGTCGCGAGCGAGTTCGAGAACACCTCAAAGAAAATCCCGATTTGACCGAAGAACTCAAACAGCAGGTCTTGGTCTCCCGGGGCCTGGCCGCCGAAGAAGAGTAGCAGGCAGCCGCGACACCTCGTCGAAGGTGGTGTATGATTGATTGGCGACTGCTTCTTCCACAAATTAGCGAAAGCAACCGCATGACACTACCGTCGATTGACATCCGCGTCATTATCGCCCTGGCCGTTTTGTCCCTGGCCCAAGCTCCGCTTACGGCCCAGTCGGGCCCGCCGAGTGATGCGGCCTTGGCCGTACAGGAGGCCGTGGTGGAAACCATCGCCTCGTCGGAGAAGTCGGTGGTTGCCATTGCCCGAGTGAGACGGCCCGCCGCGGGCGAAGCCTTTACGGGAGAGTTTCGTCCCGATCCGTTCAACCGCCGCGGCCTCTCGCCCGCGACTCCCCAGCCGCAACCGACGGACCCCGATTTCGTCCCCAACGAATACGGCACCGGCGTGGTCGTCGATCGCGGCGGATTGATACTGACCGCCTATCATGTACTCGGCGAAGACAGTGACTACTACGTCACCACGCACGAGCGAAAGGTATATCGGGCATGGATCAAGGGCGCCGACCCGCGAAGCGATCTGGCCGTACTATCCATAGATGCCGAAAACCTCGTGCCGATCGAGTTCGGCAAAGCAGACTCGCTTAAGAAAGGGCAGATTGTAATTGCATTGGGCAACCCCAGCGCAATCGCCCGCGACGGCCAAGCCAGTGCAAGTTGGGGTATCGTATCGAACCTCTCTCGCAAAGCACCGCCGATAAGCGGTTCGGCCGAGACGACGAGCAAGCCCACCCTGCACCACTTCGGCACCTTGATTCAGACCGACACCCGGCTGCGCTTGGGCACCAGCGGCGGCCCGCTTCTGGGCCTTGATGGTAAGATGATCGGCTTGAACGTGGCCTTGGCCGCGGCCGACGGATACGAACGCGGGGCCGGTTACGCAATGGCCGTGGATGAAACTTTTCGCCGCGCGGTCGATACGCTGAAAACCGGCGGCGAGGTCGAATACGGTTTCCTCGGCATTCGCCCCAGCAATCTATCGGTTGCCGAGGTCCATTCCGGCCTACACGGCATTCGCGTTGACCGCGTCGTCCGCGGCGCGCCGGCCGATCGTTTCGGCGTCAAGGCCGGCGACATTGTAACTGCCGTGTCGAGCAAACCGATCCATGAGGCCGATGGGTTCGTGCTGGCCGTTGGCCGATTGCCGGTCGAGGCGGTTGCCCGCTTAAGCATCATACGCAACGGTCGCAGCCGCGAGATCGACATCACGCTTTCCAAATACCCGGTTCGCGGGAAGAAGATCGTCACCAGCCCGGTTCCCGACTGGCGCGGCATTCGCGTGGATTATCCCACGGCCGTGGCCGATTCCGATCAACTTGTCCGCGGCATCGAGACGTTCTACGGAGAAGGCGTGATTGTGACCGACGTGGTCGAGGACAGCCCCGCCTGGTCGGCCGGCCTACGTCGAGGCATGTTGATCAGCGAAGTAGACCGCAAGAAGGTTCGCACGCCCCGCGAGTTCCTCGCCGCGGTATCCAGCAAGAATGGTTCGGTGCAGCTCGGTCTGGCCGACAACGAAACACCGCAGCGCACCATCCCGCCGGGTTCGTAGTTTTCCGCCATGATCATTCACGTCGACATGGACGCCTACTACGCTTCGGTCGAAGAGCGGGACAATCCTTCTCTGGTCGGAAAGCCCGTCATCGTCGGCGGCAGTGCCGAGCAACGGGGCGTGGTCTCGGCGGCGAACTACGCGGCTCGCAAGTTCGGCGTCCACAGTGCCATGCCCACGGCGACCGCGCGGCGGCTTTGTCCTCACGGTGTTTTTCTCTCCGGCCGCATGGACCATTACGCCGATGTCTCTCGCCAAATCCACGAGATATTCGGTCGCTACACGCCGCTGATCGAGCCGCTGTCGCTGGACGAGGCATTCTTGGACGTCGAGGGAAGCCGCCGCCTTTTCGGCACCGCCGAGGAGATTGCCGGGCGAATACGGCGCGAGATTCGCGAAGAACTGCAACTGGTGGCCTCGGCCGGCATCGCGCCGAACAAGTTCCTCGCCAAGATCGCCAGCGACCTGGACAAACCCGACGGCTTCGTCGTGGTCGATCCCGGCCAAGTGCAAGAGTTTCTCGATCCGCTGCCAGTCGGTCGACTATGGGGCGTGGGCCGCGAGGGCGGCAAGAAGATGCGGCAGTTAGGCGTCCGCACAATCGCCGACTTGCGACGTCTGCCCCTGGAACTACTCCAAGACCACTTCGGCTCCGGCGGCGAACATTTCTGGCAACTTGCTCGCGGAATCGACGACCGCCCCGTGGTGCCCGACCGCGAGGCGAAATCGATATCCCATGAAACTACCTTTGCCGAAGACATCCAAGACCGACAAGTGCTCCGCGCGTGGCTGCTGCAATTGACCGATCAGGTCGGTCGGCGTTTGCGTCGCCACGGTTACAGCGGGCAGGTCGTGCATGTTAAGGTCCGCTTCGATGACTTCCGCACGATTACGCGATCAAGGAAACTCGCGGAGCCGACCAACGTCACCGACGAACTGTGGCAGGCGGTCCGCGACATCTTCGACTCGCGCTTGACGAGCAACATTCGGCCGGTTCGCCTGCTGGGAATGGGCGTCAGTCGCATTGACGAGTCCGGGGCTCGCCAGGGATTGCTCTTCGACAAAGACCAGCGCGCAAAACAGAGCCGCCTAGACGAAGTGTCCGACAAGGTGAAGGATCGTTTCGGTTCCTCGTCGCTGCGGCGCGGCAGCAGCATTCGCCGCGATTAGAGCGACAAATCGACGCGCCGGGAGGATAAGAGCATGGCGAGAGCCGTTGCCTCGCACGTGCGGCGGAATAGTATTTTAGAGGCAGCAGCGACATTCTTTTCCGGCTTGCCTTCAGCACACGACTTGTCTGATGGAGGACGGCATGAACGCACTCTTTTTGCGGCGACCGATGTCGCGCCATCGGCGCCCGCTATTCGGAATACTGTTCGTCGGCGTCTTTGCGTTGGCATTGGCGGCGGCAATGCCCCAGCCTGCCCATGGCGCCGCCGCGGAAGAAATTGACATCAGGGTTGCCGACACGTCGAGTCCGCGGGCTACCTTGAAGAGTTTCATCGACGCCTGCAACGAAATCAGTCGGCGTGTTCATGATGAGTGGTATTTCGACCGCACCGATCCGCGACACGCGGAACTTGCCTTGCGTGTTCTGGATTGCATCGACCAGAGCGAGCTTCCCGCCTTTGCCCGCCAACAGCGAGCGGGCGAGGTGGCTACTTGCATAAAGGAGATACTAGGCTTTGTCTACAAACACACTAATCGGTTAACAATCGTAGGAATCGATGGACAAATGCGAGCTTTAGGAAGCCTCCGAAATTCTTTG
>Ga0180432_10005966_pt1 | contig 15991 bp, 9 predicted proteins | sample SS_ome_10_FD_132414 | JGI IMG/M metagenome (GOLD analysis project Ga0180432, IMG submission 132414) | Hypersaline lake sediment archaeal communities from the Salton Sea, California, USA - SS_1_MS_2 metaG | ecosystem: Environmental > Aquatic > Non-marine Saline and Alkaline > Hypersaline >... | reverse complement strand
GTAGCCATCGTCACTGACTGAAAACTCCAGGGTGTTTTCGCAACAGCGCGAAGCCAGGCGTATGTGCCCGCCCTGGGGCGTGAACTTTATGGCATTGCCGAGAAGGTTGACCAAAACACGCGCCAACATGGCTGCGTCTGCTTGAATAGGTGGACATTGCGAATCGAGGTCGAATGCCAGCTCGTGTTGATATTGCCGAATTGATTCGCTGACCTGCTGGGCAGCCTCCTGGACAAGCTCAGCAAAATTGACTTCTTCAAGGTTCAGCTCTAATTTGCCTTGCTCCATTTTGTTGATGTCAAGCAGCGTATTGACCATTTCGAGAAGATCAGCGGCGCCGGCTGCAGCGATGGGTACAAACTTCTCAGTCATTTCCTGGTCGTAGTCACGGTCAACAACCAGTTGCAGGCCGCCGATGACGTTGACAAGAGGGGTGCGGAGATCGTGGACAATCATGTGTATCAGGGCGTCGCGTAGTTCTTGGAGTTGGATGATCTGCTCGGCGCGAAGACTGTCGTATGCGGCGCTTGCCACAAGCTGGGCGATTACCTGGATGAACTGGGCTACTTTGTCAATCTTCTCACGGGGCATCACCACGGCAGCTTCAGCTATATCCTGGCCTACTTCGGGAGGCATACCCGCCTCCTGAGCGAGCCGGCGGAACTTGTCTATGTCCGGGGGTTCACTGAGGCTGCGGGCAAACACTGCGTAACCGATTGTCCGGCCCTCAACGAGGATGGGAATAGCAGTGTCGTGGAAGCCGCCGCGACAACGGTGGTGCACCGGCTCACCGAGTTGATGATCTGTGCGCAGTTTCTGTTCGACTTCCGGCTCGGGTATATCCCACCGCTTCCGGCGCAGACAGAGAGTAATCTCGGGGCATTTGACCAGCGAGCCACAATACCGGATTGGTTGCTCCACCGCGGTCAGGGCTGTTCCACCACCATCGGTGATAACCATGGGCACGTCCGTGACCTCGCTGAATAACCCGCGTAATCGCTCCAGCGTCTCGATAGGGACCAGCTCACTAAGCTTCAGCTCATCGGGCAGAGGTGACTGCATTTGTGCAGAACCAGATTCGGATACTTCCATAATGTCAACCTCCCAGGAGGTGTGCCGGCAATGCCCATCTTCTTGCACCGTTCTGCGAGTACATCCTGGCGCAAACAAATCGCCTAACAGATTGAGCCTAAGGCCCGTCAAGAGCCTCAGGAGTTGTTGGAAGCTGCCAAGTGGTAGGCGCTGCGCATGTATTGGGACAGCATTCTCTGTGAGTTGAAGAATGAGCCATTGAAGACAATGGCCTGGCGCATAACCTCGGCAAAGTCTAAGGGCCGCTCGTAGTAGAGGGGCATGATAACATGCTCCAGCTTGTCGTACAGAGAAGTCGCTTCTTCGGCTTCGTCGCTGGGTGTATCGCCGTTGCTACCAATCGCCCAGCCGGTGATCCCCTCCAGATGCCCTTCGAGCCACCATCCGTCCAACACGCTAAACTGGGGCACGCCATTCAAGGCCGCCTTCATCCCGCTGGTTCCCGAAGCTTCATGAGGCTTAAGCGGCGTATTCAACCACACGTCCACCCCGGCGCACATCAGTTTGGCTGACTCCATTCCGTAGTCGGGCAGATAGACAATCGGCATCACACTTTCAAGTGTTTGGGCTGCTCGGAATACATCCTGGATCATCTCTTTGCCGCCCTGATCTTCGGGGTGCGCCTTACCAGCATAGATGACCTGAAGGCCGGCGCACTGCTGACAAATGTGGCGTAGTCTTTCTAGGTCAGCGAACAATAGGTCAGCGCGCTTATATGAGGTGGCCCGTCGAGCAAACCCAATCGTGAGAATGGTCTGATCCAATGGGCATCCAGTTTGTACCTGGGCTTCCTGCAAAAGGGCAGACTTGGCCTGAGTGTGAGCCTCCTGGATCTCGTCAAGAGGGATCCCGCCAGCATAGCGCAAATACTCGTTATCATAGCGCCAGTCGGGGATGTGCTCGTCATAGAGTTCAGCAAACGGCTCGGAAACCCAAGTACCAGCGTGCACCCCGTTTGTGATGCAGTGAATGGGATATTCGGGGAACATTCCCTGGGATATCTCTTCGTGGCGCAGCGCTACACCATTGATATATCTGGAAAACCGCAAGGCGAGGTAGGTCATGTTGAGTTTGTTGTCATGGAAACCGTCTGCGGCCTTCAATATTGCCATGCGCTGATCACCCAGTACTTGTTGCACAAGAGGGAGCGCAAACTTATCGTGCCCTGCCGGGACAGGGGTATGGGTGGTAAAGACACACTGGTGCCTCACCGCCTCAACATCGTCATCGGTAATTCCGTCAGGGCCGCTGCTACCTATCCGCTGCTCCAGCAGCGCCAGAGCCAGCAGAGCCGAGTGGCCCTCATTCATGTGATAGACTGTCGGCGCATCCATTTCCAGCTCTCTGAGTAAAGCAATGCCACCTAGGCCCAACACTGCCTCCTGGCAGAGACGATAGTGCTCATCGCCATCGTATAGCTTATCAGTGAGAGACCTATCCCAGGGACTATTGGCTTCGAGGTCGGTGTCCAGGAAAAGCACTTCAATAGTGTCGCCGCGAACACCCTCAACTGTGTAGCGCCATGCAGCAATCTGCACTTCGCGGCCCTCTATGGTTACTGCAACACGGTGCGGTAGTTTCTCCAAATGCTCTGCCGGATTCCAGGAGTCAGGCATCTCGATCTGTTTGCCGCTTTCCGTAAGGTGCTGTTCGAAGTATCCTTCGCGGTACAACAGAGTCACCCCGACCATTGGTGCGCCCAGGTCCGCAGCAGCCCTTAGAGCATCTCCAGCCAGTACCCCTAAGCCGCCTGCATATGTGGGGATAGAGGGGGATACGCCTATCTCCATCGAAAAGTAAGCCACCGAGTTAACGTTTGTAGTATGCGCGTGGTATAGTCGTGTATCTATGCTAACACCTACCTGTCCAGATGCTCCGATGGATGCAGAGGCCGAGATAGCTCCATGCATCCGTGAACGGGTCACAGTTTTGCCGAGCATCTACGACCTCAGTTTCTCTGGTTGTCAGATTCATCAAACCTGTGAGAAATACCTCCCGGCACTACCATCATATCGGCAACAGCGCCTGTTGTGCAGGCCGTCCAGAGAACTCTGAACATGAGACAGCCGACTAGAGCGGAGCGGCGATAATCAGCACGCGCGGCCACGATCCAGTCAATCTTTTTCTCACAAATCGGCGAGGTTTGCCATTTAATTTGTGCTTCAGCGCAAGGTTAGCAGACATCATTTTTATTGTGTCGGCCTACCGCTATACAGTAGCAGTGGAGCGTCGGGGTCTTCGACCGGCACCCCCCCTGAGCACCGCCGACTGCCGCTGTTTGTCCGTGCGCGGTTTGTCTGGCAACCGCTCTAAATGCGGGAAACAAATTTGCTTGCAGCCATGACCAGATTTCGGATACACTCTCCACACTTTCCCCTTTTTTGAAAGGTCGGTTGCGCATAGGGATCCAGGTTCTCTCAATATGAGAGAAGTTTAGCGCGACGACTTTTTGCAGTTACCTAACAGAAGTACAACCGTCAGCGAACCTTATTCGCCGGCCGGGGAGTGAAGCCGATGCTAAGACATTGTCGTAGGTACTGGCCCACCATGCTGCTCTGTCTGGTGCCCTTGGTGTTGAGCACACCGGCCATGGCCCAGGCGCCCAACGCCCGCATGCAGAAGGTGCTAATGAAATTTGTGGAGACCACCGGAGATCCCGTCATGGGGGTCGGCTCATGGATCAGTGGAGCCGGCTTTAACGCTGCGACCTCCGACTTCGATATGCGGCTTGTCATGCCCAAGGGCGGAACACCACAACAGCAACTGCAGCGCTGGCGGCAGGCCCGGAGTCGGTTGACCAATCTGATCAAACAGGAGTTCGGGAGTGAGGCCGGCAACGTTCTCAGCCGAACGAATCTCTATGCCCCCAATCAACTGATGCATGGAGTCGAGGATGCCGCCGACGCCATGGATCGCTTCCGCAAACTTAACACGGTTCCGAACCTCAGCCATACTGGGCCCGTGACGGTCAACACCCCGGCGAAGTATGCCGAGGGGCTCTATGGCTCCGGCTCGCAGACGTACGTGCAGGGCTATGAGAAGGCTGCCGGGCGGCTGTTTTACAATAACAATGGCAAGGCCGTCACCGGGCTGTCAGAGTTAGCGCATCTGGGCGAGGGCGCGCCCAAGTACACCGCCGCCGGTACCGCCAGCACTGCGGGCCAATGGGCCACTCACGGGCTGGAGGAGTTGGCGGCCGGCCGCGGCGAGAAGGTGGCCAAGTTCCTCGAACGGATGGAGCGCGACCTGGTCAAGTCCCGCAGCCTGAGCCGATTGCCTGCCGATGACGCATTCCGCACTCAGCTTCGGCAAATGCAGGAGCTGCTGAAAAAATCACCGGGCAAACTTGCCGATGTCAGTGATGACGTCGCCAGACTGCTTGCGCGTGGCAAAGCGGAATCGGCGATTCTGGCGGGCTTTGAGAATGCGGGAACCGTGCGCCGGGCATACATGCGCGTGATGCTCGACGGCGTGGCCGCTAAGAACAAGGTGGGCGAACTAATCAGTAAGATGGTGAAGGCCACACCCGACTGGGTCACCGCGGAGAACGCGATGAACTTCGTCGTTTTTGCCGTCGGCACACACGCGACTGCGCAGGCCGCAGGTAGAGGCAACGTGATGGAGACGCTCGGCACCGCCTGTGAACACTTCAAGTGGATAAAGGGCTTCGGCCCATTGCTCATGGCTGAGATTACCACCGCAATCATCGAGGAGGCGAAGCTCAGCGGCTTTGACCTGGCGGCCGGTTCGCAGGAGGCGTGGGACCTCATGGCCGGGATCTACTCGGTTGAGGGACGCGTCAGCGTCGATCCCGACCCACGCCGGAAACTCACCCTCGCGGATCTGGTCGCGAAGTTCAAACATGAACGCAAGCTCGAAGCGATCGTCTATGCGCACTGCCTTCGCGCCTCGGCACGCGATGCGGGCAGCGCGACGGGAGCGGCGGATGCGAGCGTCGCCGATGCCATCTTCGCCCGCTGCTGGCCCGTCATTCGCGACGCCTGGCGCTGGGAGCGTGATGCCCTCACATCCGAGTTTCTGATCCTCGGGAGCGAAGTCGTTCATACACCCATGGTCATCTACTACACGCCCACCACGCCCAAGCCCGGCGAACGCATCGTCTGTGAAGTGAGCAGCTACGACGGCCGGCAAGGCGAACGAATCCGGCGCATGAACGAGATCATCCGTACCCTCTATGGCAGCGGCTCCTTCGTGGCCTCCAGCTACTTCTGGGAGCCTGGCGGCGCATTGGTGGGAAACCTTGACTGGCAACGCGCGTACACTTTCGACAAGCCGGGCAAGTATACAGTCAAGGTGCGCCTCGAGGTTACTCCGTACACGAATCACACTGAGACCGAGCACCGCGTGATGCTGCGGCGCACCGTGCCGGCGCTCGTCGATATCGTAGTGGGCGACCCGGCGGATGGCACCCAGGACGAAACACCGAAGATCTGCCCGCAATGCGGCAAGCCCCTGGGCACAAACCCACATTGCTTCAACTGCATTCTGTACAAACACGACCCGAAGATGGAGAAGAGGGCACCACAATGAAGCATGTCTTGTTCGTTACCATCGTGACGATGTTAATTGGACTACTCATGATTGGAGACGCCGCCTCGGCGCAGACACCTGAGGGCCTCTGGAGCTCAACGCTCTACCGCGTCGAACTGCAGGTCAGTGGCGGCACGGTCTCCGGGACATTCACCTCTCTGGCTGACCCGCAGGCGCCGGCTGGGCGCATTGCAGGCCGGATAGAGGCAGATGGGCGCGCATTCACTGCCGATTGGACATTCACCGCAAGGGAGGATACAGGCACATTCAAGACATGGCTCAACTTCGCCGATCGGGACGGACTGCTCACCGGCTATCGTTGGACCGAGGAGGCCCTCCCCACGGCCTTTGCGCTGCATCGCGCTGTAAACGGCCAACTTGTCGAGGTGTTTGGGGAGGAGGACGTGGACGACGGCACGGCAGTCAGCACGCCAATCAACACGCCCGGCGGTACCCCCAGAGGAACGCCCGGCGGTACCCCCGTATCTGCGCCCACCATCGAGGTGATCACCTGTGAGGGCGTCGCCGATGGAGTGCCTGTGAACATCGGGGAGCAATTCACCGCGCCGAAGTCGATCACAGCCCTGGTGAAGTACCGCGACTTGCCGCAGGAATCGAAGGTGGAGTGGCTCTGGACGCTGGACGGACGCACCGAGGCAAAGCTGAACAAGACGCTCGGGGGGAACGGCTGGCATATGCATGGCCTGCGCTCCGAAACGGCGATCATCCCCGGCGTGTACCAACTTACGGTCACGGTCAACGGCAGGGTTGTCGCACAGCGGACTATCACGGTGCGTGCCGCTGGTGGAGCTACTCCGGCCAGCAACGCCGGCACGATGCCCAGCGCGAATCCCAATATCGAAGTCATCGTCTGCGAGAGCGCACCCGACGGTGAGCCGGTGAACCCGGGGACACAGTTTACGAATACGAAGTCGCTCACCTGTCTGGTCAGATACCGCAACCTGCCCGAGAACTCGGAGTTGAAGTGGGTCTGGCAACTCCCGAGCGGGCAGACGAAGGAGAGCGTGAGAGTTGTTAAGGGCACCGGCTGGGCCTGGCATGGTCTGAATGCTGATCCGGCCATGGCTTCAGGCACGTACAGGGTAACGGTCTCCGCGCTGGGTCAGGCAGTCACCACGGTCCCCGTGGTTGTGCGGTAGCGGCATTCGAGGGATATCTTACTGACCATCATACCGTACGCACCAGGCTTCAGACCGCGTGCTCAGAGCTGGTAAGGAAGGAACTCGTGCTCGCAAGGTGACCCGTACGCGGCCCACATGCGCCCAGAGCCGACTTCGGCGATGAAAGAAAGCAACGTGATAGCCTTCCTGCCCCCGAACTCGCGGTGGATGCAGATGCCGTCGCTCCCGCCGGGAAAGTGATGAGTCTGGACGGCGGCTATAGCATGGCGGTCCAGCGGTCGAGAGGCTTCGAGGAGTAAGGCGCGAGCAGTGTGTGCACGTGGGTCGCGTTCCGCCCGCTCCGGCTCGGGAATGCCCTGGAACTTGGGGGTGTGGTAGGAATTGGCGTGCGTCACGAAATCTCCATCGGAGCGGAGGACAGCCTGCGCCTCGGGAGTTGTCTCCACGCAGCAGATGTCGCCCGTGGTATCGCCCAGAGTGTAGTTGAGACAGGCCATCCGGCGCGTGCGCTCCAGCAGTTCCAGTGCCTCGGGGGTACTCTTCTGCTTCAGCAACATGCGTGAGAGAAAGCAGTACGGTACACCCGGCCCGGCCCATTGCGGACCAGACTCCGGCGGCGTCTCGGTCGGACGGTACGGCAACTGGTTTGCGGAAATCGCGATGTCTTCGGAGATGCCGGGGCGTCCGACGCTACCTGCAAGGGCAAAGGCCAAGAAGGGGGGCTGCCCTTCGGGTTGTCCTTTGAGCAGCACAATGTATGGCAGCAGCATTTCATACCAGTCCATGTTCCATGCGACGAGTGTGCCGGCTTCCGTACGGGCCGCCAAGCTTGTGCACTCGTCAGAAATTGATACGGCGGAACGCTGCTCGGTGCAACCCTGCCACTGCCCCAACTCGGCTGAGCAGCTAAGGCGGAAGACGTCGTCGAAGCTCAGGTCAGTACCGGCGGCGATGCCTTCCACCTCTTCGAGCAGTTCGGGTGCAGCCTCGCGCACGGCCGGCACAGCTTCGGCCATGGCCCGGCGCGCCTCCTCCCAGAGGCTCTCTTCGTGGACGAATATTCCGTCGGACTTGGCTGCGAGCTCGCGGATCAGGTCGCGGCATTGCACTCCGTATTGCCGCCCCATTTCAAAATGAGTGCCTCGCATCTCGATGACCGGGAAGCGCTTTGCCGATTTCATGCTTACATCCTCTCTGCCGGGGTGCTGAACGCCGTAGTGCTGTCGGCGTTGCGCCTCGGCTGCGGGCTTGATAGATGGCGTTGTGGAGGTCACTTATCCGCCATGCGTCTTCAGACCTTCCCAGATAGCGAATATTGCGACATCTTCTATGGTTCGGCCCGTCTTGCAGCCTCGTGAAAGACTATTTTTCTGATTCCGCGAATGCGGGAGAGGATTCTGGTACCGCAGGGTGAACTATGGCTCCGGCGAGAGGCGTTCCGGAACTCCGCAGCACGAGTGGGTGTCGCCACCCAGCGGGCCGGATTGCGTCTCCAGCCTGGTGGTGAACTGCCGGGCAGACGAGGAGGCCGTTCTATGTCGGTAAGACTGGGCATACAGTGGTCACCAATAATCTCTGGATTGATTCTGATTGGAGTGAGTTGTGTTATGGCTGAGGTAAAGCAAGGGCCCGATTGGGTTCTGGTGAATGAGCAAGCCGATTGGCAGGCCCGCGATTCGCAGGGCGAGTTCGTGCATGACGATCACATGTGGATTCTCGGTGGCTGGTTCACCCCGCAGACACCCAATCCGCGGGATGTATGGAAGTCTCCGGACGGCAAGCAGTGGACCTGCACTGTGGAGGTCGCGCCATGGGAGCACAGCGATCTGTCGGTGGCGCTGGTCTTTGATGGCAAGATGTGGTTCATGGGCGGGCGCAAGCTGCCGGGTGCGGAGAACAGCAACAAGGTCTGGTCGTCCATTGATGGCGCCGAGTGGACACTGGAAAGTGCCGGGGCCGGCTGGTGCCCAAGAGTGTCACCTGCGTTTACAGTGTTCAAGGACAGGATGTGGGTCATGGGGGGCACGGAGAACTTCTATGCAGACACCGATGTAAACCTGAAGAACGACGTGTGGTCTTCGGCCGACGGGAAGGACTGGCGGCTGGAGATAGCACACGCCCCGTGGGCGAGACGCACAAACCCTAAGGCTATCGTCTTCGACAACAAGATGTGGCTGATGGGTGGCGGACGCTGGACGCCGGAGACAGTGCCGATGAACGATGTCTGGTGCACGGAGGACGGCGCAGAGTGGACCCAGGTGCTTGACGCCGCGCCCTGGAAGCCGCGGATGTGGTTCGAGACCGTCGTTTACCGTGATCGGCTGTGGGTGCTCGGGGGATGGAACAGGTTCAACGGCAACTTCGGAGATGTCTGGTACACGAAGGACGGCAAGAACTGGACGGAGCTGAAGTCGGACGTGATCTGGAACAACCGCCACGAGCTTTCGGCGGTTGTCTTCAAGGACAAGATCTGGGTTTACGGCGGATATGCCGACGTGCTCAACAGCGAGGTATGGACCCTGGAACTGCCGGAGGACTGGCCCGATGATGAGTGAAGCCGGGTGGGCAAGCGCTGCCGGCGATCGTCCACTGCCGCGCTATGGGGGCGTCACTGCAACGCCGGGTGGCAGGTTGGCGATACTGTACCTGTGCTTCTGAAGCCACTAACTTGCACGGGCTTTCTGCCGGTGCCGGCGCTGAAGTGGCGAGTGTCTTAGTGGGTCTTGACCATCGTGACGGCGAGTGGGATGGCGAAGGAATTGACGCCTTGGATCTCGCGTCGAGGGAAATAGACTTCCTGGGTCTGCTCCCCCTGGATTCTCAGCCCGTGATCCATGCTTAGGACGATGACGGTCTTGCCATCGCGTTTTTGGACGGTGTCTATCTGATAGCCGTGCTTGTAGCCATTCCCGTGTGTGACGATCATCCATAACCCTTGAAGGTTATCACCCTCGGGCAGGTCGGCGGCGGTGATAAACGCATCGTCTTCTGCCCCATCGAGCTCTCGGGTAGCGGCGATGATTGTGCCTGCATAGGAACGGCTTTCCGGCTTCAGCGACCAGTCATCACCGGTGAGGGCGGTACCGTCAAAGAGCCACATCCCGGTGATCCGGCCCTGCACCTGGCGCACTAGGCCCAGCCGCCCCTTGATGGCGATGCCCTCGGCCGTGCGCCGTTCCGGATATGGTTGCTCGTCGAGGGTGCTGATGATTGTGTCAACTGCGTTGCCGTGGGTGACGCGTAGTGCAACTGCGTTGCGGTCCGGCGGCGTCAATGGCACCGGTTCGACGCGGCTGATGAATGGTCTCCCCGAGTATGGCTCTTCAACCGCCACAAATGTGCTCTGCAAGGTGTCACCATCAGCGGCCTGCCGGCGGACAAGCAACTGTGGCATCCAGTAGTCGTAGGCCTTATTGCTGTCTTTTTTCGCCTGCCGCACCGAAGGACTGCGCCCCAGGTAAACCGCGGTCTCGGGGGCCCCTAACAGATGCACCCGTACGCCTTTGTCAGGTTCGTCAGCATAGGCGAAGGTTGTGATGACATTGTCCTCGGTCTTGGCTTCTGCCACCTCCCGGATTACCCCGTACGGATTGAAGCTGGAGCCCTCGGTGCGTGGCTCCTGCCATTGGTCACCGGCCTCCAGCATGTTTTCGCGCCCCGGTGTGAGCGTCACGCTGCATTGCGCCGTCATTTGGTGATCGGCACTTCCGTGCATTAACCAGTCGTGCATCGTCCCGCCTCTAACACGGAAAAGGTCGATAACATAGGCATCGGCGTCAGATACGGGTACCGTCACTAACATGCGCCGGTACATGTCGAGGCCTGCGATGTTCGCATATGCGCGCTTGCCATCCGCTTCGACCATGGCGACACCGCCGGCATCGGGGAAGAATGCCAGCAGATCACCGTCGGAGTCTCGGTAGCTCTGCGGCTTGCGATCAACAGCCACCAGGTTGTGGCCAGCGGTGGTGACCGTCCAGCTACGCAGTTTGATGTGGGTATAACCGATGTCGCTGAGCATTTCACGTTCTTTGGCGAAAAGGGTGAGGTTGAGATTGTCCAGATGCGCGTGGCCGTAGCCGCCGGAGAAGTGGAGTTGCGCCTGCATCTGGTCGGCCGCCTCGCCACGGCCCAACGAGGCATGTCCGTAGCCGGGGCAGATGGTGGATACCGTCTTGAGCCGGGGCTTGGAGCGTCGCTCATGCGGCCAGGTATCGTGTATGGTGCTGGAGCAGCCGTTGGGGAAATCCAGCACTGAAGGCGCACCTATGCACCGGGCGAGGAACGGCACCTGCTTCTCAGGGTCGAGGTCATCAAAGCGCGTACTGTCAATCTCGTCAACATAGCCCGGAGGGTCGGAATAGCCCCTCACGGTATTGAATGCCGCACGCAGCCCCCCCATAGTCATATAGTGGTAGGAAGGAGCCTCGTGCCACATACCGTCATAGAAGAAGCCCTCATCAACGTTCTGCTTCATCCAACCGAAGGCCCGGTGGACGTAAGCGGGCTCGTTGATGACTCGGCCGAGTATGGCGACGCCAGTGACATCATAGCCGACGACGTTGCCGACATGGTACTTACTGGCGGCGGCGGCCTCATAGGTGACTTTGAGGAAGTCATTTTCGAGCTTCTCCCTGACGTCATAGCCGCGTTCCTGTGATAGCTTGTCGAACTCTTCGCTCGCATAAACGAGATCGTAGGGCCAGATAACGGCCTTGGGTACCTCGTTGTGGAAGTCCCCCCATCTGCCCCCATTCCAGGCGAACGGGGGTGCCTGCGACTTGGCGAACCGGAAACTGGTGATCGGGTGCTCCATGACCGGATAGTGCGGATACACCTGGGCTGTACGATCGAGTATGAGCACTGCACGCCGCGCGTACTTTTCCTTGCCTGTGGCATGGTAGGCTTTGGCCAGAGCGCTGCATTGGCTCATTATCCAGGCGCGTTTGTGCACGAGGATATGCGCCCTGAAAAAGATCGTCAGGTCGTCGCGCTCGCGGTCCTGGTGGTAACGGTAGGTGATCGTTTCGCCGAGCGCGTTCTTGCCGCTCAATACCTGGTCATCAGGGTACTTAGCATTGGGGAACACCATGCCGCAGAAATTGCATTTCAGCTCCTCGGGACGATCAATGCCCCACTCGTATATGCCAATGCCTTGCGACCCGCCATGGCAGTTGGGGCAATAGCACCCCTGCGAGCACGGCTTTTCCGGCACATAAGAAAGCATCTCCTCTTCGCTCATCGCCATGACGCGCTCGACGGCCTGCTCATAGGCTGCGGTGCCGGCTGGGTCAATGCCATGGTCCAGCACAGGATGTTTGATGCCCAGAGCCTGCCCCGCACCCAGCGCCGGGATAGCAGTGGCGAAGAACAGCGCGCAGATTGCCAGCAGGTGAATGAGATTGCACCCGTCCCAGTTCAACATATTCATCACTCCTTGAGCATCTTTGTCTCGTGGGTTCGGCGGGTCTACGTTGAGGTGGTGAGTGCCCTTCACTCACTCCTCGCGCGATCGTTCGTTGTCTGTCAGCGCATTCTCCAGTTTAGGGATGGTCGGTGCCCTGCCAGTCAGGAGTGGGCAGTTCGGGTCGGTCGGGATCGGGCTCGTAAGGGACGAATTGCAGCGAGTACAGATCGGCGTCACGGATCAGGAACCGCAATCGTACCGGCTGCCCTTCCAGGGCTCGCAGGTCGCCTCCGCGATCCTGCCAGCGGACGATATGGCGGAGGGTGTCGCCAAAGATGGGTTCGCAGTCTTCGGCCCGATAGCCCTCGAGCGGCCGGCCTGCAAGGTCCTGCAACTCCACCCGGATGCTTCCTGCGGCGGAGGTTTCGAAGTTGAGCGCGAGATTGCCGCCGGCAAACAGCAGCGGGTGGGTAAGTACCTCGCCACCTGAGCGCGGCGCGTTGACGGAAACGAAGCCGTCCACGCGCAGGGCATAACGGCGGATGCTTACGGCGATACCTTCCCAGTAACCCTCAGTTACGTAGAGACTGATTTCGTTGGGCGCGTCGTCTATGTCGGCACGGGTCTCGACCATTCCCCAGAAGATGAAGTTGTCGCCATAGACCCAGCTGTTGGTCCGGCGCGGCCCCGGGCGGATGAAGGCCTCCGGCCAGCGATGGAAGGTCTCACCGTCGCGGCTGGTCATGAACACCGCGTCGGTGACCGCCGTGCCATAGCGCGGGTGAGAAGCAGCGCGAGCCAAACGCTCCTCCAACTGGGGGAGCTGCAGCACGGGCTCTGACCAGCCACGATCCACATAGCGATGTGGCATCCCCATCAGTATGTGCGGGGCGCGATAGTATGGCTGCACCTGGTTGGTGTAGAGCTGGTCTTCTTCGCAGCCGGTATAGGTGAGCCATTTGGGCTCGGGGAAGTTGAGTATATCCGGTGATGAGGCGGTCATGATGCCGCGCCTCTCGTCACGGAACTCGCGATGGTATTCGCGGTATATCCGGTGTGCGGGGTCCCAGAACGCCAGGTTCTGGGAGTCGAAAGCCCCCTGCGTTACGGCAGGCTCCCGGCTCATCAGCGAGAAGTGGATGCCGTCGGCGGACTTGAGTAGATACAGCCCTTTCGGCTTCTTCCCGACGACGATAATCTTGTAGCGTTCATCCGTGGGACAGTCGGGGTTCTGGTCCTTGAAAACGGCGGTGTGTGCCGGGCATCCCTTGATCTCTTCAAGGAACTCGGGCGTGAGGATGATGTTGTTGGCTCGCGATCCTGCAAACTCGAACAGACCGAGTTCTGGTCGCCGCCAGTGGATGCCATCGTCACTTTCGGCATAGCAGAGATACCAGGGATGGTCTTCGCGCGCCTGGGCCGGCGGGCCGCTATTGCGGTAGTGCAGCCCACGGTAATACATCCGACAAATCGGGCCGTCGCGGAAGCCCGACTGGAAGGTGGAGGCATTGCCCTCCCAGGGGGCATCAGTCTCGAAGACAATCTGGCGACGTTCGGGACGATGGAGTTTTAGAGCCGCTTCACCCCCAATAGAGGCCATAAGAAAGTCATCCACGAACAACTCGAGCCGGGATCCGATAGCGATAGGTTCCTGAACGCCGGAAGATTCAGCCATGTAAGACGCACCTCCGAGCGCCGGAGATTGCTCCGGCATTGACATCATTGTATTCGCGAACTGCGGTTCTCTTGGCGTCTATAGCCACTGCTTTTTTCTGAAATAGACTATCATTCCGACCGCCACGGCTAGCATGACCCCCAAGGCCGTCGGATAGGCCCAGGGAAACTCAAGTTCGGGCATGTACTGGAAGTTCATCCCATATACGCCTGCTATGAAGGTGATGGGGATGAATATGGTCGCGATGATGGTAAGGACCTTCATGACCTCGTTCATTCTCTGACTGACGCTTGAGAGATGTACGTCGAGCATGCCGGAAAGGGTGTCTCGGAATGTCTCTATTGTGTCAACTACGTGCATTGTATGGTCGTATAGGTCCCTGACATATATGGTAGTAGATTCGTCGAATAATGCGGGGGCTCCCCTGTCGAGTGAGTGTATCACCTCACGCAGAGGCCAAACGATCCTGCGCAAGGACGCGATCTGCGTTCTCAGCGTGTGGATTGCATTAAGCCTGTAAGGGCCGGGATCAGTGACTATCTCTTCCTCCATACTTTCTATTCTTTCACCCAATTCTGCCAGTGTCACGAGATACCCATCAACGACTGCGTCCAGCAGCGCGTACAGGAGATAGTCGGTTCCCCTTTGCCTTATCCGGCCCTTACCCATTCTGATGCGGTCTCTCACCGCCGCAAAAACATCAATTCCGCCCTCCTCAAAGGTGATGACTATTTTGGGGAAGAGCACCAAGCTTACCTGCTCCGTATCCACCTCATCCTTTTCCTGATTACAGCAGGAGACTCTGGCAAGCACGAACATGTAATCGCCATAGTCTTCCACCTTGGGTCGCTGATCGGTATCCAATATGTCCTCCAGCACAAGATGATGCAGCCCGAAGTATTCACCCAGTCGCTCCAGAGCTTCGACATCGTGGAGCCCCTCCACGTTGAGCCACGTTACCCTCGTCGAATCCTTGAAGCGAACGCATGCCTCGACCGACTCGAGTTCGGTCTCCGTGATGCCTGTGTCGTCATAATCTATCACCGTTAGCTTCATCTTCTCGCGCTTCCGTTCCCCGGTATGGAGGAGCGTACCAGGGGGAGATCCCGCCGGTTTCATCGTGCGTCTCGATAGTCGCGTCATCGCGGATACCAACCTCCTGTTTTATCCTACTATGAGCTTGGTCCGATAGATTGTGTACTGCCAAACTTGGCAGTCCTGCCAGCGTCTGGCGAGCCTGCCGGCTTCCGAGGAACTGCGGCATAGGTTTCCTATGCGCCGGTTGCTCTGCGGCAACGAGTCCTTCTCCAGCGAGCCGGCGATGCCCTCCCTCTTCCGCGCGGCGTATGCGAGGACGATCTGCGGGCGTAAGAGCAGCCCCATTTTCTGACGAATTAGTGGCCACGAAAGTGGTAGTGAATGTCGCTGGCGAGACTGGGATTGAGGGCGGTATCGGTGGCGGTAGTGCTCCGGAAGACGGGCACTTCGGGGCAGCTTATCAAGAGCGGAGAGGTTATCGTGCTTTCATCGCGCCGCAATCGGGACGTGGTAGTTCGAGAAGCAGGCGTTCGCGGCCGAGGTCGGAGGGATGCGCGATCTTTACCGGAACCTGATACTAGATCTGTGCATCCTGCAGGCGGTTGAAGAAGCGCGGCGGTCTGGCCATGTGCTATCTGGCGCACTATAATGTGGGAGAAGGAAAGACGAGAGGCGACGGCGCCTCACCCGCTCTTCAGGGACAATCTCCATGCTGGAGAGGGAAACGGTGGCCTCACCCCGTAGTTGGCGGGGAAATCCCCGCCAACTTCCCCCTCTCGGAGCGGAGAGGGGAAAAGGCAAACGGCGAAGGTATTGATTAACGGTCCCGCGTACACGCGGGAACAGGCAAAGATGCCTGTCCTCCAACGGCATACAATGTACGGCAACCGCCAGTGCAGCACAAAGCCCGCGGGAGTAGCCGCCACGGCTTTGCCCTACAACGGTAAACGACAAGAAGGCAATCGTGAATGAGTGGTGTGTCGTGATTCTATATGTGCATCCGACCATAGTTCGCTCAAGAGGAGTGTTACCTGTGAAACGCTACATGCCCTGTGTGCTGCTTCTCGTCGCTCTCTGTGTCACCGT
>Ga0180432_10005964_pt1 | contig 15992 bp, 25 predicted proteins | sample SS_ome_10_FD_132414 | JGI IMG/M metagenome (GOLD analysis project Ga0180432, IMG submission 132414) | Hypersaline lake sediment archaeal communities from the Salton Sea, California, USA - SS_1_MS_2 metaG | ecosystem: Environmental > Aquatic > Non-marine Saline and Alkaline > Hypersaline >... | reverse complement strand
GGAGAGCTTAATGGGCATAAACCCCTTCTCTGCGACAAAGGCATTGGCCTCAAAATCGATAGCTTCCTTTCCAACACGTGCGATCACTTTTGCAACCTCCTTTACGGGTGCGGTCCCTTCGGCAGAACCGGCAGATTCTGACTTCGTCAGTATCGGCCCCTTGGCCGGCTTGACACATCCCTCCTTGAGTTCAGGCATGCGGGTTCTCCTCCTTATTATTTTTCAAAGATAGGCTATCTGTATCAGGTGGCTTGTGCCGGGGAGCATATCGCGCTCGAAGAACCACGTGGAGTAGCCGGCAGCTTCCAAGCCCTGCTGCATTTGTTGTAACAATTCTGCGTCCTTTTCAACATGGCTAATGAAGATACGGCCCATAATTCATATCCTTCAGTGCACACATCGTAATCGACGCAGAGGAGACTGTCAATGGTAGGGATTGATAGTTAATGATGAAGTCGATCTAACCTGTATACTTAGTTAAAGAAATAAAGTTCGTTTTTCAGTTTCAGCTTCCGCCAAGGCATTAGCTTTGTATAGAAAATGGTCCGCACCTTTTCACGTATAAACCTCAGCTTCATCTTGGTTATCCGCTAAATCGTGCTATTGAACCTTTCTTCAGGATCAGCTCTTGGGGGCAAGTCCAAGTAGAGGCCGATCTAAATTTTCAGGTGGTATAATAATCAAGGGCTTGTCATATATACTCTGGCTAGGGAATACGCGGTAGGTGCTGGAGAGGGTGTAGAGCTGATCGTAACTTAAGGCGGAGAACATGAAAGATGGGATGCCTAGTGGAACTGCAATAAGTTCGGCTGTAATGCGAGCAGTTCACCAGATCCGTGACGCCGAGCCAAAGATCCTTACAGATAATGTAAGTGTGGGCTTGGTTAAGGGCTCTACAGAAGATGAGATCCTAGCGCAAGATAAGAGCGTTGACCCATTTATCGCCTTGCGTGCTGGACTGATTCTAAGCAGCCGATTTGCAGAGGACCAGCTTGAGATAGCGGTCGCCGCTGGAATTGAGCAGTACGTAATATTAGGTGCCGGGCTTGAAACTTTTGCATTTCGTCAACCTGCATGGGCAAGAAAAATTCGTATCATCGAGATTGATAATCCTCCAACACTGGAATTCAAACGCGAGCGACTGGCAGCCAAAGGTATTCAGATCCCGAATAACGTCGTATTGTGCCCTATCGACTTCGAACACACCACACTTTCTGACGGACTAGCTGCTGTTACGTTTGACTTCAGTCGTCCGTCCTTCTTCTCGTGGCTCAGTGTAACCCAGTACCTGACTGAAAGTTCAATTGAAGAAACTCTTCGTCTCATTCTAATGATGCCATCACTAACCCAGACAGTATTTACTTTCGCACCACCCGACGAGTACTTAGACCCAAATACATTGCCTTCATTACAATTTATCTCTGACATGGCGGCAGCAGTAGGAGAGCCCTGGATAACACGATTCAGACCAGATCATTGGAAAGATTGGCTTCTGAAGCTGGGATTTTCATCTGTATTCCACTTAACACCACAACTTGCCAACGATCGCTATTTCATGGGACGTACTGATGGTCTTCAGGCTCCAGAGGACGCGCAGCTAATCCACGCTACAGTTTAGAACCGAACGCTAGTCAATAAATCGTAATTCATTCAGAATCACCCTATTTTCTTCCAGTTATCATCCTTGCAGTCGTTGCCCCTATTCCCACCATATCGGATATCGCGGTGCAGGCTGCTTGCGGCGCTTTCTCCTGTCCTTGCTGCCTGGTGGCCGGCCAAGCATCTTGCCATGAGCCTTCGCTCGTGCAAGCCCGGCCTTTGTCCGTTCACTCCGGCGCTGGCTCTCCATCCTGGCAACCCAGCCGGCTATTGCGAAGAGGAGTTCTCCTAATTCTCCAGGGGCCTCGGTCCACGACTCCTGATATGATAGAACCTTCACACCATAGCGGCTGAGCTTGCTCACTATACCCAGGATAGCGGCAGAACCTTCCCGACTAAGGCGGTCAAGTGCCCAGACGAGGACAAAGCGGAATCTACGCCTCCTGGCATCAGCAACCAGCTGGGCCAGCTCTCGCTGGTGACCGGCCCTCCAGGCCGATTCCTCCTCCTGATAAACCTTCACAACCTGGAAGCCTCGCTGTTCCGCCCACTCAGTTAACACCAGGAACTGATTCTCCAATTCCTGTTCGGATGTTGAGACCCTGCAGTAGATACAGCACTTCATCTTGTTCTCACGTCAGCACCAACCGGGCGCTCTCAGCGCCTGGTGAGGTATATCCGTCTCTTGGCGCTCCTCTGTGCCCTGGTGTAGTTATACAGGGCTATCAGGGGATCAGACCAGTCTACCTCGGATGCCTCCCTGCCGGCAGGTGTGAGCCTGTAATAGACCCTTGGAGGAGCAGGGGGATAATACTCCTGTAATTCGGACGGCTCCGTCTCGCCTGTTTCCTCCACCCATCCCAGACGTTTGAGGTGTCCGAAGTACCGGGTGAAGCTTGAGTACCTCATCTTGAGCAACCTGTACGGGATCCGGCTGAGGTAGAACTCGACCCTGTTCCTGTACTCCTCCTCGGTATAGAGCGGCTCTCCTCTCTTTACCCTGAGATCCTGGTCCCTGGCCGCCGCGTCATTGGCGAAAGCCACATGCAGCGCCGTCTTATATGAGTCGTGGATATCGACCATGGGGGCACCGACCTCGGGGTCTATCCTCGGGCTTCCCAACGGCCCGTTGCCCAGCAGGTACTCCCGGATGAACCAGCCGCAGCCGAATGGCCGCAGAAAGCCCCCACGCTCCGGTCTGATCGTCGTTACCATTCAATCGCCTTCTCTGTCATCTTCACCGCAGCGGTCATCATCACCGCCGTCATGATGATGAGAATGCACTCCTCGATATAGGGCGGTATCTCGCCGAACTCGACACCACTCTGCATTACCTCCAGCGCAGGTGGAATCAGCCCTATCACCATCACTCGTCACCCCAGAGCTTCTGATACCATTCCTCCAGCTCCTGGCCGGCGACCTTCCTGTACCTCATGGTAGTGCCGATACTGGCATGACCGAGCTGCTCCTGGAGCATCCTTACGCCGTCGGTAGAACCATCCCTGCGCACCGCCATGACGGCGAATGAATCCCTGAGTCGGTGTGGCGATATCCCCCTGGTCTTGCCGGTCTCGGGGTTGACGAGAGCCCCCAGGCCGGCATCATGAGCGCACCTGCTCACTACCTCCCAGGCGTGATGGCGGTTGATGCCGAACAGCAGTTGCTTACCATTTCGGGATACAGGGCCGCCGTGCTTGATGTAGAACCTGATCATCTCCAGCGTCTTCCTGTCCAGGGGCACGTTGCGCATCCTGCGGCTCTCGGTCTGGTCAGCGACCGCCTCCTCAACCCTGCTCCCGCACTGTGAGCAGAAGATAGAGCTCCGAGACAACCTGGCACCGCATGACGGGCAGGAGAGCCTGACACGGCTCTTGAGGTGCAGGATCCTCACCGTTCCCTGGTCGAAGTCGACATCATCCACACCGACGGCCAGCACCTCGGAGATGCGGCAGGCCAGATGGAAAAGCATCCTGATGAGCAGCTGGTCCCTGAGACAGGTTGCCCTCCGTTCCAGTTCGTCAACCTCATCAGGCTCGAGATACGCCTTGGTCATCTTTGATCCTTCTGTCATTGCTTCGCCAGCGCCGAGAGACCGGCGGCAGTTACCATCATCACGGAAAGGATGCTGACAGCAAGCTCGATGGATACAGGCTCCGTCAGCTCAGCAGGCTGGCATACTACCTGAGCCTGGTCACCAAGCTCCACTCCCGCTGCCTCTCCCGCGTTCACCTCCAGAAAATAACGGCATTCAGTGGTTATCTCCCTGTCCGGGGGCACGTTTCCGAATACACCACTGACGCGTAAATCATCATCCAGGAAGACGATATCCAGGTCGAACAGCATGGGCCGGGTGGTTACGGTAACCTGCCGTGTATACCCCAGGTCGAACAGCATCCCCCATCCTTCAGGCAGGGAGGAAATCCCTCCGAGCCCCTGCGCTAATTCTGCAGGAGTTGAGGCGATGCTCACACGCCAGCTGGTGGTATCTATAGTTACCGTCGCTGAACCTGGCATGTTATCCTACCCTGGCCAGGCTGCCCATCATCATGCCCACCATGGCCACACCGGCCATCGCGGTCACTGCCTGCGATACATCCACATCTCCACCGCTTATTCCAAGCCGCTGTGCGAGCAGGTGTCCCATAGGCATGCCGTAGCCCCAGTCACTAGTCTTCCCCATGGGGACACCCTCGGGCTTGTACGATATGGCAGCCACTATGGGCTCGAGCTCTTCATACGACAGGGCGATCAGCTCCTCGAGGAAGCCGTACCTGCCAGCCGCCTCCCTGGTGAGGCAGAGCTGGCCCAGTGCCAGCGGCGAGGAGAACGAAGTCCCGCTCTTGGTAACGAAGGCGTCATCGCTCTTTGCGGAGGCACACAGGATGTCGACCCCGAAAAAGACCATCTCGGGCTTGACCAGGCCTACATTTGAGCCCCTGGCAGAGAGCTCCCAGAGCTCGAAGGGGACGAAGGTTGTCGCCCCCACGGCCCAGGCATGCTCGGCTGCAGCGGGGAGCAGCACGGGGCCTCCCGTATTGCCGGCGGCGCAGAATATCGGGAACTTGCCGGGGCTCGCCTGGTAAAGCTTTTCGATGGCCAGCCTCACCGGGTTGTCGGGATCGCCGTCGTCCTCCTCTCCGAATGACATATTCACGGCGTTGGGGTACATGGGGTCACCGAGCTCCAGTCCCCCGTAGACTGCCTCGCAGAACAGGTCGTGCACCTCGTTTATCCCCATGATGACGCTTTCCGTGGTCCCCTCGCCGTCGTCGTCAAGGACCTTGATGTTCATTACCCTGGCTCCGGGGGCCATGCCCGACTCCTCACCGAGCGCGTGCCTGCCGCCGGCGACCAGGTAGGCCACGGAGGTGCCGTGGTCGAAATGATCGTCACAATCGGGTGAATCGGAGAAATTGGCCTCATAGGTTACCTTGCCCGCCAGTGTCCGGTGCGTCTTCCGTATGCCCGTATCCAGGATGGCGCATACCAAACCCTCCCCGGTAAGCGGGGGTGAGAACAGCTCGCGGAAGTCATAGAACAGGGACCAGTAGGATGCCAGCGAGGAAGCATAGACGGGCTGGCAAGTGGTGTATCCTCCCTCTGTTGCTGGCGGCCCGACTCGGAACAGCTGGTCGGCCTGGAATTTGGATATGGTTTTGACCATCAGGCCGGGGATCGCTCTCAGCTGCTCCACAGCGGCGTCCTCAAGCTCGACGAACACCTGCTCCGAGCGGTAGGCCACTTTGATGTTTTTCCCCTCAAGCCTCCTGCACTCAGCCTCGACCTCGCTTAGGGACAATCCCGTCGGTATCACTGTATACCTCATAGCTCCTCCTGAATTGCTAGAATTCTTCCGCCTGGCCCATCACCACTCCCATCATCAGCACCATCATCAGCATGCTTATCATCTCCTCAAATCCGGGTGTTACTGGTGGTGCAGGGGTTTCCTTCACCACCTGGGCCACCGTCATTGTCGCCTCATCTATAAGTGTGAACGCCATAATCTCCTCCGATCGCCCTACATGGGCTGATGGAATTCATCCAGCAGCAGTCCCCTTTCGAAATCCCACCAGTATATCTTGTCGTCCTCGAATGGCTTGCTGAACCCCACGTAGTAACCGCAGTTCGGGCAGGACAAGATGTGATGGCTAGCGTCATAGCAACCTACCGCAAGGCCATCCTGCGACGTGCTGGGAGGTATGTTCTCCCAGACTATCGGAGTATCTATGCCCGTGATAGGGCAGGTGGGATAGGAAGCACAGACCGCTCCCCAGTAGGCCGCATTAGACGGAGCGTTGTAGGCCCGGAGCGAGATAGAGACCAGGCCGACTGCTGCTTCCTCCATCTCCAGCTTGAACAAACCTGCGTAGTTGCCGAGCTGGTCGAGCACAGTGCTGGCTAACTGCACCCCGTAGCCATCGCCGGGGTCAGCAAGCTTGTCCTGATTTAAAACCCCCTCCAGCGTGACCTGGGAGCCGTCGGGCCTGGTAATCACTCCGGTGACGCGGCCTTTAGCGCTTGTCGTCCCCGTGTTGCGCCACCAGGTGGCCAGGTACAGCTCAGTGCTCAGCGGCACCTGTGGAGGGGTGTCCCCCAAGGGTGTCCAGCCTGCCAGGCCTCCATGCCAGTACTCTATATCCCAAATTTCACCTGCTGGCATAAGCCACCTCCTTCAACTGCTTGCTACCTCTGCGTAGAGGTCCACGCTGAGCGTGTAGTTGCCGATCTCCGAGGCCGTGAATTCGAAGGCCCACGCGCAGTAGGCGCCGGAGGGCATTATGCGGGAGTTCGGCGACAGTACCTCTGACTGGTTCCCAATCCAGGCCTGCTGCGATGAGTTGTAGCTGCCGCCGATAGCGTCGGAGCCCGCAGGGAAACTGAGGGCCACGGGCATGCCGGCGGGATCCCGCACTACCGCCTTGATATAGTACCGGGAAGATACCGTATCCGATGGGTTCTCCGTGTAAATCCTCGCCCCGCCTTTGTTCCCCTGCGCTATTGACGGTAGCTGGCCGATGTAGGCGCCCTGGGCCGGATCCCAAAGGAAGATTGCCCATATCCTGCCCTCCACCTCCCCTGCCGCAGCCACCACTGTGGCTATAGTCATGGAAACCGAATCCACCAGCTGGTAAGACATCTGATCACCTCCTGCCATCTATAGCGTCTCTGCAGTACCTGATTTCCTCGCTCATCTCGCCCAGGTCCTGCTTGACCTCCTGCTTGAATTCTTCGAAGCTTTTACCCAGGTCCGTCACCTTTTGCTCGTATTTACCCGACAGCTTCGCCTTCTCCACGCCGTTGCGGTGGATCACGAAGGCAAAGCTCCCCATGGAAACGGCTACGACAAAGAAGCCGGAAAGCGCTGCCGCCAGCGTTGCTCCATCCATTCCCTAGTTCACCCCTCGCCAGCTTTTCACGAAGTCGACCATGCCCTGGACGAATATGTACACCGCTATGAAGCCATCTACCGCAGCCACCTGGTCGATAGGCATCTCGCCCCCCTGCATCTCCACGATGGTGTATATGACGCCTAGCAGCGCCATGAGCAGCTTACGAGAGAACCACTTATCCATGATTTACCTCCTATACTTTCATGAACCAGATTTCGAGCACCGTAAAGTCAGCCATCGGCCTGAGCCTGTACGACGCCACCTGGTACACATCCAACGGCCCTTCCGGAGTGGGAACAGACCATCCCCTCCCCTTTTGAGGCTCTATGAGCCAGGTCTCGAGACCGGCCGTCGTCACCTCGTCGAAAGACTCGTCGCATGTCAGCATGAAGTTGAATGCATGCCCCCCTGAAATAAATGCCCCTTCGACTTTCCCCCACATCTGGCCCCAGGGCAGGGGCGTCCGGTCGAGGTGCATCGTAGGCACGCCCTGCAGAAAGTCAGAGAAGTCATCGCAGTCCCTGGCCCATATCTGAACCTTCGTGCTGTCCAGCCTCGTCCACTCTATGATCTTGTATGGCTTCAGCTTCGGGAGCCAGAACATGCTGTAATAGTCGAGGTAGAAATCCATGTCCTGCTTCGGCCCCACCAGCCAGTCGCCGTCGCTCAGGAGCACGTGGGGGCAGCCGGTATACCTTTCCCCGAATACCTCGGTGAGCTCCTGGTGCATCACATCCCTGCTCAGCACCCTCATCCTGTCGAGGCTCGGCGCGCCCGGGCCGTTCTCCATGAGGTTGACCACCGAGAGCAGCTCATCGATCTTTCCATCATACGCCCCCACTTCGCTCTCGAGCGTAGCTATCCTCTCGTTAGCCCTTGCCAGCTCACTTCTGCATTTCGATCCGAACAGATCACACATCATCAACCCCCTATCCGACCAAAAGTCGTGCTGCCCCGCCGGTGACACCGCCGGCACCGCTTCCCCCGGCGCCGGAAGCAACATCCTTTTCGGCGTATCCGATTTCATAGATATCCTGAAGTATGCTGTCAATGAGGCCCTCTACTATGTCTGAACTGTCGCACTCCACATAACCGTCCGCCGATGTTTTCATTGGTATCTGCCAATTCTCCGAGCTTCCGTTCTTCCTGAGACCATAGTCAGAGTTCCTTCCCCCGCTGCCGTGTGCCTCGTAAAAACCACCCGCTGAACGTGACGGAAAGGCGGTAAGGTCTGTCCACGACCCCGTTCCACCCGGGGTACGGAAGGGCCTGTTCGTGTGAAGGATTGCCCCATCTGTAACGTAGCCTGCGAGGTAAAAATCTACGTCCGTGTGCTCTATGTAACCCTCGCATACCCTGCCTGGCATGCACTTCGTTAATAAACAGGCGGGGTTATGGAGGGCGCTGTTATACGACTTCCTGTCGTCGGTTGACCCATCGCATCGTAAGGCCATGTCATAAGGGTACTCACAGAGTATCGTCCCAACATGGTGGAATATCAGGCCATATGCACCCGATGGGCACTGGCCAGAGCAGTCTATGTCCAGCCACATTCCTGCCGCGAACAGGCTCTTGTCATAACCGTTGGTGAAGAACTCCACACCGGTCGTGGTGTATCCTACGAGATAGATTCTCTGATACGTTTTATTTTCAATGTACAACTCGAATATACGGCTTGCATCCACCCCTACCATGACCCAGAAATGGCTTCTGGCTAACATATCCTCTTTCATATCCCAGGTGGAGCCGTTCTTCCTGTATCCAAAGTTGTAATCGGTGGTGGTGCTTGTATTAATCACGTGCAGCATCGCCCCTGTCGTGTCGGCACCAAGCCCGACTACATAGGAATCCAGGTCTACGTCATGCCAGCCACCGGTTACTCCCGGGGTACATTCAACAGGCGTCACCCAGTGAAAGCATTGCGACACTTCACACCTTCTCCTTTAACTCCAGCTCATTGAGGCCCAGGCTGACCCTCATCTCGTTGATTTTTCCCAGCGCATCCGACAGCAGACCCTCCTTCCTTGAAAGCACTGTTTGTTCATCCTCGATCTCGTACAGGCCACCAGCGACTGCCCTCTGCAGGTGCTCCTCCCATATACGTTCATGCTCCAAATCAAATGCTTGCTGCTCTTCATCAGTTACGCCTTCGGTCCGCTTCTTGGCGTAGAAGGGGGCCGCCAGAGCCTCGCTCTCCCCTTCATACCTCGCGTCCTCTGCTTCCTTGAATATGATTTGCTCAGGGGTCAGCTCGTGTAGGCGTTTCTGCCTCAATATTTCCATCTTCCTGTCCTCCTATAGCTTCCACACTACCTTCAAATAGATATCGCATATCACGATCAAGCTGGCCTGGTCGGACCGCCCGTTCTCCAGCCTGACGCCTATCTTGCCGTCGATGTTTGTAAGCTGTGCCGTGACATCGAACATGAACGTAAACGGGTGAATCACCCCCAGCGATTGGCATTCCCAGTCGCCGTCGAGCATCTGCCCGTCGGCTTCCTCGTTGGTAAGATCGGAATAGGCGCCCCCATCGAGGTTCATCTGCCACTGGTTATGTGTTGCGGTTGAACAGTCAAGCTCATTCACCCCGTCGTAGGTGTTCTCGGCACGCCCGATTATCAGCAGGAACGCTTTCTGAACCTTTGAATCATCAGTACTTATCAGCCCAGACGCACCTGTTGTGTTCGATGCGATGAAATCCTTGTTGGCGGCCACGTTAGTGAGCACATGCGTTGAGTTCATCAGGATGGGGACCGTCTGCTCAAGGTATGAGCAGGCGTCTATATACCCCTCGCGGGTCTCTGTTATCTTGCGGTAGTCATTGACTGTGCTGCCCGCGCTGTTGTCTGTGAGTCTGAAGTCTCCGTAGAGGTAGATGTTCCCGGCGGTACAGCTATTATCCAGGGTTATTTGCCCTACGGTGAAGTCAGCGCGGACCCTCGACGATACATGTGCGACATTTTGCACATGAGCCAATTCACCGTAGCACCCATATAGATAGGCTTCGCCAGTGGTATTGACATCAATATTGGCCCTATCAAAGCCACAATTCATGAAGATAGTGGCAGCCTCTGAGGGAACAACTATGGTGATTGTGCAGGCAATTACCAGGCACTTGATAAATCGCGAACCACCACCTGCGCTTAGATTATTGGAGATGTTACAATCAACAGCATAGTAATCTCCTGTTGCTGTCCCCCGTAACGAAATATCGGAAAACGTGCAGCCATCTACGTCCTGCCCGTTTATATTCAGTGTATAATTCCACCCTCCAGTGAAATGTGTATTCGTGCATGCAGCATCCAGGGTTATATCGCTGAGCAACACAACCTTATGCAGCCCACGCTTAGACATTATTGCCAGCAGGTCGGTAACGCTGCTTACCGGGAACCAGGGCGTCCCGACATATTCGTCTGTGCCGGTAAACCCGCTGCCAGCATCAAAGTAGACAGCATCCAGCATCTTGTTCGAGCTGGTGCGGCGGTCAACGATCGAGGTGCCTGCGCTGCTATCATAGAGGTCAAAATCGCCCCAGAGTCCTACGTCTCCCCCGGTGCACGTGGCTGCTATCTCCACCCAGCACTTGTCCGCGTATATTTCTGCTGCACTATCCGCTACCATGTTGCGGAGCTGTAGGGAGCCGCCCTCCAGATTCACAAGAACAAGGTACGCTTCAAGGTTGTTGAAGTCGAAGGCAGCGGCAGGAGGCTCATCCGCCGCAGTGCTGCAGCCGTACCCACAGATCATCTCGCCTTCAGTAATAAGCTGCGTGCCATCGAATTTGCAGTTATAGAAGTTGCCATGAATACCGTCGAAACCCTGGATAACGCACTGGATGAACCTCATACGTGCGCCGGAGATCGATGGTGATTGTACCTGCACAAACTTAAACGCCGAGTCTGTTACATCCCCTCCGTTGAGACTCACCCGCCATTCAAACGCTGGTACACCAATCACCTCGCAGCCGGTCAGGTCGCTATCGATAGCCATGTTGCTCAGAAGAAGGACCTTGCTCAGCCTGCGGGCAGTCAATATAGCCTTCAGGTCAGTGAGGTTATTCACCGGCATCTGCGCCGTGCCTATTGGATAGCAGGTACCTGCAACCCCGTTGTCTACGTCGTAATAAGCCGCCTCCCCCTCTTCTATCCTGTGCAGCACATCCTTCTCTGTAATCATGGCCATCACACCCCGCCGTATATCAGCCTGTAGTCATACGACCTGTCGCCGCCGGCCGTTCGCTCGATCGTGACCTGTACGCCATACCGGTTTTCTTCGAGCTCGATGTTCTTCAGTGGGTTGCCCTTATTGTCTATGGCTACCGAGTCCTTCAACACCATGCCCCCAGCAGGCCTTATCCTGTAGTATTCCCTGACCACTACCACATCTCCACCTACCATGTTCGACGTGTCGAGCTGTATGTTCCTGGGGTAAAACACGGCTCTAGGCGCGTTGTTCAGGTAAATGTCCTGCTCCGTGCCGTCGGTTGTTATGCTGCCGTCGATATTTGTTAACGCGAGCGACGCAATGATCAGCGCAAGCGTGTCGGATATGGAAACCGCCGGGTCGCCAAGTATGTCGAACAGGGACCCGAGCGTACTCGTACTGGCGTCGCCGACATCCGCCATGAGCGCTACCAGCAGCGCTTCCAGTGCAGCCACCTCCGCCGGCGTAAGCCTGAGAGCGTATATCGTAAACCTGACCCCGGCAGGTACCTGCCCTCCGAAAGCCAGGTGCGGCGTGACCGTGCCTGCTGTGGTGACGCCGTTGATATCCCGTGCCTGCCCCCTGTATGCGCCGGACTGCACAACGACCAGGTTGCCGTCGAAGTCGGGCCTATCCACCAGCCCGGAGCAAACCAGCGTTGACCCGTCAGCGGCCCCATCAGCAGTCGTTGTCCCGGAGTAGCTGATGAGGCCCGTATCTTTTGGGCCTGCTCCGTAGATCCTGTACCTGGCTCCCGACTTTACGGCCGGCTGCACTCCTCCCGATATCACCACGCCGGTGCGTGAGTTCCCTTCTATCACGTGCATCTGCGGAGACCCTGAGCCCTCGTAGATCTCGATTAGCTTGCCGGCGAGGCAGTCGTCCCCCCAGTTCCGCCCGCTGCAGTTAAGTATGTTCGAGCCCTGCTGTGCGTCGGCATTTATCGTGCCGACGTCTATAACCAGAGGCCTTGACGACGCGAACATGGCCGCTATGTCGTATTCTCGACTCCCATCAGGCATGCCGACCTCCTCACATTTGCTTCGAGATAACGGGGATCATGGCCCCGATCATCATCACCATGACCAGCGGCATCATGATCGCTGACAGGTCCAGGGCCGCAGGCTGCACCAGCAGAGTGGTTACCTCCCCCCGGATCGTGTCATCCTCCGCCGGCTCGTCTCCCAGCATCTCGCACATGACCAGCGACAGGTATGCGTTACTCTGCGGCAGCGTTAACATGCACGGCACCGTGATGTAGCTCTCGGCGCCCACCTCGAAGGCGATGAGGTAATCAGCGCTGTTGTACGCATAGCCGAGGCCGGCATCCCACAGCAAGCCGAAGCCGGTCCCCGATATCACCTGGCCGGTTTCCGCGTCCAGCAGAGCGCCAACGACGTACAGCCATTTTCCCTCCGTCTGGGCATTCTCCATCCTCAGGGTGCACTGCAGCGCACCGCCCGCCGTGTACGAGGTCTCCAGCCCCAGGCCCCAGCTCAGATAGCTCACCAGGGGAAGGTAGCCAGTCAAATCCTGATAGGCTACCGCCGGATGTGTTACCGTCAGCATCGTGTGCCTCCTTACCCCTTCTCATGTGGTTGCTGGATTACAACCGTTGTCTTGTCCTCATCCCCGAACAGGCCGCTGAGCCCGCTCATCATCATCCCCATTCCCATCACCACCGCCAGCATCACTATCGCCTCGATCCAGCTGGTGCCGCCGTCCGGCGGAGGAGGTGTCGGAGCCAGCGTCCCTATGCCTATATCGAGCTCTGCGCATTCCCCCGTGCCGAACCAGCCCTGCGCGCACACCCTGATGGTGGCCTCCGTCACAACATCGGGCACGGTTATATCGAACCAGTAGTTGCCCACAGGATTGGTGGTCGAGGAGTAATGGATAGCGCTGAAGCCGTCGTATATGTCCATGGTGACCGGCAGCAGGGGCTCCGGAATCCCGAACATGCCGTACACCGTCCCCGTTACGCGCACCTCCTGCCCGGGCGTCAGCTCCCTCGACGGGATCTCCGTGCCTACAGGGTGTTCCAGCCGGATACTAATCACCGATTGCAGCCTCCAGTCCAGTCGTCTAAACAAACAGGCCGAGCCAGCTCGCGGCCAGCCCGGCCCTAACATTGAAGCCCTATAATCAGAGCTATCCTCAATAGCTCTTTACACACGCATCGCTGAACTCCGTAGCTGGCCCTTACCCGTTGAGCAAGCCTGACGGTTCAACGGTCCAGCTGCAGCATGATCCACAGGTCGCCGTAGTCAGAGCTGGTACCTCCTGTCGCCGACAGCAGATATCCTGCCCTCTGGTAGCCGTCGCTGGGATCAGCGACCGTCGCCGGGTCGATGGTTCCGTCCATCCAGAAGAACACGTCGCGCAGGTGGGCTGCCGAGCCCGGCCAGGTGCCGCCGTGGGCGGTTATGCCCACAGGGCCCGCCGTGCACAGCCAGAAATAGTAACCGGTGGTTACCGGCTTGAAGTTCACGCCGACGAAGGGCTCGAACTCCTGCTGCGTGCTCATGGCTGCCATGACAGCGCTGTACGGACTCCTATACGCGGTCACGCCCATCGCGGTGGTGATCGCCTCGACCTCTACCGGCCTGTCGAGATACAGCCTGACGTACGTCCCGTTGCCAGCACCGGAAGCGATGATGTGGTGCTGGTGGAAGATCGTACCCCCGAATGCGATGAAGTGGCCGCCCTGATACCAGTTGGCCGCCCTCGCTGCCGTGTCCGCAATATCGACGTAGGGAGCGCCGACGGCTGCCTGTGAATTCAGATTGCCCTCGAAGCCGTCCTCGTTTTCATGGCCTGTCACACCGGGCGCATAGTTGGAGTTTATGACCGCCCTGGCCAGACCGGCCAGGTCCCCCGCCGCATATGAGTACCGGAACACCCACTGGGACAGCTCCCGCCGGGAGCCGATCGCGAAGTTCTGGGCGTCGCTGATCTCATCGATACCCTGCTCCACACCGCCTGGCAGCTTGTCCCCAATCGACTGCAGGGCGATATCATTGATCTGCTGCCTGTTTACAAAGGCTCTGTTTAAACTGTTCATCTATGTTCCCTCCTGTTCTGAGTTCCCCCATTGCTGGCCTTCCATATATGCTGGCGATCCAGCAAGCCTATTGACCCTGGGGCCAATAAGATCGCATCGTAACAGGATTTTCCTGGTCTACGCGACCAGCGCCTTGCCGATCCAGCCGTAAAGGGCGCCGGTGCAGGCCATGGCGCCGGTTGCTATGGCCAGCGTGTTGGTGGCCACGAAGGTGATCACCGTCCCCGCGGGCAGCCTCAGCGGGTAGTTCTTGTTGGTGAGCCCGATGAACGGTGCCCCGGCATGGAACTCGTCATACCAGGTCCCGCCGGCTGCATTCCCGTATCCGTTCGCTGTGAACAGCTGACCCGCCGAGCTACCGGCCAGCCTGTCCGTCCACAGGCTGCACCTCCAGTTGATGTTGGCTCTGCCGCCTGCATCAGCAGGGGTTGTCAGCCCCACGAAATTGACGAACCAAACCTCTCCCGCTGGCACGGTGAGCGTCTCGGTGACCACGGCTCCGACCGCCGATCCGTTGGGTATGGTGATGGTCTGCAGGTCGTAGTCCTCTTCACGGCCGTCAAGAATCCCCAGGATGTGGAGCTGCTCAGCGTGCACCAGCGGCTGGTTCACCGCCTTGTCCAGGTCCCAGAACGCCGGGGTGCCCTTGTAGTTACCTATGGGCAGGAAGCCCAGCTGGTTGACCGGAACCCCACCGGTGACCACATCCGGCGTCAGGTTAACCAGAGCCTGGAGTGCGCGCATGGTCTTGTCCTGCACTCTCTGCTTTCCTTGCGCTTTCATGGAATACCTTCCTTTCGTCAGTAGATAGATGTGACCAATGACCGGTCAGCCTAGAAGGCTTCGGTGGCCTTGGTCATCATCTTCATCATCATGACCACAATCATCAGCATGATCATGAGGTTCATGATCGTGGTGATGTCGATGCCCTGGGTCGCCGTGACCGTGCCTGTCGTTTGCATTGGAAGCATTTGTTGACCTCCTTGAGTTATTTGCTGCGCCTGTGGGCCCCGCGCTAGACCGTGAACTTGGCCATCATTTTCATCATCATTACAACCATCATCAGTACGATCATCATGTTCATGATGGTCGTGATGTCGATGCCGGTCTCCTGCTGCGTGCCCAGGACCGAGGTGGACTGCATCGGCAACTGCCGGGATTGGAGTGACGCAGCCTGCTGGGTCCAGGGCATCGCCCCTATTTGCATCGCTCTCATTCGACGGACCTCCTTATCTCTCGTGTTAGCCTTGCTTCAAATAGCCGCCGCGCCTCCCTCTCCACGCAGGTCACGTCATCCTCCGGGCAGACCGCCTCGGCCTGATTCACCGCCCACCTGCCGTACTTCCCGGTAAGCCTCGCCTTGTCCTTCCATGGAATCGAGTGGTGACCTGTAACCTTGCCCGTCATGACCGCCACCCCAGTCAGGAGGAAGGCTACTATGGCGAAGTGGACAGCCGATGTTAGCTGCTCCGAGAGAGGCATAAAGAAAGCCTACTTATCCCCTGTAGGCTGCTCTCATGTTCTCGTAGCACTTGTCGAACAGCTCGCCGGCGGCCTTTGACATGATGTCCTTCCAGTTCTTCACCGGGGACGAACTCGAGCTCACGGAGACGCCCAGGTACTCGGAGAGCTTGCTCGTCATCTTGGTGACGGCGAGGTCGTCGTTGACGCTGTTGATGAACTTCTCCCGTGCGGAAGCCTTGGTTGCCATTTAGCACCTCCCGTATTTTTTCAGC
>Ga0180432_10005961_pt1 | contig 16001 bp, 11 predicted proteins | sample SS_ome_10_FD_132414 | JGI IMG/M metagenome (GOLD analysis project Ga0180432, IMG submission 132414) | Hypersaline lake sediment archaeal communities from the Salton Sea, California, USA - SS_1_MS_2 metaG | ecosystem: Environmental > Aquatic > Non-marine Saline and Alkaline > Hypersaline >... | reverse complement strand
CGCTGCGGCGGGCCGCACGCCGCTCGGCCAGGTAGGTCGGAAGCTCGTGGGAAAGAATATCGGTCACCCTCGTGCTCCTCCGGCGGGCCCGGGGCCCGCCGGAACGCTAAACCGACACCTCGGACACCTCGCGCCGGTGGAACAGCAGGCAGGCGATCAGCATGGCGGCGCTGGTGCCGATGATCACCAGGTACAGCACGGCCAGCAGCAGCCAGGCCAGGGTCACGTTGCGGCCGTCCGCCAGCGTCTCCGTCGGGTTGTAGGCCGCGAAATCCGGAATCACCAGGTAGAGCACCTTCAGCACCCCGGTGAACACCGTCTTGAACACGGTGACCACACTGCCCTCCTCGAGGAAACCCAGGGCGTCCTTCAGGTACCCCCGAACCGCGGCCAGCACGTAGATCGTCACCGAGCACAGGCAGGCCACCGGGAACGAGAACACCGTCACGAACAGCAGGGCCACCGCCGTCAGGAACATCAGCTTGCAGTGGACGATCAGCAGGGCCCGCAGCAGGTTCCCCTCGAAGGTCCCCACCCGGAAGAACACCTCCACACCCCGCAGCCCCTCGAAGTGCAGGATGTAGTCGAACTGCGGCTCCTCGGGGTAGAAGGGGTTGACGTTCACCACCCGCACGTTCAGGGTCCCGTCCGGGGCCACCGTGTCCGCCGAGAAGGGAACGGTGTGGAACCGGCCCCTCACGTCGCGGCGGTCCTGGGTCTGGAGCCGGGTGCCCCGGGAGGGATCCCCCGCGATCCACCGGGTGCGGAGCACCTCGTCCGGGGGGAAGGTGTTGGCCTGGGCCTTGTACCGCACCTGGATGAAGGTCTCCGGGTCGCGTTCGCACAGCACGTTGGAGAACCGGAAGTCGCGGTACTGCCCGAAGGGCACGTTCCGCCAGCGTCCCTCCACGTACTTGTACAGGCGGTCCCTCTCCGCCCGGGGGTCGAAGCCGTCGATCCCGTCGTAGCGTCCCTCCTCCATGTTCCGCTTGAAGAGCAGGTCGGTCTCCCGGCGGAACACATCCCTGGGCAGTTCGAAGGGGACGACGTGGCGGGCGGTCATCACCTCGTGCTCGAGCCGGGCGGCGTCGTATTCGTTCAGGGGAGGCTGGGCGGCCATGACCCGCACGGTCAGGTAGATCCCGGTCCCGGTGAGGGCCAGCAGGAGCGTGTTGAGCAGGGTCACGCCCAGCCACTTGCCGGTCAGGTACTGCCAGCGGGGCAGAGGTTTGGTCATCAGGACCAGCATCTGGCGGCCGACCAGCTCCTCGGAGACGGACCGCGAGAGGAAGATGCTCAGCAGGGCCAGCAGCAGGCCGACCAGGGTGGTGGAATAGACCAGAAACGACTGGATGCGTCCGCTGACCGTGCCGTCGCCCTCCGTGGTCGTGGCCGCCACAAACCCCAGGACCATCAGCACGATGAAGAAGACGGCGATCTTCAGGCGCAGGGCTTCGGCCAGGGTGTGACGGGCCACCGCCCAGACCCGCGGCAGCAGGAAACGCACCGCCACCAGCCCGGCCGCTCCGGCCAGCACGAAGGGCACGAACCAGACGAGTTCCTTACTGATCAGTCCCATCGCTGGAGCGGTCCGGCTGCTTGAGGAGGTTATCGATCACCGAGCGATCCGCCTCCACCGGCGGACGGCTCCGCTCCTCCCGTTCCGGGCCGGAGGCGGGAGCCGGCCCCGCGGGGGGCGGCGTCGGCGCCGGCGGCGGCTCGGGCTTGGTCTGCTTCGGGGCGGTGAGCTGGGCAATGACCTCCTCGGAGGGCCCGGTCGGCTCGGCCACCGGCGGGGCAACCTCCTGGGGTTTGGCCCGCTGTTTCGGGAGGCGGGCGGCACTGACCAGCGACTCGATCATCCCCTCACCGGAAGGCTGCACCGTGCTCAGGAAGTCGGGGAGCTTGCCCGCCGCTCGGGCGCCGGAGGTCTTGATGTTCGCCGCCTGGGCCTCGGCCACGATCCGCAGGAAGAACGCCTCCAGCCGGTCCGTCGGCTCACAGACCTCCACCACCCGCGGGGACGAGGCCGGCGTGGGCTCCGCGGGGGCCGGGCCGAGCGCCTGGCCGCAGTGCGTGCAGAACCGAGCGTCCGGCGGGTTGGGGCGGCCACACTTCTCGTTGGGACACCGGCGAGAGCCGGCCTGCCCCTCGATCACGCCGCGGACCTGCTCGACCAGCTCCGGAGACATCCGCTCGGCCGTGATCTGGGTCAGCTCGTTCTGCCGCAGCAGCTCCCTGGTTCGCCCGGCCGCCCGCTCCTGCCCCCCGTAGAGGATGGTCAACCGGTCGCAAACATCCTCCACGTCGGCCAGCAGGTGGCTGGACAGCAGAATGGTCTTGCCGCGGGCCCCCAGATCCCGGATCACGTCCTTGATCTGCCGCGTGCCGATGGGGTCCAGGCCCGCGGTGGGCTCGTCGAGAATGAGCAGCTCCGGATCGTTGATCAGCGCCTGGGCCAGGCCGATGCGGCGGGCCATGCCCTTGGAGTACTCCCCCACCCGGCGGCGGGCCTCGTGCGTCAGCCCGACCATCTCCAGCAGCCGCTCGATGCGCTCCGTGCGCATCAGCCCGGACTGCCGGAACAGCCTCGCGTAGTAGTCGAGCGTCTCGCGGGCGTCCAGGAAACGGTAGAGGTAGGAGTCCTCCGGCAGGAAGCCGATCCGCGACTTCACCGCCACGTCGGTGGGGGCCTTGCCGAAGATGCTGATCCGCCCGCGGGTGGGATAGAGCAGGCCCAGGAGCATCTTGATGGTGGTGCTCTTGCCGCTGCCGTTGGGCCCCAGCAGGCCGAAGACCTCGCCCTGGCGGATCTCCAGGTTGAGATCCTGGACGGCCACCACCCGGTCACGGCGCCAGAAGTCCTTGAAGACCTTGGTCAGCCCGGCGGTCTGAATGATCGGGATACGCTCGCTTGCCATGCAAATGCTCGGGTTCGCTGCGGCGGACTAGTCCTTGGGTTCGGGCCGGTCGGGGACGATCCTGAAGTCCATCCGCCCGTCCGCCGGGCCCACACCGGCCTCCCTCGCGTAGCGGTCCCGCTCCTCCTCGCGCCGGGCCTCGGGGTCCGGGTGAATGAGCAGCCGGAGTTCCTTCCTGCCCGAGGGGACGTAGGTCTTCTTGACGCCCGGGCCGGCCAGCAGTCGCCGCCGCGTCTCCTCCCAGAGCCGATTGACCAGCAGGCGCGGGGCGGCCAGGTACTCGTCGATGTTCTTCTCGTACTGCTCGACGTCGCCCTCCAGCCCCTGGGTGACCTCGGTGTACTGCCCCCGGACCTGGCGGATCATCCGCTTGACCATCCCGCCGGCGTCGTGCTCGATCAGGCCGTCGATCTGCGCCCGCAGGGCGTCCACCCGCTCCAGGCGGCCCTCGGCGCGGGCGATTTCCAGCTCGTCCAGCAGCGGGATCAGCTCCCTGTGGGCGGCACCCGCCGTCTCGTACAGGATGCGGCTCCGGTCCTGCTTGGCCTTCTGGATCTTGGCGTCCTTCTCGTTCTCCGCCTGGGTGACCTTGAGGAAGGCGCCCAGGGTCTGCACCGGCACGCTGGCCACCGGGATCTCCAGGGTGGTCACGTCGATGCCGGTCCCCAGGGCCTCCAGGGCCAGGTTCAGGCGGCGCTTGACCTCGCGGGCGAAGCTGTCGGTGCGGGTCTGGGTGATCTCGGCGGCGGTCAACTCGGCGGCCGCCCGCACCGCGCTGTTCTCCAGCAACACCTGGATCAGCCGGCGGGTGCTGTCATCGTTGGCGTCCGAAACGGTTCGCACGAACGCGGGCAGATCCACGATCCGGTAGACCAGCGACCACTTCACGTGGGCCAGACCCTTGTCGCCGGTCAGCAGGGCCCCGTCGCGCCCCGGCTTGAGCCCCTGCCCGGGGCGGCGCACCTGGCTGAGAGGCAGTGTCTTCTCGTTGTCCTGGAGCATCAGCCAGTGGCTGTCGAAGTTGAGCCGTTCGGCGGTCACCCCCACCAGCAGGGTCTCGTCCACCGGGTAGGGCAGCGCCCAGGAGAGGCCCGACTCGCGGACCTGCTGCGCTCCTCCCAGGAGCCGGCCGAAGCGCAGCACCACCGCCTGCTGGTGCTCCTGCACGCACTCCAGGCCGCTGAACAGAAACAGGACCACCACGACGATCATGATCGCCTTGAGCACGTTGAAGCTGGCCCGCAGGGCGTCGGACAGCGACTGGTTGGCCGCGTCGAACGGGGCGTCCGGCACGTTGAGCGAACGGTGGGCGTGATGATCGTGTCCGTGATCGTGCATGGCCAGTCAATCCGCCGCGTTGTTGCCCGCGGCCTTCTCCACGGCTTCCAGCGAATTCTCCGTCGAGAGCGGGGCCAGCCGCCGCTGGGCGTCGAACAGGTCCACCGGGGCGATGTCCGGCTCGAGCACCAGCGTGGCCCGCTTGCGGAGGATCTCCTCCAGGGCGTCCAGCTTGTCCAGGAAGATGCGCAGGTCCTGGTGTTCCCGGAACTGCTGGTAGATCCGGGCCACCTCGCCCTGCGTCTGGTTGCGGATGGCGTCCACCTGCCGCTGGGCCACGGCGATGATCCGCTCCTGGGCCATCTCGGCGTCGGCCCGGATCTGCTCGGCGGCGGCGTCGCCCTCGGCCTTGTAGTTGGCGGCCTTGGTTTCCTCGTACTCCTTCATGGCGGTGAACACCGCCTTGGTCACCTCCTCGGGCAGGCCGAGCTGCTTGATGCCGAACATGGGCACATCCACGCCGAACTCCTCGGCGGCCTCCTGGCGGACCAGGGCCAGCATCTCGGCCTCGATCTCCCGCAGCCGCCGCTCGTCCGCTTCGGTGGAGACGAACTCGTTGAAGGTGTGCTTGCCGGCCACGGCCATCTTGTGCGACCGCACCTTGGTGCGCAGGGCCCGTTCCCCCTCCGCCTCGTTGGGGTAGCTCACGTGGAACTTGTAGGGGTCGGCGATGGTCCAGACCGCGTAGGTGGTCAGGATGATGTTCTTGCTGTCGGCCGTGCGGGTCTCCTCCGTCCGGTCCACCAGGATGCGCAGCCGCTTGTCGTACGTGACCACGCTCTGGATGGGCCAGGGCCACTTCAGCCGCAGGCCCGGCTCGGTGATCACGTTCCGGTCGGCCTCGCCGAAGGTCTTGATGATGGCCACCTCGGTGGTCCGCACCTGGAAGGTGCACATGTACACCAGCAGCACAATCAGCAGGGCGCCCGCGGCCCCGATCGTGGGGATGTTCCTCATCGGCGTGCCTCTCCTTCAGCCGGCACCGGCGACTACTCCTCCGGTTCCGGCTCGGCCAGATCCAGCAGGCTCGGCTTCTCCGTCTCGAAGATGATGACCAGGTCGGTCACCGTCTTGTCGACGACGACGACGTACTTGCGGATGCCCTCCACCGCACGGATCAGTACCTCGAGGTACTTGCGCATGCAGTACAGCTCGGGGGCGGCCTGGTAGGCCGCCAGCTCGTTCTGAAAGACCCGCTCCTTGGAACGGGCGATGGTCAGCTGGCGGGCCCCGGCCGCCTCGGCCTCGGCGATGCCCGCCGCGGCCAGGCCGCTCAGCGGGCGGATCCCCCTGGCCAGGTTGCCCATCAGCAACTCCTCCACCCGCTCCTGGGCCGCCGCCCGCTCCTGCGGCCCGGCCTCGGGGGAGTCCAGGGTGGCCTCCATCTCCTGGATGGCCTGGTTCAGCAGGTCCGCACGCTCCACACTGCCCGCCGTGTTGGTCTTGATCAGCTTGGCTTCGCCGCGGGCCGTCTGTACGGCGGCCTCCATCCGCTTCTCGGCCGAAACCACGTCCTGGAACGCCCGGGCCACCTCGTCCTCCGACGGCGGGTGCGCCCCCTGGAGCCCCAGAAAGACGATGTCCACCCCCAGCCCGAGGCCGTCCAGCCGGTCCTGGAGGATGGCCCGCAGGCCCTGCTCGAACGCCTCGCGGCCCGGCCCGATCACCGTCTCGATGTCCACCGACGCGGCGAAGTCCGTCAGGGCCTGGTAGACCACCGCCTCCATTACCTTTTCCGGGTCCTGGTAGGTGTACAGATAGTCGTACAGATTGTCGATGCGGTACTCGATGGCCACCGAGCACATCAGCATGCTCACCCCCACCGCCCGGGAACGCCGCTCGATGTCGCTCTCGGTGGACTCCTCCAGCAATCCGGCGGACAGGTCGGTCTCCTCCGGCGTGGCCACCAGGACCATCATGTGCGGGGAGAACTTGTGCTTCTCGGTCCACAGGATGATCTGGTCTTCGATCGGCACCTCGTCCTGGGCCGCCAGGTCCGCCTCTTCGTCGGCGTGGCTGCCGACCAGGAGCGAGTTGATCCGGCGGACGCTGGAGCGATACACCCGGTCGATCGGCCACGGCCACTTGAGGTGCAGCCCCGGCTCGAGGTCCACCCGCAGCGTGGCCCCGCCGTTGACCAGGTCGTAGTGCTCGACGATCACCTCCTGGTCCGCGTCGACGATAACCACGCAGGACAGGGCCAGCAGCGCCGCGAAGGTGAACATCACCAGGGGCAGGAAGGCCCTCTTGAGCAACTGGTAGAACCAGGTGCTCGATACCTCGAAGCCGAACTGATAGTTCAGGGCATCGGCGATCGACCGGGCGATGCCGCCGGGCTCGGTGATCAGAGCCAGGAGGCGGGAATCGAAGGACGGCCGGGGCGCCTCGTCGGGCGTCCGCGGCCGATAGGCGTCCATGATCAGGTTCACCGCGAACTCGATGCCCAGCACGAGCATGAGGATGCGGATGGCGTAGGCGGCCGCCGGTTCGGCAATCGAGACCTTCAGGAGCTCCAGCCCGAAGGCCGCCACCAGCAGCAGGCACGCCAAGGCGTTGCCGGCCAGGTAGACCGCCGGGGCACGCAGCATCCGCCACTCGCTCTGGCGAGCCATGCCCGCGGCATAACGCGAGGTCAGGAAGCAGAAGAAGCCGCAGAAACCGACGAAGGTGGCGGCCAGCGAAGGATCCGTCGCCTTGCTCCAGCCCGAATCGGTCAGCGGGCGGGCGTACTGGAAGTGCCACAGGGCGTAGATCCCCAGGTGGTACGCCGCCAGCACCGCGGTGAAGCCCGGCAGGAACCAGCGGTACATCCACCTCAGCCGGTGGCGCTCCAGATGCAGCGTCTCGTCCGCCGTTTCGAACAGGGCCGTGGATTGGCCCGCCTCCGCCGCCCTGCGCAACTCCTCGACCTCGAAGGACTCGATCCGGGCCCGCTTGCGCTGGCTGAACAGGATCAGGAGGGCAAGCCAGATCAGGGCCCCGCCGGCGAGGTGGATGTACTCCGCCCCGAGTGCCTCGGAACCCAGCCAACTGGCGCTGCCGAAGACGGCGGCGAACACGGCCAACTGCACAATCAGGCCGAACACGCAGACCTGTTGGGCTCTGCGGTCGGTCGATGTGGATGTCGAGTGGTCGGGCATCAGTGCTATCCGCTCAGCTCAAACGCTGTCTGTCAGTCTCCGCCCCGGCACCGGTCCGCCCCGGACAGAGACGGACGCGCCGCGCCGATGCCGCGGCCAGCCGCCCTCGCCCCGTCCGGAGCCGAACGGCCGCCCACCATACTTCCCCCGACTTTCGCTGCCAAGGGTGTAACCAGGGGTCATACCGGAGGATACGCGGCGTGACCGACGCCGGGGGTCGCCCCCAGGCTCTCCAGGCTCTGCAATCTCCCAATCAGCCCGCCGGGACAACGACCCACTCGAGCCGATCCGCAGGGCCTCGCTCTCTCGATCTCCGAAACCTCATCCTCCCCGGGGGGGCGGCCGCCAGCAGCGGCGCAGCCCGGCCGGGGACCAGCCACACTTCTACCCGACACTCTCTACGCACCCAACGTTGCTTTGTTCTTACCCTTTCGCGGCGAACTGGCAAGTCGCCGGTTCGGATCGGCGACGGGTCCGGGGCCTCCCGCGCTCAACGCCGGGCCCGGCTGGCTCGCCCCCGGACGATCTCGCGCCCCGCCCTCGGCGGACCGCCCCGCCGCCGGTCGTCCCGTCGTGGGAACGGCTCGGCTCAGAGCTCCTCCCCCTCGGTGGGGGCCGGCTCCGGCAGCATCCAATTGCCAATGTCGTCGTAGGTGCCATCTTCGCCGTCAGGCCCCAGGCTCCAGAGGTCATACCGTTCGACGTTGTGTTTTCCGGGGCCGCAGTACTGGTACGGCCGGCCCCAGGGATCCGTCAGCATGGTCCGGGCGACGTAGGGCCCGTCCCAGCGTTCGTCGCCGGCGAGGTTCGGCGGCTCGCGCACCAGGTCTTCGAGCGTGGCCGGAAACCTGCCCAGACGCCGCTCGAATCGATCGATCCCCAGGGAGAGAATGCCGCCGGTGGCGACGGCCTGCTCGGCCCAGTCGATCCACTCGGCCGGGAAAATCGAGGTCTGCGGCTCATCCAGCGCGGCCCGCTCCGGTGACCGCCGCGGACGCGGCTCGTTGAGCACCCAATGCCCACCGACCACCAGCATGCCCACCAGCAGACTGCCGAGCACGCCAATCATCACCAGAGGCAGCCAACGCTTCCGTCGGGCCATCACACCCCCATTCCCGGGCGTCTCGAGATGCCAGCGCCATCTCCGCCCCAGACACGTGCCGCGGCGGATTCTAGCACGCCGCGAGCTTCAGCGCCAACGCAGCGCTCCGCCCCACACGTTCGCGAGCACCCCGGCGCGGCTGGACCACGGTTGCCAGCCGGATTCGCAGCGCGGCGGTCCGCTTGCGTGGGCGACGGCGAGTGACTACAACCAACTGCATGTTGTCCCCCCAGGTCATCGAGGACCTCATCGCTCGATCCCAACCGCGGAGGCGGCTCCCCGGGCTGCGCCTGCCCCTGTATGTGCTGGGGGGCATCGTCATCGGCGTGGCCCTGGCTCAGCCGGGTTCCTTCGGGCTTCCCGCCGCGGCCGGTGATCTCGCCCCGCTGGTCCTGGTCGTCATTGTCCTGGTCCTGGGCCGCGCAGAACTGGGCCGGCACCTGCACCAGAAACGCGACTGGAGCCGGGCCTATGAGGCGGTTCTGTTGGAGGAGTGGTCCGCCGCCTCGCGCCGGCTCGAGGCCTTGCTCTCGCGGCCGGTCTCCAACCGGGTGCTGCGGGCACAGGGCCTGCTGGGACTGGCCGCCGTGACCGACCATTACGGCCGCTACGACAGCAGCCGCCTGATCTACCAGGCGCTGCTGGCGGAGGAGACCGTGCAGCCCGTGCAACGCCACGCCGCGGCGGTAGGACTGGCCGCCGCCATGCTCCGCAACGACGAACTCACCGACGCGGTCAGCCTGATCGACCGCCTGGCCCGATCGGCCGACGACGCCCCCCTGCCCTGGAAGGCCCAGATCGAACTGCTGCGGCTGTTCCGCGAGGTGGTCATGGGGCAGTACGACGACATCCTCGAGCACACCGAACAGCGCCGCCACCTGTTTCGCGACGGACTCTCCACCCGGTCCGGCTACGGGTACGCCCTGATGGCCCTGGGCCATCACCGCCGCGGCCGATCCGACTCCGCCACCAGGCTCTGGCACGACGCCACCGTGCTGGTCCCCGTCAGCAAGCTGGTCCACCGCTTCCCCGCCCTCGAGGAGTTGACCCGGCGGTACCCGGCGCGCGAGACCCCGCTATGACCGAAGACACGGTTGCCGAGTGGCTGGCACGCTTCCACCGCCACATGCGGGCCGCCGCGGTCTTGCGCTGGGCGTTCGTGGTGGTGATGATCACCGGGTGCGTGGCCTTCTACCAGGTGGGTCCGACGGCCCAGCTCGGGGTGCTGGCCGTCATGGGGCTGGCGACCGTCGCCTGGGTCGTGCTCGGCGTCCGCGGCGTCCGCCTGGCGGGCGCCGCCAGGCTCGGGGCCATGTTGCTGGAGGCCGGCCGAATCGACGAGGCCCAGCAACACCTCGCCCGGGCCCTGAGGGCCGTGACACCGCTGCGCAGCGTGAAGCTCCTGGCCTGCCACCAGATGGCCGTCGCCGCCCACGCCAGTCGCTGCTACCGCGGCGCCGTGGCGCTGTGCCGCGCCCTGCTCGGCGAGCGGCTCGGGGCCATGAAAAGCATGGCCAACGCCACCCGCCTGATCCTCGCGGATTCGCTCCTCATGCTCGACGACGTGCGGGCCGCCGGCCTGGCCCTCGACGGGCTGAGCGGAGCGCGCCTCTCGCTGGCAGACCGCATGGTCCTGCTGCCCATCGAACTGCGCTATCACCTCGCGGCGGGGCTGGAGGACCGGGCGGTCGAGTCGCTGCCCCACAAGGTGCGGCTCGCGGAGCTGCTGGACGCCCCCGACGCCGCGTTGGCCCACGCCCTGCTGGCGGAGGCCTGCCGACGCAACCAGCTCACCCCCCAGGGGGACTACCTGCGGGAGCGGGCGGCCCTGCTGGGCGATCTCGACGCCATCGTCGCCGGCCACCCCGCGCTGCTGGGCGGGCTGGGCAGCCCGCCGGCCGGAACCGAGCCACCAACACCAACAGAAGGTTGATGGATAGACATGATGCACTCCAGGTCCTGTGTAACGAGACGGACGCCGGGGTTGGTCCCGGGACGACGGCTGATCTGCCGCCCGCTGATCCTCGCCCTCTGCGCCGCCACGATGCCGGGGACGTCCCTGGCGGACTCGGCCGCCGGCGCCGGGACCGCCCGCTGGCTCCTGGATCGGGCCCGCAACTACGAGTTCACCATTACGCGGGCCCCCTCGGTCGGCGATGCCCGCACCATGCTGGTCTGGATGCGGGCGGCCACCCGGGTGGCGCCCGACTTCCCCACCGCCTGGGCCGGACAGCTCCGCCTGCTTCAGCTCCTCAACCAACCCCGCGAGCAGGGCGAGGTGCTGACCCGCTACTGCACACTGGCCCCGGACGATGAGCCCCGGCAGCTCGTGTTTCTGACCCACACCTTCGAGCGGCTCCAGTCCGCCGAGGAACGCATCAACCTCTGCGAGCAGAAGCTGGGCGAGCCCGGCGTGCCCGCTGCGATCGCCAGCGAGCTGCACCGCTGGCTGGCCCAGACCTATCGCGGCGTCGGCGAGGAGCGGCGTGCCGAGCAGCACGCCCTGCGCGCCCTGGAGGCCTGTTCCTTCAACTTCAGCGCCCGCGAGCTGCTGCTGGACCTCCGGGGCACGCAGGCCATGCCCGCCGAGCGGGTGGGCTTTCTGCTGAGCGCCGTGACCGCAACCGGCGGGCAGGACGGCGAGCAAACCTGGGCCCTGGCCCGGCTGCTGGACGCTCTGGCCCTGCACGAACAGGCCGAGCAGTGGTATCAGGTGACGGCCGGGGTGTTCGCCCGGGCCGCGCCGGGGGAGCCGCCCCCGGCGGCCCTGCTGCTGGATCTGGCCCGCAGCCAGCGTGACCGCGGCGCCCCGGCGGAGGCCGTGGAGCTGTGCCGCCGGGCGTTGGAGGCCGATCCGGCATCCTACGAAGCGGCGCTGCTCCTGGCCGACTGCCTCCGGGCGGCCGGACGGACGGAGGAGGCCGCGGCACAGATCGACAGGATCGCCGCCCGCGTGGCCCGTGCCGAGGAGGAGGTCCGGCGCACGGGTGACGGAGCCGCCGCCCGCCGCATCGCCTGGTTCCACCTGGAGTACCGGCCCGACGCCGCCAAGGCACTGGAGTTCGCCGGCCTGGCCCACCTGGCCGTCCCCGAGGACCCGCTGGTGGAGCGCGTCTACGGCCTGGCCTTGCTGGAGTCCGGCCAGCCCCGGGAGGCCCGCCGCATCCTCGGGCCGGTGGCCGCCGGACCCGACGGTGACCAGTTCGCCGCCTGGGGCCTCGCCCGGGCCCTGCTGGCCCTTGGTGACAAGACCACGGCACTCGAGGCCGCCCGCGACGCCGAGCAACTCCGCCGGTCCGGACCCGCCTACCGGCGAACCGTGGCCCTGCTGAAGGAGCTGGGAGCGGCCCCGCTGCCCCTGCCGGACCGCAGCCGCGTGATCCAGACGCTGGCCGCCTTTGACCGGGGCGTGCTGGACCTCGCCGTCCATCCCAACCGCTACCTGTCCCTGGAGGCGGCCTTCGCGGAGCCCAAGCCGCCGTTCGGGCGGCGCTGGGCCTGCCGCTTCACGCTGACCAACCGGGCGTCCTTTCCCATCACCGTGGGTCAGGGCCAGACGGTGACCGGCCTGGTCCAGGTTTCGCTGGCCACGGGCGTCGCCCGCGCCGAGCCGCTGGAGGCCTACCTGACGCTCTCGCTGAACCAGGCCCAGGTGCTGGGCCCCGGGCAGTCGGTGAGCCTGGTGGAAACGGTGGACGTGGGCCCTGCCGCCGAGCTGCCCATGTCCCTGGCCCAGCGGCCGCTGCCGGTAACGCTCACCGCCCTGCTGGACCCGGTGCCGCGCTCCGAGGGCGGCTGGCACTCGGCGTTCGACGAGAACGTCACCGCCACCGCCCGCCTGCTCCGCAAGCCCGTGCGGTACACCTCCGGCGAGATGGCGGAGGTCGTCCGGCTGACCCGGGCGCCGGCCCCGGATCAGCGGCTGAACGCCTATCGGGTGGTGGTCGGCCTGCTGGCCGAACGCCTCGCCGCCATGCGGCAGCAGCCCGACTACGAGCCGGTCCGCATCGACAAGACCGGGCTCGAGAAAGTCCTGGCCCGGGCCCTGACCGATCCCGATCCCATCGTGCGGGCCCGGGTGTTGGACAGCATGAGGCTGCTGGACTTCGGGGACAACCGCGTGCAGGCCATCGCCCCGCTGCTGGCCGATGGGCACTGGCTGGTCCGGCTGATCGCCCTGGACGTGCTGGCTCAGAAGCAGGGCACCGTCTTCGAGCCGGTCGTCCTGCGGCTGGCCCAGAGCGACCCGGACGAGCTGATTCGCGAGCTGGCCGCCCTCTATCTCGAGCGTTGGCGAGCGGAGGAAGCCCTGGAGGACGAGAACCTGCTGCTGCCCTGGCCGTCCGCCGAAGAAGGCGGCCGGTAGCGGCCTGCGCCCCGGCAGGACCACTCGCCGCCCGGACAACCGGCTGCTCCTAACCGGGCCGCCCGCCGGGCCCCGCCGCTCGCCGGAAAGAGACCTGCGAACATGACACCCTCCCCTGATCCCGACGCGCTGGTCGTCGGCACCCGCGGCTCGCTGCTGGCGGTCACCCAGACCCAGTGGGTCGTCGACGAGATCCGCCGCCACCACCCCCACCTGACCGTCCGCGTGGAGCGGATCACCACCCGCGGCGACCGGAACCCCGACGCGCCCCTGCCCGAGGTGGGCCAGAAGGGCATCTTCACCCAGGAGCTCGAGGACGCCCTGCTGGACGGCTCGATCGACCTGGCGGTCCACTCGGCCAAGGACCTGCCCCAGGAGATGCCCGCCGGGCTGGACATCCTCTGCGTCCCCCGCCGGGAGGACCCGCGGGACGCCCTGGTATCCCGCGGCGGCACGCGTTTGCAGGACCTGCCGCGCAACGCGGTGCTGGGCACCAGCAGCCTGCGCCGCCAGGCGCAACTGCGCCTGCTGCGCCGCGACCTGCGGTTCTGCGTGCTGCGGGGTAATGTGGACACCCGCATCCACAAGGTGCAGCGGGGCGACTGCGACGCCACCCTGCTGGCCATGGCCGGCCTGCGCCGGGTGGGCCTGACCGAGCAGGCCACCGAGCCGCTCGATCCGGACATCATGCTGCCCGCCCCGGGGCAGGGCATCCTGGCGGTGCAGGGCCGGGCGGACGACGAGCGGGTCCGGGCCCTCACCCGCCCCGCCCACGACGAGGAAGCGGCCCTGGCACTGACACACGAGCGGATGCTGGTCGACCAGTTGGAGGGCGGCTGCCGCACGCCGATCGGGGCGCTGTTCGAGGCGCACGGGCCGGGAGTCACGCTGACCGCGGTGGTGGCGGCGCCGGCAGGCGACCGGGCGGTGCGTGTGCAGCACGCCGCCAGGCGGGCGGATGCCGCGGACCTCGTCGCCCGCGTGGTCGACGAGCTGCTCGACCAGGGCGCGGCCGGGATCATTGAAGCCTGCCGGGATTAGTCGGCCCGCGGCGGGATTCCGGGCTTGTGGACATCCCCCTGGCTCCGGGTCGCAGGGCTCGCGACCTGCCAAGGTCCGTGCAAGACACCGCCGGGCCGTCCCGGTGCTGCCTCGGCGGGGCAGCCTGAGAATCGCCCAGCGATTCACCGCTGGGGCGATCGGGGGACAGCAAACCCAGTCCCGGAGGGACGGATGAACCCAGCGGTGGGTAGACCGGCCAATGCCGTCCTCAGTCGTCCCAGACGCTTCAGGACGATTCCTCCCACCGCCGACGCACCGGGGCCGGGCTACTCCCGAATCGTTCCACCCGGGCAAGGACCCGGTTCGTCGAGGAGCCTGGAGTGCCGCATCACGGTACGGACCGGAGGCAACCGGAGATTCAGGTCCGGGCTCACGCCGGCGGCGGCGTCTCGGTCGGGCGGCGTGAGATGCCGGGCTCGTCGCTGCGGATGTCGTCGGCCGCGGCGGCCGGATCGTGATCCCCGAAGCGCCCGTCGGGCCCGGCGGACTCGAAGATCGGCCGGCCGGCGTGCCGGGCCACCCGGCCGGCGAGCACCTCGTCACCCACCCCCGCGGTGAGGTACCGTAGCGGACGACCCCACGGGTCCCGGCACACCGGCCGGTCGTCGTGCAGGTGCAGCAGCCGCAGGTCGATGCCGTGCAACACCCGCAGCGACTCCGGCACGCGGATCATGACGGTCAGGGCATCCTCGACCGCCGAGCCGTCCGGCCCGTGCCGCCCCGGCGGGTGCGCCCCCGCAGCCTGGTGATAGGCCGCCAGGGCCGCATCCAGCGTGCGGATCATCTCGAACGCCTGGGCCGTCCGGGCCCGGTCCAGCATGTCGTCGTACAGCCCCGACAACACCCACAACACCAGCGCCAGCAACGCGCCGGCGATCACCGTCTCGATCACCGTCAGGGCCCGGGCAAGACGCGAGCCGGGCCCGCGGCGCGGGGTCGCCCAAGCCGGGCGTGCGGCCAGACCCCGCTGCCCGCACTGAGGCGTCACCCGGGGGCGCGACCCGTCGACTCTGGCTCGTGAATGGTCCACCGAGGCATTGTACTGCGGTGCAGCGAGACGCGCCAGCGGCAGCGGCCGTTTCAACGGGCTGGCCCACACGCCCGACGCCAAGCCCGTTTCAACGGGCTTGGGCGTCAGTCTCAACAGACGGAGATCGGGGTCCGCCCCCCAACCGGTCCTCAAGGACCGGCCGGACAGCCCGGCTGCGCCGGGGAAGCCCCGTGAACGGGGCACCGGGCGGACCACTCGGCGGGTTGGGCGGTCGCTGCGCGATCGCGGGCGGGCGAATCCCCGACCTGGTCGGGACCTGTTCCGTTCGCGGCTCGTCGGGTCAGTCGCTCTGGGCGCCCCAGTAGGGGCCCAGTGCCGCCCGGCCGATCCGCTGCGGCAACGCCCCGCTGAAGGCCGTGGGCATGCGGTCCAGCGTCTCCTGGAAGCGCAACGCCTTGAGATCCACCTCCGACTTGCTGCCCGAGCCGCGGATCGTCCCGTAGACCGTGAAGACGTGCGAGCGGGTGGTCATCCAGTCGCCCAGGGCGATCAGCACGGCCGCGGCCTTGACGAAGTCGTCGTTCGTATCATCGCCGTCGCTCAGCAGGCCGGAATCGATCTCGAACAGCTCAAACCCGACGCTGCCCGTCTGCCGGCGCACGTTGGCCAGCTCACCCACGGTCAGGAAGCCGGTGTAAGCATTCCCGATCGCGTCGTGCCGCAGCCGGTCGCCGCCCGCAAACACCCCGGACTGGAAAGCCCCCGTATCGGTCATCTGCCGGGCTTCGCGGTAGGCCACCATCGACTGGGCCAGTTCGGCCCCCACGGCCACCGCCTTGTCCGGCTCCGTGTCACCGCCGGGGAAAAGCGTGGTCTGGATCTTCGTCCTGTACGGCTCGGGCAGGGCCGTCCGCGGCACCAGCGGCAGACCGGCCAAGACCGTCCAGGGGGCGGCGTTGAGATCGATCCGCCCGTGCACCCGCACACCGCCCTGATCGACCGTCGGCATGAAGTACGCCGGCCAGGTGGCCGGATCACCCGCGTCGTACGCCGCAGACGGCGTATACGTGTTCGACAGCGG
>Ga0180432_10005960_pt1 | contig 16002 bp, 13 predicted proteins | sample SS_ome_10_FD_132414 | JGI IMG/M metagenome (GOLD analysis project Ga0180432, IMG submission 132414) | Hypersaline lake sediment archaeal communities from the Salton Sea, California, USA - SS_1_MS_2 metaG | ecosystem: Environmental > Aquatic > Non-marine Saline and Alkaline > Hypersaline >... | reverse complement strand
CGGGGCACAGGCCGGCACCCGAAATCCCTCGAACTTGTCGCCGCACGACAGCACCAGCGTGACGGGTCCCGGCCAGAACGCGTCGGCCAGCCGCCGGGCGGTTGCATCGAACTCGGCCCCGCACCGTTCCACGTCGGCCCGGCCGGCGGCCAGGAAGGGAATCGGGCGGGTGCGCGGCCGCCCCTTGGCTGCCGCCAACCTCGCCTCGGCGCCCGGCACACGCGGGTCAGCGGCGATCCCGTACACCGTATCGGTCGGCAGGAGCACGAGCGCGCCCCTGCGCAGTGCCTCGACGACACGCCGGACGGCTTCCGGCTCAAGGCCCGTCTTCGGCCGGAGCATTTGTGGCGGCCGGAGCATTTGTGGCCGTCTCGGTTCCATACACGCCCAGGGCCTTTAGTCCCAGAAGAATATCCGTCGCTCGCGCCAACACGGCGTCGCCCGCCACCTTCTCCATGAGTTCCCTGTCCACCTTTGCCTTCTCGGAAAGCTCCTTTCGTCGAGGCTTCTTCTCCGGGAAAGCCGCCCGGACGGACGCCCTTGCGCCGGGCTCGACCCAGACGTCCGGCGCGACACCTGCCCCGTCGTACGACGCGCGGCCGCGCGGCACAATCCGGGCCACGGCCACGTAGAACGCGTGCGCCTCCGACAGCGGGACCCCCTCGCGGTGCGCCGCGTCCCCGCTCGTCGGGGAGCCGATCAGCATCACGCCTGGCCGCCCCTTGAGTATCGCCGCCAGAACTTCGGCGGCGCCCGACGTCTCCCGGTCGGTCAGCACCAGCAGGGGCACGCCCGCTGCCAACGGCGTGTCCTCGGCGGCGCGGTGCGTGGCTGTCGTCTGTCCGCGGCCGTCGACAACGTCGTACAGCGGCGCGTTCGTGGGAACGAACGGGCCCGCGATCCCGTCGGCCTCCGCCAGGTTGTCGCCCGCCGCGCCGCGAAGGTCCATCATGCACCCGGCTTTCCCGGCCTCCCACCAGGAACGCAGCCGGGCCGTCACCTGGGTGCCGCCGCCGCTGTAGATCCCGCGGATCTTGAGATAGCAGATGCCCTCGGCCCAGACTTCCGCCCGTTCGACGGTCTCCTGCCGGTCCAGCACAGCGGCCTCGGCCGCGGTCAGCACGATCGCCTTCGGGTCCACGGCCCGGACCATGCCTTCCACGGCGGCCCGCCGGACGGTATTCGTCTCAAAGGGAATGCCGCGCGCGGCCAGGACCTCGTAGACCCGGTCCGCGTCCGGGAAGGCCGACTCCTCCCCCGCGCCGATCCGGGCCAGGCAGCACAACACAAGAACGGCTGGAAACGCGCTCCGGCGCATCGCGGTCTACTTCTTCCGGCCGAGCTCGGCCTGTACGCGGGCATTATCCGCAGTGACTTTCCTCTTGAGCGACCGCTTGTACCGCGCCAGCTTCCGCGCCAGCGCGGGCCGGCCGAGCGCCAGAATCTGCGCCGCCAGCACCGCCGCATTCACGGGCCCGGCACTACCGAGCGCCACGGTGGCCACGGGCACACCGGACGGCATCTGCACGGTGGCCAGCAGCGCATCCATCCCATTGAGCGCCCCGCCTTTGACCGGCACCCCGATGACCGGCAGCACGGTGTGCGCCGCCAGCACACCGGCGAGATGGGCCGCCCCGCCGGCCGCCGCGATGACGACCTTGACGCCCCGCCGCGCCGCGCCGGCGCCGAACTCGGCGGCCGACTCGGGCGTACGGTGAGCGGAGATCACCCGGACCTCGCACGACACCCCGAACTGCTCGAGTGTCCGCGCGGCGTCCCGCACCACGGGCCAGTCCGACTCGCTTCCCATCACCACGGCCACTTCCGGCTTCTTCTTCATGTCTGGATCCTGCCCAGGGCACGCGCCGCGATGTCTGTCCGGTACTGCGCACCGTCGAAATCAATCGCGGACACGGCCCGATACGTTCGTTCCACAGCGGCCGGCAAATCGTCGCCCAGCGCCGTCACACCCAGCACGCGGCCGCCGGCGGTGACCACCTCGTCGCCCTGCCGGCGGGTCCCCGCGTGAAAGACGACAACGCCGTCCCCCCCGTTCGCCTCCGCCAACCCGTGAATGACCTTCCCCTTCTCGTACGATCCCGGATAGCCCCCCGACGCCATGACTACGCACACGCAGGCCTCCGGCCGCCACTCGATCGTATCCTCTGCCAGCGTTCCCTGCGCGCAGGCCTCGAGGACCGGGATCAGGTCGCCGCCGATCCGCGGCAGGATCGCCTGCGTCTCCGGGTCACCGAACCGGCAGTTGAACTCGAGCACGCGCGGTCCGTCGCCGGTCAGCATCAGACCCGCGTAGAGCACGCCGCGGTAGGAAATGCCCCGCTTCTTCAGTTCCGCCAACGTCCGGCCGAACACCTCTTCACGGATCACGGGCCACAGCGCATCGGTGATCACGGGCGCCGGCGAATACGCGCCCATCCCTCCCGTGTTCGGACCGGCATCGCCGTCCAGGGCTCGCTTGTGGTCCTGCGACGAGGCGAGCATCACGACCGTCTCGCCGTCGGTCAACGCCAGAATGGACGCCTCCTCACCCGCGAGAGAGTCCTCTACCAGCACCCGTTCGCCGGCGGCGCCAAACGCCTTCTCGACCATAATCAAGCCGATCGCCCGCTCGGCTTCCTCGACCGAAGGGCATACCAGAACGCCCTTGCCGGCGGCCAGCCCGTCCGCTTTGACCACGACGGGCGCACCGGCCGCGCGCGCGTATTCGCGCGCCTCGGCAGCGTCCGTGAACACACGCGCCCGGGCCGTGGGCACGCCGCCGGCCGTCATCACGTCCTTGGCAAAAACCTTGCTCCCCTCGAGGCGGGCCGCGGCCTGCGAAGGCCCGAACACGCGCAGGCCGGCCGCGTCGAACCGGTCGGCGATCCCGGCGCACAGGGGCGCCTCGGGTCCGACCACCGTCAAGTCGGGCCGGTTCTCCCGGGCCCAGGCCAGCAGGCCGTCGAGGTCCTCGGCGCCGATGGCCACGTTCGTTGCCGGCCCGTCGGTGCCGGCGTTTCCGGGGGCGCAGAAAACGTGTGGCCGGCAACGATCGCCGGCCAGCTTCCAGACCAGGGCGTGCTCGCGCCCGCCGGACCCGACCACCAGGACCTTCATGGGGGCAGAGGATACCCGATTGACGGGCCCGGTCAACCACCGAGTATGCGCAGGCGGATCATGGAGAAGGCCGGTTTGCCTTTTGGGGGACGAGGGTCGAGGGACGAGGGTACGGAGTGATCGGGGTTGTCTGTCGGCACGGGCGTGCTATACTCGCCGCCTGTCGTGCCCGTTGCACGTGGCCGGAAACCCGAGGCACGGATCGCGCGCGAAGGCACGGAAGGAGGAGAGCCCATGATTCCGCGCTACACGCGACCCGAGATGGGCGCGATCTGGACCGACGAGAACCGATACCGGATCTGGCTTGAGATCGAGATTCTGGCGTGCGAGGCCCTGCACCGCCGGGGTCTCGTGCCGGCCGCGGACCTGGCCCGAATCCGCAAGCGCGCGCGGTTTGACGTGGCCCGGATCGAAGAGATCGAAACCCGTGTGCAACACGATGTCATCGCCTTCCTGACCAACGTGGCCGAATACGTCGGACCGTCGGCCCGCTACATTCACCGCGGCCTCACGAGTTCGGACATCCTGGATACCGCTCTCGCGGTTCAGATGGTGCAGGCCGCGAATCTGCTCATCCGCGACGTGCGGGCCGTGCGACGGGCGGCCGCGGCCAAGGCGCGCCGGTACAAGCGCACACCGATGATCGGCCGTTCGCACGGCATCCACGCCGAGCCCACGACGTTCGGCCTCAAGATGGCCCTGCTCTACGACGAATTCGGGCGCGCGCTTGAGCGCCTGACCGCCGCCCGGGACATCGTGAGCGTGGGGCAGCTCTCGGGCGCCGTGGGCACGCACGCGCACCTGGACCCCTTCGTGGAACGATACGTCTGCCGCAAGCTCAAACTGAAGCCGGCCGCGATTTCCACGCAGGTCCTCCAGCGCGACCGGCACGCCCAGTACATGTCCGCTCTGGCGCTGGTCGGCGCCTCGGTGGAACGGTGGGCGACGGAGCTGCGGCACCTGCAGCGCACCGAGGTGCGCGAAGTGGAGGAGTTCTTCGGGTCGGAGCAGAAGGGGTCGTCCGCGATGCCCCACAAGAAGAATCCGATCACGGGGGAAAAACTGACCGGGCTGGCGCGCCTGCTGCGCGGGAATGCGTCGGCGGCCCTGGAGAACGTCTCCCTGTGGCACGAACGGGATATCTCCCACTCGTCGGTGGAACGAATCATCCTGCCCGACAGTACCATCGTGCTCGATCACATGCTCACGAAGCTCGCCGCCCTGGTCGGAAATCTGCGCGTGTACCCCAAGCGGATGCTGGAGAACCTGCAGATGACCCACGGTCTGATTCACTCGCAGCAGGTGCTGCTGCTCCTGACCGACAAGGGCATGGCCCGAGAAACGGCCTACCGTCTGGTGCAGAAGCATGCGATGCGGTCCTGGGAGACGGGGCAGCCGTTCCGCGGCCTGCTCGAAAGCGACCCGGCCGTCCGGAAGGTCGTGACGGCAACGGACCTGGACCGGGTGTTTGATCTGGCCGCTCACCTCAACGACGTGGACCGCACCTTCCGGGCCGTGGGGCTGGGGGGGAAGCGGTGACCGGTGATCGGTCATCGGTCATCGGTGGGGGAGAGGGTCGAGGAGAGCCGATGAAGAAGCGGTCGTCTTATGCCCGGGCCGGTGTGGACATTGACGAGATGATGACCGCGCTGGCGGCCGTGAGGCGCATGGTCCGGCGCACGGCCGGGCCGGCGGTGCTCAGCGATTTCGGCACATTCGGCGGCCTGTTCGCCTCGCCCGGCCGGGACCAGGCGCTGGTCGCCAGCACGGACGGCGTGGGCACCAAGATCAAGGTCGCGGTGCGGGCCGGCCGCCACACCACCGTGGGCCAGGACCTGGTGAACCACTGCGTGAACGACATCCTGGTCCAGGGCGCCCGGCCGCTCTTTTTCCTCGATTACGTCGGCACCTCGAAACTGCGCGCCTCCGTTTTCCGCGACATCGTCCGGGGGTTGTGCAAGGCGTGCCGGGAGAACCACTGCGCGCTGCTGGGCGGCGAGACGGCGGAGATGCCGGGACTCTATCCGGCCGGCGAGTACGACCTGGTGGGAACGATCGTGGGCGCGGTGGCCCGCAGGGACATCGTGACGGGCTCCACGATCCGGCCGGGTGATGCGATCATCGGGCTACGCTCGTCGGGTCTGCACACGAACGGCTACTCGCTGGCGCGCCGCATCGTTTTCGAGCGCGCCGGTCTCAAGCTCCGCGATCCGTTTCCGGGCACCCGGCGCAGCGTGGCGGATGTCCTGCTCGCGGTGCACCGGAGCTATCTGCGGCCGGTGACGGCGGTGCGCAAGCGTGTACGGATCCACGGCATGGCCCACATCACGGGCGGCGGTCTGCCCGACAACGTTGCGCGCATCCTACCGCCGCGCACGGCCGCCGTGATCGACCGCCGCTCCTGGCGGGCCGGGGCCGTGTTCCGGTTCCTCCGGGAGCAGGGGCGCGTGGACCGCGACGAGATGTTCCGCGTGTTCAACATGGGAATCGGGTTCGTGCTGGTGGTCCGCGCCCGCGACGTGCCGCGCGCGCTGTCGCTCCTGAAGAAGGCGCGCTGCAGGGCGCGGGTCATCGGGCGCATGGAAAGCGGCCGCCGCGCCGTGCGGCTTCTCGGCTGACGCGCCGCCGCCGGCGTATCAATCCCGCCCCGGCGGCGTCAGGTAGCCGGGCCGGCCCTCGGTTCGGGTCTCCCCTCGCGGCAGCAGGTATCCGGGCACGGAAGACGGCGGCGGATTCCCGGCCCGCGGCATCTGCCACGGCCGCGACCGGACGGAGGGGGGCTCCTGTCCCGCGGGCCATCCCGGGCCGAACAGGTCGAGTCCCTCCTCACCGGCCAGCGCACTCTCCCAAAAGACTTCCTCGTAGGCTTCCTGCTGCGCGCGCCGCGCCTCGTCGAGTCGCTCCGCGGCGCCGACGGCTTCCGCCAGCCAACCGCGCCCACCGAAGAGCCGGCTGTCGGACAGCAGCCCGGACGAGAGGGAATCGGTCTCACCGGCGTCCTCCGGATCACTGAGCCACGAAGTGGAACGGCTTGTTTCCGGAGCGCGCGGAACCGCGATGACCGCCCGAGCGGGGGAAGCCGGGCGGGCGGGCGCGGGCAGGAGGTCCTCGGCATCCCATTCCACGGCCCGGGCGCCGGGGTCTCCCGGCAGCGCCGTCACCTCCGCGAGCCGCATCCGGACCGGCACGGTTCCGAGCGGCTCGAAGACGGAACCGTCGGGCGCCGGGATCACGGCCGCGGGTCCTGCGGGCGCCGGTGGCGGGACGTCGGCCGGCTCCCGCGCTCGGACCCCGAGCAGCGCCGGAACCGCCAGCAGCCAGAGAAATCGTTTCGGCTTCATCGCACGAACTCCGCCGCCCGACAGGCTATCACTCCGGGCCACCCCCCGCAACGTCCAAACCGGCCGGATCGGCCGTGTCGCGCCGGAATTTCGGGTTGGAGCCGGCGATCACGACCGTCACTTCGCCACGGACCGGTTCCGTGGCTACGGCGCCCGCCAGGTCGCCCAGGAACCCCCGGAACACGCGCTCGAATTTCTTGGTGAGCTCTACGCAGACGGCGGCCTCGCGGTCGCCCAGCGCGTTTCGGGCCGCCGCCAGTGACCGGTGCACGCGTTTGGGGGACTCGAAGAACACCAGTGTGTGCGGACCCTCCTTCTCGTCTTCAAAGAAACGGCGCAGCGCGCCGGGCTTGCGGGGCGGGTATCCCTTGAAGGTGTAGCTCGAGGTCGGCAGGCCGGACATCAGGAGCGCCGCCGGCACGGCCGACGGGCCCGGAATCACTTGAAACGGGAGACCCTCGGCCGCCGCGTCACGGATCAGCCGATACCCGGGGTCGCTGATTCCCGGGTAGCCGCCGTCGCTGCACAGGGCGATCTTCTTTCCTTCCCGCAGCAACGCCAGCAGCCGTCCGCCCGCCCGTTCCTCGGTCTGCTCGCGGTAGGACACCATCACGGCGGGACGCGGAATCTCGAAATGCGACAGCAGGCCCCGGGTGCGCCGCGTGTCTTCACACGCAATCACGTCGGCCTCGCGCAGCTCCCGAACGGCGCGACGGCTGAGGTCATCCAGATTGCCAATCGGCGTGGCGATGATGCTCAACATGACTCAACGCTCCGGCCATGACGCGCCGCAGCGCGTCCAGTCCCTGCCCCCGCGCGGCGGCGATCGCAACGGCCTCCGGGTACCGGGCGGTCAGCTCCGGCAGAGCCCCCGCCGCGTCGGGTGTGTCGCACTTGTTCAAGACCAGCCGTGAAGGCACGGTGTCGGCCCCGATCTCCCCGAGCGTTTCGGCCACGACCTCCAGGTGATCCGTGAGCCGGCCGTGCCCGGCGTCGGCCACGATCAGGAGCAGATCGGCTTCTGTGACGACCTCGAGCGTGGAGCGGAACGATGCCACCAGCCCGTGCGGAAGGTGCCGGATGAAGCCCACCGTGTCGGTGACCAGAACATCCTTGCCGTCCGGCAGGCGCACGAGCCGGGTCTTGGTGTCCAGTGTCGCGAACAGGCGATCGTCCACGTAGGCCTGCGCGGGAACAAAGGCGTTCAGCAGCGTGGACTTGCCGGCGTTCGTGTAGCCCACGAGGCACACGAGCGGCCACGGCCGCCGTTTGCGGCTCTGCCGCCGTCTCTGCTGGACGGCCTCCAACTTGCCGCGAAGATCGCGGATGCGGCGGCGCATGGGTTCGTTCCGCAGTTGCAGCGGGCTTTCGCCCGGGCCGCGCATGCCGATCCCGCCCTGGAACCGCTGCTGCTTGCGCGAAACGGGAATCCGCGAAACGAGGTACTGGAGCTGGGCCAGTTCCACCTGGATCTGCGCTTCGGCGGAGCGCGCGCGTCGCGCGAAGATCTGCAGAATCAGCTCCGTGCGGTCAAGGACCTTGATGCCCAGCGCCAGATCCAGGTTGTTGACCTGCACGGCGGACAGGTCGTTGTCGAAGATCACCAGGTTTGCGCCGGCACGGCGGCAGGCGAGCTGGATGTCGTCCAACTTGCCCTCGCCGGCAAAGAAGCCCGCCGTGGGCCGGTCCCGCCGCTGGGTGATGCTTCCCGCCACCTCCGCGCCCGCGGTGTCGGCCAGTCGTTCCAGCTCCCGGAGCGAATCGGCGGCCTCGTCCCGGTCGCGCCGGCCCAGGATGACCTGCACCAGCAGCGCCCGCTCTCGCCGGCGTGTGGCCAGGCGCCCGCGCCGGGCGGTGGCTTTGGCGGTTCCGCTCATGGTGCGCGCGGGCCGCTCCGCCCCCGACGGCGCCCGGCTCCGGACCCCTCGGACGACGTGCGGTGCGGATCGCGCTTGGGCTGCAGCCGTTTTTTCACCCGGAAGAAGTCCCGGCGCAGCTCCTTGCGCCCCTTGACCGTCGGCTGTTTCTGCCACTTCCGAAACGCCTCATAGAGGACCGGATCCTCGAACGCGCGGCAGGTCCGGCCGCCGCGCCACTGTCCGCGCGGGTAGCGGTAGATCCAGCAGTGATCGCCCTGGTTCAGCAGGCAGGTATAGCACTTGTGGACCGGTTTAGCGCTCCGGCGCATGTTCGGGGGACCCCGGCACGAACTGGGGCGAGCGACGGGACTTGAACCCGCGGCCCTCAGATCCACAATCTGATGCTCTAACCAGCTGAGCTACGCTCGCCGACATGAATGCGGCTACTCTAGCGCATCCTCGTGTTCCGCAAAGCAAAAAAACCTCTCGTTCCGCTTGCGCGAATCCGGGTCGCGGGATAGAGTACCACCGTGGTGAGGCTCCTCCCATCTCGTTGGCTCGCGGTCGCCCTCGCGGCGCTGATCGCGGGGTGCGGCGCGTGCCTGCCGGCTGCGGCCGGACCGGTCGAAGGGGTAGGGTCCACGGCCGAGATGCAGCAGGACGTCAACCGGCTGCTGGCCGACGGCGACGTGGACGGCGCGCTGGCGCTGGCCGCCCGTCATCTGCGGCTGAGTCCGGATTCCCCCGAAATCCTCGCCGAGCTCGTCCGGATCCTGGCCGCCGGCCGCCGGAACGCCGAGGCCATCGCGCGGTATGAGTCTCTGCCCGACGCCTACCGGCCCGGCCGGCCGGTGCGGCTCGCCGCAGGCCGGTGCTATCGCCTGGAAGGCCGGTTCGAGCAGGCGAAGAAGACCTACCGCTCGATCCTCGAGGAAAATCCCGGCGATGAGGCCGCCACCCGCGGACTGGTGCTCACGCTGTTTGACATGGGCCGCAGCGACGAGGCGCTGGCCCTGCTCGACCTGGCCCAGGCGCGCAAGGACCGCATGGCCGCGGAGGCGGCCGCGCCGCCGGTCGCAGAGCCGGAGCCGCCGCCCGATCTTGCCGAGCAGGAGCGGGAGGACATCCAGGATTCGCTGTACCTGATTCGCGAACTCCTGGAGGTCGGCCGGCCCGAGGAGGCCGCGCGGCGCGCGGGGGCGGCCGTTGAGCGCCATCCCCAGAACGTGGAACTGCTGCTGGTCCGGGCACGGGTCGAGCGCGCGTGCGGGGATTTCGCCGCCGCCCTCCGGACCTACGACGTGGTGCTGGCCATCGAGCCTTCGAACCGCGAGGCGCGACGGCTCAAGGCCGTTCTGCTGGTGGACCTGGCCGGGAACGCCGAACCGGACGCCGCCGCGCCCCTGCTGGAGCAGGCGCTGAAACTCACCGGCGAGCCGCCGGAAATCCGCTCTGCGTACGCGCTGGCACTGGCTCGCGCCGGTCAGGCCGCGGAGGCGATCCGCCAGTATGAGGCGCTGCCGGCCGACTTCGAGACCTCGCGGGAGCTCCGGGAGGCCGTAGCCGCGAGCTACCGGGCTCAAAAGGATTTTGCGAACGCAGGGCGCGCCTACCGATCGGTACTGGCCGAACATCCCGGCGCCCGCGCCGTGCTGCTGGCGCTGGTGGATACCCTCGCCGAGGCGGGCGAAGGGAACCGCGCCCGGGAGCTGGTGACCCAGGCGCTGGCGGACCGTCCGACGGACCGGGACCTGCTGTTCGCCGGGGCCGACCTGGCGGCCGCGGCGCTGGATTACAGTGAGGCGCTGGCGACCTACAACCACATCCTCACCCTGTACCCCGACAGCCGCGAGGCCGCGCAGCGCAAGGGGTCCCTGCTCGCGGAGGCGTCGCGTTTCAGCGACTGCGAGGCGGCCCTCGATCTGTCGGCCAAGGCCGTAGAGCTGACCGGCGGCTCGCCGGAAGCCGAGGCGGCGCAGATTCTGGCTCTGGCCCGTTGCGGCCGCTGCGCGCAGGCGGTGGCGCGCTATGAGGATGACGGCCTCCCGGCCGGAGCCGCCACACCGGACGTGCTGCGCGCGGTGGCCCGCTGTTACCGCGAGCAAGAGCAGTTCGCCGAGGCCGCAGAGCTGTTCCGGCAGATCCTGGCCGCGGAGCCGGACGACCTCGAGGCGGCACGCGAACGGGTCCGCTCCCTGGCCGATGCCGGAGACGCCGCCGGCGCGCTGGGGGCCGTGCGGGACGGGCTGCAGCGCCATCCGACGTCTCCCGACCTCCTGCTGTCCCGCGCGGCCATCGAGCGGGAGCAGGGCGGGCCCGCGGCAGCGCTGCAGACGTATGACCAGGCACTGGCCCTGCGGCCCGGCGACCCGGGGGCCGCCGCGGCCAAGGCCTCTCTGCTGCACGAACTGGCGCTTGGCGCCGACCGGCAGGCGGCGGCCGAGCTGCTGCGTGAGGCCGTGGAGCTGGACCCCGCGTCCCGGGAGGCGTTTGCCGATTACCTTCTGGTCCTGGCGCGTGCCGACCGGTCGGCGGACGTCATCCGCGCCTACGAGAGCCGACCGCCGGAGATGACGCCGGACCCCGACGTGCTGGCTACCGTGGCCCGGTGCTACCGGGACGAGGGAGATTTCGGGCGCGCCGAAGAAATGTGCCGCGCGCTCTTTGAAGAGGAGCCCGGCGACCCGGACGTCGCGCTGGCGTGGGTCACGACCCGCTCGGAATCCGGCAACCCGGAGGGCGCGCGGGAAGCGGCCGGCCAGGCCCTGCTGCATCAGCCACGGAACCTGCGGCTGCTTTTTCTCAAAGCCGCCCTCGAGACCGAGGTCCTCGATTTCAGCGACGCCTACGCCACGTATGACCGCATCCTCGAGATCGATCCGGAGAACCGGCAGGCGGCCCGGCGCAAGGCCGGCCTGATGGCCCGCATCGCCCGCTTCAGCGAACCCGAGGCGGCCCTGGCGTTCATCGAGCAGGCCGTCCTCCTCGCTCCGGACGAGCCCGAAGTACGGGCGGAATACGTCCTGATTCTCGCCCGCTGCGGCCGGCTGGAGGACGCGCTGAAGCAGTACGAGGCCCTGCCGCCCGAATGGAAACAGCGCCCCGAGCTGCGGGAGGCCCTGCGCGGCCGCGGCGTACCCGACGCTCCGCCCCCGGCGAACGGCGGCGCCGGCCAGACTTCGGGCCAGGCGGGCAGTCCCGGCAACACCAACGCCGGCACCCGCGGGGTGCGCGTCTCGCTGGACCTGTTCGAGGAGGCCGGTCGCGGCAGCATGAAAGAGAATCTCGACCGGCTGGCCGCCCGGCTGGTGGCCCTGAACGCGGATACCGTCATCCTTCACGGTTTCTCGGCGCCGTACGACGGGGCCGCACGGTCGGTGTACTTCCCGAGCTCCGTGCTGCCCATGAAGCGCAATCTGCTGGGGCGGGCAGCGGACCGCGTGCGGCGGGCGGGCCTGACCGTGTACGTGTGCATGCCCACGTTGGCGGTGATCCTGCCGGACCCGGACCGGACCCGACGTCTGCAGGTCATGGTCACCGACGCGGGAGTGGCCCGGCCGTCTCTGGCGGTCCAGCCGCGGCTTTCGCCTTTCAATGCCGAGGTCTGGGACCTCCTTTCGCGCCTCTACGAAGAGCTGGCCGTGCGCGTCCGGTTCGACGGCATCGTGTTCAACGACGATGCCTACCTCACCGACGAGGAGGACTACCACCCGGACGCGGTGGCAACCGCCCAACACGCCCTGGGGATCCGGCGGTTCCATCACAAGAGGCTCTCGCGATCGAACCGCGCGAAATGGACAGACCTGAAAGTCAACCAGATTGACGGCCTCCTCCAGAAGTTGATGGAGGTCGTCCGGCGGCATCAGCCCGACGCGACGTTCGGCCGCCTCCTCTACGCGCCGGTGCTGCACCATCCCCCCTCGAGCGAGTGGCTGGCCCAGGACTACCAGAAGGCATTGTCGCGCTACGACCGCGTGATCGTCGAAGCCTATCCCGAGCGCGAAGAGTCTACGAACCCCGAACTGTGGCTCGAAAGGCTCGTGAAGCAGGCGGCGCGATACCCTTCGGGCCCTGCGTCGACCGTCTTCGAGTTGCAAGCCTACGACTGGGAAAGAAGGCAATGGATCGCCGGTCAGAAGCTGGCGCGCCGTCTGCAGATCCTGCGCGAGCACGGTGCCCGGCACACGGCGTACTGTCCCGACGATTTTCTGACGGACAAGCCGGAGCTGAGCCTCATCCAGACGGCCGGGTTACCGGGCAGCGCGCCCGGCGGGAAGGCGGAGTGACGGTTCCGGCGCCCGGCCGATGGTCTTGCCGGTCGTGACGTGTCGCGCGTCTTCCCGCGATCCATTCCCCCGGAAAATCTCGAAGAAAGCGGCGCTGGGCCCGCCATCGGCGCTTCAGGATCCGGAACGGTTGCTCGCCTTGCAACGTTCTCGCCAGCCACTGCAGTCCCGCCCGCTGCACGAAACGCGACGGAACGCGAATCATCCCCGCGTAGTACCGGAAGGCCGCCCCCACGCAGATGAGTATGCCCCGCTTGAGCCGCGGCGCCTGGTCGTGGGCCCACTGCTCCTGCTTGCCTCCGCCGAAGCAGACCCACACGACATCCGCGCCGTCCGCCTCGATTTTCCGGCGCATCGCGGCGTTGTCGTCTTCGGTGAAATCACGGAAAGGCGGACTGTGCCCGGTGATCTCGATGCCGGGATTCTCGGACTGCGCCCGGGCGATCACCCTGGCGATGGTCTCCTCCGTGTCGCCGAGCAGGTAGTGCCGCCAGGCGCGGCCGTCGCGCAACAGCCCGGTCATGAGATCGCAGCCTGAGATCCGCTGCACGCGCCGGCACCCGATCAGGTGGCCAAACCATGCCAGCGGCGTCCCGTCGCACACCGAAAGCAGGGACGCATTGATCGCCGTGAGGAGCGCGCGGTCCGACGCGGCTGCCACCACGTTTCCCACGTCGGTCAGGCAGACATACCCGCATCCCCCTATGGAACGCTCCACGACATCGCGGACGTCCTCGTAGCGGACATTGTCCAGCTTCACGCCCTTGAACCGGAAGGACGGCGGCTCGGCGCGTCTGTTCTTCTTTCGCATCAGGCTGGCTCCCCGGCGACCACGCAGGAAGCCGCCTCGCGTGGCCGTCCGTGCCAGTACTCCCCGCCGTACCGCTCCGCGGCGTACGCCAGAAACTCCTCGTAGTAGCCGACCGGGTATCCTCCGGCGCCCGGACGAGCCCCGGCCTCCCACCGCATGTAGTCCGGGTGCGTGTTCAGCAGGGCCATGCCGCCCCGGTCCGCAATCCAGTCCAACTTGGTCCGCCACACGCCGATCCCGGTCTCGCGCATGAGGAGGAACAGGGTGGAATCCTGCGCCAGGGTGTAGGGCATCTCCACGTATCCCGGCCCCCACTCGCTGTCCGGCACCCGGAACGGGAAGATCGTCCGCACGCCGTCCGCCTGCGGCTCGAACGGATCCGTGTCGAACGTGGACGAATCGTAGCGGATCGCGAGTGCGCAGAGCCACTCGAGATTGTGGTGCATCGCCGGCGATCGGAACCCCACCGCGTTCCATTCCCGCAGATAGCCGTTGATGCGGTCCGCCCGCTCCCGGAACACCTCCGACGAGCGGTACAGCTTACCGTCGTGGCACAGTCCGTGCACGCCGATCTCAAATCCCCGCCCGGCCAGATCCCGGCGCAGCTCCGGCGGCGTCGCGTAGCGCTCGGGCACAAAGTTAAAGGACGAACGGAACCCCAGTCGCTCTTCGATCCGGGCGAGGGATGAGCAGCGTCCGATGCCCTGGGCGGACTCTATATCATGGGTCAGCACCAGTGCAAAGCGCTTTCCGCCGGGCCAGCCGGTCCAACCATGCGGGACCGTGCCGGCCCCCTCGTCAATCGGCCAGACGGACGCGCAGGCCGCGCGGCGCCGCTGCACGAGCCGGCGCCGCAGAGCGATCTGAACCGTCCGCGGGATCAGCGGCTTGACCAGGTAGTAGAAATCGATGCCTTTCACTTCGTGCCTCGCTTCGCGGCGCCGGCAAGGATGCTACGCCACGTGCCGGTACAAGAGCGCACCCACAGCGCGCAACACCGGGATCGGCATCTTCCTGAAGACCGCGTTGTGGACCCCCGTGACCCAGGGCCGGCCCTTGACGTACGCGCCCTTCCGAAAGTCGTACCGGTAGTAGGCGATCTCCCGTTCGCTTGCGCCCCACCCCATTTTGAAACGCCGCAGCCCTTCGTTTTCCGGCTCCGCCCGGCCGAGGCACAGGCGTCGGCAGCCCTGACGCGCACTCCAGCGGATCGCCTCGCTCATCACCAGATCGTTGGGCCGCACGTCCTGGTGCCTCGGGTCCGAGGCCCCGTACTTGAAGAAGGCCTGTCCCCCGAAGTGAACGAAAACGGCGGCGGCGACCGCCTGCCCGTTCAGCTCGGCGAGAACCACTACGCCGCGGTTTGCGGTCAGCACGTGTTGGTGAAAGTTCCGGAAGAAACGGCGGGGCTGCGGAGGCAAGCCGTGCCGCCGCCGCGTCAGGTCGTTCAAACGGCAGAAGCGGAGCAGGTCCTCCCACGAGCCGGACAGCCGGACCTGTACCCCCGCGCGCTCGGCTTTTCGGATATTGCGCCGCACGCTGCTCCGGAATCCGGACACCGCCCCTTCCTCTCCGGAAGCCAGCGAAATCTCATACCGGTAGAAGCGGCAGGCGGGGACTCTCTCCGGACGGCCGAACCGCCCGCCGCGCAACTCGTAGCTTCGCCACCCGCGCGTTTTCCCGGCTTCCAACGCCTGTGCCAGCAGGAGATCGGCCTGTTCCGGCTTGCGGCACAACGGTTCACAGTAGTCGGAAAAGGGCAGGGAGACGCCCCTGCGCCCGGTCAGCCGGCTGCTGACCTCCATCACGGGCAGGCGGGCGGTCGCCCGACCGTCTTCCGTCAACGCAAGGTACAGAGGCCGGAACCCGTAGGTCGAGGACAGTACCCGGGCCCACGCGCTCGAATGAAAGAAAGTGGCATCCTCAAACGAGGCGAGGGAATCGTCCCATCCGGGATCGGACGACGGGTCGAGAATCTGCGGACGGACGTTCATATTGAAACACACGGCCGCTCGCAGAGCCTGCCGGGGGCCGCATCAGGCCCCGGTGCGGCACGCACGGGACTGGCGCTGCGCCGCTTCCTGCCGCACCTGCTCGCGGACCTTGGCCAGCGCCTGCCGAAACCGCACTCGCAGACCGCGACCGTCGCCGTCTTCCCTCATCTGGCCCACAATGGCGGGGAAGGTCCGCCACAGGATCCGCAGATCCAGCCAAAGCGTCCGCTTCTGCGCATACGCGATATCGAGCCGCATCATCTGGCAGAAGGTCGTCCGGTTCTTGCCGCTGACCTGCCACAAACCCGTCAGGCCGGGAGGCGCCTCCACCCGGCGCCGCTGCCAGCGCGAGTATTCGTGATACTCGTAGGGGATGCAGGGCCTCGGCCCGATCAGGCTCATGTCGCCGCGCAGCACGTTCACCAGCTGCGGCAGCTCATCCAGGCCGCATTTGCGGAGAAGCCGGCCCATCGGAATCAGGCGCGGGTCGGAGTCCGCATCGAGCTTGGTCAGCGGAATGTCCGATTGGATCAGCTTGTTCAGGTGATCGCGATGCACCGACGGGTCCGCCCCGTCATGCATCGTTCGGAACTT
>Ga0180432_10005958_pt1 | contig 16007 bp, 13 predicted proteins | sample SS_ome_10_FD_132414 | JGI IMG/M metagenome (GOLD analysis project Ga0180432, IMG submission 132414) | Hypersaline lake sediment archaeal communities from the Salton Sea, California, USA - SS_1_MS_2 metaG | ecosystem: Environmental > Aquatic > Non-marine Saline and Alkaline > Hypersaline >... | reverse complement strand
CTTTTACGACTCGTGCTCAAGTTTCGAGGGGTCGGCAACCTTCCGCACCCAAGACGACATTAAGATGATGTTTGCAAAGCGAAAGTTTGCCCATGAAGCCGTCTTTGGCATGGAGATTTGTGGGCGTCGTCGTCAGGCAACCGTGCATGGAGAGGATGCTTTGGAAGATCAAGTGAAAGCCTTTGTGAAGGAGCAAGGGAATGTCAACGGTTATAAGGTTGAACCGGTCCACGTCTACTCCTATAAGAACACCCTTTCTTCGGGGTCCCGTGGCGCCCTCATGTGGGTGTTTATCTTTCGCCTCACCGATGTGTTATCCTCCAAGGAGGAAAAGCTCGACTATGGGAAACGAGTCTTTGAGCGAGAGGCGAAACAGATTTGTTTTGATTCATCATTGTCAGGTCAAAGCAGACGGTATTTTATTGAAGATGACGATCGTGGTCACATTGTCTTTCCAAAGGAAAAGTGTGGCGATTTCGCCCTTGAGTACGTGATTCCTTCATTGGGATCACCGTCTTATGCCTATTGTTCAACATGTGACGAGACAGCATGCCTAGGGAAGACATCTAAGAAGAAGCGAAAGGTCCTGCATCGGCCCATTGATGTCCAAGATGTCTTACCTGCAACTCGACGATTGTTTGGTGTGTAACTTTAACGTCTCTTTTTTAACCTACGAGAAATAGATCTCGATTTACTCTTTTTACCCTTTGACTTTCTAAGCTTTCGAAAGGCTTTGAGTTTTCTTCCCCTCTTTGCCTTTGATCGAAATCGGTTAAGTGCCATTGGAGGACTGGGTAAGGCCATTACTTTATTTAGGGAATCCTTATACTCTTTTAAGAATGTTTTAAAGAATTCATATGTGGAGATGTTGCAGAACTGATATTTCCAGAGATGAAGTTGCTTTTTCAATCCAATAAGAATCTTTGCATATCGTGTCAAGATTGATTGATCAGAAGTTCGTGCAGCAATTTCTTTAATCGTCTTTTTGGTATTTTCAATCTCCTGTTTGAGTTTTTGAATAGCCGCCCTCGCATCTCGTCTGGTTTTTTCCTGTTCCCGTTTTACCGAAGGAGGAAGTTTCTTAAAAGCTTTTTCAAGTGTTTTGGATCTGTGATAACAGAGTGCGGCATTTCGCACCATCTGATCAGTTGCCTTTGAAACATCAAAGTCTTGCTTACAACATTGCATTTATTTGTTGAGCATAATTAAATGCCAAAGAGATCAAAGTCTGTAAGGAAAGGAAGAAGATCAAGGTCAATGGCCAGAAGGGGTAAGAAGGTTAGATCAAGATCGGTGGTTCGCAGAGGAAGGTCAAGGTCAGTTGTGAGAAGAGGAAGAAGGAATCGATCGAGGTCAAAATCAAGGAATAGAAGAAGACGTTCCAGATATTCTTCGTGGGCCGTTGAAGATCCAGTCACTGAAGTTTTTATTAACAAAATTGGAGCTTTGAAAAAAACAAAGCTTTTTGAGGAACATAATGTGAATCCGAGCATGTTGCACTCAACTGGACCTGAGGTTCTCAAACCTGTTTGTGACAGTCTTGAGGCCGAATGGAAAAAGGTTCGAACGTACCAATGCGAAGAAGAAAGGAAGGGAAATTCAAGAGATGACATTGGGAGTAAAAGAAAGATTGCTATGCAGAGGGCTATTTTAAGGTCAATTAACGACTACCATTCCGCTTTGAAATGCCGAAGGCAAACAGGAAGAACAATGAGACGCGAAGATTTCAAGTGTCATAAGTAATTCTTTTATCTAAATAAATGTCATTTTCTCCCTCATGTCTGAAAGGAAAACCTGCCTCGACCTACATCTTCCTTGGGTTCTCCTTCGGAACGTCGACGGCTTCTCAGCCCTAAGGCTACTCCTCTCATCCAAGGGATTGGTTTCCAGGGCATCTTTCTGCCCCTTCCCTTTCTTGCCTGAAAGACATGTTTTAAAAAAATAAAAGCCTCCGTAGAAAGTTGAATTCTATCATCCCACGTACAAGGCAGGAGTCCGCACCGGCGGCAAAGGCTAAGAGAAATGAAATGATACGCCTGAAGGGATTCCAACCCTTTCTTGGAGCTTATAAGACTCCAGTCCACAAGCCGTGGCAGGCGCTTGTATGTGCGGTAGGCCAGAGGTATACTTAGCCGAAGATAAAGCCACTGAACTGTTGAATGTCAATATCTTCCCGCATATATTCGCATGAGGACTTGCACCTCATTCTTTCGGCTGAAGACCGAATATCTTACTTCATGGACTATGCGAATTGGATTCGCCCATCTTGATGTGATACCATTACACCTCTAAATCTAAGATGAGATTTTGTGCAGTGGAAAAAGAGATGTGATAAATGGCCCTTTACGAGAATCGAACTCGCCACAGTGTTCATGTGGTAAACATCCCATCACCAGATGAGCCAAGGACCTTGGTTTTCTAGAAACATCAAATCTTTAAGGCATGCTACCATTACACCACGGGGCCTTAATATAGCGACCCCGGACGGAATCGAACCGCCTCCACCCCCTTGCACTGGTATTGATTTGTTATATGCAGTCAGTTTCTATAAGTACCCTAAGAAGGAATCTAACATTCTCACCAGCCGTGTAAAGGCCAGGTCCGGTACACCGGTTAGGGCAATTGTTTTTTATTCTTTCGAACGTTTATGTTTTCTCAATGAGAGATCAACTCCAAGCTTTTTACACCATTTACGAACGGCAACATCAGAAACTCCAAATTGATCTCCAATGGCCAACATTGTCTTTTCTTGAATCAATCCCTCAAGTTCTTCCTTCGAAGGTCACTCAACTTTTCTCCTTTTGAGTGTCGATTCAAACGGAGGAGCACGAGAGTTTGATTTGGAGATACATGCTTGACATTGGACTGATGTCTTAGCTATAATTGTGTCACAATCCATGCATCTCTGTGGGGGAATAGAAGGGTTTTTCGTTCCAAATGTCTCGGTCTGGGAATGGCAACTTGGGCAGAGGAGACGAAGGTTTGAAATGTGGTTGTTTGTGGCATCTCCATCGATGTGATCAAGTTGAAGACACAATGGTCGTCCATTCCACACCGGAAGAAGTCCGCAGAGAGCACATTTCTCTTCAATGAGATTCTCATTAAGCAGTTTCTTTTTGAGTTTAGCTCCATCCAATCTTCGATCGATTGATCTCGAGGTATATTCGTAAAAGGTTGTTGATTTCCTTGGAAAACTTCTTACAATTGAAAAGTGCCCTATACAAATATTTGATCTTTCTAACCTCCTTTTTAACATTTTACATAGAGAACCTCTCATTCCTTTATAATTCAAAGCAACCAATACATCTGTATATGATCTTGAACTTTTCACAATGATTCTCAACTCCTCTGAAGAAATCTCATTAATCCGAGATTTTGGCATTTAGTCAAATACTTGGTTTTGGCCCCAACTGTTTGAACAATGATAGTGACAGGAGTCGAACCTGCTTGGGTGTAATACCCGCTAGATTTCAAGTCTAGTCTCCAACCGTAGGAGCTCACTACCATCAATTGTCTAAGAAACAAAGGTAGCGACGAGATTCGAACTCGCAAGATCGTTTTTTAGACCATTTGTTTTCGAAACAAACACCCCTACCGCTGGGGTCAACGCTACCTATGCCGGCCGGCTTGGTGTGGGAGAGAAATCAACAAAGAGCCCTAACTCTGACGCAGGGACTTGAACCCTGATCTCATGCGTACTGTTTTGATACAATTTTATGCAGGCATGAATACTAACCTTTATACGACGTCAGATGGTTTTGCTAGATCGATGGGGAATCTAAGCGTATCAGGCTTAAATTTCGAATTACAGTCGAAATTTTAACATTTGATTTGCAGTGTCGACCTATATACACCCGGAGAGATTTGAACTCTCGTCTTCGCTTTATTAGAGCGAGATTCTAACCGTTGAAATACGGGTGCTTTATACTTACGGCAGGAGTCGAACCTGCTTTGCAGGAAAGCAGCACATCTTAAGTGTGCCCCCCGAACCGTTGGGGAATCGTAAGTAACTGAGACATTTTTATCTGATGGACCTGGAAGAATCGAACTCTCATTTCCCTGTGGCTAACAGGGTGCACTACCTTTGTACTATAGGCCCTTTGTAAGGATTGTCTTTGACAAGCCTCCAGCCAGAATCAAACTGACATTTCCCTCTTACTAGGAGGGTGTAATTTTCATTATACGATAGAGGCTTTAAGTCCACATAGGGAATCAAACCCTAATCTTGACTGCCGTAAAGTCATGTGCTGTCATTGCACCATGCGGACCTCGAAGGCCGGTCCAAGCCAACGAAGGACTTTGTATGGAGAAGTTAGGAATCTAACCTAACCTTGGCAATTGCAAATCGCCGAGTGTGAAACATCACCATCCCCAAGTTATTAAGAGCTCACATAGGGAATTGAACCCTAACCAACGGATATTTTCATTCTTTACCGAAGTCCGTTATGCTACCATTACACCATGTGAGCTTTTTGATGTTGCTTGATACCGCTGCCGAGATTTGAACCCGGATTACAGGATTAAGAGTCCTGTGGTCTAACCTTTGACGTACAGCAGCAAATATGAAGGTTTATTTAAGCCATTTCCGAATTGCATTGTCACTCACCCCAAATCGTCTTCCAACTTCGACAAAGCTTGTTTCTTTGACCATCTTCAGAAGCTCTTCTTTCGAAGGTCGATCTTTTACTTTTCGATTTTTCACAGATGAACAATTAAGGCAGTTCTTTGAACCTTTCCCTATCTCTTGTCCACAGTCACATTTGTGACTTTGCTTTTCTTTTTTCTGGTTTCTTCCGCTCCAAGTATCAGTTTGAGAATGACAATTGGGACAGAGGATTCTCAGATTTTCTTGGAGATTATTAGTATTATCTCCGTCAATGTGATCAAGTTGCAGAGTCAACGGTTCCCCATTCCACTCTGGTCCGATCCCACACCAAAGACATTCATTCTTTAAATACCCCTCTTTTAATAAGCGAGCCTTAACCCAGTTGTTGGTATTTATCCCTTTCACCAGTCGCGATTCTAGGTCATATTGTAGTTTCAATCGAACTTCCCGCACTTTCGAAAGCCTCACAACTTCTGGAGTGAAATGATCTGTAGAAATTCCTTCAACCTTAAATCTTTTTTTGAGAGTTTTATAATGTTTAAGGTGCACCTTTTCAAAGCCCAACTTTCGCTGAACATCAGCAATCGTCAATGATTCTGAAACGGCACTCTCCAATGTCTCTTTTGAAAAGGTCCAAATGATCGATCGTTTCTTTCTTTCAGACATTTATCATGTTCTTGGAAATGACGTTGTAAACCTCAACGTATTTATGGTACATAGCAGAATCAAACTGCTTCCAAGCGATCTTCAGTCGCCTATGCTTTCATTACACCAATGTACCAAACATGTATGCAAACAGTGAGACTCGAACTCACGCGGCCGAAGCCATTCGCAAATTAGGTATAAACTCCTTAAGCGAACCCCTTAACCACTCGGGCATGTTTGCAAAGAGCAACGATGACGCGGGGAATTGAACCCCGATCTGAAGGTAGACGGCCAACAATACTAACCATTGTACTACGTCATCTAATGCATACCATTATACCAAGTATGCATTTTTTCTTAAAGGGGAATACCCAGAATCGAACTGGGGTCACACCGTCCCTAACGGCGTATACTACCACTATACTATATTCCCATATGCGTAATCGAGGACTCGAACCCCGTTCCTGTGGTTGCTTTTTCATAAGACTGGAAGCCGCAGATGATACCCATACACTAATTACGCTTAGTTCCGATGCGGGGAATCAAACCCCGATCAATTCATGGAGAGTGAATTATCTTGAATCATTAGACGACATCGGATTATACCAATACCTGCGGCCAGAGTCGAACTGACTTTATTACACTACGGCATTTTATTTTAACCATTTTCTAATGGCATTATCACTCACTCCAAATTTTCTTCCCACTTCAACATAGCTTGTTTCTTTGATCATCTTAAGAAGTTCTTCCTTTGGGGGTCTCTCCACCTTTCTAATTCTCAACCCATAACATTTTATGCATTGAGTTGATGTATTTGTGATATCTTTACCACAAGAACATTTTTTCATAGCTTTAAGGTTTGTTCCAGACGATATACATTCCCTACATTTATCTGCGCCTCTTGAAATCTCTTTTTTACATTCGGCACATTTATAAATGCGTTTTATCCGTTTTGAATTCCTTCCACACCACGTGGATGTTTGGGAATGGCAATTTGGACAAAGTACACGAAGATTTTCTAGGAGATTATTTGTGTTATCTCCATCTATATGGTCGAGATGAAGAGTAATAAGCTCCCCTTCCCATTCTGACCCAAGTCCACATTTCGCACATAAATCTTTCATATACCCTTCCTTTATAAGTCGTTTTTTAAACCATGAAGCATTTTGATTAAATTCACCTTTTACAAACTTTGAAGTAATGTCATATCTCCTTTTTTTGTTTGCAGCACGTAGCTTTTCCACTCTAACTAAATTTGGGTTAAAGTGGTCTGTCGAGATTCTCTCTAATTTGATTCGATTTTTTAAAGTTGTAGCATACCATGGATTTTTTTCATCCAATCCTAATTTTTCAAGAACCTGTCTCATTGTTAGAGATGATTCAACCAGTTTTTCTAAATCCCTTTTTGAAACTGATTTAATAATTGGTTTTTTCAACTCTTTGGATTTGTCCATTTACGTAAACCATCCAAACTTCAGTAGTGAATTCAAACGAATGCCAGGACGGCGAGTCGAACACCGTTTGCAATGCAGTGCATCCTAAATGCACCCCCCGAACCGTTGGGGAATCCCTGGCTTCATCTGCGGGAATCACAGGTATTTAATTGAATTTCAGAATTGAAATGAAAGGAACCACTGAGAATCGAACTCAGGTTGAGGGATCAACAGTCCCCAGTTCTGCCATTGAACTATGGTTCCTGAATCTGACTGGACTGAGTCGAACAATCGCGCAGACGGGTTACAGCCGTTGCTCCCCGCCGGGGGTCAGTCAGATTTTAGATAGCATATAGCAGACTCGAACTACTAACCCAAGCTTATGAGGCTTGTGTGATACCCTTTCACCAATATGCTAATTATGTGGTTGGATTTTGAATGAAATCTTACCAATATGCTAATTATGTGCTAATTATATATGCGAATGGACGGAATCGAACCATCATCTCCTGCGCCACAAGCAGTTGCTCTTCCATTGAGCTACATCCGCTCCACCCATGCAGGGAATCGAACCCTGACCAGCGGGATGAAAGCCCGCTATCCTAGCCTTTAGACGACATGGGTTATTACTATCAAGCATAGAAACTTTTAGATAAAGGTTTTAAATTTGCAGTTACTTGATACTGGTTTGGGTCCTAGGGGATTCGAACCCCTATAACTCGGATTAAAAGTCCGGTATGTTCACCATTACATCAAGGACCCAAAGCTTGGTATGAGGACACTCGGAATCGAACCGAGGAAAGGTGGACTGGAATCACCTATGTTACCACTACATCATGTCCCCAAAGAACCTAACGGTAGGAGTCGAACCTACTTTGCGTGAAGCCACAGGCCCCTCTTGGCCGGGGCTGGCCCTAGAAGCCCTCGACCTGCTGCCCGAACCGTTGGGCAATCGCTAGCATTTTTTTAACTCACTGCAGGAATCGAACCTACTATCTTTGGACCTGCGATCCAGAGCCTATCCATTTAGCTTAGTGAGCACACAATTAGAGATATGTCTTACCATTCGGCTACGATCTCTGATTGTTGAAAGTGATAAGATGTATTCGATATTTATACCCCAAAGATAACCATGTTTGGCAAAAGTACTTCGATTCAGCACCGCCCCAAATAAATTTTGACCATTAAGCACTCCTTGAGAAATCTTACCATCTAAATCCTAAAAAGTTCAAAGTCAATTTTCATTCATTTCACTTCGATTCAATTATTGCTACCAAACAAATGCTTTCATCCCATGAGCCCATCCCCTTGTCCGAAGCATTTCCGGGTTTCGATGCAAAGCCGAGCAAAGCAAGGAGGAGGCACAAATCCAAAAAGTCAAAGTCTCACCTTCAGCGTTCCACCGATTACTACAACGCCCTTGTGAATGTCATCCAAGGAGACGATTCCTCTTCTTCAGAGGACGATGAAACCAACAACCCAGTGGCCCGCTACAATCCCGTGAATGGCTCCTTCTTTGGTCTCGAGGACTCGTCAGACTCGGAAGACCTTGTGGGTCGTGGTGCCGTGAGAGGAAAGATTTCGAGGACCCAGTGTCTTGAAGACCAACGCCTCCGCCGTGCCGGTTTTGTCCCTTCCCCCGACGCGCCTCAGGTTCCACGTGTTCCTTACGTTTATTCGGGTGGAGTCCAACCCGGCATTGCTCAGAGAGGACCGACCAACGTCTTAACGATTCCTCCAGGTCAAGGTGATCCATCATTCAATCAAGACCAAAGAGCTGGGGCATCTTTTGGAAATCCGACTCCACACAATCCCCATCCGATGGGCAACCCTCCCGGCCATGAAGTGGCTCCTCAGGGTCAGGAGTACAATGCCTCAGCCGCGGATGCGTCTCGCTTTCCTCCTCTTTCCACGAGTGTTCCCTACGCGGCACTTTCCGATCAGCAGGGTCAACGCTTAGCCGTGGCAAACGCGGGATACACCACCAACGATGCGGCCTTTGCCTCGAGACGTCAAAACTTTATTTCGTCTGGAGCCCTTGGAGGTGGAAAGTCGTCGTCGGCTTCTGAGCTCGCCTTTGGAAACTTATCGCTGACGACTCCCGATGGAGTGATTGACCCTTATGAGCATGGTGGTGGAACGGGCCTTCCCCCTCCTCCTCCCAAAAATAAGGCCGCTCCTCCCATGGATTCTGACATGTCCCTCTTTGATTTCTCCCAAGACAACTTGTACCCCTACACGGGATACACCGACTACGCCGCAACCTATAAGAATCCTTACACGGGAGAAGTGACTCAAACCTACACCCTCGACCTTGAGCGCTATAAGACGGACGTCTGGAAGGAGGTTCCCACCTACGAACTCGGAAAGCCCAACCGTAAGTTTACAGATTGGTCCGGCATGGGTCGCCTCCAGCGTCCTCTCCCCAAACCCGGTGCAGAGCCCAACCAGTACGTGATGCCAACCTTTGACCCCACCTACGGTTACGCTGATGCTCAAGCCGCCCGTGCAGACACGAGGGAACGTGCCCTCCGTGAAAACTTCTTCACCCGTGATCCTGGACTTGCCGGCATGGTGGACCAAGGCAACTGGACCGGCTATGTGGGTCTGAAGGAAATGGGCCGTTATGGCAACGCCAACCAGTACTCAAAGAAGGCCACCCCCTACGCTCCCGACCCAACCCCCTACGAGATTCCCCAGTCGTCAGTTGAGCAGGCGCCCTACCGCGTTGGCATGACGGCTCCTTCCTTCTATGTTTCGGGGCGCCCCGACAACTTTCTTGATGGATACCAAGCCGCCGAAGCAGATGTGGGCAATGTGGTGCGCCCTCCTCAGGCCCTAGATAGGGCACCCAATGCCATGAGTGACATTCCCATGCCCCACATGCCTGCCGAGGTGGGTGCAGGCCAAACGATGCCTTACCAACCCCAAGCTACTGCAGGAACGGGCATGCACGATTCGTCGATGATGGCCCCCATGCACATGCCCACGTCCTCAGTCGACGCGGGTGCAATGCCTCAAGACGCTCTCGCCCAACAGGGTGCCGTGAATGTGCCCATGGACGTCTTTGGCATTCCAGGCATTGCCAACCCAGGCATCGATGCGTCGTCTCTCCCCCAAGGCCAGGGGTCTCACTTTGTGTCTCAATCTGCCTTTGCCACCAACGCTCCCGGCCAACCTCAGGGAATGAATGACTTAGCCTCCAACCCTGCCAACCCCTCGGCCCACATGGGAACTTTGGTTTCAAACCAACTTGGCATCCCCCAAACTGGCGTTGTCGCACCCGGCATGGTTCCCCAAGGTGGTTCGGGTGTGGTGCCCTCCATTCCTCTTCCTTCCCTTTCTCAGATTATCGATTCGGGTGTCACGGCTTCGGGATCCCTTCCCCAAGGCACCAACCGTCCTTCAATGGGTGAACTTGTGCAGAATGCCTTCTCCAACCCCGTCCCCCAACAGGGTGGAGATGTGGTGGGAAGGAGCCAAGGCATCGCCGACGCCCATAAGGGAATGGGTGATTTGGTTCAGAACGCCTTTGCCAACCCTTCAGCTCAACGAGGCGGAGATGTGCCGATGAGGAACCAAGGGATTGCAGATTCGAATAAGGGTATGTCTGGCATTGTGTCCAACGCCTTTGGTAACCCATCGGCTCAGAGGGGAGGAGACGTCCCGAACCTCGGAAACCAAGGCATTGCCGACGCTCATAAAGGAATGTCTGGCATTGTAGCCAACCGGGCCGGTGCTGCAGAAGGAGTGTCTGTGGGTCTTCAGCCGATTGCATCTGACGCGGCCATTGGCTCCACAGGTGTCCCCAACCGTGGCATTAACCCCACGGGAGAATCAGTGCGCATGGATGCCTCAGCTCCAGTCCATCCAGGTGACTTTGCTCAGCCCACTTCAAATCTTCATGTTCCCATGAGTGGCCCTGACGTTCTCGCCCTTGAGATGACGGCCCCTGATACGGGAAAGATGTCTTATGAACTGAAGGACGGTTCCCACTACCGCAACGCCACCATGAATGCGGAGGCCTTCCTTCAGGCCAACTGGGCGACGGACCACTCGCGGGCCCGTGCAAATGAAATGGCCGAGCCGAGAAACCAAGGGATTACGATGACAAACCCGGTGACGGAAGCAAAACCTGCTTTGCAAATGAGGGGTGCCGAGAACATGCTCCCTCCAGGACCTTCTCAATCGTCTCTCCATGCATCAAACATTGCGGCGTCTCAGGCCTTTGCCACGGCAACCCCGTTGAATATGTATCTTTCAGACAGTGAATACCACACTGATTGTTAAAATAAAACTATCACAATTTATTTATCATGTTTGGCTCTTCGACCGTTGAGGTTTCCAAGGAGGGCGACCATAAGATTCACATTGCCAAGCAGCAGAGAAATGCACGAAAGTGTGTCGTTACCATTGCAGACATGGATGATGACTTGGACTTGAAGCGCATTGCCAAGATTATTGGGAACCACTTTCATTGTGGATCTCGAGTCGTGAAGAAGAAGAACTGGGAAGAGATTCAAGAAAAGAATGAGAGAGATCGTCAGGCAGGTGGCTTCATGTCTTTAAACGACATGCTTGACTGGCAAACAACGATACCGAAGGAACGAGAGATGGCACCTCATCCCATCCTTCACCTTCCCGGAGGTGAGGTTATTCAGGTTCAAGGAGACTACCGAGACGAAATTGTTCGATTCTTCAAAGAAGCAGAAATCGTTTTGGATCCTTCTCGTCTTGTGGTCCATGGATGAGCGAAGCGGACAATGAAATGAAAATGAAGCGGACAATGAAATGAAGGACAATGAAATGAAAAATGAAAATAAACACAATCCAATTCGTCATTTATGATTCTTCCTTTGTTTATTGTAGTTTTTGCCACTGTAGTAGGAATCCTTTATTGGCTTGACGTCCATCATGAAGAAAGACCACCATCCAACCTTTGTGGGGTCGTGACGAGGAATGGCCATCCTTGTATGTCCTATAAGATGAAAGGCTATAATCGATGTTTTCATCACCTTCAGAATAAGCCACTGAAGGAAGAATGTTGTATTTGCTTAATCGACAAATACCCAGGAGCCTTTCGCACCTTTCACTGCGGTCACACCTTTTGTAAGACTTGTGCTAGAAAACTGGACAAATGTGCTTTATGCCGTGCAGATGTATAGAATTTTACTTCTTCTTTCCCCTCCGAGCCAAAAAGGCAGCGGCAGCGGCTTCTTGGCGAGCCCTTTGCTTCATCAAATTGGTGAGGTAACCGTGATGATCTCTTAAGTAGGTATCAATCTCGCCCATGCGTTTTCCAAACACAATGTTTGCGTCTCCGGCAATGCGTCCCATGGTGTAGCCTACGTATTCGGCAGGTGAAAGCTTTGCAAAAAACTTCACATCCTTCATGTATTTTGTGAAGCCATAATCAATAAAATACATCTTTCCCTTCTTCATCATAATGTTCAGACACTTTGGGTCGTTGTGAGCAATGCCTGCCCTTCTTGATCGATCGATGAGGTCATAGAGATCATCGAGTTGAGACTTTGTCAGCTTCCGCCCCTGGCGAATCCACAAATCACAGAGGGTTTCCTCCATAGCGTCCATGATGAACATGCGTCGCTGAAGGTTGACGTAATGGATTCTTGGGCCAAACCCGTGCTCACTCGCAATCCTGCCAAACTCAATCTCCTTTTGGATTGTCTTTGGGTTTTGCTTCGGTGGAAACTGTTTGGCCACCAAAAGCTTTCCCTTATGTCTCACGAGGGCCGTCGCACCTTGACCACCTTCGGCAAGGACCTTTACTAAAGTGTATCCCGAAGGCAACCAAAACCTTCCAGCATCAATCTTTGCATGTTTTTTTGCATGTTCGGGTGTCCTCACTCCTTTGACGGATCTTGAGGAAGTCCTTCGTTTAGGAGTTGATTTGCGTTTGGGAGTTGATTTGCGTTTGGGAGTTGATTTGCGTTTGGGAGTTGATTTGCGTTTGGATGTTGATCTTCTCCTTGGTGCTCTCACAGGGGATCGTCCAAGGGCTTCTTCACATTCCTTCAAAAGGGCCTTATAGGAAGGACCGTTGCGCTTAATCTTACGCCCCGTTTTCCACGAGGTGCGGCGAGATCCCGAAAGCCATTCAAGACAGGACTCTCGCTTCTTTGTTCCCTTTGAGGGAGACCTTCTTCGCTTATGGTGTGAGACGGATCTGGATTTCGACTTGGATTTTTTACCATCACATCCACACTCCTTCATGAGGTTGGCATAAACCTTTCCTTTGCGAGAAATCTTCCGCCCAGTTCGAAAATTTTTAGACCTTGAGCCCGTACACCAAGATTCACAGGACGACATTTATTTTAATATATAGATTTATACACAAGGTACGAGTTTGGAGCAGGTCTTTGCAAAGGTTCCTTTTGATGACCATGCCTTCCACGCATCTGCACGAACCACGGGGATTTTGCAGAGTCCTACACTTTGAGCAAAAGGGCCCGTGGCCGCATGGTTTAAATTTGATAATGTCCTTCACCTTTCGAAAGCATCCTTGGCACCGATCTTCAACTTCCTCAATAGTCAGTGTTTCAGTTTGAATCAAAGGAATGATTGGGGTCTCAATCTTGGATTCTTCAACACCTGACCCCCATCATCGCCTTTCCCATCCGTCTTTCCAACCTTTCGCCGTCGGAGGGATGATGTCTTATCTTTTCTTTCACCATCAACCAAGTCAACAATTTCTTCAGGACCGTCCTGAACTTAGGAGTTGGTTACCGTTTCATCTCCTCCCCTCGCCTCGAGTCTGAAAGACGCATTTACTTTCCCGCACCTGAAGGAAATTTAGAAGGTATTATTGTTTAAATGTTCATTTCATATACAATGGGTTCTTTGATGTGAAACATCTCTTGATAGTTTGAGGGGATCGCCTTGGTATATCCAACCATTTGGAGGAAGATCGCCACCAATACCATAGTCACCATACTTTACAGAAGGCATGTAAAAGCGATCGTTAAATGAGTCTTCGTATGAGTCACTAGTCCCAGAGTGAATGTCCTTAGGTTTCCAAGCAAAACTTGATGAAAGAAGAAGACAAAGAAAGTCTGTACATTTTATTTGTGATTTTACTGCCTTTGAATTTTCATTGCCTAGAAATTGCATTTCCCTTTCCGGCCCATTTGGTGTTGTCTCCAAGAGCGGGACGAGGAGGTCCTTCAAGACGAGTCGTCTCGGAAATGATGCGAGCAAGTTCTTCACCCTTCTTTCGCATCTCTGCTTTTTTCCTCTCACTGATTGCATCAAAAAGTCCTTGGAGAGCCGTTGAGTAGGTACCCGAGTCCATCACGGTTGAGGATAGACGGACAATTCCTGCCTTTTCTTCAGGGCTGGCACTCATCAAGTCGACAAGACATTTTCGCATGCAGTCGGAAGGTGTTGCGTTTTTATCGCAAAGGGCCTTGATGCCACTCACCACGCGATCAAAACTTGCAGGTTCTCCAAAATCCTTCAAGTGTTTTTCCACAACCTTACGAATCCTCAAGGTTCTTGGTGATTCGGGCTCTTTGGCTTCGTGCTCACTGCCATCATCATCCGAAAACGAAACCCGTCTCCGCCTCTTTTTTCCTCGCCCCTCCTTCTTCAGGGCAGATTTGCTTGGCGATTTCTCTCTCTTTTTTGTTTCCTTTGCTTTTGGTCTTGATGGTGATGCAGATCTGGACCTTGGCTTCAGTTTCTTCTTTTTGGTTTCCTTTTTGAGGAGGCGCTTTCCAAGTTCCTCCAAGAGGATGCCAAACTTGTTGACTCCGTGAAAATCGGAAGGAGTGCGATCTTTCTCCTTGATGGCTGCAGGAAAGGAACCTCCCCAGTAGGATCGAGCTCCTGCCCGATCGTGATGTACGATGCGAACGTTTCGTCGTGCCAAGTCAATCAACATGGCCTTGAAGCGAGGGTCGACGTCTGCCCTTGCCTTCAAGAGGTGGACCATGACCGAGTCCTTCTTTTCGGCCCAGTCGGTGGTGTTTAAGTTGACTCGATGGGTCAACATTGCCTTTCGTCCTCCCTTTGTTTTCACCTTAATGGGTGGAAGGGCACCATAGGCTCCACCAACTTCGAACATTTTCAGGACTTTTTTGGGCTTGTCTTCCACTACATGCCGATACTTTGCTGCTTGGAAACCGTGCTCGACAGAAGGGTAGAGTTTTCCCTTATAGGTCAAGGGGCTTGGTAGGGGCTGCATGTTTGACAAGTACTTTCCGCTTGGGTCTTTGGAGGCCCAAAACACTTTGAGCATTTTTATGGATAGACTGAATTGTGATTTTCGTTTCCTCAATCTCAACCCTTCTTTGGTTTTCCATTAAGAAAAAAGGAAGATTAAGAATGTGTTTGGAATGCAATCAAAATTACTTTGACCATAACTAAATGGCCACCACCCTCGAAACAAAGAATGCTCATCCACGTGATGCTCACATTCGCTTCGACGAGGGGCCCCACCTCTATTTCATCGACGGAAAGCAAGTGAAAATCTCCGTCACGGGATTTATCCATTCCTTCTTTCCCCACTTTGATGCCGATGCGGTGATTCCTCGCTTAATCAAAAATCCGAAAAAGGAGCGTTACTATGGCCGCACGGTTCAGGACGTGAAAGATGAATGGCAAAGGATTGCTGATGAGGCATCGTCAAAGGGAACGGCCATGCACTTGGCGATTGAGCTCTACTACAATGGCGAACTTGACGATAAGAAGCACGTCGAGACGGCTCTTCAATTCTACGGATCAAAGGAAGAGGCCCTCTTTATGGATTTTCACAAGACGGTGATTGAGGGATCTGACCTAGAACCCTTTCGCACCGAGTGGTCCGTCTACATTGAGGAGTATGACCTCGCCGGCCAGATTGACGGTGTCTTTCGCAACACAAAGACGGGTGAGCTCGAGTTGTACGATTGGAAACGATCCAAAAAGATTGAAAAGACCAATCGGTGGGAGAATGGGTTTGCGCCCGTGGATCACCTCGCCAACTCTAACTTTTGGCATTACTCCCTCCAGCTCAACATCTATAAGTACATCCTCGAACATAAGTACGGCTATAAGGTGTCTCGCATGTTTCTTGTCTTCCTTCACCCTCGTCAAGATTCATACATTCGTCTTCAAATTTCCAATTTTCAGCGTGAGGTTAAGGACATGCTTGACGCATCGATTGGGAAGTGGAAGCCAGAGGACCGGAGGAGCACGGGAGGAACGTCAGAGGACCGGAGGAGCACGGGAGGAACGTCAGAGGACCGGAGGAGCACGGGAGGAACGTCAGAGGACCGGAGGAGCACGGGAGGAACGTCAGAGGACCGGAGGAGCACGGGAGG
>Ga0180432_10005957_pt1 | contig 16013 bp, 10 predicted proteins | sample SS_ome_10_FD_132414 | JGI IMG/M metagenome (GOLD analysis project Ga0180432, IMG submission 132414) | Hypersaline lake sediment archaeal communities from the Salton Sea, California, USA - SS_1_MS_2 metaG | ecosystem: Environmental > Aquatic > Non-marine Saline and Alkaline > Hypersaline >... | reverse complement strand
TGACCCCGGAGGCGATCGACGCGGCCAAGCGGTTCCTCTACGACTCGATCGGCTGCGCCCTGGGGGGGTACCGGCACGAGGACTGCCGCATCGTGGCGGAGTACCTCGGCCGGCTGGGGGGCGAGCCACACTGCACGCTGATCGGGCTGGGGCGGCGGTCCCACGTGGTGGACGCGACGCTGTACAACTCGCTGGCGGTGCGGGCCATGGACTACAACGACATCTACTGGAAGGCGGACCCGTGCCATCCGAGCGACATTCTGCCCGCCGCGACCAGCGTCTGCGAATGGCGGCACCTGACGGGCAGGGAGCTGATCGTGGGCATCGTGCTGGGGCACGAGCTGGAGATGCGCTACTGCGAGGCCGGCGAGCCGGGCATCCGGGAGAAGGGCTGGCACCACGCCACGCTGACGGCGTTCGTCTCGCCCATGGTGGCCGGCCGGATGATGGGCCTCGGTGCCGAGCAGATGCAGAACGCCGTCGGCATCTCGGCCTCGCACTCCTGCACCCTGGGGGCGGTGACGGCCGGGAAGCTGACCATGATGAAGAACACCGTCGATCCCATGGCGACCCAGGCCGGCGTGCGGGCGGCGCTGCTGGCCGAGGCGGGGTACTCCGGTCCCGAGCACGTGGTGGACGGCAAGGAGGGGCTGGTCCACTGTTTCGGGCCGCAGTGGCACCTGAATCGGCTCACCGACGGGCTCGGGGGGCGGTTCAAGATCGTCGACTGCGGGATGAAGGCCTTCCCCATCGAGGCGCTGACCCACTCGCCCCTGACGGCGACCCTGCGGCTGGTGAACGAGCACGACATCCGGCCCCAGGAGGTCGAGGAGGTGATCGTCGAGACCATCGCCCGGGCGGCCGACATCCTCTCCGATCCCGCCAAGTATCGCCCGACCACCCGGGAGACGGCGGATCACTCCATGCCCTACTGCCTGGCCGTGGCCATCGCCGACCGGCAGGTCACGCCGACGCAGTTCACCAGCGAGCGGATCAATGACCCCGCCCTCATCCCCCTGATGGACGCCGTGCGGGCGGTGGGCAACACGGAGTTCGAGGCGCTCTTCCCGGAGCGGCAGCCCTCGCGGGTGACCATCACCACCAAGGACGGGCGTTCCTTCTGTGAGCGGGTCGACGTGCCCAAGGGCGACTACCGGGACCCGATGACGGTGGAGGAGATCCGGGTGAAGTTCGAGGCCCTGGCCGAGGGGGCCTTCAGCCGGGAGGAATGCGATCGCATTCGCGACGCGGTCATGTCCGTGGAGGACTGTGGCGACGTCGGCGAGCTGATGGCCCTGCTGGTGCCGTGCACGGAGCGGGCCCCGGCCCGGCCGCCGGCCGCCGTGATGGCGCCCCCGGCGGTCGAGGCGGCTCCGCCGCCGGCGGCGCCGGCCCCGGCAGCCGGCCCGGTCGGGACGCCCGCCGGCCCGGTGGGTCCCGACGCCGCCCTGCGGGAGACGATCGAGGGTGTCGTCCGGGCGGCGGTATCCTCGGCAGTGGCCGCCGTGCATGCGGCCCCGGCGCCGTCTCCCGAGGAGCCGGCCACCGCCAAGGCGGCCGGCCGCCGGACCACGGCCCGGAAGAGCCCGGCCCCGACCACCCGGAAGACCAAGACCGCCAGGACGGCGGCCAAGAAGACCGCCAAGGCCAAGAAACGCACGGCCGCGACCAGGAAGAAGTCCGCCAAGAAGAAGAGCAAGCGGACCTCGCGCCGTTAGCCCGCCCCGCACGCGGCGATCGAGGATGATGCCCGGCGGCCGGCGCCCCCTCCGCAAGGGGCGCCCGACCGCGGGGTGGAGCCGTGCGCCCGGTTGCCGGAGCGGCATCGCCACGGAGCCAGACGATGACGATGGAAGCCGAACACGACGCCCGCCCCCTGCCCGTGCTGCGGGCCATGGTCGACACCACCGACCGGCAGATCCTCCAGTTGCTGGCCCGCCGGGCCTCGCTGGTGCGCGAGGTCGCCCAGTACAAGCGCGAGCACCACGTGCCCATTCGCGACGAGCGCCGGGAGCGGTTCATCATCGAGGATCGAACGCGGAATGCCGGCGAGCTGGGGCTCTCGCCCGCGGTGATCGAGAGCATCTTCCGCCTGATCATGTGGGACAGCCGGGACCGCCAGGCGGCCCTGCGGGCCGAGCTGCCGCTGGACCTGGAGCCCCGGACGGTGGCGGTGATCGGCGGCAAGGGGGGGATGGGGTCGTGCCTGGCCCGGATGTTCGCCGATCTGGGGCACCACGTCATGATCGCCGATCTGGACACCGCCACCACGCCGCAGGAAGCGGCCGGCGTCGCCGACGTGGTGGTGATCAGCGTGCCCATCGCCTGCACGGTGGAGGTGATCCGCGAGCTGGGCCCCCGGGTGCGGCCGGACGCCCTGTTGATGGATGTGACCTCGGTCAAGAGTGAGCCGGTCCGGGCCATGCTGGAGGCGACGCCGGCCAGCGTGGTGGGCACCCATCCCATGTTCGGGCCGCCCATCCACTCGCTCCAGGGCCAGCGGGTGGTGCTCTGCCCGGCCCGGGGCGACGCCTGGGCGGACTGGGTCCGCGAGATGTTCCGGGCCCGCGGGCTGACCATCCGCGAGACCACGCCCGAGCGGCACGACCGGCTGATGGCGGTCGTGCAGGTGCTGGTGCATTTCTCCACCGAGGTCATGGGCCGGGCCCTGAGCCGTTTCGGGGTCAGCATCGACGAGACGCTGAGCTACACCTCGCCGGTCTACCTGATGGAGCTGCTGATGACCGCCCGGCACTTCGCCCAGTCGGCGGATCTCTACGCCTCGATCGAGATGAGCAATCCGGAGACGGAGCGGGTGACGGCCACCTTTGCGGAGGCGGTGCAGGAGCTGCGGGCCGCGGTGCTGGCCGGCGACCGCCGGGCTTTCCACGACCTCTTCGAGGAGGTCCGCGGCTTCTTCGGCTCGTTCACCGACGCGGCCCTGGAGCAATCCGGCTTCCTGATCGACCGCCTGGTGGAGCGCTCCTGAGGGCCGGCCGCCGGCGGAACGCCAGGCGGTGTCACCGGCATCCGGAGCGGCCCGGCGGCCACCCGGAAAATAAAACACATCCACAGATGCTCTTGACCCCACCCCGCCGGGCGACGCTCCCCGCCGGGGGCCGCCCGGCTTACCGTTTTCGACAACTCACGCTTGATACCGTTGCCCGCCCGTGTTACTTTAGACGTAGTCAACACCGGGGAAAGGAGAGAGTGCACCGTCGCGGTTTTCCCTTACTCGGCAAGCAAACGGGGACAACGCCGGGGAAGCGGTGCGCCTGTGTACCTGACAGCCGGGGGGCTGCCCGGCCGCGGCACTTCCCGGCGGCACCCGCCCGGTCTTTCCCGACTCACCACGGGTCGTCCGGGCGGCGGCACTGCGAGGCTCGGCGGGTAGGAACTTGTGTGCCGGTCGCTGGCTCCGTGCCGAACCAGGTCTGTTCTCGAGCAATCCAGTTGGCCTCACACGGTCCGGGTGCGAGCCGTGTGCCGACAGAAAGGTGAGCACGATGTTTCGATGCATGGTCTGGGCCGTAGCAGTCGCGGGGCTGGCCGCGGGCGGGGTGCTGGCCGGCCCCGGGGACGCGGGGGTGCCGTCCGAGCCGCAGCAGCCGCCGGTGGTGCCACCGCCGGTGACTCCCGCGGGAGGTCACCTGGAGGAGGCCGAGGGCACGCCCCCCGCGGTGCCGCCCGGCCTGCGCGAGACGTCGCCCCGCGGGGTGATCGAGAAGAACGGGTACATCAGCATCCAGGTCAACGTCGACGAGAACGGGGACAACATCCTCAACGACGCGGCCAACGAGCCGTCCATCGCCGTCGATCCCACCAACCCCAGCCGGATCGCCATCGGCTGGCGACAGTTCGACACCATCACCGACCCCTTCCGCCAGGCCGGCTACGGATACACCACCAACGGCGGCTACACCTGGACCTTCCCCGGCGTGCTCGAGCCGGGCATCTTCCGTTCAGACCCGGTCCTGGATGCCGATGCGGAGGGGAACTTCTACTACAACAGCCTCACCTCCGACGCCTCGGGTTTCTGGTGCAAGGTCTTCCGCTCGAGCGACGGCGGCGCCACCTGGGACGACGGCGTGTTCGCCCAGGGCGGCGACAAGCAGTGGATGGCCATCGACCGCACCGGCGGGGTGGGGCGCGGCAACATCTACTCCTACTGGACCCAGGCCTTCAGCATCTGCGCCCCGGGGCATTTCACCCGCTCCTACGACGGGGGGGACACCTACGTGGCCTGTGAAGAGGTGCTGGCCAATCCCTTCTGGGGCACGCTGACGGTGGGGCCCGACGGCGATCTGTACATCACCGGCAACGGCTTCGTCGTCCTGGGATCCTCGACCGTGCAGGACCAGGTGCTGGGCCTGCAATGGGACGCGGGGGGATTCGTGGACCTGGACGGGACCCTGGTTTCCAGCGCCGGGCCGAACCCAGGCGGGCTGCTGGGGCAGGCGTGGGTGGCGACGGACCATTCCACCGGACCGCATCGGGGAACCATCTACGTGTGTGCCTCGGTCAACCGCTTCTCGGCGGCCGACCCCTGCGACGTGATGTTCAGCCGCAGCACCGACGGCGGCTTCACCTGGAGCTCTCCGGTTCGCGTCAACGACGATGCCGGGGACACCGGCGCCTGGCAGTGGTTCGGGACCATGTCGGTGGCCCCCAACGGGCGGATCGACGTCATCTGGAACGACACCCGGAACGATCCCGGCGGCTATGACTCGGAACTACGCTACTCCTTCTCCGAGGACGCCGGCGCAACCTGGTCGCCCAGCGAGGTGCTCAGCCCGCCGTTCGACCCCCACCTGGGCTGGCCGCAGCAGAACAAGCTCGGCGACTACTACGACATGGTCTCGGATGACATCGGCGCCCACGTGGCCTACGCCGCCACCTTCAACGGCGAGCAGGACGTGTACTACCTGCGGATCGGCGAGACGGACTGCAACTCCAACGGCGTACACGACGCGTGCGACGTCGACTGCGGCCCGCCCGGCGGCTACTGCGACGTGGAGGGCTGTGGTGAGTCCGAGGACTGCAACTCCAACTACATCCCCGACGAGTGCGAGCCCGACGAGGACTGCCAGCCGAACGGCATCCAGGACATCTGCGACATCGCCGACGGCACCAGCCAGGACTGCCAGCCCGACGGCGTGCCCGACGAGTGCAACATCGCCGAGGGCACCAGCCAGGACTGCAACACCAACGGCGTACCCGACGAGTGCGACATCGATTCCGGGGACAGCGGGGACTGCAACACCAACGGCGTGCCGGACGAGTGCGACATCGCCGACGGCGTCAGCCTGGACTGCCAGCCGAACGGCATCCCCGACGAGTGCGAGCCGGACTGCAACACCAACGGGGTGGCCGACGACTGCGATATTGCCGACGGCGTCAGCCTGGACTGCCAGCCCGACGCGGTGCCCGACGAGTGCCAGCTCGCGGGCCCGGAGGCGTCCCTGGGGCGGGACGCCTGCCCGGACGCCGAGCCGGCCTGCACCGGGATCGTGTACACGGGCTCGATCACGGAGGCCACCGCCGACGGGGCGGACTCCTGCACCTGGTACGGCGCTGCCCCGGACAAGTGGTACCACTTCACGCCACGCCACAGCGCTGAGCTGACGGTCTCGCTGTGTGATTCGTCCTACAACACGGTGCTGTCGGTGCACAGCGGGTGCCCCGGCACGCCGGCCAACACCCTGGAGTGCAACATCTACGCCTGCGGGCAGCAGTCCGAGCTGACCATGGCGGTCACGGCCGGCGAGACGTACTGGATCCGCATCGCCGGGCTGTACGGCGAGACCGGCGACTACGTGCTGGAGCTGAGCGGCCCGCCCTGCGAGCACCTGGGCGACTGCAACACCAACGGCATTCCCGACGACTGCGATCTGGCGGACGGGACCAGCCTCGACTGCCAGCCCAACGGTGTGCCCGACGAGTGCGAAACGGACTGCAACACCAACGGCATCCCGGACGACTGCGACCTGGCCGGCGGCACCAGCCTGGACTGCCAGCCCAACGGCGTGCCCGACGAGTGCGACCTGGCGGACGGTACCAGCGCGGACTGCAACACCAACGGAACTCCCGACGAGTGCGACATCGATTCCGGCGACAGCCAGGACTGCAACCGCAACGGCCTGCCGGACGAGTGCGACATCAGCAGCGGGGCCAGCGCCGACGGCGACGGCAACGGCGTGCCCGACGAGTGCGAGGCGCCCATCCTGTTCGTCGACGCCCAGGCCACCGGGCAGGGGTTCGGCACGACCTGGACCGATGCCTACCCGGATCTCCAGGAGGCACTGACCCTCGTCGCCAAGCCGGGTATCGCGGCCACGGAGATCTGGGTGGCGGCGGGCACCTACACCCCGGCCGAACCGGCCGGCGACCGGGCGGCCAGCTTCGTGCTGCTCGACGGCCTCTCCCTGATCGGCGGCTTCGCCGGTGGGGAGACCAGCCGCGAGCAGAGCGATCCGCTCGCCCACCCGACCGTCCTCAGCGGGGATCTCAACGGCGACGACACCTCGGGCGGCGGTCAGACCGACAACGCCTACCACGTGGTCACTGTCGAGGAGGCGCCGGGGGGTGTCCTCCTGGACGGCTTCATCATCACCGGGGGCAACGCCAGCGCGGGAACCTCTCCGCACAACTCCGGCGCCGGGGTCTACGCCCGCCTGGCGGTGGTCACACTCCGGCGATGTCACCTGCTGGGCAACGGGGCGGCCTTCGGCGGCGGCGTCTGCGGGAACCACTCCGAGCTGTTGCTGGTCAACTGCCTGCTGGCGGGGAACACGGCCGAGTTCGGCGGGGCGATGTTCAACGACAAGAGCGACACCGACCTGGTCAACTGCACGCTCGGCTACAACACCGGCGAGTACGTGGGCGGCGGGGTGTACAGCTCGTCCGGCAGCCAGATCAACCCCTGGAGCAGCATCCTGTGGGGCAACTCGGCTGCGGGCGGCCAGGGTCTGGCAGCCCAGATCAAGGGCGGCGCCATCCAGGCGAACTACTGCTGCGTGCAGGGCCTGTCCGGTTCGCTGGGGGGCGTGGGGAACATCGGCGACGACCCCCTGTTCGTGGCTGCGGGCGTCGCTCCGGACGGCGACTTCCACCTCCGCCCGACGTCACCGTGCATCGACACGGGGGACCCGGCCGGGGACTTCGGTCTGGAGCCCGAGCCCGACGGCGGGCGGGTCAACATGGGCTGCTACGGCAACACGCCGCAGGCGGCCACCAAGGGCTGGCTGTCACTGATCGGCTACCAACTGGTCGGCAAGCAGCGCGTGGACCGGACCGTCTTCGACTACACGCTCCGGATCAAGGTCACCAACGAGGGCGAGGTGCCGCTCGAAGACGTGGTGGCCGAGTTGCTGGGCGTGCCGGAGAACGTCGAGATCATCGAGTCGGAGGTGGTGGTGGGCGACCTGGGCGCCGGGGCAACCAAGACCAGCGGCGACACGTTCACCATTCGCGTGGACCGGACCACGCTCATCGCACCGCTGTGGATCAGTTGGGATGTAAGCTACGTTCGCGACGGCGAGGACGTGGACGGCTCGGTCGGCGGGACGCTGGCGGTCGACGTGCTGGGCGCCCTGCCGGGTGATTACGACGCCGATGGGGACGTGGATCTGGTGGACTTCGCGGCCTGGGGATCCTGCGTCGGAGGTCCGGGGCAGGCGGCCGGAACGCCGTGCGGCGCGTTCGACGCCGACCAGGACCAGGACGTGGATCTGGCCGACTTTGCCGACTTCCAGGCCGGATTCACCGGCTGATCGCGGGATACGAACGAGGAGAGAGAGGGAGATGAAACACATCGCTTTTGCTGTTTTCGTGGCCGCCACCCTGGCGTCTGTGCAGGCCTCGGCCTCGGAGCTGGTGACCATCGACTACGCGGCGGCGGAGCTGGGCGCCGGACGGTGGGAGTACACCTACCAGGTGACCAACCAGGGCCTGCTGGAACCCATCCGCGAGTTCACCATCTGGTTCAAACACGGCAAGTACGAGAACCTGAGCGTGACCACGGGGAATCCGCCGGCGGGTCAGTGGGACGAGATCGTCGTTCAGCCCGACCCCTACCTCCCGGACGACGGGTTCTACGACGCCCTGGAACTCGCCGGTGGGATCGCGCTGGGCGAAAGCGTGAGCGGTTTCTCGGTGGCCTTCGACTGGGCGGATGCCAAGCCCCCCGGCCCCCAGCTCTTTGATGTCGTCGACCCGGACACGTTCGACACGATCTTCAGCGGCCAGACGGTGCCGGAACCGGCGTCGGGCCCGCTGCTGGTGCTGCTGGCCGTCCTGGGGCGACGTTTCCTGCACCGGCGTTGACCCGGATCCCGGTTCTGGTACCCTGACCACCCGCTCGTGAAGGTGCCTCCGCCGGGAAGGGCCCCGGCGGAGAGTTCGGGCGGTGCAAAGATGCCAATCCGGGTCGGCTTCAGTTCCGCGATGTGTTCCGAATGGGATCTGCCTGCTCTGGTCGAGCGGGCGGCAGCCCTCGGCTATGAAGGGGTGGCCCTGCGCGGCTTGGCCGGCGGGGCACACCCCCACCAGGTACCGGAGCTGAACCGGGCGCCCGACCGCCTGCGGGCTTCGCTGGCCGCACACAGCGTCGAACTCATCAGTCTCACGTCTCCCGTCTCTTTCGAAACCGCCCGGCGGAGCGTCTGCCAAGCCAATCAGCAGAGCCTGGCCAGCACGGTTGCGTTGGCCCGGCGGTTGGGCTGCCGGTACGTCCGGATGGTGCTGGGTGGGGCCGTGGGCTCGGAACACCGCGGGACGCTCTCCTGGGTGGCCGAGGAGCTGCGCAAGGCGGCGGAAGCAGCCGCCCGTCACGGCATGACCCTGTTGCTCGAGAACGGGGGCGACTTCTGCCGCAGCGAGGATCTGTGGTTCGTGCTGGACGCGGTCGCCCATCCCGCGCTGAGGGGCTGCTGGAACCCGCTGGCTGCCCGGGCCCTGGGCGAGCCGCCCACCGTGTCCGTGCCGCGCCTCCGGACCCGCCTGGCGGTGTTCCAGGCGTGCGACGGTCGCTTCGACGACCACGGCCGGCTGTGCGGAAGCGTTCCGCTGGGCGAGGGCGAGGTGGACCTTGCCCGGGCGATCGACCTGCTCAAGGGCGTGTGTTTCCAGGGCTGGCTGGTGGCGGATTGGCCGGCCGGCAGCCCGCCTCCGGAGGAGGCCGAGGCGGTGCTCCGGACCACGCTCGACTTCCTGCGGGATCGTCTCGCGGCCCGCACAGCCCCGCTGGCCGCCTACAAGAGTGACAAGCAGGCGCCGAACCTCAGACCACCGCCATCCGTCGAGGCACCGTCGGTAAAGTGAGGGACGGCTCGGGACAACCATCCACGCGGGGCGCTGTGGTCGCGTCGGTGATCAGCCTCCTGGTCGTGGGAGCGGTGGCGGCGGTGCTGGACTTCTGGCCGCTGCTGCTCAGGCTGGCCCTGTTCAGTGCCGTGTTGTCGCTCGTTCTTACCGCCTGTACCGTGAGCAGCGCGGGCAGAGTGAGAGGCCGTCCCCCGGGCGGGGCGATTCTGCGGGTTCCGGCCACCACCACCATCGTGCTGGCAGCGGCGCTGCTGACCACCCTCCTGACCTGGCGAGCCGTGGCGGTCGCGATCGAGCTGGCCCGAAGAGCCCCGCTCGCCGCAGATCAGCCTGAAGCGTTCACGGCTCAGGGTCTGCTGGTCTGGGTGATCCTGACGGCGTCCTGCGTGCTGCGATTCCGGGCCCGAAGTACACGCGCTGCCGGCACCGTCCTGTTCTGGCTGGCCGTGCTCGGCGTCGTCTGGGCGACCCTGCTTCTCCCCCCACACCGGGCGACGGGCGCCGGAACGTTCGCCCGCTCCGCCTGCACACCGGCCTTGGCGGGCGGCCTGGCGCTGATTCTGGCCGGTTTCGTCGCGGCGGAGGGCCTTCTGGAGCGAGTCCGGCGGGCCCGCTGGCTGCGTGCCGACCCCATGCTTCTGCTCGCCAGGAGTGCCCGGTGGCCGGGTTTCGAAACAAGCTGTCGGGTCGTGGGCATCGTCCTGCTCCTGCTGGTCTGCTACCACCTCGGCATTGGCGTCGACACTGAGCCGCTGGGGCCGCGATGGACAGCCCTGATCACGGCGGCAGCGGCGGGCGTCGGTGCCGCAGCCCTGTTGGCGGCAACGGCTCGCCGATGGAGCGTCGATCTCGCGGAGATCGGCGCGGGGCTGCTGTGTCTGGCGGGAGCGTGCCTCGCGGTCATCCTGGTCCCCTCGGAGCCCGCCGCACTGGCTCGCCGCTACCCGATGATGTTCAACGCGATCCTGGTGGGCCTGGCGGCAACGGCCTGGCTGCTGAACTGGCTGAGCTGCGTGTGGCAGCAGCAGCTCGACGGAACGGTGGCCTGGACGACCGCGGGCCGGATGATCGGGCCGGCCAACCGGGTGGCCTTCGCCGCCGGTGTCGTGGCCCTGCTGGTGGCGGGGATCATGACCGCCTGGCCGCGGCTGTCGGCCGTTCCGACCATGGACCATACCCTGGGGAGGATCGTGGCGGGGGTCGCCGGCCACCTTCTCCTTCTTGCCGTCGCAGTCTGGAGTGCCCGGCGTGTCGGCCAGGCCCGGTTCACGGCCCTGGCCGTCCTGACCGTCGCTCTCATGCTCGTCTTCGTCTACGTCCGCACCGTGCCGTTGACGACGGCCGCTTTCTGAGAGACGCTGCCTGTTCCCCAACGCCGCACTGCGGCAAAGAGGAACGGCGGTCATGCGGGCCACGGTGCAACGTGTTTCGTCGGCGGCGGTGTCCGCCGGAGAAGGCCACCGGGCCGAGATCGGGCCCGGGCTGCTCGTCTACCTCGGCGTGGCCACGGACGACACGGAGCAGGACGCGCGGTTTCTGGCCGACAAGGTGCGGCACCTGCGGATCTTCAACGACCAGGCCGGCCAGCTCAATCGCAGCCTGGTCGACGTGGGTGGCGCGGTGCTGGTGGTCTCGGCCTTCACGCTCCTGGGCGACGCCCGGAAGGGGCGCCGGCCGGCGTACGTCGCGGCGGCCGAGCCCCAGCGGGCGAACGAGCTCTACGAGCGGTTCTGCGAAACCCTCGAGCAGGAGAACCAGGAGGTGCGGCGGGGGGTGTTCCGTGCCTACATGCAGGTCGAGTCGACCAACGACGGGCCTGTCTGCATCCTGCTGGACTCGAGGAAACTGTTCTGAGCGGCGAGGTTCATCGGGCTGCCGGGTCCGGGCGGGGGCTACGCCGAGAGCGTCCGGACGGTCTGGAGCAGCAGCACCTCGGGCACGTCGGAGCGGAGCGTGGTCCTGCCGAGGCCGTCGAGCAGTACGAACGGGACCCGGCCACCGCTCGCTTTCTTGTCCCGGGCGATGTAGGCCACCAGCCGCTCCGGCGGCGGCAGGGTGTCGAGGCGAGTCGGCAGTCCGAACGCCTCGAGGGTTGCCGTGAGGAGGTCGGCGTCCGCCCGGGCCAGCAGCCCCAGCCGTACCGACAACCGTGCCGCCACGACCATCCCCAGGGCGACACACTCGCCGTGGCGGTACTGGTACTGGAACCAGGCCTCGAGTGCGTGGCCCACGGTATGCCCGAAGTTCAACGCCGCCCGGACGCCGCCCTGATCGCGCTCGTCGCGGGTGACAAAATCGCCCTTGATGCGGACGTTTCGCTCGATCAGCGTCGCCAGGGTGGCCGGGTCGCGCGAGAGAATCTGCGGCCGATTGGCCCGGTGCCATTCCAGGAGATCGGGATCGGCGATGGCCCCGTGCTTGATGGACTCGGCGAGACCGGCGGCCAGGTCGCGCTCGCTGAGCGTGGTCAGGCAGACCGGGTCGATCAACACCAACCACGGCTGATGGAAGACGCCGACCAGGTTCTTGCCCGCCGGGTGGTTCACTGCCGTCTTGCCACCAATGCTGGCGTCCACGGCCGCCTCGAAGGTGGTCGGGCAAACGGCGAAACGGGTGCCCCGCATCCAGGTGCCCGCCACGAAGCCCGTGAGATCGGACACCACGCCCCCGCCCAGGGCGATGAGGGCGTCGTCCCGGGCGAATCGCCCCGCCGCCAACAGGTCGTAAATGGCGGCGGCCTGTTCGAGGGACTTCGCCCCGTCGCCCTCCGGGATCAAGTGCAGCTTGTGTTGCGGGCAGACTCGGGCCAGCGCTTCGCAGAACGGGCCCGCGTGCAGGGGGGCGACCGTCTGATCACTGACCACCAGGGCCCGGCGGAGCGGGCCGGCCTCGGTGAGCACGCCCTCTGCGGTCGGCAGCAGCCCCGCGCCGACGCACACCTGCGTGCGTGCCCTGGCAAAAGCGATCTCCAACCTGACCACGGCCGAAGGCTCCGTTCTGGATCCACGGGGAACCCCGGGGCGCCCAGCGTACCGGAGCGCGGCGCAGGATGCCACCGGAAGTTCGGCGAGTCGTTCGGGCGCTCGGTAGTGATACTTCTATCCATTCTACGTCGCGTGCATTGCCTCAATTCACCATGAAGCCTATACGTCCAAGTGAGGTCGGCGGGCGAACTGCGCGGTTCGCCAAACGTATGCAGGAGTGGAGGCGGGTCGCGAGCAGGGGGCCCGCGTTCTGGCCGAGGGGATTCGTCGTAGGCTCCTTCTCGTTAAGGGCTTATTCCCGCGAGTAGCCTCGGAGATCGCGGGCGGGCAATCCGCTCCCGCCTGCGAGGTTGAATTGACGGATTACCCGGCATAGGTTAGAATCGCGCGTATGGCACGGTCATTGACGGCGAAACCCACTCGGAAAACCCGCGATACCCGTCTGCAAAAGAAGCCAGCGATCCGCACTCACAAATCGGCCCTCAACTGGCTGGATTCGCTCGTTGACTTCGAGCAGGCGCCCAAGATACACTATAACTCAAATAACTTCAGCCTGAATAGAATGGTGCGACTGCTTTCAGCTCTTGGCAATCCGCACCGGGGGCTGAAGACGATTCACATCGCGGGCACCAAGGGCAAGGGCAGCACGGCCACCATGGTCGCCCAGATGCTGCGCAGCAACGGCTACAAGGTGGGGTTGTATACCTCGCCCCACCTGATCACGGTGCGGGAGCGCATCCGGGTGAACGGGGAGATGATCCCGGAGGTTGCCCTCACCCGGCTGGTCCGCCGGGTGGCCGAGGTCGCCAACGCCAACCAGAAGCTGACCTATTTCGAGGTGGTGACGGCCATCGCCTTCTGCCACTTCGCCAACGAGGGCGTCCGCTTCGGCGTCATCGAGACGGGCCTCGGGGGGCGGCTGGACTCCACCAACGTGATCACCCCCGAGGTGTGCGGGATCACCAGCATCAGCCACGACCACACCGCCCAGCTCGGCGCCTCCCTGGCGTCCATCGCCGAGGAGAAGGCCGGCATCTTCAAACGCGAGGTGCCGGTGGTCAGCGCCCCGCAGGTCCCGGAGGTGGAGAAGGTCCTGCGGCGCAAGGCCAGGGAGAGCAACGCCCCCCTGCGCATGACCGGGGGGGATATCGAGTTCAGCTATCGCTTCGAGTCTTCGCGGGCCTTCGGTCCGCACACGCGGCTCAGTCTGACCACGGCCGACAGCCGCTTCGAGCATCTGCACGTCCCGCTGCTGGGCGAGCACCAGGCCATCAACTGCGGCGTGGCTCTGAGCATGATCGACGCGTTGAAGGGCCGGGGCGTGGAGATCGACGACCAGAAGGCCATGGCCGGGCTCAGCGGCCTGTCGCTCGCGGGCCGCATGGAGATGATCCGGGAAGAGCCGCGCATCCTGGTCGACGCCGCCCACAACGCGGCCAGCATCGAGGCCCTGATGCGGGCCATCGGGCAGCACATTTCCTACGATTCGATGGTGGTCATTTTCGGCTGCAACAAGGGCAAGGACGCCGCCGGCATGCTGCGGCACATCCAGCTCGGCGCCGACAAGGCGATCTTCACCTCGACGGGATCGTCCCGGTCGATCGAGGCCACCGAGCTGGCGGCCATGTACAGCGAGCGTTCCGGCAAGATGGCCCAGGTGGCCAAGGATCTGGATGAGGCCGTCCGCATCGCCGCCAGTGCGATCACCAAGGAGGATCTCATCTGCGTCACGGGTTCGTTCTACCTGGTAGGCCTGGCCAAGAGAAAGTACCAGAAGGACTGAGTGACAGACGACCTCAGCGAACGTCGGTTCGCCGTTTACCGCCATGGACAACTCGAACTGGAGGGCCCGGTGGACTGGCCGGCCGGGACCCGAGTGGTCGTGGTCCCGGTGGAGGCCCCCGCCGACCTCCGGGACCGGGTCGGCGGTCCGGTGGTGATTGCGGGCTTCGGCCTGGCGGGCCGCTATGTCGCCGACCTGCTCGATCAGGGGCACATCGACTACGTCATCGTGGAGAAGAACCCGGTCACGGTGCAGACGCAGGTCTGCCTGGGCCGCCGGATCATCCAGGGGGACATCTCCGAGGAAGAGACCCTGCGGCGGGCGGGGATCGACCGGGCGGCCATCCTGGCCCTGACGGTGCCCGACGAGCAGGCGGTGCTCCGGGCCACGTCGCTGGCCAGGAGCCACCATCCGGGGATCTACATCATCGCCCGCACCACCTACACCTCGGTGGGGCTGAAGGCCTCGCAACTCGGCGCCGACGAGGTGGTCAAGGCCGAGCAGGCCGTGGCACTGCAATTCTACGAACGGATGCGCACCCGCCTGGGCAGCCCTGCCTGAAGAGGTGGCGGCAGTGCCCCTCGCGGCGCGGCCTGCCCCGGGTGGCCGGCAGGACGCCGACGGCTACCGGCCTTCCCGAGGGGCGTCGCCCTCTTCGGCTGGCGGCTGGTCCTGCTCCTCGTCCTGGTCCCGGTCTCGCCCGGAGGGCAGAGCCGGCTTTGAACCGGCGGTGAGCGCCTCCTCGGGCTGGTAGTCGTAGAAGGTGGCCATCTGCTCCCGGAAGTAGCCGCCCCGCCGGACCTGGGCCGCGTTGAGCACCGCTCCGAACAGGTGGGCATTCACCCGCAGGAGCAGGTCACAGCACCGCCGGGCGGCCCCGCGGGAGTTCTCCTTCGCCCGGCAGACGACGATCGCTCCATCCACGCTGGTCGAGAGCACCACGGCGTCCGAGACCAGCAGCACCGGCGGTACGTCGATGATGATCTGGTCGTACCGCTCCACGGCGCTGCCGAGGAACTCGCGAAGCTGGGGGCTGGCCAGGCGTTCGGCGGGGTTGGGCGGGATGGGCCCCGACAAGAGCACGTCCAGGTTGGCAATGTCGGTCTTGCGAACCAGCGTCTCGAGGGTGCCCTCGCCGACCAGCAGGTTGCTCAGGCCCTTGGCGCCCTCCTTGCCGTAGATCCTGTGGAGGGCCGGCCGGCGGAAGTTGGCGTCGACCAGCAGGATGCGCCGGCCGCCCTGGGCCAGGGCGGCGGCGAGGTTGGAGGCGACGGTCGTCTTGCCGTCCTCCGGGCGGGGGCTGGTGACGATGATGGTCCGCTGGCGTTCGGCCGGGGCACTGAACTGCAGGTTCGTCCGTATGGTGCGGAAGGCCTCCACCATCATGGAGTGGGGGGCGTCGCGAACGGCCGTCTCCACCTGCTCGATGGGCACCTCCTCGTCGTCCACGTCGGGCACCACTCCCAGCATGGGCACGTTCAGGTGCCGGACGATGTCCTGCGGCGTGCGCACCGAGGTGTCGGTCAGCTCCACCAGCAGGGCCATGCCCATGGCCACCACCAGCGCCATCACCACGCCGACCGGCAGCAGGATGACGTTGGGGGAACTCTTCTCCAACGGATCGATGGCCTTCTGGACGACGCCGACACGGATCGTCTGGCGTTCCTTGACCACGCGGTTGATCTCCCGGATGAAGTCCGAGGTCCGGGCCTTCTGGGTCTTGAGCAGCAGCAGCTCGTCGTTCAGGGTGGTGTACTCGGCCATCTTGCGGTCGAGATCCTGCTGCCCGGCGACGGCTTCGGCGAGCTGTTCCTGGGCCAGCATGAGGGCATGCTGCGAGTTGAGGTAGGCGCTGGCGGCTTACGTGGCGAACAACCACCGTCAATGTTGCTACTGTGGCTCCGAGTTCCCCACCCAGAAGT
>Ga0180432_10005956_pt1 | contig 16014 bp, 15 predicted proteins | sample SS_ome_10_FD_132414 | JGI IMG/M metagenome (GOLD analysis project Ga0180432, IMG submission 132414) | Hypersaline lake sediment archaeal communities from the Salton Sea, California, USA - SS_1_MS_2 metaG | ecosystem: Environmental > Aquatic > Non-marine Saline and Alkaline > Hypersaline >... | reverse complement strand
GGAAGACTCCGGCACTGTTGCGAGGATCTACGCCGGAGAGGGCAGTGTGCTTCCGATCGGCTACGTGATAGCATTCATCTCCACCAGTGGTGAAGATACCGACCCGGCCATCGAGCAGCACAACGAGCAAATATTGGCCCAGCACCGTGAGCAAACGCAGGCCGATCTGGACCTCGATGCCATTCTCGGCGCGGCGAATACCGGGCGCTCCCGCCGGCGCGCGACCCCTCCTGCACGACGCCTGGCCAGGCAGAACCACGTCGAGCTTCAGGACGTCGCCCGCGCACAACCCAAGCCTGTTGACATCATCACCGAAGAGCACGTCCGGGAGTACCTCAGCCGCACACAACAGGATGATGCAACATGATTGAACTCAACGGCAAGGTCGCACTGGTTACCGGGGCCTCTCGTGGTATTGGCCGGGCCATCGCCGCTCAGCTTGCCCGGGTCGGAGCCGATGTCGCTATCAACTACCTGGAGAACGCCGCAGCGGCCGAGACAACCGCCCAGCTCGTCGCACAGAACGGTCGCAGCTATGCCCTCTGCCGGGCTGATGTCACTGACCGTGACGAGGTCAAAGCCATGGTAGAGGGGATTATCGAGGATCTGGGCCGTCTCGATATTCTCGTCAACAACGCAGGCATCATCAACGACCAGTTCCTCGCCTTCATGAAGCCCGAGCAGTGGGACCAAGTCATTGCCACTTCACTCACCGGCGCTTTCAACTGCGCGCAGGCGGCGCTGCGCCCGATGATGAAGCAACGCTGGGGCCGCATTGTCAATATCGCGTCAGCTGCCGGCCTGATGGGTGATCTTCGCCGCACCAACTACGCCGCAGCCAAGGGCGGCCTCATCGCTTTCTCCAAGGCACTCGCACGCGAGGTCGTAGGTCAGGGCATCATGGTCAATGCGGTGGCGCCCGGCGTCATCGAGACGGACTTCATATCTGACATGCCGGACAACCAGAGACAGCAGATGTGCCAGCTCATTCCCGCCGGACGCTTTGGCAAGCCCGACGAGGTCGCCCCGCTCGTCGCATTTCTGTGTTCGGAACACGCTTCTTACATCACCGGACAGGTTTTCAGTATTGACGGTGGACTGCGCATGTGACGCCCCGCGCCCTGCCTCTCCCAACCTCGGCATCCCCGCCTTGCAGCCATACCCAAAATCGTCTATATTATAGCGGCAACCGCGTTTACTACTCATCCTGGTAACACTTGGAGTGACCATATCTCATGCCCGGCCGCAATCGCTTTCTCGACGGTCTCCAGCGCGTGATGCGCGCCTTTGCCCCAAGCGAGGAGAAGTTCTTTGAGCTGTTTGAGGATTTGAGCGACAAGGCGGTTGCAGCCGCCGAGTGCCTCGAGGACGTCATGGATAACTTCCACCGCCTGGAGTTGGCCGTGGAGCAAATCGCCGACATCGAGCACGAAGCAGATGAAATCGTCCACGAAGTCGTCAGGCGTCTCAACACGGCATTCGTAACGCCTGCCTTGTTTGACCGCGAGGACATCTTCCGAGTCGCCGAACGCCTCGATGACATCATTGATCAAACCAAGGGCGGTATTGACCGCCTCAAAATCCTCCACATTGACGAGCCCACTGACCGATGCAAAGAACTCGCCAAGATCTTCGTCCAAGCCGCCGCGTGTCTACAAACTAACATGCACAGCCTTGTAGGCCTCAAGCCGACCGATCACGAGTATGTCGCCAGAATAAACAGTCTGGAGAATCAGGCTGATGTCATCCATCGCTCAGCCATCGGCGAGTTGTTCGAGTACGAAGGCGACCCTCGTCACATTATGAAGTGGCTGCAGATCTACGGATTCGTCGAGGAAGCCATTGATAGCTGTGAAGCCGCAGTGAATCTCGTGGAGGCAGTGGTGGTGAAGAATGCCTGAGATGCCACTCTGGGTCGGTGTCACCGTCGCCACTGCTCTGCTCTTCGCCTTCATGAACGGGTTCCACGATACGGCCAATGCGATTGCCACTTCGGTCCTCACTCGTGCTTTGAGTATCCGACAGGCGATCGTTTTCGCATCAGGTCTCAATTTCCTCGGTGCTCTGCTGAGTATCAAGGTCGCCACAACCATCGGTAAGGGCATCGTGGACCCCTCCAATACCACTAATACGGTAGTCCTGTCGGCGCTGATTGGCGGGATTGCTTGGCTTTTCATCACCTGGTATTTCGGTCTGCCCACCAGTTGCTCGCACGCGCTTGTTGGCGGAGTGGTGGGCGCCGTACTCGCCGATCACACCACGCTTCACACTGCAACCGGCACGCTCGGTTGGACGCTCAACTACGGAGTGCTTCAGGTCGCCGGTATTGAAAAGATTTTGTTGGCTCTGCTCCTGTCCCCCATCTTTGGTGTCGTTTTTGCCGTGATACTGATGATTGCCCTGCTGCACGTATTCGGCCGCTCTGCTCCCTCCCTACTCAACCGCCATTTCAGGCGCTTGCAGGTCATGTCCGCCGGCTTCATGGCCTTCAGCCACGGCTCCAACGACGCGCAACAGGTCATGGGCGTTATCACGTTGACACTAGTTTCCAGCGGTATCTTGGGAACATTCGCGGTCCCATTGTGGGTCAAGGTCATTTCTGCGGCCGCGATGGCCCTCGGCACCGCCGTGGGCGGATGGCGTATCATCAAGACGGTCGGGCGCAAAGTCATGGAACTCAAGCCCATCCACGGCTTTGCTGCCGAGACCGCTGCGGCTTCCGTCATCCAGTTAGCCACACATTTCGGCGCCCCTGTCAGCACCACTCACGTCATATCCACAGCCATAATGGGAGTAGGTATGTCGCATAGACTCACGGCGGTAAGGTGGGGCGTCGTCGGTCAGATAGTCGGTGCCTGGATACTGACAATGCCTATGGCCATGCTGTTCGCGGCACTCACCTATTGGCTCATTCATGGGTGGCTCTAAACATTCCCTACGGACTAAGACAATGCAGCAGCGCTACAACCACAATCAGGTCGTCATCACCGGCCTTGGTGCTGTCACACCTCTCGGCATCGGCAAGGACGCGCTCTGGGAAGGCCTCCTCGCCGGACGCCGCGGTCTCAGTAACATAACCAAGTTCGACCCCTCCGGCCTGCGCAATGAACGTGCCGGACAGGTCAACGACTGGCACTTCGACGCAGCCCAGTTCGCCCTCGATCAGCAACCCGACCAAGCCACTCAGTTTCTCCTCACGGCCCTTGGCGAAGCCGTGGCAGACGCCGATCTGACCCGGCAACTTACTAGCTCATCCGAACCGCAACGCGATGTCGGCTGCATCCTGGGCACCAACTTCGGCGGCTCCATGTCCTGGGAAGACTACATGGCGACCCTCATCGCAGGCGAGCCCTCGCCGGCTGCTTTCGCTGATTTCACCTTCCATCGCGCCATAGATACGGTCGCGGCAACATTGGCTGTTGGCGGCCCGTCCGGGCAACTGTCCATGGCCTGTGCGTCCGGCACTGCGGCTATTGCTTACGCCTCTGACCTCATTCGCATCGGGCACGCGGAGGTCGTGCTCGTCGCTGGATATGATGCCCTTGCTCCCAGCCATCTCAGTGGTCTCAGCCTGCTCCACACAATCTCCGAAGATGACCTTTACCCCTTCTCCGCCAACCGCAGCGGAACCGTCTTCGGCGAGGGAGCCGGTGCCCTCGTCCTGGAGAACTCCGACCACGCTCGCCGGCGCAATATCCGCTGCTACTGCGAAGTTCTCGGCGGCGCGCAGAACAATAACGCCTACCATTTGACAGCACCGGACGCCGGTGGCGCGGGCATGGCGAAGGTTCTGGCCAACGCCATCGGGGATGCCGGCATTCATCCCGACCAGGTTAACCATATCAATGCTCACGGCACCGGCACTGAGTACCACGATGTCGCTGAGACGCAGGCTATCAAACAGGTACTCGGCTCCGCCGCCTACAGGGCAACCGTCGTCTCCATCAAGGGCGCAACCCTCCACCTTATGGGCGCGGCTGGAGCAGTCGAAGGCCTTGTCACCGCTCTCTCCATCTTCCACCAGACCGTACCGCCGACAACCAACTACGCCAAGCCCGATCCCGAGTGTGATCTCGACTACGTCATGGAGGGCGCGCGCCAACAGTCCATTCAACACGCGGCCTCAATATCCGCCGGCATCGGTGGTGACAATGCCTGCGTCGTTTTCGCACGAACTGGATAGACGCCCGCCAGGATACCACATGTCATGACGACCAAAATACCGCCCCGACAACCCTCAATCGCCATCACCGCCGCCGGACCAATTTGCTCTATCGGTATCGGCAGGCGCGATTTCCGCGAGGGCCTTCGCGACAACCGCGAAGGCAGCGGCCCCTCCCAGCGTCTCACCGATACGGGGCGCTTCACCGAGCTCGCCGAATGTTGGGATTTCGTTCTTGAGGACTACCTGGATACCAAGAAGACTTACCTCGACAGATGCTCCGAGCTTGCCATCGCGACATGCGCACTGGCCCTTGCAGACGCCGGTCTCGATCCTTCAGGACTAGATGGTGACCGCATCGGCCTGGCCCTCGGCACTGCCTTTGGGTGTTTGGAGTCAATGGCGAATCATTCCGCGCGCATCCAGACCAAGGGCCTGCGCTTCGGCTCACCAATGATATTTACCCACACGATGCCGAATTCGCCGACCGCACTCGCAGCCATCGAGCACCATATCGGCGGGCCAATGGCGACTTTCTGTGGCGCCGACATGTCCGGAGCCGGCGCCATTCAGTTTGCACTTCTCCGCCTCGCTAACGGCGATGCCGACTACATGCTTGCCGGCGGTTGCGACGCTCTTAGTACCGCGCTGCTCAACGGCCTGCCTCCGCCTGCTGCAGGAGCCACTGACTTCGTCCCGGGCGAGGGTGCCTGTGTGCTACTCCTCGAGCCGGTTGGCTCGGCAACCGCAAGGGGTGCCGCGCCGCCGGCTGAGATACTCGCCATCGGGAATGCGGTCAGCACTGACGCCGCCCTCAGAGCCGCGTGTGTACAGGCCGGTCTTGCAGATGCTCCTCCGGTGTTCCCACCTCCTGGCGCTTACGGCCACACCTTCGCCGCATCCGTGGTTCTGGACATCTGTGCCGCAATCGAGGCCCTCCACAGCCAAGCTGATACCGAATACCTGGCCGTGATGGCTCCCCCCACCCAGCTCACCCCTACTTGCGGCCCGTCAGCGGCGGTAATTCTCCGGAAAAGCCATACCGAGGAGAGAAATGGATGAAGTATCCGCCTGAGCAGCTAATTCACCACTTCCGTCTCATGATCACCATCCGTGACTTCGAGGACGCTCTCAGTGACCTATTTGCCACGGGCGTTATCGGCGGCACTTCACACTTCTGTCTTGGCCAGGAGGCCTGTGCAGTCGGAGCCGTGGCTGCTCTTCAGCCCTCCGACCTCGTCACCTCGAACCACCGGGGCCACGGTCACTTCATCGCCAAAGGCGCCGATCCCGGCCGCATGATGGCCGAACTGATGGGCAAGCAAGACGGCTATGCAGGCGGGCGCGGCGGCTCTCAACACATGGCCGATTTCAGTATCGGCTTTCTCGGCTCCAACGGCATCACCGGCGGCATGATACCTGTCGCCACCGGCGCGGCCCTCACCCAGAAGATCAAGAATACCGCTCGCGTCGTCCTGTGCTTTTTTGGCGACGGGGCTTGCGCTCAGGGAGCATTCCACGAAGCCCTCAACATTGGCGCTATCTGGCAACTACCCATCGTCTATTTCATCGAGAACAACCTGTACGCAATGAGCACTTCCGTCGCGGAGAACTTCCGACGCACCGACCTCGCCGGGTTCGCCGACAGCTACACCATCCCCGGCATGACTGTGGATGGCAATGACTACTTCGCGGTCAGAGAAGCCGTCGCGGAGGCCACCGCCAACGCGCGGGCAGGCGACGGCCCCACACTCATCGAGGCCCAAACTTACCGCCTCTGCGGACACTCCAAGAGCGACCAGTGCGAGTACCGCTCCGCCGATGAGGAAGCACAATGGGCCGCCCGTGATCCCTTGTTACACATGAGGCAACAACTCATCTCGCTCGACATACTAGACGAGAAAGGCGCGGATGAGGTCGAAAAGCAGGCCGCTGCAGCAATCCGGAGAGCTGTCAGCTTTGCCGAAAGCAGCCCCGAGCCTGATCCGGCCGCTGTTACCTGCGGCATCATCTCCGGCAGCTACCCACAAGCCCTTTGACATCATTCTCTCACACTACTACGATTGCTGCTACGCGCGATGTGGCGATAATCCGGGCCTATGACTATGGTGGTGCGGCCCCGTGACCGCCGGCCGCCCAAACACGACAACATTCTCTGGTACAGTAAGTCCCATGAGTGGACTTTCAATCGGCAAGCGCTAGACCCAATTCCCTGCATGGCACCCAGTCTCGTCGGGAAAACAAAGGCGGCCCGAGGCAAGCTGCCGCCAGACACATGGTTGCTCACTATCGTCCCAACGAATGGGCCGGAGCGCACCGATTCTTCAACCCGATGCAGTGCGAGGTAAGAGCATATTGGGGCCCCAACGGGAAATATTACTCGGTGGGCCTGTGTGGTGGCGGCAATCGCCTTGACAATTGTTTCTCACACTACTATGATTAGTAGTACACGGGATTGGGCATACTGTAAGTAGAGACCATTCAGCGACAACTGCAGTGGACGCCGTCCGTTCAACGCAGCGTCGGAGGTGAGAATGCCATGAAGGAAGACAGATCACCCGAACTTCCTATCTACCGCCCCGGGGAACAGGGCCTTCAGCAGACGCTCGGGACGCTTGAAGCGCAAGTGATGAACGCCGTCTGGGACACCGAGGGTGAAGTATCAGTCGAGCAGGTCCGCAAGAGGCTCGCCGAGCAAGGCAAGGACGCCGCCTACACCACCATCATGACCACCATGAGCCGACTGTACAAAAAGGGCCTCTTGACCCGCCGAATGCGTGGCAAAGCCTACATCTACTCCGCATCCGTCTCACGCAGAGAGCTCGACTCCAGTATCATCAAGCACGTAGTGGACGGCCTGCTCGCCACCTTCGCCGAGCCCGCCATGTCATACTTTGTCGAGGCACTCAGCGAAAGCGACCCAGCCAAACTCGACTCCCTCGCCAACATCATCGAACAGAAGCGCAAAGAGGAAGAAGGCGACTAGCGCCTTGGCCGCAGTGCAGGCCGCCGCCTTGCTCATCGTACTCTATGCCGTCGCGGTACAAATTATTGCGGCACTTCCTGTCGCCGCCGCCGCGGAATCGCTGTCTGAAGACAACCCTCGGCAAGCCGCTCTTTTCTGGCTTGTCGTTTCCCTTTTTGCTCCGTTGGCGGCAGTTCTTCTCACCGCTATCTCCCTCCTAATGCCCGCTATCGGTCTCATCTCGCCGCACCTCGAGCGTATTCGCCCGCATCTGTGCTGGCGTTCCCTCGCTCAGGCACCCGACGCCCCATGGCATTTTCACATCGCCTCCCTGCTTGCTCTCGGGCTCATTGCATTTGCCATTCTGCGTCTGCTCTGGCGATGGGTCAGCTCCCGTCGAGTCGAAAAGCGCGCGCAACAAATGCCGGATATGACGTCCCGCGATAGTTTTATCACCGCACCCGCTGAGGGTGAGTTTTCCTTCACGGTCGGCCTCTGCGAGGGTGTCGTAGTCATCTCCAAAGACCTCGTCGAGATGCTCTCAGCCCAACAACTCCGGGCACTGCTCGCACACGAACGGGCCCACATCGCGCGCAGAGATAACCTCTGGCATCTCATCATCGAATTGGCCGCCACGCTCGCCTTGCCATCGCCGTTCGGCTTCATCTACGCCCGTCACTGGCGTGCGGCAGCCGAAGCCGACTGCGACTCTTGTGCTGCAGAAGTCGTCAGCCGAGACACCGTTAGAGAGCTGTTACTGATGCTTGCTGAGCACAACCAAGGGCAGTCGCGACATCATCACGACCTTGCGCCCGTGTATCAACCGGGCATGTCGCCTCACGACCGCGCAGAGTGTCTAGCCTCGCAGTTTCGGCCCACGCTCGCACCGCCATTGCTTACGGTATTGGTTGTAGAGTTCGCCATCATTCTAATTGCCATCATCGTTGCCAGGCACTGGCTCGCAGATACCATGTACTGTGCTGGCGAGACGCTTCTCTCAGTTTTGCACACGTACTGATTGAGGCGGCAAAATGTTGTGATTTCATCTCGCATCTCATTGGAGTGACCTCAGATGACTGAGCGCTTCCGCTTTATCGGCGTATTGTTGCTCGTACTGGTCGCGCTATCTCTATCTAGCGTCGGGTTCTGTGCGGACCCGGACGAAACCTGGCTGTCGCAGATCCGACCCGACCATCCCCGCCTCTTCTTCAATGCCGATACCTGGCCCGCTGTCAAGGACCGCGCACTCACCGTCTGCGGGGACCACTACGCTGCGGTGAAGGCCACAGTCAAGGACATCCCTGAACAGCCCGATGTCAAAGACTGGGGCAGTCTTTGCATGGGTGCCGCATTTGTGTACCGTGTCGAACCCACACCTCAGCGTCTCCAGCAGGTCAAAGACATGCTGCAGGCCGGCCTCGACTTCTATCAACAGCGCTACGCCGAGTGCAAAATGATCAACTGGTACTCCTTCAGCCGTATCGGTTGGCTTGCCGCCCTCGACTGGATCTGGAATGATCTGACGCCCGCAGAACGCAGACGGCTAGGCGCCGCCATGCTCCAGCATGTCTATGACGTCCAGCCCGGTGAGGGCAAGCCCTCCCTCGCCGGCTGCAACACCAGCAACTACACAACAGGCTTCTACGGCGTCAGGAACCTCGTCTGGTACGCCGGTCTGGCCATGTACAACGAGGGCATAGATGATGCCAGAGCGCTGGAGTTCCTGACCAGTGGCTACGACATGCACCAGAAGATGTTCGCCTACCGCACCCCGGCTGCCGGAGACGACGGTGGCTCTGCCTCGTCCACAGTGACCTACTCCTTTGCCGCCTATCCCTGCGCCGAATTCAACTTCCTCTACACTCTTCGCTCTGCCACCGGCATAGACATCTCCGGCGAATGGCCCTACATCGCCCTTTTCCCCAACTATATCCTCTGGAACTGGCTCCCGGGCGGCTACGAGTACGGCTACGGCGACACCCCTCACAGTAGCAACCACTTCCCGACCAGCTATCTCTATACCCACATGTCCAGTACCGCGCACTTCTATACGCACGCAGACCCCCAATGGGCTACACTTGCCGGTGCTGTCAGGAAGCTGCTGGCTGACGTCGGTGCCGCCAAGCACCTCTCCGTCAGTTCTGCGGTCCAGCCCTTCCTCATGCTCGGCCTCGATACAGTTCCACCAGCACAGGACCTCGGCCAACTCCCGCCGGCCCGCCATTTCGAGAACATGGGTCAGATCTTCATGCGCTCCGGCAACATGCCGCAGGATACATATGCCCTCTTCGCATGCGGGGCCAAGGTCCATGGGCACAGGCACTTCGACGCCAACCATTTCACCATCTTCAAGCAGGGCTTTTTGGCCCTCGATAGCGGCACCCGCATACCAACGACTGCCTCCGAACGCTGCAACCACTACTACCGCCAGACGGTCGCTCACAACTGTATCCTCATCCAGATGCCCGATGAATCCGGCAACGTCGTGGGTGGCGCACCCGTTCACGATGGCGGCCAGCGTACTCTCGCCGGCTCCGAGGTCATTGCCTTTGAGACCACCCCTCATTTCACCTATGTCGCCGGCGATGCCACAGACACGTACCACCGCGACAAGTGCAAGCAGGCCGTCCGCCAGTTCGTCTTCATCCCACCGAACCACTTCGTTGTCTTTGACCGGGTCAGCTCAACGGACCCCGAATACGCCAAACGCTGGGTCCTTCACACCGCCAACGAGCCGGCTGTCACGGCCAGGCAATTTCGAGCAGACCAGGGCCAGGGGCGGATCTTCTGCCGGACACTGCTCCCCGCAGACGCAGTCCTGCAGAAGGTCGGCGGACCCGGCAACGAATTCCTCGCGGACGGGGTCAACTACCCTCTCCGGCCACAGGACATGAAGGACGGCCAGGTGCCGGAACTGATGGGCCGCTGGCGTATCGAGGTCAGCCCGGGCGCCCCGCGAACCGACGACATCTTCCTCCACCTTATTCAGGTAGGCGACCAGTCGCTCCAGGCCATGAGCGACGCTCAGGTGACTACGGATGCCGACACGGCCACCATCAGCTTTAACGCGGAAGCCAATAATGTCATCCTCACCTTCCCCACCAGTGGCAACATCACTGGACACATTACCATCAAGCGGGACGCTGAGGTGCTCATGGACAATGCCCTGACCCTTGAGGTCATGCCGCAACAAGGCCTCGCGTCTCTCAACTGAGCGCCTCCACGTCACATTTGGCGCCTCTATTAGCTGTCTGTGGCTTTGCAAAAAGCGCCCGTATATGCTAGAATTCGGCTGATGGAGCAACTCGGGTTTGAGTGGAGCAGCATGAGCCGTCTTGGCATTATCGGCGGCACCTTTGACCCAATTCACGGGGGCCATCTGGCGGCTGCCGATGCTGCATGTCGGCACTACCATCTCGACCGCGTTCTCTTTATTCCCTCCGGCCACCCGCCGCACAAGAGCAGTTCGCACATCAGTCCAGCTAGAGACCGTTATCTTATGGCTCTACTGGCAACCTGCAACACCGCCGGGTTTCACGTTTCACAGGTCGAACTTATGCGGACAGGTACGGCTTATACGATAGATACGCTGCGCCTGCTGCATTCGTGGATCAGGCCTGACTGCCGGCTCTTTTTTATCGTCGGCGCTGACATGGCCATTGACCTGCCTACCTGGCGCGAACCTGATGCCATACTCGCCGAAGCCCAGGTCGTCGCACTCAGTCGCCCCGGATATGACCTCTCCGCTCTCGAGGAGGTCCTCGGGCCTGCACGCGCCGCACAAATCGAGACACTATCCGTCAATACACCCAACATCTCAGCCACTGACATTCGCCAGCGCGTCGCTTCAGGCAGCAGTATCGCCGGCCTGACGCCGGAGTCAGTCGGGCAATACATCGCCGCATTGCATCTCTACACCACTTGATGGCAGCACCCGGTACACTCAACCCTTGCGACAGGTAATCGGAGCACAGTATGAGGACATCACTGGATTACGTGTTGTACCTCTTCGCCGCAGTCGTCGTTGTCGGCGGGGCCTTTGGAATCTATGATGCCGTCGGAAATCCCACCAGCGCACCCAGGACCGGACCTAGTTTTCCCGGCACGAATCCCTCCTGGTCGGATTCATTGAGCCATCTGCCAACCGGGCGCGTCTTGCGGATCGTCGTCATCGGCGCCGATGAGCGACCCGGTGATCCGGGACGCTCCGATACGCTCATGGTCGCCTTTGTCAATCCCGCGACGAAGAAGCTGGCACTTCTGTCCATCCCGCGTGACCTCCGCGTTCGCATCCCCAGGCACGGCAACAATAAGATCAACGCCGCCTACGCCAGCGGAGGCGTGGACTTGACCGTCGAGACCGTCCAGGACCTCCTCGATCAGAACATTGATTACTATGTCAAGGTCAATCTGGAGGGCTTCGTCAAGGCGGTTGATGCCCTCGGCGGCGTGGATATCACCGTCCCCGACTGCGAGGGCGAAATGACGCGTGGCCGGCACCACGGGATGCACTATAACGACAACAATGGCAACCTCCACATCAATCTTGAGCCAGGTCGCCAGCATCTCAACGGCAAGCAGGCGATGGGATTCGTCCGCTATCGCCACTCCAAGTACGGCGGAGCCATCAGCGATTTCCAGCGTGTGGAAAACCAGCAGACCTTCCTCAAAGAATTACTCGACCAGAAGATGCGCATCAGTCAGGTACACCGGCTCCTCAAGGCCGGCAGCCAGGTTCTCAGTCATGTCGAACATGACTTTGAGTGGCTCGAGGTCGTGGACATGCTCAAGCTGCTTCGCACTGTCAACCAGTCAGACATATACACTGCCACGGTACCCGTCGGCGATCTGAAGATTGCCGGCATCTACTATGCGGCCCTCCGCGAAGCCGCTTTCCACGACGAGCTCAGCCGCATTGATGACTATCTCCGAGGCCGCATCAAGACAGACTGCCCCGTCATCGTTTACAACGGCTGCGGGAAGGCAGGTATCGCCGGCAGCGCCGTCCGGCAGCTTCAGGAGGCCGGATTCGAGCAAGTCAGCGCCGACAATGCCGACGAGTTCGGCCACAAGCGCACTACCATAAGATATTATGGCGACACCAGCCACATCGCCAGGCGCGCCGCGGAAACTATCGCCTGTGGGAGCGTCTCGGCAGGGGAAGTGCGCGTCGACGGCGAAGATGAGACTGACCGACTTGACATCACCGTCGGTGAAGATTACAAACCGGCCGACTGATATCGCCGACGGTTGCCCCGGCCCGGACGTCTAGTCTCAGGGAGGCGATCATTTGGAGTTGGACTCATCACAAAAAGCAGACGCAATCGTTAAGGCCGCACGTGATAGAAGAGCTTTGAACATCGTCCTCATGGACATGCGGCCGGTGACTACCATCTGTGACTATTTCGTCATCTGTCACGGTCGCTCCCCGCAACACCTCGAAGCTATCGCCGAGGAGATCAAGGAGCAGATGAAACAGCTCGACATAACTCCCGCACACGTCGAAGGGGGCCGCAGCAGCAGATGGATGGTCATGGACTACCTCCATGTCGTCGTCCACATCTTCTCCGAGGATGCGCGCCGAATCTATGACCTCGAAAGGCTCTGGAGCGACGCCAGAATCGTCGCTGAGTACTCAGATGCCTGAGCGCGATGCCGAGCGCACGCATGGTCAGCTTGAGCAACTGCTGGCGCGTGTACAGGTGCTAATGCGCGCCGGCAATCTCGCCGCAGCTGAAAAGTCTGCAACCCACCTTGTCGAGGCCTTCCCTCAAAGCACCTCTGCTCACGAACAGCTTGGCGACGTGCTCTACGCCATGGGCAACAGTGCCCAGGCCAGAAAGCACTACAAGCGAGCCATGGACATCGAGCCCGCCAATGCCGACGCCGAGCGCAAGTTCGCCGCCGCTCTTCTCAACATCTCCCCCACCGAACGCCGCCGCCAGATGATACACCAGCTCGTCGCCGGCTCCGAAGACCACGCCGTCAGCCCGCGCCGCCCCGTCAACGCAATACTCGCCGCCATTGCATTCCCTGGCATGGGCCAACTGTACAATCGCCAGTACGAAAAGGGCCTCGCCATCTTCGCCGCCGAGGCTGTGCTCCTGATCCTTCTCTTCAACGGGATCGTCCTCAGTCCGTGGGCCACAGTCGCACGTCAATCCGCAGACCGCGTCATCACACGCAGCGATCAGGTACACGCCGTCCAGCAACTCCTCGCCAACAGCTCACTTTCTCACCGCATCCTGCTTATCCTCGGCATTGTCATCTATCTCGCCACCTATATCTACTGCATCTATGACGCCTACACCACGGCCAGACAGCAAGGTGCAGTGCACGATAAACTGGGCGCTTCAACCTAATACTAGGTTGACACGTGTTGGACTTTGTACTAAGCTTGTATAGTGTAGTGCCTGAGAATCGCCGATTGGGAGGCTATTCAAGTGCGTGGGCGTGTTAAATGGTTCGACGCCCAAAAGGGCTATGGCTTCATCGAACGGGAAGGCGAAGAGGACGTCTTTGTTCACTATTCCGCCATTCAGGAAGAGGGCTACAAGACACTGGACGATGGCGAAGAAGTGGAATTTGACGTCATCCAGGGTGATCGAGGACCACAGGCTGCCAACGTCAGCCGGCTCGGCCCTGCAACTCCCGCGCCAACTGACGCAGCGCCAATGGACGTGGCGTCAACTGACGAGGAACCTGAGTCTAATCCGCTCTGGTAGTCTCGACCCCGTGACAACGTAGCGTAGAAGTAGAACTACAGATCGCAACGACCCTCTGGTTCTCCAATCGCTGAGGAGGCAAAGGGGGTTGTTTGTGATTCATCAATACCCTATCGGGGCCGCAATGGCTTCTTCTATCGCACCCGTTGGCCGGCCCGATGCCTGCCCATAGCAAGCCCAACTCTATCAGGGGAAAACCAGGGCCGCAAATGTCGAAGCGTAAACCCACACCGCTGCGTCTGATCAAGCTACTGCTCCGTAAGAGACTCCGCCATTCCGGCTTCAGCAATTACTCAGTCAACCTCCTCATCGCTTTCATCATCGGCATCTGCGGAGGTCTGAGTGTCATTGGATTCCGCTGGCTGATTGCCTATTTCGACTTCTTGTTCTTTCACTCGCTTGGTGATCTGCTGGAGTTCATGGGCGACAAACACGTCATCATACTACCGGCCGTCGGCGCTATCGTTGTCGGCCTTTTCATCCAGTGGGGCGCACACGAGGCCAAAGGCCGTGGCATCTCCCAAGTGCTCGAGGCAGTGGCGGTGCACGGCGGCAAAATCAGAGCTCGCGTGGTCATTGTCAAATCATTCGCCTCAGCCATCTGCATCGGTTCCGGAGGCTCTGCAGGCCGTGAAGGCCCCATCGTACAAATCAGCGCCACGCTGGGCTCGATTGCCGGCCAACTGGGCAAATTCAGCCTTGTGCAACGACGTTGCTTCGTCGCTTGTGGTGCTGCGGCCGGCATTGCCGCTACCTTCAATGCTCCGCTTGCAGGGGTCCTCTTCAGTCAGGAAATCATTCTCGGCGACTTCGCCATCACTTCATTGGTACCGATCGTCGTCGCGGCGGTAACATCCTCGGCCATCGGTCATTCAGCTTTCGGCAATGTTCCGGCATTTCAGATCCCTGACTACGCATTGGGCCAACTCACCGAACTCCCCTGGTTCATTGTCCTGGGAGCTATTGCCGCTATCGCCGGTGTCGCCTTCATACGACTACTCTACGGTATCGAATTCCGGACAGACCGCCTCAATGCTCCAGTATGGCTCACCTCGTCCGTCGGAGGTTTGATGGTCGGTTGTATCGGCTACTTCTACCCTTCCATCTTCGGTCTGGGCTACGAAGCCATGGGAGAAGTCCTTGCTGGCATCACCCCCGCTACCACATTCCTGGTCACCCTCGGGCTGCTGAAGATCATAGCCACTTCAATCACACTCGGCTCCGGTGGCTCAGGGGGCGTTATAGCCCCGTGTTTGTTCATCGGCGCCATGCTCGGTACTGCCTTCGGAAATCTCATAGCACCGATCTGCACTACCACTCCTCCCGCCTACGGCCTCGTAGGAATGGCTGCGGTCTTTGCCGCAACCGGCCATGCGCCGATTACCTCAATCGTCCAAGTTTTTGAGATGACCAGGGACTACAACATGATCCTCCCTCTGATGCTCGCCTGTGGGATCAGCACCGTCATGGCACGCCTGATATTCCGCTTCAGCATGTACAATTTCCGTCTTATGCAGCATGACATACACTACTCGCTCGGCCGCGATACCAGGCTCCTTGACACTGTTACCGTTGAAGAGGCAATGACTACAGACATCATCACACTTCCGCCCGATGCCCCGCTTTCCGAAGCCGCCCGCCTGTTCGATGACACCAAACATCACGGCTTCCCCGTCACCGACGACGGCGGCAAGCTCCACGGCATCATCTGCCTCGAAGATGTTCGTAATGCTACCGCTACCGGCCACCAAGACACCACCGTCGGCCACGTTAGTACCCACGACATAATTGTGGCATTTCCCGACGAGACGCTCAATGACGCGCTCCGCAAGCTCGGCCTCCGTGATATCGGACGCCTTCCCGTCGTGGACCGTGACAATCACACCAGGCTCCTCGGCTTGATCACCCGCAAGAACATCATCGCCGCCTACAACCGCGCTCTGCTCAAGCTCCATACCCATCTCGATGAAACCGTCAAGCCGGAACACATCGAATAGAAGGCTGATAATGGACACCCAGCCACGAGAACTCCTGATCATCGTTGCCACCTACAATGAGAGCGAGAACATACCCATTCTCATCAGCCAGGTCCGGAGCCTCGACTTGCCGGCACACATCCTTGTCGTGGACGACAACTCACCCGACGGCACCGGCCAACTCGT
>Ga0180432_10005955_pt1 | contig 16021 bp, 10 predicted proteins | sample SS_ome_10_FD_132414 | JGI IMG/M metagenome (GOLD analysis project Ga0180432, IMG submission 132414) | Hypersaline lake sediment archaeal communities from the Salton Sea, California, USA - SS_1_MS_2 metaG | ecosystem: Environmental > Aquatic > Non-marine Saline and Alkaline > Hypersaline >... | reverse complement strand
GTCAGCAGCTCTCATCATAGCTTCGTCATGCTCTACGATGATTACAGTATTATCCAGGTCTCTGAGGCGCCTCAGCGTGCCTATAAGCCTGGAGCCATCGGCAGGGTGCAAACCCACTGTGGGCTCATCACATATATAAAGGACTCCAGTAAGCCCACTGCCAATTTGAGTAGCCAAACGAATTCTCTGGGCCTCACCGCCACTCAATGTCGCTGAAGCACGATCCAAAGTTAGGTAGCTCAGACCTATATCCCTGAGAAAGCCCAACCGAGAATGAATCTCCTTGATAATCTGCCTGGCTATGGTAAGTTCCCGAGGACTGATTTTGCCGCCTAGCTGCTCCACCCAATTTAAAGCCTCCGTAACAGGTAGGGCAGTAACGTCCATAATATTTCCGCCCACAATAGTGACAGCTAAAGACTCTGGTTTCAACCTTTTCCCCCGGCAGGCTGGGCAGGGGTTGGATGCCATATATCGCTCGATATCCGCCCTGACACTATCAGAATCCGTCTCTCGATAGCGGCGCTCCAAGTGTGGTACGACACCTTCGAAATTTGTGTAGTATTGACGCATCCTGCCATAGCGGTCCTCATATGTGGCTGGGACCAGTTCACCCCCATCACCATAAAGAATCAAATGCAGTGCTTCTTCACCCAGCTCTTTGATTGGCGTGAACAGGGAAAAACCATAGCGGCGACTTAGAGACTGTAGTATGCTGCTGTACCAGGTGCTGAGTTGCCCATTTCTTGTCCAAGGCTGGATAGCCCCTTCGGCCAAGCTCAGTCCCTTTTCAGGGATGACCAGATTAGGGTCGATTTCTAATTTACAACCCAGCCCTGTGCAAGCAGGACAAGCTCCATAGGGACTATTAAAGCTAAAGGTCCTGGGAGCAATTTCTCCCAAACTTATACCACAATAGACACAGGCAAAATGCTCCGAGAAAAGCGATTCCTCCCCGTCCAGAATTTTGACAAGCACCACGCCCGACCCCAGTTTTAGTGCGGTCTCAATAGAGTCAGCGAGCCGGGTGGCATTTCCGTTTTTCTCTATCTGAAGTCGATCAACTACTGCCTCTATGGTATGCTTCTTATTCTTGTCTAACTGAAATTCCTCAGAGAGGTCGTAAATTTGCCCATCAACTCGAACTCTGACAAATCCTGCCTTTTGCAAATCCTTCAATATCGTTTGATGCTCGCCTTTGCGGTCCCTAACCAACGGTGCCAAAATCATAATGCGGCTACCTTGAGGTATTGCTTGAACAGCGTCCACAATTTGCTGCACTGTCTGACGCGAAATCTCCCTTCCACATTCAGGGCAGTGGGGATGCCCAATGCGAGCAAAAAGAAGACGCAAATAGTCATAGATTTCAGTCACGGTGCCCACAATGGACCGTGGGTTGTGAGGCGGCCCTTTCTGGTCAATGGATATGGCAGGGCTCAGCCCTTCAATGTAATCAACGTCTGGTTTCTCCATCTGCCCCAGGAACTGACGAGCATAGGCAGAAAGAGACTCTACATAACGTCGCTGCCCCTCAGCATATATGGTATCGAAAGCCAGCGAGCTTTTGCCTGAGCCAGAAACACCAGTGATAACCACCAGTCTGTTCCTGGGGATAACAACGTCTATGTCCTTAAGGTTGTGTTCTCTGGCACCCTTGACAAATATGGCATCTGGCATGGTGCTCTATTGTAGCATCGGTGCTTCTCAAAGGAAAATTAGCTCGACACGCTCACCCAAGCTCTTCCCTTGAGGGGAGAGCTTGGGTGAAGGATTATTAGCTTCGCTCACAAAGATAAATCGTCGCGATTAAAACAGACCACCAAAATGCATTAACACTGGTGCCAGCATCAGTGAAATGACCGACATCAGCTTGAGCATTATATTCAAGGATGGCCCAGCAGTATCCTTCATGGGGTCACCGGCTGTATCTCCAACAACGGCTGCCTTATGAGCGTCTGAACCCTTACCTCCAAACTTTCCCGCCTCAATCCACTTCTTAGCATTGTCCCAGGCACCGCCGGCGTTGTTCAAGGTAATAGCGAGAACAAAACCAGTAGCCAGGGCGCCAATAAGAAAGCCAGCGAGGGCATATTTGCCCAGAACCACTCCCACAATCACAGGCGCAATTATCGTCAGTATCGAAGGAACCAGCATTTGCTTCAACGCAATTCTGGTGGCAATATCCACGCACCTGCCATATTCAGGCCTGGCTGTTCCCTGCATCAAGCCCTTTATCTCACGCCATTGCCGACGAACTTCGTCGATAATTGCCGCCGTAGTTATACCAACTGCCTTCATGGTCATAGCACAAAAGAGGGGAGGCATAAGGGCACCTATAAATACACCAACTATAACTGGCACGCTTAGTAGGCTCAATTCCCTGGGCAATGTTAGTTCGCCTGTTGCCGAGATTGTCACTATCCCAACAGCCATGGCGAAGGCCAGTATTAAGCCCAGGGAATTCATGGCAGCAGCACCGATGGCGAATCCCTTGCCCGTGGCAGCGGTGGTATTGCCCAGAGAATCTAAAGCATCGGTCCTCTCACGCACCTCATCTGGTAAGGCCGCCATAGTGGTGATGCCTCCAGCATTGTCAGCTACAGGTCCATAAGCATCGGTGGCCAATGTCACGCCTAAGGTAGATAACATGCCCACGGCAGCTAAGGCTACGCCGTAGAAGCTGCCAAACTTGTACGCTACGATAATCGCTATGGCTATCAAGACTATCGGTGGCCAGGTGCTCATCAGACCAGTGGCAAAGCCTCGAATTATAGTGGCACCAGCACCACTAGTGGAAGCTTCAGAGATTTCCTGCGTCGGTTTAAAGACGTAAGAGGTGAAATAGTTTGTACTTTCCCCAATCAAGGCACCAGCTACGAGGCCGGCAAGCATCGCCCAGAAGAGGCCTAAGCTAGCGTGCAAGAAGTGAATCACCAGAAAGCCAAATACTGCTGCCAATATTGTGGCGCCAAGCGTGCCGCGACGCAAAGCTCCCAGGAGAGCAGCCATTTCCACCTTCTCCCCCACTCTGACCAGAAAGCAGCCAATTATGGAGGCTACAATGCCGCCAGCCATAATTAGAAGAGGCAACCACCAAGCGTGCTGTAGGGCAACCTCAGGAGAAAGTGTAGGGAACAACAGGCCCTTTACCCATGGCGCTAGTATGACGCCAACCGTAGTGAGCGTCATAGTGGCAATAACGGTTTCCACATAGGATTCAAAGAGGTCAGCACCCATGCCGCATACATCGCCGACATTGTCGCCCACATTGTCAGCTACAACGGCAGCATTCCTGGGGTCATCCTCCGGTATCCCCGCCTCCACCTTACCCACTAAGTCGGAGCCAGCATCGGCTCCCTTGGTGAAAATTCCACCACCCACCCTGGCAAAAAGAGCTACCAGTGAAGCACCGGTTCCATAAGCGGGAATTATAAACAAAAACTGATAATCGGGGAGCCCATGCCACGCAAGATAGAGGATGGATAGCCCTATGATGCCAATACTGACCACTGTCAGCCCCATAACTGCCCCACCTCTGAAAGAAACCCTTAGCCCCTGATTCAAACCCTTCTGTGCCGCAGCGCAAGTCCTGCCATTGGCCCTGAGCGCCATGTTCATTCCAGCATAGCCAGCGCCCATGGAGCATAGGGCGCCAAAGACAAAAGCCACACTCAATCTCCAACCCAAACTGGGAATGACCGCCAGGACAATGGCTATTATCACTACCACAATGGCCAATGTGCGATATTCCCTATGAATAAAAGCAAGTCCACCCTCCTTGATGGCAGCAGAAATCTCCTTAAGCCTCTCCGAGCCTTGGTCCTGCCTCAGAACATAGCGCACGAAGAAGGCAACTACACCTGCCGCCACAAGCCCCGCGATTATACAAATCCAGACTAGATCCATAGCCCTCCTTCCTACATAGACATAAGACTAGGGCACTCAAGCCAAGTCCAAGTGCCCTCTCTTTTGTCTGCTAGAATATGCATATCAGAAGTATAAGTCTAATACAAAAAGCCTTCCCTTTCAACCCCTGACTGGTCAAGATGATTACAATATCACTTAAACACCAGAGCGCCAACAGGGCAAACGGCAACGCACTCGCTACAGTCCTGGCAAATGGACCTACCCACAGGCTCATCCCCAAAAGTGGTAACTATCCTCCGGAAGCCACGGTAAGCAAAACCAATAGTTCCTTTGCCAAGTTTTTCCTGGCATACCCAAACGCATCTGCCGCAGAGCACACACTTATTAGGATCGTAGATAAATAGAGGACTGCTGGAATCTATGGGTAGCTCAGGCAGGATTTTGCTGAACCTTTTTGTTTTAAGCTTTACCCCGAGATGCTTAGCTATCCTCTGAAGTTCACAAGAACCGCTCTTGGGACAGTGGGCACAATCAACAGGACAGCTAGCCAGAATTAATTCCAAGGCAGTGCGGGCTAGCCTCAATGCCTTTGTCCCTTTGGTATTAACCACCATTCCTTCTGCTACAGGCGCAGTACAGGCTGTAACTGGCACATCTTTACCTTCTATCTCCACAAAGCAGAGACGACAAGAGGCAAAAGGCTCGCTCCTTTCCCGAATGGCACAAAGGTTGGGGATGTAGATGCCATTATCCAGAGCTGCCCACAGGACCTTTTCCCCTGGGGCAGCTCCTATTTTCTTACCATCAATCGTCAAAGAAACGCTTTTGCCTTTTACCAGTATCCTCACCTCTATTCTCTCCCCTGAGGGAGAGGGAATCTTAGCGCGGAAGTTATCTTCCCAAAAGGCCTACCAGTCTTTAGAAGAGCCCTTGTACCTTGCCGGTCTTTGTGTCGATGTCTACCCTTCTGAAGGCCGGATCGGAGCTGGTTCCTGGCATCAGGCTGATGGCGCCAGCGCAGGGACAAAGGAATTTCGACCCTGAATAAATCAACACATCGCGAATAGGCAGAGCCCATCCCTTTGGGGTGCCCTTAATGGCCGGGTCATGTGTCAGGCTCAGGTGGGTCTTCACCATCATAGTGGCGTAATCATCGTACTTGGAATCGGCCTCAAGCATCTTGGCCTTGGCTTCGGCATCAGCCGTCCACGCCGCACCATCGGCTCCATAGACCACCTTGGCGATCTTGTCCACCCGCTCCCGCAGCTTCATTTCCATGGGATAGAGGAACTTAAAATCGTTCTTAGATTCACAGGCTTCCTTAACTGCATCGGCGAGTTCTAAAGCGCCATCGCCGCCATCGGCCCAGTGGCTAGAAACAGCACAGCCTGCCCCGGCTGCCTCAGCTGCCTTTCGCACCATGGCAATCTCTTCCTTAGTGTCGGTGTAGAAGCTATTGATGCACACCACCGGGTTGATGCCCGATGTCCTGATGGTGTTGATGTGATGCAGCATGTTAGGAAGACCTTTCTCCAATAAGCCCAAATCCTCCTTGGTATAGGAATCAGGCAGGGGTAGCCCAGCCACTACCTTGGGCCCGCCGCCGTGCATCTTCAGTGCCCTGATGGTGGTGGTAAGCACCGACACATGCGGCTTGAGACCACTATAGCGACACTTGACATTCCAGAACTTTTCAAACCCGATGTCCGCAGCGAAGCCGCTCTCAGTAACATGATAGTCAAACATCTTCAGACCGATGCGGTCGGCGATGATGGAGGATTGCCCCACAGCGATGTTGGCAAAGGGACCAGCATGCACCATACAAGGCTGGTACTCTACAGTGCACATTAAGGTGGGATTGATTGTGTTGCGCATCCAGGCAGTCATGGCGCCTCCCACCTCAAGGTCTTTGGTGGTAATAACTTTGCCATCCCTATCAAAGGCCACGGTAATTTCATCCATTCTTTGACGCAGGTCTGCTAGGTCTGTGACAATTGACAGCATAGCCATAAGCTCAGAGCTCACAGCAATGCCAAACTTGGACTGCATGGCGTAGCCATCCATGCGACCACCAAGCCCTATGACGATGTTCCTGAGGCTCTGGGCGCAGAAATCCATGATCCAGCCCATCTCTACCTTGGTAGGGTCAACATTCAGGCGGCGCATCCTTGTGCGCTTGGCTAGCTCCTCGTCGCTGTAATTGCGCTCATGCTGCATCCTCGCAGTAAGTGCCACCATGGCCAGGTTATGGGCATTCATTATGTCGTTGATGTCACCAGTAAGCCCCATGGAGAATTCCGTCATGGGAATCAGCAGCGCATTGCCTCCGCCAGCAGCAGTACCTTTGATGTTCATAGTAGGACCACCGGAGGGCTGACGAATAGCACCACCTACATTCAAACCTCGTTTGCCCATACCTTCCAAGATACCCATCAAAGTAGTTGTTTTCCCCTCTCCTAGCGGCGTGGGGGTTATAGCAGTTACCTCAATGTACTTGCCGTCCGGCCTGTCCTTGAGACGCTCAATTATCTTCATGAAATCGAGCCGGCATAGCCTCCCAAAAGGAATGACCTCATCCTTCTGCAAGTTCAGTCTTTCCCGCCACTCATCAGGGGTTGGCATGTTTTCCTCAGATGCTTCGGAAATCTGCCAATCTTTTAGTTTTGTTGCGTCATAAGCCATGATAACCTCCTTTCTTAATCTTTATTTGGCGCGCCAATGACTTTCACCTCATTATTACTAAGTCGAGCAGCAATGCTTTTCACCTCCTCCATAACTTTCTGACTTAAATTAACCAGAGGTGAACCGGCGAGGTCAGCTTCTATTATGCTCTGGTCGTAGGGAATGAAGCCAAGAAATTCAAAATCTGGCATGGCGGAAACAAGAAAACCCCTGTCCTGTTCACCCCGAATCTTATTAGCCACCACCTTGATACTCTCTAAACCTATATCTTTTGCCAGCTCTCTTATCCTATAGGCTGTTTCAATACTTCCCTTACCTGGTTCCACCACAATAATCAGCTTACCCACGGCCCTCGCTGTCGCCCGCCCCAAATGCTCTACCCCAGCCTCCATATCCATTATGACCACTTCATCCCTCCGCAGGAGTAAATGGGCAACCAAAGCTTCCAGTAAGGCATTTTCGGGACAATAACACCCACTACCACCCTTTTTTAGCCGCCCCATCACCATTAATTTGATTCCCTCATGCTCCACCCAATACTTTTCCGGTATATCATCAACCTTGGGATTTAATTTAAAGTAAGGCGCTGCCTGGCCGGGACGTGCCCCTGTCCTTTCTTCAATCAGTTCTGCCATCTCAGATATAGGGGTTATCTTCTCTGGGCTGGGAAAGCCGAGGGCATTCGCCAGGGTAGCATTTGGGTCGGCATCTATTGCCAGAACAGAGTAACCAGACTGTCGAAGTATAGTAGAAAGGAGAGATACTAGCATTGTTTTGCCTACCCCCCCTTTACCACTAATAGCAATTTTCATGCCACAAACGGCCAATTATACCCTACATCAACAGCGAAAATCAAGTCCTGCAAAACCTAGCCCCCTGCTTGCCTCTCCGCTGCCGTCACGGTGTTGAACAAAAGCATGGTAACAGTCATGGGCCCAAGTCCACCGGGGACAGGAGTAATCGCCTCAGCCTTCTCCTTCACAGGTTCAAAATCTATGTCCCCTACGGTTCTTTTTCCCGTTTTAGTTGTCGGGTCATCGATCCAGTTAGAGCCAAAATCCACGGCAATCACGCCCTCCTTCACCATATCGGCGGTGAGAAACTTCGGCTTATCCACGGCAACTACTACCACATCCGCTCGACGAGTGTAAGTGGCCAGGTTCGGCGTAGAGGGCTGGCAAAGGGTCACGTTGGCCCCTACTTTTTCTTGAGCCAGTATAGACGCTAAAGGCTTTCCCACAAGATTATCCACATTTACAATCACAACTTCTTTACCTTTGAGCTTGCTATATCCATATCGAACCAGCATCTCCCAAATGCCAATGGGGGTTGCCGGAAGAAACGCCTCCTGCCCCATCCAGGCCTTGCCCACATTCACAGGATGAAATCCGTCCACATCCTTTTCAGAGAGAACAGTGGTTAAAGCCTTGTTTTCATCTAGATGTGCGGGCATGGGGAGTTGAATGAAAATACCATGGACTCCCGCATCCTTATTAAGACGCTCAATCTCCTTAAGCAAATCATCCTCTTTTATATCCTGAGGTAATCTAACCATCTGTGAGTTGATGCCCAGTTCCCCACTTGCCTTTTCTTTAAGCCCAATATAAGAGGCCGAGCCTGGATCTTCACCAACAAGGATGCCCGCAAGCCCAGGGGTTATGCCCTTTTCCTTAAGCTTTGCTACTCTTCCCTTGAGCTCCTCTCTTATCTCAGTTGATAATTTCCTTCCATCGAGTATATTGCCTGGCATATCAGTACCTCCCAAAAGATAATTTTTTTATGAGCCAAGCAGCTTTTCGGCAGCTTTGACGGTATTAGCCACCAGCAGTGCCGAGGTCACCGGACCGGTGCCGCCTGGAACAGGAGTTATCGCCCCTGCCTTCTCCTTCACCGCCTCGAAATCCACATCCCCTACCAGCTTGAACTTACCGGGATTTTCCGGGTCCTCTATCTGGTTCACTCCCACGTCCATTACTATCGCTCCTTCTTTTACCATATCCGCGGTGATAGCCTTGGCCTTCCCCATAGCAGCCACCAGAATATCTGCCTGCTTGGTAATTGAAGGCATATCCTTGGTTCCAGTATGGCAGACGGTTACAGTAGCATTAGCCGTTTTCTGCTTTTGCACCAGTATACCCATCAGCGGCTTTCCTACTATATTGCTCCGCCCACAGATAACAACATGTTTGCCATCGGGGCTATGTCCGCTGCGAATCAGCAGTTCCTGAACCCCATAGGGAGTCGAAGGGAAGAACGTTTCCTCCCCCAGAAGCAATTTGCCGGTATTAACCGGGTTGGTGCCGTCAACATCCTTATCAGGGGAGACGGCGCTCTCCGCTCTGAGAGTATCAAGGTGCTTGGGCAAGGGCAGTTGAAGGATAATGCCGTGACATTTGGGGTCCTTATTGAGTTCCTCAATCTTCCTCTCTAGTTCCTCTTGAGTGACATTTTCCGGAAGCTTAACCGTATCAGTAAATATGCCCACGGCCTCACAGCCCTTAGCAATACCGCGAAGATACGATAAAGAAGCAGGGTCTTCCCCAATTAGAATCGCTATAAGCCCCGGAGTTACTCCCTTCCCCTTCAATTTCTCTACCCTTTGCCTTAACTCCCCCCGAATTTCCTCCGCAACTTTTCTTCCGTCGATTATCTCTGCTGGCATTTCTACCTCCTTAGTTTAATTTAGCGCTTACTTGTGGTGGCAGGCGGCCTATATAATATACGCCTTTGCCCCAACTAAAATCAACGTCCTAGAGTACTATATCCATATTAGCAGTGCTGCATAATTTCCTGCCTCTCGTTGTGAAGAAAGCCCCTCTTTGTCCAACACCATCACCTTAATTTCCTCTCCCACCAACCACCAATTCATCGTGCACCTGTGAGCCACAGGAAAACCTGACACGAGTGGGAGCGCTCTTTAAAGCACCAGGGTAGAGGCGTGATGCGAAAAGGGGAAAAACGAGTTTAAGAACATACATCTGCATGGCAGACAATTTGCGCTGAAATGGGAAATCCCACATGAAGTAAAAATTGACATGGATAGGACACAGATGACATACTGTTGAATTGAGCCGGCAGAGTACGGGGTCTCATCGCTGGTTAATCTAGAGATGGCTATAGCTACACCGCAGTTTGGAAGACCTCCCCCCATTAAAGCCAGCAGCAAACGATGAGGAGTTTGGCATGGAAAAACCAAGGGATTTCCTGGAGATAACAGAGACGAAGCTAAACGGGGTTTCGAAATATTCTCACGGTACTATGCGGATATACAAGATCACCGTGGAGAATTTCCTTCACCATTTCACCAGTGCCTATCTAATCCTGGATGAAGCAGTGACTCTGGTGGATGTAGGCTTCAACGGAGTGAATTCAAGTGCCTTCTTAGAAAGGGGCTTTAACACGGTTGGGGTAGAATTTGGTGAAGGTGTTAAGATCAGCGACGTAGAGAATATCGTTATCACACACGGACATGGTGACCATTTCGGACTTCTATCCTACGAAAAGCTGAAGGGCAGGACCGTCTATATGCATCCCCTGGACAGCCATGTATTATTTAATCACCAGAAGACATATGCTGAGTGGATGGAGGACCAACTTAAGCTGGTGAGAGAGGCAGGTTCCGATGTCACGCTTGACAACTTCTATGGTGATGCGGAGTGGCGTATTTACGTCGGTGACTATGAGATAGTGGCAGTGACGGATGGTCAGCAAATTATCAACGGTTACAAAGTCCATCACTGCCCGGGACACTCACTGGGTCATATTTGCCTCGGGGTGGGTCCATTCCTGCTACTGGGAGACCACATACTTTCTTCCACCACACCACACCAAACGCCAAAAAGCAATTGGGGAGGGGCTGGGTTAGAGGTCTATTTAGATTCATTGGGAAGAGCATCCACTATGGGGTATAAACTCGGGTTACCTGCACACGAGGAGGCAATTTATTCCATTGCGGGTAGAGCTCAGGAAATCGAAGCCTTCCACCACGAGCGCCTTAGAGAACTCACTGAGATTTGCATAGAAGAGAAGAACCTCGAAGAAGTAACGTCCACATACTATGCACGCCACCCAGAATTCATACAGGGGGATTTTGAGGGAGAGTTTGCAGGCAGTAATAAGGTCCTGGCTCTAGAGGAGATAAAGGCACACTTAGAATATCTACTGGAAAGGGATGTAATAGCGGCAACGGGAGTTGAAACCGGTGTGCCAAGATATCAATCGAGAAGAATCTGGGCGGGAAACGCCTGAGATTAGCTGCCGGGAACTCAATAGGCAGCACTTAGAACCATGACAAAGGGCTTAAACCGCCGATGCCAAAATGTTCTAACATGAAGAGCCCCTCCGCGAGAAAAGACCTGGCGCAGACTGGGGAAAATATCCAATGATGGCAGAGTCTATGCAGTTCCCAGATGCAGTGATACTCTCCATAAGGTGCGACCATTGTCGGCTGAGGCATTGTCATAGCGATGGTCGGCCTGCGTCGCTGGACATCGACATTCCATTATCACTGATAGCATTGGAGTCCTGCGTATTGACAAACTAAGTCATAAGTGATATAGTCATATGAGGTAAAATCTCAAAAAGACGTGGTGCCTAGTTTGCAGGGGAAAGTGATGCGTGGGATTGAGTCCAGCCAATTATTCCTTCTTATAATCTGCGGTGTGTTAACCCAGGCCTATAGTCCAGCCTGCCTTGTGGAGGAGATAGGGAATGATTCATAGGGTGAAGTATCTGCTGATTGTCCTGGTTTGCCTGGCTCTGGTTATCCCGGCGTTGAGTTGTGCTCTGCAGCCAGGGGCGAGAGGGTTGGAACTGCGATTGGAGAAGGCGCCGTGCCTTAACGAGACGGTCAAGCTAACCTGCACACATAGTATAAGGGTCGCAAATTTACTCGAGGGCATGACGAGCAACAATATCTCACACGAAAAGATAGAGTTATCATATGAAAAGATAGAGTTAGACTTCAGACGAATAGATCCCAAGACCGGATATTGGGTGTTCGTACAGCCGGAGGAGATACTGGTCGATGGCAACTTTAACTGGGAAGCTGATATCAAGATCGACGAGTCCAACCATCGCATAGAAGTGTCGCCGCAGGATGTGTCGGCTGACGGCGATCTGGATTGGGAGGCTGTTGCCAAATGGGGTGTACCCTTGGAGTTCTCCGCCATCGTCAAATTCCCCCACGAAGGTAACTGGAGGCTTTGTACTACTTCTACCAGCCTAGTCTGGGACAGCGACTGTGTCCTCTTTCACGTCGGCAAGGACTCAGGGAGTTTTGACTTGGAGGAGGATTACCGACCGAATACAGGTCCGTATCCCGACACTCCAAGTGAGGAATTTCCCATGACTGTGCAAGTGGACATTCCCAAAGCCCCTCGGCTGGACGAGGCAGTTGAGCTGACCTGGACCATCAACTCGATTCGGGACATAGCTGATGTCAATGGATGGGTAAACTTCCGCAGGATGGAAGGGGCAGAGGAAGTAGAGGTGCCAGCGGAGGATATTCTGGTTGAGGGCGATTTGAACTGGGAAGGTTCTCTAAAGAAGGATACTCCTGTTCAACTTTCTGCCATTATCAGGTTTCCTGCAGAAGGAGATTGGGAGATCGAAGCAAGAGCTCGTTCTCCTGAGCAAGAGGGAGGCTGTGCCGACGGCCTTTTCTTGAATGTGGGTAAGGAAAAAGGCAGGTGGGGCTGGGTGGAGCCTCATGAAAAAGAACGACCACTACAGCCACCTCCTCTCCATAAATAGAGCATACCAACAGAGCCGTAACTGATGTAAGCAATGGCTAGCAGATTGGGACGAAGGTTAACCTTAGCGCTGTGTTTGGCAATAGCTCTGTGCTTCTTTTCCACCGTTGGTGTCAATCAAGCCTTTGCTTCCTACCGCCAACAAGAGAGTCCGGGATACCGGCATGTACCACAGAACCCGGGAACCCTCACCATAGAAGGGCGATGGAAGTATTATGACAGAAACAATCAGGCTGTCCCTGCCAAAAGGTTTTTTGTTGAGCTATATAGCGGTACGACTTGGTTGCAATGGACCTTTACTGATGACAACGGATACTTCGAGTTCTCGGTACCTAACCCCGGGACGCCGGTAAAGGTCGTGATATACACTTACGATAACTATGTTGTTTATCCTGGCTCTTATCATGAAATTATGGTAGTAGAGCCGTTGGGGACCTCGTTCCTGGACGCTCATACTTATACTTCCCGCAACTTTGGTCCGTACTCTGATGGCTATCACTATATTGGAACCCTAAAGGTTCCTTCGTCGCTTGACGAGCTTGATGCCTGGTGGGTAAAGGACGACCTGGATAAAGGGTATACATATCTTCCCGATAAGATGGGCCCATTTATCGCCGAGTGGGACTGGGATTGTGAATTTGGCTTCTTGTTTCACTCCTTCTTCTGCTACTGTACTGTCCCATTAATTTGGCCCTGCAATCTCGGTCATATTTATATGGATTACGATGAAGCCGCTTGGCAAGATATAGTGCTGCACGAAATGGGACACGCAGTAATGTGGCATATTTATGACGGATATTGGTCATTCTCAGACTGCTTTGACTATCTCTTAAACTGCGCTGGTCATAAGATAGAAACAACTTCCTGTCAGGAATGCGCATGGTTCGAGGGCTGGGCCGATTTCTGGGCTATCGCTGTTAATGATGATCCCCAATTCCTTATCTATAACCTGGAGAATGGCACTGGGGGTGATCCCTGGGATAATGGGGACGAAGTGGAGGGCAGGGTATCTGGCGCCCTCTGGGATATTTACGACGATCATGACGATGGCAATGACGAGTATGACGGAGAATTCGATGACATCTGGGATGTTGTCTACAGCCAAACTGATGATACCTTCGCCGAGTTCTGGGATGCCTGGAAGGATAGAGGGCACAACATACCAGACGTAAACGCCGCAATATATCAGAATACGATAGACTATAATAATCCCCCTTCATGCACAATCATCTCACCCAACGGTGGAGGGTGGTACTGGGGAACAATAACAGTGTCTGCCTCAGCATCGGATGACTCCGGTGGCTATGTAGATGGGTCAATTTCAAAGGTCAAGTTCCAATATTCAAGAGATAACAGTAATTGGTACACTATAGGAACGGACACATCTCCCTCGGGTGGTTGGAGTGTTTCCTGGGATACTTCGATAATAGAATATGATTCAACAGTCTGGGTTAGGGCAAAAGCAAAAGATAATCTAGGAGAATGGTCTTCATGGGATAAGTCCGATTCATCTTTTGGTATCGACAATATACCGATGGAAGATTTGATGGAAGGCGATACCAATCTAAGTTGTTGTGTGAGTATCGTGGATGCCATGTTCATAGCCCAACACGTGGTTGGCTATAGAGCCTTTACGGCCGACCAGCTTCTGTGCGGCAACACCACAGATGAGGGCGACGTGACCCTAGCGGATGCCATGCACGTTGCCCAATGGGTGTGCAGTGTGCCGTTCAAACCCTTATGGGAGTCCCCCGCTGACGATGACATGCTACCGCCTGCGGAATGTGGCTCTAAGGGTGGGATGGCTGCCGGTGCCGGTAAAGGCACAGTAGTATCAATTCCGGACGCCGCTGCTATCCACGGTTCCAATGTAACGGTGCCCATCAGCATCGACGATGTCAGCAACCTGGGTGCAATCGAGATCCGGCTGTCCTACAACAGCAGCGTAGTTGAGGTAGCCGCTGTAGCCGATGGAACTCTTGGCTCCCCAACCTACGGCATTTTTAATGACGACGGTGTCACCAAGATGGGCTGGTTCGCGGGGACGGGAGAAACCGGCAACTTCACGTTTGCCAACGTCACTTTGCGTGCTGTGGGGAGTGGAGGTGATGCCAGTGCCCTCGACCTCACCGTCAGGGAAATGGTCGACCCGGATGCTAACCCCCTCTCGTGCAGCGTAGACGATGGCACGTTTACGGTAACTCCAATTGTTGCGGAGACGAGCCTGGGCCAGGAACTGGAATCCCCTGCTGACCCCAGCAGCGTTATCCTGGTCCCGGTGAATATCGACCGGGCAAAAGATGGCGTTACGGGTGAGAATATCTCCGGGATAGAGATTGATTCCTATAACGCCGAGGCAAGCTATCTGTATGACCCTCCTGACGGAATGGAGATGCTCGAGGTTGACCCGGGGGATGCCCCCTTTGATGACCCTGTGTCTGAGATACATAACAACGACCCCGGCGATGATTGGACCGTGTTCTCGCAGGACCCTGCGGGAAGCGCGGAAGCCCCGCTATCGGTGGACAGGCTGGTCGTCCGCCTTATCGGCAGCGCTTACAATACGCATAACCTGACGGCGAACTTCGACTCTATCATGGCTACTATCGGCGAGGAGCTAACCCAGGAGTCACCGGCCGTTGCAACCTACCAGAGGGGGGATGCTTGTGTGGACGGTGAGGTAACAACGACTGATGCCACGTGGGTCGGCGAATATTTGGTGGGTAGTAGGAGTCTGGACGAGCTGGGGGCCTTGAACGCCGCCTGCCCGAGCCATGATGGCGATAACGGGGATAAAATAAAGATTAGTGATGCCATGTTCATCGCCCAGTTTTGTTCTGGCGCAAGAGATGAGTATTATGAATTGATTGAAGGTTCTAAGAGTGGGGCATTTACGTCTATCGCTTCAGGAGAAGTCACGGCAGAACTAAGCTCAGCTAAAGTATCGGCGGGCAGGACCGTCCTGATACCCATAATCGTTAAAGGCATCCCTGTCGATAGCGCAGGCCTGGGCTGCTACGACCTGAAGCTCACCTTCAATCCCAAGGTGGTTAGAGTTGGCGATATTGACTGTAATGGCATCGATTTCGCCAGGCCGGCTGCTGTGAACATAGACAATGCCAAAGGCGTGGTCCTGCTGAATGGTTTCCAGAGCAGCATACCGGGTCCCGTTGGAGATGTTACCCTCGCTTATCTGGCTGTCACCGTCACAGGCAGTCCCGGAGACTCTGGCATGCTGGACGTGGAGATTACCACCCTGGCCGACAGCATGGGGAATGACATTGTGACAAAGGATGCCGACGATGTTGTCGCAATTGGCAGCGGCCCTTGAGATTCAAAAAGCGGTGGGGATTAGATATAGCGTACATAGAGCAAACTGAATAACTAAGGTTGGCTAAATACTCGGTGAGGGGCTGAGGATTGTTTTTCTGCCCTGCTCAGTCTGTGTCTAGCATTTCCTTTGAGGCGTGACCTGTAATTTAGGCATAATCGGAGCTTAGTATCTCTTCCAGGACCTCTGTCCACCTATCCCCCAGAAGCTTTGTGTCTAGCTTTATCTGTGTGGCGCCTATTTTTACTGCGCCATCAATAGGGCTGGTGGCCATCAACCGGCGGCTATCGGTTTGGGGTTTTATTACAATCTGCCTTCCCTGTGTGGAAATAGAGCTTACCTTAGACCTAATAGCCAAAGCCTTGATTCTCACCATGTAAAGAAGATT